>Ga0302325_10003218_pt1 | contig 38761 bp, 34 predicted proteins | sample Palsa_T0_2_FD_201948 | JGI IMG/M metagenome (GOLD analysis project Ga0302325, IMG submission 201948) | Peat permafrost microbial communities from Stordalen Mire near Abisko, Sweden - Palsa_T0_2 | ecosystem: Environmental > Terrestrial > Soil > Palsa > Peat permafrost | place: Sweden: Abisko...
GTGGCCGGGCAGGCCAAAAACCTGCATGAGGGGTCTCCTGGAGTTGGTTGATTCGCAACTCTCAGCTTCGGAGACCCCTCGCCTTCACTCAAGCGCCCGTCTCACATGTGTTTGAACCCGGACAGGATCGTCCTTCGGACGACCGCCGAAGGCGGCGGCCTTTCGGGCCGTCCTTGACAAGCTCCCAGGGATGAAAAAAATGGGAACTATATACTTGACTCCCTCGATTTTTTCGGGCATATTCCGGCCGTAGACAAGGGGTTGGCCGATGTCCAAGAGCACGATTTCCACCTTCCAGCTTTTCGAGATGTTCCCGGATCAAGAGACGGCTCGCGTCTATCTGGAAAAGCGCCTGTGGCCGAACGGCGCGCGCTGCCCGGTCTGTGGCCTTGGCGAGCGCATTACGGCCCGCAAAGAAGGCTTCTATCGCTGCAACCAATGCAAAGAAGATTTCACGGTTCGCACCGGCACGATTTTCGAGCGCTCGCATGTTCCGCTGCACAAGTGGATTTACGCGATGTATCTGCTCATGACGGCGCGCAAAGGCATTTCCAGCCTGCAACTCGCCAAGGAAATCGGCATCACGCAAAAGTCGGCTTGGTTCGTTCTGCACCGGCTGCGCGAGGCGTGCGGCTCGAAACTGGAAATGCTGCAAGGCATCGTTGAAATTGACGAAACCTATGTTGGCGGCAAAGAGCCGAACAAGCATGAGTCGAAGAAGCTGAAAGCCGGTCGCGGCTTTGTCGGCAAGACGCCGGTTCTTGGCATGCGCGAGCGCGGCGGTCGCGTTGTCGCCATGCCGATCGATACGCCGAGCGATCATTCACGGCGCCATCATCCAGAATGTCGAGCCCGGCTCGACCATCAACAGCGACGAAGGCGCGGCCTATCCCGGCATTGAAAAAGAGGGCTACGTTCACGTCACGGTCAACCACAAGGCAGGCGAATACATTCGCGGCGAGGCTGGCACGAACGGAATTGAAAGCGTGTTCGCTGTTCTTAAGCGCGGCATTTACGGCGTCTATCACTCGACCAGCCCGAAGCATCTTTCGCGCTACGTCGATGAATTTGCGTTCCGCCTCAATGAGGGCAACGTCAAGAACCATACGTTGACGCGCCTTGACAGCTTGGTCGGCGGGGCGGTCGGCAAGCGCCTCACCTACAAGGGGCTCATTCAATGACGAAACCGCCAGAAAACGTCCCAAAGGCGTTGGACGCGATGGCCGATATCGTGCTGGCCTATCGACCAAAGCCGAAGACGAAGCCCGCGAAGAAGCGCAAGAAACGCGCTGCGAAGATCGCGAGAGAAAAGCCGCCGTCGCTTGGATTGCGTTAGCCCTCATTGTTGCCCTCGCAACTCGCGCTGTTTGTCGTCTATTAACTGACGAGTCTTGCTAATAAATTCCAAGTATGTTTTCAAATGATTATCCAGTTGCATCGCTGGGTAATAAATAATGCCATTTATTTTAGTGTCCATCTTTGGATATATCTCTGCCAGGGTTTTGATTGATTGTATAAAATATTGTAGTTCTCCTCTTATGGCATCCCTTCCGCCGTCAGGATAAACAAGTGGCTTAAGGTCCGCTTCATAATACGAGTTATCTCTCAACACTTCTTGTATGTCTTTTGTCTCACTATCAATATCGGACATGGACTTGGTTAGAACTTCTATGGCGGACGCATACGAGCCGCTGGGCCATTGGCCATTATCTGTGTATTGTTGCAAAAGTCCTTCAATTGTCGCTGCGGAAACTCGAATCCTATCTTGGAAAAGCCTGTGGAGCTTGAATAAGGCTTCATTTATGCGGTCTCGGTCCGACTGCGAATATTTCGGATTTGCCGGGCCAGAAGCTGGCGTTGGCGACTGCACCGGAGTTGGCGCGCTGATTGGCGCAACAGGCGATGACATCAACCCAATCGTTATGGGGACGCCAAAAACGATAACAGCCGCAACAACCATCCATGTTGCCGCGTGGTGCACAAGGCCGTCGAATGATGGCGCAAAGCGCCCAGCTGGGGGCGGGTTCACTTTGTCCCACCAAGTGCCAACTGCAACAAAAATGGCACCGGCGAGCATAAGAAAGCCGCCAGTAATCCACTGCCCCCGAGATATTGTTTGTCCCTCAAACCAGCGAGCGCCAAATACCTCAATAACCATGAGGATGAGGCCAAGGCCGACGTAATCAAGAAATTTTGCCGACGCTTTGCTTGGCAGTGGATTACCGGACATTTAGGAGCCCTCCAGCGGGACGATCCTAAATGAAAACGCAATGACTCCGTTAGACATAGGGAGTCAAGTATATAGTTCCCAAAAAAATGGCCTGCATGCGAACAATGGCGCAATAGCGAATTTGGTCCCGAGCGAGCCCTACGATTCAACCAAAACGCACAACGCGCTAAAACAGGTCCGCGCGCGCGGCGCGCGACAGCCACATCGCCTGAGCGGCGCCGATCAGCACAGCGTCGGGGGAGGCGTCGGCGGGTTTCACGCCCTTTGCCGCCATGATGCGCTGAGCCATGTCGGCAAGCGCCGATTCCGGCGCGCTCTTGCCGGCCGGGTCGACGTCGCCGAGCAGCAGGCGCAACACCGCGATCTTGTTTTTCGCGTCCAAGCCGGCCAATTGCTTATGGGCGAGGTCGGCAGGCTCGATGCGATTGATCGAACCGGCTGCGCGGGCGTAGTAATAGCCGGCCTGAACGTCGTCGGCCGGGCCGCCTTTGCCGAGCCGGAGCAACTCGCCCAGATTGAAGGCCGCCCAGGCGTCGCCGCGGTCGGCGCCGACCCGATACCATTGGCGGGCCTGCGCGAAATCGACCGGCACGCCAAGACCCAGGACGTAAAGACGTCCGATATTGTTGGGCGCCTCGGGATGGCCGAGATCGGAAGCCTGCTTGAAATAGGCCATCGCCTTGGCCGGATCCTTTGGAGCGTCGACGCCCTCGAGATAGACGAAGCCGAGGTTGTCGATCCCGTAGATGTCGCCGCGCGCCGCCGATTCCTCCCAGTAGCGGCGCGCCAGGGCGAGATCCACGGGGACGGTCTCGCCGCGCTGGTACATGCGCCCCAGCGAATTCATCGAAAACGTATGGCCCATTCGCGCCGCCACTTCGAACAGGCTTCTCGCCTTTTCGAGATCCTTGGGCACGCCGCGACCCTCGTAATAAATTTGTCCCAGCGTGTGGACCGCGTAGACGTCGCCCGCGGCGGCGGCGCGCTCCAGCGCTTCCTTGCCGCGCGCCGGATTGGTCGGCGGCACATATTCGTCGTGATAGCCGAGCGCCCATTGCGCCCTGACATGGCCGAGCGCGACCGCCTTCTGGTAGGCCGCCAGGGCGTCGGCATCGCGGCCGAGCGCCGCATAGACGCGGCCGAGCTGATAATTGAACCGCCCGGAATTGGGCCGCGCCTTCAGCGCCAGCTCGCAGGCGGGCAGCGCGGCCGCCGTGTCGATCTGCTCGGAGAGCACACCTTTGGTGACGCCCTGCGCGTCGAGCTTGGCGCCCGCCAGCCGGTCGCAACTCGTCAATTCCGCATCGACGCCAATCTTGATCTCGCCGTCGGAGCCGTCAACCGGCGTGAACAAGGCTTCGAAATGCTTGCCTTCCGATCCGGCCGGCGCCTCGAAGCTCAGATGGGATAGATCGGCCGCGTTCAACGAGCGGCCCTTGCCGATGATGCGGTCGCCGAGGGAAAACTGCCCGAACGGCGCATCGCTCGCCAGCAGGATGCGCGGGCCCTCGTCGCGCGCGGGAAGCGTAAGGGCCTTGCGAAACACCAGGTTAGGGCCGAGCCCGACGAGCGACACCGCCGAGGCGCTCATGTTGAGGGGCGTTGCATCATGGGCCGGCGCGGCCGGTTCGTTGCGCGCCTGCTCCGACTTTGTCCCTCGGGTGATCGACACCAGCCCGACATCGGAATTGCCCCAGGCGTCGTCGACCCGATAGCGGAACGTATCGACGGCCTGCGAACTCGCGCTCTCGTAGCCGAGGCGCCCGAATTCCTCGGCGGACAGGATTTCGTCGTCCTGAATTTGGCGGGACGCCAGCCTCAGGCGCCCATGCGCCGGCCCTTGCTCGATCTTGACGGTGACCGCGCCGCCTTCCGGCTGCGAGGGCGCCGCCAGATGCAGGGGCTGCAGGGAAGAATCGGGCGCCAGCTCGACTTGCGACAGTTTCTCGAATATCGGCGCGGGCCGCTTGGGCACCAGATAGAAGTCGCCGAGCAACGAGGAATTGTCCCACGGCACCTGCTGGTTGCCGGTCTCCTCGGCCACATAGGACCGCACGCGGGTCAGCATCTGGCGGATATCGAGGTTCGGCAGCGCCGCATAGCGCAGGAAGCCGCCGGTGAACGGACTGACTTCGCCGTTCCCGTCGCGCGCCACTTGGCCCGGCGCCGTCGAGAATACAATGAGCGAGCCGCCCGCCGTGTCGACGCGGGCAAGGCCATGGGCCGGGCCGGCGGACTGGCGGGGCGCGAAGGCGGTTTCAAACGGGTTGTCGCGGCAGGCGTCGACAAACAGCAGCTGGACCTTGACGCCCGCCTGGCGCATCGCCGAACTCACGTCCTGCAGCCCGATCATATCGAGCGACAGGCTGCGGGCGCTGTCGGTCCTTGCGGAAATCGGCACGAGATAGTTGAGATCGCCGACCTGCGCGCCATGACCCGAATAATAGAACAGCGCGACGTCCGCGCCGTTGATGTCCGAGGAAAACCGGCGCAGCGCCGATTCCATCCCGATCTTGTCGACATTGGTCAGTTCGACGACGCTGAAGTCCAAACTGCGCAGGAGTTCGGCGACCTTGACCGCGTCGGAAACCGGAGTCCGCAAGGGCTCGGCGTTCTGATAGGCGGCATTGCCCATCACCAGCGCGATGCGGCGTTCGGCGCGTGCGCCGCAGATTCCCGCCGCAAGCCAGAACGCCAGGGCCGCGACGATCCAGGGCCGCCCGCTTGCGCGCCAGCCCGAACGCACGCCACCGCTCATCCTCGCCGGCGGCGGCGGGCAAGCCGGCAGTCTCGAACCGAAGCGATCACGCAGCGGCATGAACCGGCGCCGCCTCCCATTCGGCAAGCGTCATCATGCGGAAATCCAATTTTTCGTAATCGACCCTGAGATAGCCGCCGGGCCCGGCGATGACCGCTTCCGGGCAGGTCGACAAAAGCTCCTGCGCCATCACGCCGACATAGAACGGGCCGCCCCAGACATATTGAAAACTATACAATTGGTAGCCGCGCGGCGTTCGGCCCACCCGGCGGATGTGGCGTTTCAGCCGCCGATCGGACCATCCTCCCGCGCCACCGCCCCCACCGCCGCCCGAGCCACCAGCCCCGCCGCCGCCGCCCCCGCCGCCACTCCCGCCGCCGCCTCCACTCCCGCCGCCGCCTGCGCCGACATGAATGAGGGTCGCGTTATCCGCACCGGCCGTGGTTGCGCTCACGGCAGCCGGGCCAGCGGCGGCCGCGCCGGCCGGCGCCGGCAGCCCCGGCTCCAACTTGCGGGCCAGGCCGCCGATCGCCCGCGGCCGTTCATTGCGGTCATGGACAACACGATGGGTGAGGCGAGTGTGCGACGCCCAGCCTTCGCCCGGCCTTGGACGCCAATGGGGATGCAAGACCGGCGCGGTGGCGAGATGCGCGGGACCATGCGCGATCGAGGGCCGTGTCGGCGCCGAGAGGACCGCCGCCGGCGCCGGCGAAGGCGCGGCGATCGTCGGCTGGCTGGGCGCAAGATCGGCCGGGCTTGCGCCGAGATTGACGACCTGGATGCGGCCGTCCGCCCCGGAATTCTGCGAGTCGCTCTCGCCGAGGCGTCCGAATCCGAATGGGACGAGGCGGCTGCGCAAAACGCCATGGACGTCGGCCAGCGTGTCGACGATGGCTTTGGCCCGCAGGTTCGACAAATCCAGGTTGTATTCGTCCGATCCGACCGAATTCGTGTGGACGCTTATCATGACGCGCGAAGACGCCAGCTTCGGATCGGCCAGGGCCTGGCTCAACTGTCCAAGCAGTGCGCCGGCTTCCGGCGCGAGCGCGTCCGAAGCGCCCTGAAACGCCACCGCGACCTGGACGGACGGAAACGCCTTCAGGACCGCAAGCCATTCGGCTTCCCGCCCCTTGACCAAGGGCGGCAGCGGCGGCGCCGCAGGCTGGGTTCCCAAAGTCCGGCTGCTGGAAAGGCCGAGGCGATTGACGATTTCGTCCTTCGTGGCGGCCTCGACCGTCAGAACCGCGTCGCTTCCCGCGGCGACGGCGTCCTTCGCATCGGCGGGAACCAGCTGCTTGACCATGTCGTCGACATCGCCCGGCGACTGCGCAAGGGCCGAACCGGCGGCGAACAGAAGGACGCCAAAGGCCAAAAATGCGAATCTGGGCATGGTGAAAGCCCCCCAAAGCTCACGCAATATTCCGCCTCGAAATATATCGCCCTGCAGGCGTTGCGCGGACAGGGCGCAAAACGCGAACATGTCGTCCTGACCTTCGGCTGTCAATGGCTGTCCCGGCGAGCGTTGAGCGCTCCCGCGCGGCGACGGCTTCGGCTTGTCATGTCCTCTTGGCGCCCGCCCGCCGGCCTTCACCTGTCGGTGTAGGTAAACTTGATTTCGCCCGTCAAACCCCCGGGGGGCGGCGGGAACGGCGCCGCCTGAACGATCGCCTCCAAGGCGGCCGCATCAAGATCGCGCGATCCGCTTTCGCGAATTATCCGCCGTTGCATGAGATTGCCCGTTCCATCGATGCCGAAGACGATCGTCACCGCCCGTCCCGAGGGTTTGCCGTGAGCGCTTATGCGAGCGCGCACAAGGGGCACGATCATCCCGTAGAGGACGGTCAGATAGGTCGAATTGGCCTTTCCGCCGGCGACCGAGGTTTGTTTGGCCCAGGCGCCAAAATCGAAGTCCGGCACGGAGGCGAAGGTCGGCAGCGAAAAGGCGGGGGCCGTCTTGGGCTTGTCGGCCGGCGGTTCGACCAGCGGCGGCGCTGGATCCGGCTTTGGGCGATCCGCTTCGGCGGTCGGGTCCGGCGCGGCGGGCGGCCTGTCCGCGGCGGGCTCGGCCGCGCCCTCCTTGGCCTCCGGCGTCCCTTCGCGCGCCGGGGTGTCCGCCTTGGCCGGATCGGGAGTGGGATTTGGCGGGGCGGGCGGCGGGGGCGCAGCGGCCTTGGCGGGATCGGGCGCTTCGGTCTCCTTGGTGTCGTTATTGGCCGCGCGCGGCGCGTCGGTCGCCGGTTCCTCGGCGGCGGGCTGCGCCGCGGGCGCAGGCTCAGGCGCCGGCGCGGGTTTGTCGGGCGGCTTTGGCGGCGGCGGCTCCAGTATTATTTCGACCGGTATCGCCTCGGGCGCGGCCTCGACCGGCAGATCCAGCCGATATTCGAAAAACAGCAGCGACAGCATGGCCGCATAGATGAGCCCGACGCCCAAAAGCGCGAGATAGAGGCTCGGCTCCCTCAGGGGGGACGACGCCTGCGACCGCAGCCAGCGCTCGGCGGGATTCGCCTTCAATCGAATATCGGACGGCAACATGCAAACAGGCCAGGAGTCGCGAGGCGACACCCTAAGTCTGCGCGGCGGGGAACGCCAGCGAGCCGGGTCTCGGGGCGGCGGGCCCACGCCTTACGCCGAACGCTCCGCCTGATGTATCGTAAAATCGCCGAACGGCCTTCGAAGCCGCGCGACCCATGGGGAAACGCCATGACGCAGCAAGAGATCGAAAATGAACTCAAGAGCCTTCGCGCGCAGGAAGAGGCGCGACAGAGGAACTGGCGTTCGATCCGAAAGGCCGCGGCGTTCAGCGCCTTGGCGTTCATCCTCGGCGGAGTAGGGTGTCTCATATTTTCCGTGGCCTATGGCGGCCAGCACCAGACATTGCAGACGGCCGTCATGTTCATCCTGTTGTCATTGCCGATGAGCCTCATCGGCGCGGCGCTGCGATAGACCGATTTCGTCCCCCCGGACGGATCGCCCGCGACATCGAAAGCAAGCGTCACAAACGCCATCTTTTTCTGGGCTCCCCCGGCCCGTCGCGGGCGTTTTCTGTGACGCCGCGGCTGCTATGTTGCGCGGGTTGCGGGAAGATTTCCGGGCGCGCTCGCAAGTCGGCCAATCCTTCTTTCTTCGGCGCTTGCGGGCGATGCGGGCGGCGCCGTAATGTGGATCGTCTTGTTTGTCGCGGGCGATCTTGTCGGCTCGGCGGCGTCCGCTTAACGCGGGCGTCTTCGTGGACGGTCGCGCAGCCTCGCTGAGGGCGCACAGGCCTGGTTCATCTCGCGCTCGCCGGCGTTGCGCCGCTCGCCCGATCAAGCGGCGTCCTGCATCTTCGAGGGGGAGAAAAGCTGTGTCCATAGATGTAAAAGTCTACGACAACGGAGATCACACCTGTCTGGTTTGGCTGCCGTCGGACGTAAAGCCGATCGCCAACTGCCGCGGTTTCACGATTCGCCGGCTGCTGAACAAAACCGAAAGCTACCTCCATGGCTTTGTCGGATTTTCCGATGACGATAAATTGGATCCGGCCGCGCCATGGAAGTTTCCCCTGCAACGTTATCTCTGGTGGGACTACGGGGTTACGCCCGGCGACGTCGTGCAATATTCGATCGTTCCGGTTTGCGGGGCGGACAAGGATCACCTGGCGCTGTCGAGCGCCGACGCCAGCGCGCTGACGCCGCCGATGACCATTTCCGGCCAGGCGTCGGCGCATGTCGCCGCCTATTTCAACAAGGGCATCGTGTCGGCGCAATGGGTGTCGCGCGCGCTCAGCGCCGTCGGCAAGAACGCCAAGCTGGCCGACCTCATCGGCACGGTGAACAATCCGCTGCGCAACGCCTTGAGCGGGTTGCTGCGTCCGCAACTGCTGAAACTGCTGAGCGACGCCAAGCAGAATGGCGGCGAGGTCTATGCGGCGCTCTACGAACTCAACGATCCCGAATTGATCCCCGCGCTTTTGGCGCTCGGCCAGAAATGCCACCTCATTCTCGCCAACGGCGCCTTCAAGCCGCCGGCCAACGACGAGAACGCCAAGGTGCGCGCGCAATTGCACGGCAAGATCGATCTGCACGATCGCCTGGTCACCACCGGGCATTTCGCGCACAACAAGTTCGTGGTGGTGTGCGACGCGAATGGCGCGCCGCAACACGTTCTGTCCGGCAGCACCAACTGGACGGAGACCGGCCTCTGCACCCAGGCCAACAACGGCGTCATCGTGGACGATCCGGATGTCGGCGCGTTTTTCATCGCCCAGTGGAATCTGCTGAAGGCGGCGGGAAACGCTTATCCGGCGTCGCTGATGCAGAACAATTCGAAATCAAAATCCTTCAACGTCGACGGCGGCTCGATCACCCAATGGTTCGCGCCGACCGACAAGGGCGAGGATCTCGACTACGCGCGCACCCTCATCGCCGGCGCGCAGCAGGGCATCCTGTTCCTGTTCTTCAATCCGGGCGCCTTCGAGCCGGACGATAAGCCGGAGCAATGGACGCTCCTCCAGAATATTCTGGCCCGGCATCAGCAAGGCGGCGCCACTTACAACGCCGATCTCTACATCCGCGGGGTCGTCAATCAGGAGATCGCCGGCCTCACCACCGAAAGCCCGGCGAAACCGTCGAAACAGGCCGCTCTCGATCCCTCGACGACGCCCGCTCCCGTCACGCTGTTCAGCGGCGGCGCTCAGCCGCCGCAGCGGCTTGGCTACGAGTCGATGGTGCCGAAGAATATCAAAGACGCCTTCCACGAATGGGCCGCCGAAGTGATGAACCAGGGCGTCCATGTTCACAGCAAGGTCATTGTCATCGATCCGTTCGGCAAGAAGCCCGTGGTGATGACCGGATCGCACAATCTGGGTTACAAGGCTTCGACCAAGAACGACGACAATCTGATGATCGTCGAGGGCAATGCGCCGCTGGCCGCCGCCTATGCCGCCAACATCATCGCGATCTACCAGACCTATCGCTGGAACGCCTACGTCGACGCCCATGAGAAGGATCCGCAGGTCTGGCATGGGCCTGTCGACAATGCGACATGGCAGACCGGCTATCTCGCCGGCGACGATCTGGCGGAGATCGAATTCTGGCTCGGCACAGGACAAGCCGCCCCGACGGCCGCCGGCCTGCCCACGCCGGCTCCGGCGACGGGCGGCCAGCAGGTGCGCGCCGCAACCGCCACCGGCCCGGCGCTGAGCCAAGGCCCAAGCGAAAAGACAACGCCGGCAAAGGCCGCGCCCGCGACAAAGGGGAAGAAAGTTTCGAGCGGGAAGGCCGCGGCGAAGAAGCCGGCCGTGAAGAAGTCTGCGGCCAAGAAACCAGCCGCGAAGAAGGTTGCGGCGAAGAAGCCGGCCGCGAAGAAAGTCGCGGCGAAGAAGCCCGCGGCCAAGAAGGTCGCGGCGAAGGGGAAGCCGGCCGCGAAGAAAGTTGCGGCGAAGAGGCCCGCGGCCAAGAAGGTCGCGGCGAAGAAGCCAGCCGCCAAGAAGGCTGCGGCGAGAAAGCCGGCAGCCAAGAGGTCCACGGCGAAGAGGAAAACAGCGACGCGAAAGACAAAACCGGCGGCAAGACGGCAAAGACGAGGTTGAACGAATCAAACATTCGATCGGCCCGCCGCAGGTTGCTTTCGCGCGACGGAATCATACCGTAATCGTCACACGTCGCAGTTTCGCGAATGGATCCATGTCTGGACGCCGAAGGCTTGGGTGAGCCTCCAGGCGATGGCGATCGTTCGCGACGAGCAGGAAGCGTCCAATCATGCGCGGGTCAGGAATTGCAACTTCGCGCGGGCGCAGCCTCGCGATCGCCGGGCTGCTCGCCCTGACCGGCGGGACCGGCGCGGCGGCGCAGGAATGGAAGGAGCGGCCCTACGATCCCGCGCTGGGTAGCCGGTGGATCGTGCTGTCGCAATCGGATGAAACGGCCAACCGGCCGGACGGCGTGCAGACGATCGAGATCAAAAGCCGCGGCGAATTGACGATCGAGGCGAAGACCGCGACCGGCTTTCGAATTTCATTCGTCAATCGCGACATCAGCGTCGACGGGAATGCGCCGGCCGTGCCGATCGTGCGGCCGGCCGTCGCCGCGCTCAAAGATACCGTCATACGCGCCACGATCACCGCCGCCGGCAAGCCGATCAGCGTGGACAATCTCGACGAGGTGAGAGCGACCATGCACACCTTCGTCGACAGGACATTCAAGGCCTTCGACAGCCAGCCGAAGCTGGTCGCGGCTTTGCGGCCGGTTTTCGACAAAATGCTGAACGCCGACGGGGCTGAGGCCGCCAAGGCCGACCTGGCGGAACTCGACCAGCTCTCGGCCGGGCAAGATTCCGGACTGAAAGTCGGCGAGGAGCGTCACGAATCGACGGAGAGCGCCAACCCGCTCGGCGGCGCGCCCATCAAAGTCGCGACCACCTTCCGGATCGAGCAGGCGGATCCGCAAAGCGGCAATGTCACCTTCGTGCGCGACAGCCAGACCGATTCCGAAGGGATGAAGGAATTCGCGCTCGCCATGATGCAAAAACTTGGCGCCGCGACGGATAAGCCGATGTCGACGGATGTCGCCGAAATGATCAAGACGATGAAAATGACGGTCGAGGGGCGAACGACGATCCATGTCGAGGGTGGCATGACGCGCACGCTGCGCGAGGAATCGACGACGACCCTCAGTCTCACGGGACACGTCCTGACCAGGAAGACAGTCAAAACGATCGCCGTGACGCCGGCGCCGTAAGGAATTCCGGACGGCCTGACGATATCCATCGCCGGGGGGCCATGTTAGATCTGGAGCGATGAGCGCCGAAGAACTGATTGCGATCGCGCAACGCCACTATCCCCCCGGCGATTCCTCGCGCAAGGGCGACCGCCTTTTGCGCGTCTATGGAAAGCGGCTCGAAGGCGTGCGGCGCCAACCGATAGCGCTTCTGGAGCTCGGCGTGCGTCACGGCGCCTCCTTGCGGCTCTGGCGAGACTATTTCCCGAACGCGACGATCGTCGGCCTCGATATCGAACCCGTTCCTCGTCTTGATCTGCCGAATGTCCACGTTTTCCAGGGCGACCAGACAGATCCCTCGGCTTTGGATCGAACGCGCTCAGCAATCGGGGGCGGGCAGTTCGACGTCATTATCGACGACGCCTCGCATCTCGGTCTGAAGTCGAAGGCGTCTTTCGCGCACCTGTTTTATCGCAGCCTGAAGGCGTCCGGCCTCTATTTCGTCGAGGACATCGCCGCGCCGCTCCTAAAAGATTGGCCCGATGGCGCGCCTTTCGCTTCCCCTGAACAAGGGTCGCTCGAAGGTTACCAGCATGGGATGGTCGGGTTTCTCAAACAGCTGATTGACGAGATGGCGGACGCCGTGGTCAGAGCCTCGAGACAATCGCTCATCGCGGAAGTCGCGTTCTATCCCAATATCTGCGTGATCCGAAAGGCCGGCGACGCCGTTTGACACGGCTCTCCGAGCCGCGCCGCGCGCCGCCCGAGGAAGGAGTCGCGCCCCACCGCAAATCGACTAAGCTGGGCTGTCTCCAACGCCCGCCGGAGCCGCGCGTGAACGCTCCCCTCGATCTTGCCGTCTATAAGGAGACGCTGCTCTTTCTCGTCACGGCGGGCATTGTCGCGCCGCTGTTCTTCCGCCTGCACGTCAGCCCGGTGCTGGGCTTCCTGCTGGCGGGCGTCGCGCTCGGGCCGTTTGGCCTCGGGCGTCTTGCTGAGCGCGCGCCCTGGCTCGACGCGCTGGCGCTGACCAATGTCGAGGCGATCGACCGCGTGGCGGCGTTCGGCGTGGTGTTCCTGTTGTTCATGATGGGCCTCGAACTGTCCTTCGAGCGCCTCACGCGCATGCGGCGGTTGGTGTTCGGCCTCGGCGCCGCGCAGGTGCTGGCCTCCTCGCTGCTGCTCGGCGCGATCGCCTTCGCGCTGGGCGAGCCGCCGGCCTCCGCCTTGGTGATCGGCGCGACGCTGTCGCTGTCCTCGACCGCCATCATCATTCCCGTGCTGGCCGAGCGCAAGCGGCTCAATCTGGCGGCCGGGCGCGTCAGCTTCGCGGTGCTGTTGTTCCAGGATCTGGCGGTCGCGCCGCTGCTGTTCATGGTGGCGATGCTGGTCGGCGGCCGCGCAAGAGGGCTCGGGCTCGAACTCGCCTTGACGATCGCCCCGGCCGCCTTGGCTCTGACCGGGCTCATCGTGCTCGGCCGGCGCGTGCTGCGCCCGCTGTTTCATTCGGTCGCCATGACGAAAAGCACGGAATTCTTCATGGCCGCCTGCCTGCTGGTGGTGCTCGGCACGGCGCTCATCGCGGCGATCTGCGGCCTGTCGATGGCGCTCGGCGCCTTCATCGCCGGCCTGCTGCTGGCCGAGACCGAATACCGGCGCGAGATCGAAGTGACGATCGAACCCTTCAAGGGCCTGCTGCTCGGGCTGTTCTTCGTGGCGGTCGGCGCCGAGCTCGATCTGTCGCTGTTGATCGCCTCGCCGATCCCCATCCTGGCGATCGCCGGGGCGATCGTCGTCGTAAAGGGGCTGGCGCTCGTCGTCCTCGGCCGCGCCTTCAAACTGCCGGCGCGCGTGGCGCGCGAAGTCGCTTTGTTGCTAGGCCCGGGCGGCGAATTCGCCTTCGTGATGATCGGCGCGGCGGTCGCGGGAAATGTCGTCGCCCCGCGGGCCGGCCAAACGGTCCTCGTCGCCGTCACGCTGACCATGCTGGCCATTCCCGCCCTCGCGAAACTCGGCGAGTTCCTCGCCGGCCGGCTCGCCGCGCCAAGCCTTGCGCCCGAAGCGCAGGAACCGCCGCCCGAGGACGAAGGGCATCGCGTCATCATCGTCGGGTACGGGCGCGTCGGCGCGCTGATCGGCCAGATGCTGGCCTGGCATAAGATCCCCTATATCGCGGTCGATTCGGACGTGCGTCTCATCGCGCGCGAGCGGCAGGCGGGAGCGCCGATCTATTTTGGCGATGCGACGCGGCCCGAATTCCTGCGCCGCTGCGGCATCGACAAGGCGCGGGCGCTGGTGGTGACCATGGACGCCCCGCGCGCCAACGAGGCGGTGGTCGAGGCGGCGCGCAGCTTGCGCAAGGACCTGACGCTGGTCGCCAGGGCGCGCGACGCCGCCCACGCCAAGGCGCTTTACGACCTTGGCGTCACCGACGCCGTGCCCGAGACGATCGAGGCGAGCCTGCAGCTTTCCGAGGCGGTGCTGGTCGATATCGGCGTGCCGATGGGAACCGTCATCGCCTCCATCCATGAGAAGCGCGACGAATTCCGTAAATTGCTCGTCGCCTCGGGCGCGCCTTCGCGCCCGCGCGGCGCGCGGCGGACATAGGCCCGGGGTTGGAGCCGGGGCTTGCATCGGGCCGGCCCGGGCTCCAGATATCGAAGGCGACCCTCGCGCGAACCTTGGAGCCCAGCCATGCCGCAGACCCGCAGCCGATTTTTCGACGATCTGTCCAAACTGATGACCGACGCGGCGGGCCTCGCCGACGGCGCGCGCCGCGAGGTCGACACGGCGTTGCGCAGCCAGCTTGAAAGATTGCTGGCCGGAATGGATGTCGTGCGGCGCGAGGAATTCGAGGCGGCGCGCGAAATGGCGGCGCTGGCGAGGGCCGAAAACGACCGCCTGCGCGAGCGTGTCGCGGCGCTCGAGGCCAAATTGGACTCAATGTCGACGCAAACCCCGCGCGAGGCGCCACAGGCTTGATTCGTTTCGCAGATTCTGTGGATGACGATTAACGGGAGGTTTACGGGGGCGCGCGAATCCGCGAGTTTGCGGCGGATGTTCGAGGGGTTCTTGTGCGGCTATAGTCGAGCCAAGGTGATTCGGTCCGTCACGCCGTTTCGCCGGCCGGTTTGTGCAAGCGTGCTCTCGCGTTCCGCTCCGTCACATGCCGAAGGGTCCCGAATGACGCCCAGCCAGAATATTGCCGCCGACCGGGCCGAACATCCCGTCGATGTGGTGGAGCGCCTGGCGGCGCTGAACGAATGGGCGTTCGACCGGGCCGACGAGGACGAGATTTCGATCCTGGTTGCCGGCGTCTGGACGCAATATGAGGTGGCGTTCACCTGGCTGCCCGACATCGAATCGCTGCATGTCGGCTGTTCCTTCGACCTGAAAATCCCCGCCCGCCGCCGCGCCGAAATCTCGGCGCTCGCCCAAATGATCAACGAGCAATTGTGGATCGGCCATTTCGATCTGTGGAGCGGCGAGGACATCGTGATGTTCCGCCATTCGCTGGTGCTGGCCGGCGGCGCCCATCCCAATGATGCGCAATGCGGCACGATCGTTCACGAGGCGCTGAAAGCCTGCGAGAATTATTACCAGGCCTTTCAATTCGTCCTGTGGGCCGGCAAGAGCGCCCGCGAGGCGCTCGAACTCGCCATGTTCGAAACGCAGGGCACCGCCTGACGGCGGCCCTGAATCTGCTGGTTGTTTGCGTCAGCCCTCTGTAGGGATGGCGCTGTTTCTCCCTCCGCCCTTGTGGGGGAGGGCAGGGGTGGGGGGTCGGGCCGGACCATCGGAAAATAATTGCGCCTTCATCGGATCGTGCGGCGCGACCCCCCTCCCTAACCCTCCCTCACAAGGGGGGAGGGAATGCGCGCAATTCCTCGATTTGACCGCGGCGCCACGTTAGGGAACGAGATGCACATCTGGCCGCAATCGCTGGCCCTGGTCGGCGCCGGCAAAATGGGCGGCGCCATGCTGAAAGGCTGGCTCGACGGCGGCCTCGCGCCGTCCCGCGTCGTCCTTGTCGACCCCTCGCCCTCGCCCGAAATCGTCGCGCTCGCCGCCGCGCGCGGCCTCGCGCTGAACCCGCCCGCCGCCGACCGCAAGGCGCCCGAGGTTCTCATTCTCGCCGTCAAGCCGCAAATGCTCGACGCCGCCGCCCCCGGGATCGCCGAGCTGGCCGGCGCGTCGACGCTCGTCGTCTCGATCATCGCGGGCAAGACCATCGCCAATCTCGCGGCGCGCCTGCCTGACGCCCGCGCCTTCGTGCGCGCCATGCCCAATACGCCGGCGGCGGTCGGCCGCGGCATTACGGGGGCTGCCGCCAATGGCGCGGTCACGGCGCGCCAGCGCGAGCTGACGGAAGCGCTGCTTAGCGCCGTCGGGCGGTTCGAATGGCTGCCCGACGAGGCGCTGATCGATGCGGTGACGGCGGTTTCGGGCTCGGGGCCGGCCTATGTGTTCGCGCTCGTCGAGGCGCTCGCCGAGGCGGGAGCGGCTTTGGGCCTCGCCGACGATCTGGCGATGCGGCTCGCCAGGGCGACTGTCGAAGGCGCCGGCGAATTGATGCATCGCGAGCCGGAAGTTGCAGCCTCGCGCCTCCGCGAAAACGTGACCTCGCCCGCCGGCACCACCGCCGCGGCCCTCGCCGTGCTGCGCGGCGACGGCGGGCTCGCGCCCCTCATGCGCCGCGCCGTCGCCGCCGCGCATAAGCGCGCCGGGGAACTGGCGGGGTGATCGGCCTTAGCGGCCCCTCGCAAATCCGCTTTCACGCCATCCCGCCGGCGCCTTTCGGCCGCGATTGTTGACTCGAGGGGCGACATCGACGCCTAATCGTCCGGCCCGAGGCTGTGCGATGCAGGAAAAATTCACCCTCTATCTGATCAAGCCGTCCCATTACGACGACGACGGCTATGTCATTCAATGGGTTCGCTCGGCGATTCCTTCCAACACGCTTGCCGTGCTGCACGGCCTTGCGGAGGATTGTCGCGCCCGTCGCGTGCTCGGCGAGGCCGTCGACATCGAAATCGTGGCGATCGACGAGACAAATTCGCGCGTGCGGCCCGAGCGCATCGCGCGCCACATTGCAAGACGCGGCGGGCGCGGCCTCGTCGGCTTGGTCGGCGTGCAGTCGAACCAGTTTCCCCATGCCGTCGATCTCGCCCGGCGCCTGCGGGCGCTTGGCGTGCAGGTGGCCATCGGCGGTTTCCATGTCTCGGGCTGCCTGGCGATGCTGCCGGAAATGCCTGATGATCTCAAGGAGGCGCAGGGGCTCGGCGTGTCGCTGTTCGCCGGCGAAGGCGAAGGGCGGCTCGAAAGCTTTCTCCGGGACGCCTATGCCGGACAATTGCAGCCGCTTTATAATTTCATGAACGACCTGCCCGGCCTCGAGGGCGCGCCGATGCCGATGCTGCCGGCCGCCAGCGTCCGGCAGACCGTGGGGGGCGTCACCAGTTTCGACGCGGGGCGCGGATGCCCGTTCCAATGCTCCTTCTGCACGATCATCAATGTGCAGGGCCGCAAATCGCGCTACCGCACGCCCGACGACGTCGAGGCGATCATCCGCGCCAATCTCGCGCAGGGGGTCAGCCGCTTCTTCATCACCGACGACAATCTCGCCCGCAACAAGAACTGGGAGCCGATGTTCGACCGGCTCATCGAAATGCGCCGCGACGAGAAACTGGCGTTCAATTTCGTCATCCAGGTCGACACTTTGTGTCATCGCATTCCGCGTTTCATCGAGAAGGCGGCGGCGGCGGGCGTGCGGCGGGTGTTTCTCGGGCTCGAAAACATCAATCCCGACAGCCTGGTCGGCGCCAAGAAGAAGCAGAACCGCATTGCCGAATATCGCGGCATGCTGCTGGAATGGAAGCGCGTCGGCTGTTTCACCTATGCCGGCTATATCCTGGGGTTTCCGGCCGACACGCCCGAATCCATCGTGCGCGACATCAAGATCATCCAGCGCGAATTGCCGCTCGACCTCCTGGAGTTCTTCTGCCTGACGCCGCTGCCCGGTTCCGAGGACCACAAGAAACTCGCGACGGCGGGGATCGCGATGGACCCCGACATGAACAAATACGATCTCGAACATGTCGTCACCGGCCATGCCACCATGTCGAAAGCCGATTGGGAGCGCGCCTATCGCCTGGCCTGGGAGACCTATTACACGCCCGAGCACATGGAAACGATCATGCGGCGCGCCGTCACCACCGGCATCAGCCGCGGCAAGATGATGTTCTTGCTGATCTGGTTTTATGGCTGCGTCACCATCGAAAAGATCCATCCGCTCGAAGGCGGCTATCTCCGGCGCAAAGTGCGGCGGGACCGCCGGCCGGGCCTGCCGATCGAGAGCCCCTTCACTTTCTATCCCAAATATTTCTTCGGGCTCGTCGCCAAACATATCGCGATCGGCCGCATCATCTGGCGCATGGGCGCGGTGCGCCGCGCGATCAAGCGCGATCCGCAGGCGCGAAATTACATGGATCAGGCCCTCACGCCAGTGACCGACGGCGAGCTCGACGGGTTGGAAATGTTCAACGTCACGACATCGGCGCGCGCCGCCGCCGACAAGGCCAAACGCCGCCTGGCGCCGGTCTGAACCCCGACGCCAAGCCGCCTTCGTTGGTGTTTGGCGAAACCGGCCCGAGCGCCTACATTGGCGGGGAACGGAAAACCAGGAGGTCTCATGGCTGAGGACAACAAACCCGCCGCCGCTCCCGCCCCCAAAAGCGATGGCGCCGCGGGCGAGCCCCGCGCGCGCATCGTCGATGCGCTGATGGCGCTGGCGGGCGAGCAGCCGTTCGAGGAGATTTCGATCGGCGCGATTTGCGCCCGGGCGGGCGTCACGCTCGCCGATTTTCGCGACGCTTTCCCCTCCAAGGGCGCGGTGCTCGCCGGCTTTTCCAAGCGCATCGACCGTGTCGTGCTGTTGCAGCAAAACGGCGAACTGGCCGCCGAAGAGCCCAAGGAGCGGCTGTTCGACGTGCTGATGCGCCGGCTCGACGCGATGAGCCCCTATCGCGAGGGCCTGCGCGAGGTCACGCAATGGCTGCGCCGTGAACCGCTTGCCGCGCTCGCCGTCAACCAGGTCGTCGTCAATTCGATGCGCTTCATGCTCGAGGCGGCCGGCATCGACAGCGAGGGCGGGTCCGGCGCGCTCAAATTGCAGGGCCTGGCGCTCGCCTGGCGCCGGATCGTCGATGTCTGGCTCGACGACGAGGAGCCCGAGCTTTCCAGGACGATGGCCGCGCTCGATCGCGAATTGACGCGCGGCGAGCGCATTGTCGCCAAGGTCGACAGTTTCGATCGTTTCGCCGCTCCCTTGAAGGCCTTGACCCGCGCGGCGTTCGAAACGCGACGGCGCGCCGCCGATTCCTTTCGCCATCGCGCGCGGCGCGGCGGCGCCGCGCCGGACGAGCGCGAAAGCCGGCGCTGACGCCCATGTCCGGAACCTTCCTCGTTCGCTCGGCGGTTCGCGCCGATTTTCCGCAATGGGCGCCGCTCTGGGAGGGCTATAACCGCTTTTACGAGCGCGTCGTGCCCGCCGAGGTCACGGAGATGACCTGGTCGCGTTTCTTCGACGCCTACGAGCCGGTTCACGCGATGGTGGCGGAAGAGAATGGCCGTCTGCTCGGCCTCGTCCATTACCTCTTTCACCGCAATACCGCGATGATCGGACCGACCTGCTACCTCCAGGATCTCTTCACCCATGCGGACGCCCGCGGCAAGGGGATCGGGCGCGCGCTGATCGAGGCGGTTTACGAGCGGGCGAAAGCCGCCGGGTCGCCGCGCGTCTATTGGATGACGCATGAAACGAACCGGACCGCGATGAAGCTCTACGACAAGGTCGCCGAGCGATCCGGCTTCGTCCAATATCGTAAACCGATGTGATCTTTATCCTTTGATTACCCGGGTTCACCGGCGCAAAACGAATTGCGTCCAATTCGATCGAATTGCGAAAGCGCGCGCCAGCCATCCCCGTGGAATGCCGGGCAAACCGGCCGATTCAAGCCCGCTTAACCACAGAAATTAGGCGACCGGCAGGCTGCCGCCGCCCAATCTCCCTCCCGCGAACGAGGCTCGCACGGGAGATATCTTAAATGCAGTTGGAGCGATCGATTGCCGTTTCGGGCGCGGAGCGTCCGGCCGCCCCCAAGCCCGGATTTGCCGGCCCCCGGCGCATCGAAGCCTGCGATCCGCGCGCCGATGGGCGCCGGCGGGTGGTGCTGCTGGCGCGCGACCGGGTGGTGATCGCGCGCAGCGTCGCCGGCGTCTTCATGCATATCGCCATGGCCCCGAACGCCTATCGCGGCGTCGTCCTGCGCCTCGACGCCCTAAGGGACGATGGCTTTCACTACGAGATTCGCCTCGCCCATCGCGATCCCGATCTTAGCGTCACGCTTTATGAAGCCAGCGACGACAGCGAGATACAGGCCGAATGGCGGCTCTGGGCGAAGTTTCTCGGGCTGCCGGCGCTGGTCGAGCGCGAGGAGGGACGCGCCGAGCCGGAAAGCGCGCATCTTGGCGAGATCGCCGTCGCGGGCCCGCGGGCGCGCCGGCACGGCAAGACGATAACTGGCCGCCGGCCCCGCTTTCTCATGCGGCGCAAGTCCGGCCGCCCCGATACGGACCGCCCTTGCCTGGCCGGCGCGCGCGAAATCTTTCCAGGCTCCGCGGAAGATCGCTGACCTCCAGCGCCGAAGCGCCGCGAATTCGCAAATCCCGTCAAAGAAGTCTATATGCGCTCTCCGATTCCTCGTTTGCCGATCCCCCATTCCTAGCGCGAGCTACGCCAAGGCCGTTTCGGCGCCCTGGCGCCGCCAGAGGCTTGGATTGAGAGCCGTCCGGCAGGAACTGAATTGAGCGGTCATGCGGTTCGAGATTCTTTACGCGCTGGTCGTGTTCTGCCTGGTTTCGTCGATCACGCCCGGTCCCAACAATCTCATGCTGCTCGCCTCGGGCGTGAACTTCGGCTTCCGTCGCACCATCCCCCATATGCTGGGGGTGGCCCTCGGCTTTGCCTTGATGGTCGGTCTGGTCGGCGTGGGCCTCGACGCGACCTTCTCGCGATTTCCGGCGCTGCTGCCGGCCATGCGATACATCGGCGCGGCCTATCTGCTCTGGCTCGCCATAAAGCTGGCGCTCGCCGGGCCTATCGGCGACACCCAATATAGCGGGCGGCCGCTGGGCTTCCTCGGCGCCGCCGCGTTCCAATGGATCAATCCCAAGGCCTGGGTCATCGCGGTGAGCGCGCTTACCGCTTTTGCCGTGTCGGAAAACTACACGCTCTCGATCGTCATCGTCGCGCTGGTGTTCGGGCTGGTGACGCTACCTTGCATCGTCGTCTGGGTGCTGTTCGGGACCGCGATGCGCCGCGTGCTCAGCAACCCGCGCTTCGTGCGGCCCTTCAACATCGCCATGGCCTTGCTGCTGGTCGCCTCGATCGTCCCGGTGCTCACCGAAGGTTAGAGCGGGAAGCAATCAGGGGACAGCGGTCGAGACTGATCCATCGTTCGCATGGCGGAGCGTTTTTCATCCCTTAGAGCATGTCAAGGATCGCCTTTCAGGCGACCGCCGAAGGCGGCGGCCCCCAAGAGGGGGCCGTCCTTGACATGCTCTAAGGGATGAAAAAATGGCCTGCATGCGAACAGTGGCGCATCGGCGAATTCAGCGCCGAACGTAAGCGCCTCGATTCAGATCTCACCGGAACGGCGGCTCGTCGAAGCTGCGCAATTTGCGCGAATGGAGCGCGTCGTGCTGGCTTTGCAGAAGCTCGAGCGCGGCGATGCCGATCTGCAGATGTTCGCCGATCGCCCGCTCATAAAAGGCGTTCGCCGCGCCCGGCAGCTTGATCTCGCCATGCAGCGGCTTGTCGGAAACGCAGAGCAGCGTGCCATAGGGCACGCGCATGCGAAATCCCTGCGTCGCGATCGTGCCCGATTCCATATCGACCGCGATGGCGCGCGACAGATTGATGCGCCGGCGCTCCTGCGTCCAGCGCAGCTCCCAATTGCGATCGTCGTTGGTGACCACCGTGCCGGTGCGCAAGCGCCGCTTCAGCGCTTCGCCGCGATCGCCGGTCACCCTGGCGACCGCCTCCTGAAGCGCGACCTGCACTTCGGCGAGCGCCGGGATCGGCATGTCGAGCGGCACGGCGTCGTCGAGAATATGATCTTGGCGCAGATAGGCGTGCGCCAGCACGTAATCGCCGATGAGCTGGGACTGGCGCAACCCGGCGCAATGGCCGACCATCAGCCAGCAATGGGGGCGCAGGACGGCGATATGGTCGGTGATGTTCTTGGCGTTGGCGGGGCCGACGCCGATGTTGACGAGGCTGACCCCCTGCCCGTCGGGGCGCACCACATGATAGGCCGGCATCTGGTAGCGATGCCACACGACGGCGGCGATGCGCGCGTCGGCTTCGGATTCCGACAGGCTGGCGTCGATCACCACATTGCCCGGCAAAACGAGCTTCTCGACGCCCGCGCCGCCGCGCAATTGCTCGAGCCCCCAGCGCACGAACTGATCGACATAGCGATGATAATTGGTCAGCAGCACCCAGGGCTGCATGGCGCGCCAATCCGAGCCGGTGTAGTGAACCATCCGGCGCAGGGAATAGTCGACGCGCACGGCGTCGAACAGCGCCAGCGGGCGCGCCGCGCCGGGCTTGATCTCGAAGGCGCCGTCGGCGATTTCGTCCCCGACGAGCGCCAGCAGCGGCACGGGAAAGAACCGCGCGAGTTCGGAGGCCGAAGCGCCGCCGCGCCCAAATTCATCGCCGGTCTCGAAGACGTAAGGATAGGGAATTTCCTGCGCGCCGATCCCGACCTCCAGGATCGCGCCGAATTCCGTGACGAGCGGCTCCAGCTGCTCCATCAGATAGCTGCGAAAGGCGGCCGGCTGCGTCACCGTCGTCGTATAGATTCCCGCCTCGGTGAATTTGGCGAAGGCGCGCTGGCTGGATGGCGGCACTCCTTCGGGCTTGTAGGTGACGCGCAATTGCGGATAGCGAAATTTCGCGCGAATCTCCCGCGGCGGCGCGACCCCGTCCGTGAGAAACCGCTCGACCGCCTCGCGCAAAGCCTGGGTGGCCTCGCCATAGAGTTCGACGAGGCGATCGATGGCCTGGCCAGGCGTCGCCATCGTTTCGAAGGCGAGAGGAGAGCGATGATCCACGACAGGTCTCTCCGCTGGTCTATTTGGCGGCGATGCAGGCGATCTCGACCTGATATTGCGGGGCGGCGAGCTTGGCTTCGACCGTCGCGCGCGCCGGCGTATGTCCCGGGGCGACCCAGGCGTCCCAGACGGCGTTCATCTCGGCGAACGTCTTGATGTCGGTCAGCCAGATGGAGACGGATAGAATCTTGGTCTTGTCGGTCCCCGCCTTGGCGAGCACGCTATCGATGATTTCCAAAATTTCCTTGGTCTGTTCGCCGACGCTTTTTCCGGCGGCCTTGTCGGCCACGGTCCCGGCGAGATAGACGGCGTCGCCGTGAACGACGGCCTGCGACATGCGCGGGCCGACGCCGATGCGGTTGATGGTCATGGGCTTACCTCTTGAGGGTTATGGAGACGAACCGCGCCGGACGCGTCAGGCCGGCGCTATTCCCGCGACCGCGCCGAGAAAATCGCGCTTGCCGATCTCGACGCCGTTGTGACGCAGAATTCCGTAGGCCGTCGTAAGGTGGAAATAGAAATTGGGCAAGGCGAAGTGGAAGATATAATCGGCGCCTTTCATCTTCATCTTGTTGGGCCCGAGCGGAAAGACGATCTCCCGGTTTTCGCCGGCCTCGATGTCCTCAGCCTTGACGCCGCCGATATAGTCGAGCGTTTTCTTGATGCGCGCCTTGATGTCTTCGAACGAGGCTTCATTGTCCTCGAATTTGGGGGCTTCGGCGCCAGCGAGGCGTGCGGCCATATTCTTGGCCCCGTCGCAGACGATCTGGGTCTGGCGAACGAACGGCAGCATGTCGGGACGCAGGCGCGAGGCCAGCAGGACAGCGGGGTCGATCTTGTGGGCGCTCGCATAGGCGACGGCCTTGTCGAGGATCGCGTCAAGCGCGGTCAGGGTCTGCTCGAAAACCGGGACGGTGGCTTGGTACAGCAGGGTCGACATGGGGCGGTTCCTCGTGTGGGGCCTTGGCGGCCATTTCGCGCGCAACTTGCACAGAATGGCCCCCCGGTTCAATGGCGCGCCGGCCAAAAGGGCCGCAGGCGACGCGTCGAACCCAAAAAACGCTGGCGAATCTCAGCGCGGCTCAGCCGACGGGCGGCGGTTGCCCGTCGATGCGCGGGATCGATTCGTCGATGCAGGCCCAGCTCGGCGCGCGGTGCGCCCAGATCGTCGCCATCGGGCGCGCGAGTTCGGGATCGTCAAGCGTGCCGGCGCGCACGAAAACGAGATGCGGGCGCGACTCCGCCTCGCTGAACAGATGCGTGCCGCAGGAGGGGCAAAAGCTGCGGTGCATGACCGAGCCGCTGTCGGCGATGCTTCGATAGTCGCGCGCCTCGCCGGAAAGCTTGAGCGCGCTCTTGGGAAAGGCGGCGTTCACGGTCGCGCTGCCCGCGGCGATATATTGGCAGACCCGGCACCAGCAAGTGCGGGTGGCGACCGGTTCGGCGGCGATTTCATAGCGCAACGCCTTGCACAGACATCCGCCGGTGACGGTCATTCGATCCTCCCTGATTCCAAGCAAACGCCGCCGCCCCGGCTGTTTTTCCAAGTCCGGGCGGGTCGCGTCAACCCAGATTCAATTCCTTGAAAAAATCATTGCCCTTGTCGTCGATGACGATGAAGGCGGGAAAATTCTCGACGTCGATGCGCCAGATCGCCTCCATGCCGAGTTCGGGATATTCGAGGACTTCGACCTTGCGGATGCAATCCAAGGCGAGCCGGGCGGCGGGACCGCCGATCGAGCCGAGATAGAAGCCGCCATGCCTGGCGCAGGCTTCGCGCACCTGTTTGGAGCGATTGCCCTTGGCGAGCATCACCAAAGAGCCGCCCGCCGCCTGAAACGCATCGACATAGCTGTCCATGCGCCCGGCCGTCGTCGGGCCGAAAGAGCCGGAGGCGTAGCCGACGGGAGTCTTGGCGGGCCCCGCGTAATAGACCGGATGGTCCTTGAGATAATCGGGCATCGGCTCGCCGCGCTCGAGCCGCTCGCGGATTTTCGCATGGGCCGCATCGCGCGCCACGATCATCGGACCGGTCAGCGAAAGGCGGGTGCGGATCGGGTGGCTCGACAATTCAGCCAGAATGTCCTTCATCGGCGCGCCAAGGTCGACCCGCACGACCGGGCCGCCGAGGGTCTGCTCGTCGAGGTTCGGCAGGAAGCGCGCCGGATCGTGTTCGAGCTCTTCGAGGAACACGCCGTCCCGGGTGATCTTGCCGAGCGCCTGGCGATCGGCCGAACACGAGACGCCAAGGCCGATCGGCAGCGAGGCGCCGTGGCGCGGCAGCCGGACGACGCGCACGTCATGGCAGAAATACTTGCCGCCAAATTGCGCGCCGACGCCGAGCTGCTGCGTCAGTTTATGAATTTCCGCTTCCATCGCCAGATCGCGGAAGGCATGGGCGTCCGCTCCCCCCGATGTCGGCAGGCTGTCGAGATAGCGGGTCGAGGCGAGCTTGACGGTCTTCATCGTCTGCTCGGCGCTGGTGCCGCCGATCACGATGGCCAGATGATAGGGCGGGCAGGCGGCGGTGCCGAGCGTGAGGATCTTCTCCTTGAGGAAAGCGATCATCCGGTCATGGCTGAGAATCGACGGCGTCGCCTGATAGAAAAAGCTTTTGTTCGCCGACCCGCCGCCCTTGGCGATGAACAGGAACTTATAGGAATCCTCGCCTTCGGCGTGGATTTCGATTTGCGCGGGCAGATTGTCGCCGGTGTTCTTTTCCTCGAACATCGACAGCGCGGCGAGCTGCGAATAGCGCAGGTTCTTCTTCTCATAGGCGTCGCCGATGCCTTGCGCTATGGCGCCCTCGTCGCCGCCGTCGGTCCACACGAGGCGCCCCTTCTTGGCGACGACAATGGCGGTGCCGGTGTCCTGGCACATCGGCAAGACGCCGCCGGCGGCGATATTGGCGTTCTTCAACAGATCGAAGGCGACGAATTTGTCGTTCGACGTCGCCTCGGGATCGTCGAGGATTTTGGCGAGTTGCGCCAGATGGCCGGGGCGAAGCAGGTGGTTGATGTCGATCAGCGCCTGTTCGCTGAGGAGACGGATCGCCTCCCGCTCGACGACCAGCATGTCGGCGCCGAGCGCCCGCTCAAGGCGAACGCCGGCGGCGCTCAGCTTGCGGTAGGGCGTCTGATCGGGGCCGAGCGGGAACAGCGGGCGATAGGCGGCGTTCATCAACGCGGCTCCAGGGCCGGCGAAGGCGCACCGGCTGTGAGGCTGAGGGCGGCGATGCCTTGGGCGATCGACAGCGTGCGGCGGGCCATTTCGGCATGCAGCCGCTCGACCATCCGGCCATCGAGCTGAATGGCGCCCTTGCCAGAATTTTCGGGCAGGCTGAAAGCGGCGATGATCGCCTGGGCGCCGCCGATCTCCGCGCTCGTCGGGGCGAAGACGGCGTTCGCAATGTCGATCTGGCTGGGGTGGATGAGCGTCTTGCCGTCAAGCCCCATGTCGCGCCCCTGCGTGCATTCGGCCTCGAATCCCTTGAGATCGGCGATGTCGTTATAGACGCCGTCGAGAATGTCGACGCCATGCGCGCGGGCGGCGGCCACGCAAAGCGCGAGCCAGGCGGTCATCGACGCGCGGCCGGGGACGAACCGGGCCCGGGTTTCCTTGGCAAGATCGTTGAGCCCCATCACCATCACGTCGAGGCGCGAATCGGGGTCGGCGGCGACCGCGGCGATCGAACCGGCATGGAGGATGGCCATTGGCGTCTCCATCATCGCCCAGAGGCGAATTTGCGCCGGCGCCCCGGCCTCGCGCAATTCGCGCGCGACATGCATGACCGCGCCCGGACCGTCGATCTTGGGCAGCAGGATGGCGTCGGGCGCGGCGGCGATCGCCGCAGCCAGATCCTCACGGCCCCAGGGCGAATCGACGCCATTGATGCGAATGATGAGTTCGCGCCCGCCAAACCCGCCCTCGCGCGCCGCGGCGGCGACCTGCCCGCGCGCCGCCGCCTTGGCCTCCGGCGCGACCGAGTCTTCCAGGTCGAGAATGATTGCGTCCGCCGCGAGGCTGCGCGCCTTGGCGATGGCGCGCGGATTGGACCCGGGCATGTAGAGGACGCTTCGGCGCGGACGCGCAATCATGATTGTCTCCGGGATATGAAGGCCTTTTGTAATTTGTGCGGCGCAATATGGCTAGGGGCGTCGTTGACTTCTCCTTAACCGAAGCAGCGGTCCAATCCGCCGAAAGGACCTTGATGCGACACTTGCGCTGTCGCCTTGACAGCCAACTAGGCCTATATGTCGGCCGGCGGCCGCGGCGCGAGGCTTCGCCTTTTCGGGGCGATCCTGCCCCACAGCGCGGACGAGTTGGGTCGCGACGGGGTTTGGATGGACTATTCCGCGTTTTTCACCGAGGCGACCGATCGGTTGCGCGCCGAGCGGCGCTACCGGGTGTTCGCCGAACTGGAGCGCGACGCGGCGCGCTTTCCGCGCGCGCTTTGGCGGCGCGGCGAGGGCGCCAGCGCCCGCAAGCAGGAAATCGTCGTCTGGTGCCCCAACGACTACCTCGGCATGGGACGCCATCCGCAAGTCATCGCCGCCATGCAGGAGGCGACCGGCCGCTACGGCGCGGGGGCCGGCGGCACGCGCAACATCTCAGGCAATAGCGGCCCGCTGGTCGATCTCGAACGGGAACTCGCCGATCTTCACGCAAAGCCGGCGGCGCTCGTCTTCACGTCGGGCTGGATTTCCAATCTGGCCGCGATTTCCACCGTGGCTTCGCTGCTGCCGGACTGCCTGATCCTGTCCGACGCGCTGAACCATAATTCGATGATCGAGGGCGTGAAGCGCTCGCATTGCGAAAAGCAGATTTTCCGCCACAACGACGTCGCCCATCTCGAACAGCTTTTGCGGGCGCGCCGGCCGGGCCGGGCGACGCTGATCGTTTTTGAAAGCCTTTATTCGATGGACGGCGACATGGCGCCGATCGCCGCCATCGTCGATCTCGCGCAGAAATATGGCGCGCTCACCTATCTCGACGAGGTCCATGCCGTCGGCCTCTACGGCCCGCGCGGCGCGGGTATCGCCGAGCGCGACGGGGTGATGGGACGCATCGACATTATCGAGGGCACGCTCGCCAAAGGCTTTGGAACGCTCGGCGGCTATATCGCGGCGAGCGCGGCGATCATCGACGCCGTGCGGTCCCACGCGCCCGCCTTCATCTTCACCACAGCTTTGCCGCCGGCCATCGCGGCGGCCGCCGCCGAGTCGGTGCGCATCGTCAAGGGCGCCGGCGAAGCGCGCGCCAGCCTTCATCGGCAGGTCGCCAAGGTCAAGCAGGCGCTCGGCCGCGCGGGCATTCCGATGCTGGCCAATGCCTCGCATGTGGTTCCCGTGATGATCGGCGACGCCGAGCTTTGCAAGCGGGCGAGCGACCGGCTTCTGGAGCGCCATAGCATCTACATCCAGCCGATCAATTATCCGACCGTCGCGCGCGGCACCGAGCGGCTGCGCATTACGCCGACGCCCTATCACGACGACGCCCTGATCGCGGAACTGGTCGTAGCGCTCGGCGAGACATGGACCTCGATGGGCCTGCCCTTTGCGCCACACGCGCTGGCGGCGGAATAAAGGGCTCGCCGAATATTCGCTTCACTTGGCGAGCCAGGCCCTGAAGCGGCGCGTCGCCTCGGCGATCTGGTCGGGCGACCTTGCAAAGCAAAGGCGGATATAGGCTTCGCCGCCCGGGCCAAAGGCGGCGCCGGGCGCGACGCCGAGTCCGGCTTCGTCGACAAGCCGCTTGGCGAGGGCGGGCGTATCCGGTTCGCCTTCCACAGAGCAGAAAAGATAGAAGGCGGCCTCCGGCCGGACGAAGCTCACGCGTCCCGTCGCGGCAAGGCCGTTGCAGAGGATGTCGCGACATTGCCGCATGCGGGCGAGTTGATCGGCGATGAAGCCTTCGCCCCCCTCAAGCGCGGCGATGGCGGCGCGCTGGATGAAAACCGCCACTCCTGAGGTGGTGTATTGAACCGCGTTTTCGATAACCGACCCGAGGGCGGCCGGCGCTTCGAGCCAGCCGACGCGCCAGCCGGTCATCGCCCAGTTCTTCGACAGCGTCTGCAGAAACAGAATGCGGTCGTCGGCCTCCATCACGTCATGAAACGAGGGCGCGCGCTCGCCCTGATAGACGAAGCGCCCGTAGATTTCGTCCGCGACGATCCACAGGCCATGCCGGCGCGAAAGCTCGAGCAGGGCGATAAGTTCGTCGCGCGTCGCGGTATAGCCGGTCGGATTTCCCGGCGAATTGACGAGGATCGCCCGCGTCGCCGGCGTGATCGCGCCCGCCAGGCGCTCGATGTCCAGGCGCCATCTTTCGTCGCACACCATCGGGACATTGACGCTGCGCGCGCCGGCAAGCGCGATGGCGCCCTCGAAATTCGGCCAGGCCGGCGAGGGGACGATGATTTCATCGCCGGGTCCGGCGATGAGCCGCATAGCGATCTGCAGCGCATGCATGCCGCCCACCGTCACGAAAAAGCTTTCCGGCTGGAACGCGCCGCCGCCGGGCGCGCCGCCATAGACGCGCGTCATGTAGCGGGCGATCGCCTCGCGCAGTTCGGGTATGCCGCGTTGATGGGTGTAGAAAGTCTCGCCTCTCGCCAGCGAAAGCCTGGCCGCCTCGGCGATAAAGTCCGGCGTCGTCAGATCGCCCTCGCCGACCCACAGGGGTATCAGGCCCTGGCGGTCGCGGCCGTAATTGAACACTTCGACGATGCCGCTTTCGACGACCGCATGCATTTGCGGGGTGATCGCGGCGAGCCAATCAGGTCCCACAGGAGAGGAGGGGTGAGAATCAGCGAAGCGCAAATGAGCCATTGCGGAGTTTTGGGCGGCAAAGACGGCGCAATCAAGTCGGAAAACGCCCTCAGCGCTTGGCGAGCGAATCGCGAATCTCGGTCAGCAGGACTTCGCTGCGCGTCGGGACGGGATCGGCGGGCGGCGCCGCGGCCTCCTTCCTTTTCATGCTGTTGATCGCTTTGATGACAAGGAACAGCACGAAAGCGACGATGAGGAAATTGACCACGATGGTGGCGAAATTGCCATAGGCGAATACCGGCCCCTGTTTCTTGGCGTCCACAAGATTGGTCGCGCTGACCGCATGCGAGAGCGGAAAAAAATAGTTGGAGAAATCGGCGCCGCCCACGGCGCCGACGAAGGGCATGATGATGTCGTTGACGAAAGAATCGACGATCTTGCCGAAAGCGGCGCCGATGATCACGCCGACCGCCAGGTCGACGACATTGCCCCGCATCGCGAAATCCCGGAATTGCTTGAGCATCGAACCCTCCGCTGCCGAATCCGACGCTCCCTCGAGGGCGCCCAAAAATTAGGCTAGCCGAGCTTGGCGAAGAAATGAAGCGCGGCCGCGCCTGGCGGTTCAAATGATGAATTTCACCGAGGCGAAGACGAGGGCCGCGATCCATAGGGTTTCGGCGAACATCAGTCCAAGCGGGCGCCAGCCGGCGGCGAACAGGTCCTTGAACGAAGTCTTCATACCGAGCGCGGCGATCGCCGTAACAAGACACCAGCGCGATACGTCATTGGCCAGATCGACGAGAAAATGCGGGATCAGGCCAAAGCTGTTGGCGAACACCAGCGCCGCGAAAGCGACAAGAAAGCCGGGCAGCGCCGGCGACGCGCCGGCGCCCGGCGCGCCGGTGCGCGCAAGCACGAAGGCGATGGAAAAAACGGCGGGCAGCAGCATCGCCACGCGCAGGAGCTTGACATAGGTCGCGATGTCGCCGGTTTCGGGCGAAATCATATAGCCGGCGCCGACGACCTGGGCGACGTCGTGAATCGTGCCGCCGATGAAAATGCCGGCGCGCACGTGATCGAGGCCGACGGAGGTTGCAAAAACCGGATAGACGATCATCGCCAAGGTCGACATCGCCGTTATGGTGACGACGGTGAGGATCGTGTCGCGCTCGCTTTCCTCGTGACGAGGCAGCACGGAGGCGATGGCGAGCGCCGCCGAGGCCCCGCAGATCGCCACGGCGCCGCCCGAGAGGACGCCGAACACCGGCCGCAGCCCGAGGCGCCGGGCCAGGACAAGCCCGAGCAGGATCGTCGAGGCGACGCCGACGATGACCGTGGCGACCGGCAGGAGACCCAGGCCGGCGATCTGGGTCAGGGTGATCTTGACGCCGAGCAAGGCGACGCCGGCGCGCAGCACGGTTCGCGAGGAGAATTCGATTCCCGCCACGCAGCGCCCCTCCTCGTGCAGGAAATGAAAGGCCATGCCGAACAGCAGCGCGAACAGCATCACCGGCGTCGTGTATTGCTGGGCGAGCCAGGTCGAGGCGAGGGCGATCGTGCCGGCGACGAGGACGCCGGGATAGATGGCGTGGATCAGTTTGGATTGCGGCAGGAATCGCAAAAAGCGCGGCGGCGGGCTGGTCTCGATCGCCGCGATGCCTTCCATGCTGTCGAACGAATCATAGGGATAGCCCGGCCCGTCCGCCTTCTGTCGCGCCACGCCCCACCCCTTTAGCCAATTTATCCGCCGCGGCGCGGATCGATCACGGGTTGATTTCCTGGATGGCTTCCCCCTCGATCGAAATGAGCCAGCGAGGGTCGCCGAGGCCGGCGATTTCGACATAGGACAGGACCGGCGTCGCCGAACCGAGCTTGCGTTCCCTGACCTGATTGAAAATCGCCAGGGACCCGGGCGCGGTGACAAAGACCCCGATTCGGATGACGTCGCCGATCCCAAGCTGAGCCGCGTCGATCACCGCCAGAAAATTGTCGAACGCCAGTTCGGCCTGCGCCTCGAAATCGGCCGGCACATTGCCGAGGGGATCGGCGCCGACCTGGCCGGCTATCAACAATCTTTTGAAAACGCCGCCATGCGCCAGCCCGTGAACCTGGCCGGGGACGATCGATGAAACCTTGGTGGGCCTAAGAAATCGCTTCATCTTCAGGCCTTTGCAATCGAGGCGAACCCTTTCGCGTCGGCGTGGCGATCGGGCGCCCGGCGCCGAGGAGCCTCGCGCGGAACGCGTCGAACGACGGCGCTGGTTGGGTGACTAGGCAAAGCGATAGCGCGTCCCGCCCCGCCATTCAATCAGCCGCGGCTCGGATTTCGTGCGGCGATCCCATCGCCTATCGACAGAATCGGCGCCCGCTCGTCATTGTTCCGGGGGCTTATACAGGGCGGCTCTCGGGTCGCGGTCGTCCTGCTTCTTGGCGTCGAACGTCGCGACCGTATTGGTGGTCGGCATGCGATAGCCCTTGGGCGGATCGGTCAGCCAGTCGCGGTCCGGCTCCTCGCCGGCGACGACCGTGTCGGGCCTCGCCAGACCGAGGCTTTCCCAAACGTTGCGGAACGGAATTTGTTCGCAACCGCGGCTGTTCGACACCGACGAGCATTTGGTCGCGCCGGTCTTTTGGCCGCCGGGACCGTCGGCGCGCAATTGCGCGGGCGTCAGACGGTGGCCGTCCCGCATTTCCTGCAAGTCCGACTGCGATTTGAGGATGGCGTGCGCCTTTTCCTTCTCCTTGCGCACCCTGTCGACGTCCGGATCGACGGGCCAGGCGGCCGCGCTTTGCGCGTCGGGCGTCATCGGCGGGGGGAGATCCATTTTTGGCGGAAGCACGAGGCGGCCGCGTTCGCGATAGTCGATCTGAGCCTGCTTTTCGTCGTTGGTGAGGCCGAGCAGACCGCCAAGCCCGCTCCAGATCGGCGCGTAGCCGTCGTCGCCCGCCAAGGCGGGAGTAACGAGGGACGACCCGCCAAGAATCGCCGCGGCGGCGCCCGCCAAGGCGAGACCTCGCGCAAGTCCAGCTTTGCTTGAATAGAACGGCATCAACCGTATTCCTCTTGTATCCATAGCCAGTCGATCCGCCCGAAGGCGAATAAACCCGGCAGCGCCTTATAAGACTCTATGGTCATTCCGGCAAATCAATGGCGCCCGGCGCAGCGCCTCGGCCGCCGGCGCCGCCCTGCGGCTGGGCGCGGCGCTCCAGGACCAGACCGTCGAAAAGCAGCAGGGCGACCCCCAGGGTGATGGCGGTGTCGGCGAGGTTGAACACGTAGAAATTGTGACCGAAGGCGTGAAAATCGAAGAAGTCGACAACCGAACTATAGGCGAAACGGTCGCAGCCATTGCCCAGCGCCCCGCCGATGATCGCGCCCAGCGCCAGGCCGGCGGGCTTGCTGTGAACGCGCCGCAGCCATTCGCCCAGCAGAATCGTCGCCGCGAGGGTCAGGCCGAGCAATATCCAGCGCCCCGTCGCCGTTCCCTGCGGGAAGAGGCTGAAGGAAATGCCCGGATTGCGCAAAAGCTCGAGATCGAGGAACGGCGCGACCGGTATCTTTTCGCCGTCTTCCATCTTGAGGCCGTAAAGCAGCCAGAGCTTGGAGGCCTGGTCGGCAAACAATATGCCAAGCGCCGTCAGCCCGCCGAGCGTGCGCGCCTTCATCGAAGGGCGCCCGCCGCGGCCAGTTCGCGCAAGGCCGCGGCGTCGCGCGGCGTCACGTCGGGGAAGGCCGGATCGGCGGTCGCCGGATCGAAATATCGCCAGGAACGCGCGCATTTGACGCCCTGCGCGCGCTCGACGACGACGGCGACGCCCGGCGTGTCGGCGAGGCGGAACGCTTCAGCCGGCGGCGCCGCCGACGCTTCGATCGCAATGTCGGAGGTGATGCAGACTTCAGCGAAATCGACGCCTTCGAGCGCGGCCAGCAGCGAGGCGTCCTCGATGAACACGCGTGGGCTCGCCTCGAGCGAGGAGCCGATCTCCTTATTGGCGCGGGCGATCTCGATGGCGCCGGTGACGACGAGGCGCAGGCGGCGGATTTTATCCCATTTCAACGCGCGTTCGTCGTTGCGCCAGACGGCCGGGATGATCGGGAAGAGTTCGAGATGCACCGACCCTGCGCCGGCGTCGCGAGCCGCCCAGGCCTCCTCGCTGGTGAAGACGAGGATCGGCGCCAGCCACAACGTGACGGCGCGAAAAATATGGTCGATCGCCTCCAGCGCGCCGCGGCGCTTGACGCTGGACAGCGGATCGCAATAGAGCGCGTCCTTGCGGATGTCGAAATAGAAGGCCGAGAGATCGGCGTTCATGAAGGCCGACAGCGCGGCGACGACGCGGGCGTAATCGAAAGCGGCGAAAGCGGCGCGCACGATGGCGTCGAGTTCGACCAGGCGATGCAGCATCAGCCGCTCGATATCGCCCATTTCGTCGAAGCCGACGGCGTCCTCTTCGGAATAATGAGCGAGCGTGCCCAGCATCCAGCGCATCGTATTGCGCAACTTTCGGTAATTGTCGCTGACGCTTTTGAGCACTTCCGGCCCGATGCGCTGGTCGTCGGTGTAATCGACGCTAGCGACCCAGAGGCGCAGGATGTCGGCGCCGGACTGCTTGATGATGTCCTGCGGGAAGGTCTGGTTGCCCTCCGACTTCGCCATCTTGCGGCCCTTCTCGTCGAGCGTGAAGCCATGCGTCAGCACGACGTCGAACGGCGCGCGCCCGCGCGTGCCGCAGCTCTCGAGCAGCGAGGACTGGAACCAGCCGCGATGCTGGTCGGAGCCTTCCAGATACATCACCTCGTCAGCGCCGCCGTCGATCTTGCGATGGATGCCGGCAACGCCGGGAAAGTGAACGGGGTCTTCCAAGACATAGGCGTGCGTCGAGCCGGAATCGAACCAGACGTCGAGCACGTCGTCGATCTTGTCGAAATCCTCCGGATTGCGCCCATTGCCGAGGAAGCGCGCCTTGGCGCCCTCGGCGAACCACGCGTCGGCGCCCTCGGCCTCGAAGGCTTCGGCGATGCGTTGGTTGACGTCGTCGTCGATGAGGATTTCGTGGCCGCCTTTGTTGACGAAGACGGCGATCGGCACGCCCCAGGCGCGCTGGCGCGACATCACCCAATCGGGCTTGTTCGTCACCATGCCGTTGATGCGGTTCTCGCCGGAGGCGGGAACCCAGCGGGTGTGCTGGATGGCTTCAAGCGCCAGATTGCGCAGGGTCGCGCCGACGAGCCCGCTCTCCCCGCTTGCGGGGAGAGGGTTGGGGTGAGGGGCCGCGATCGGCTTGTCCATCGCGATGAACCATTGCGGCGTGTTGCGGAAGATGATGGGCTTTTTCGAGCGCCAGGAATGGGGATATTGGTGCTTGAGGCGCCCGCGCGCGACGAGCGCGCCGGCGGCGATCAAAGCCCTGATGACCGCCTCGTTGGCGTCGCCCTTCTCGCCCTTGTCGGTGATGACGCGCCTGCCCTCGAAGCCGGGCGCGTCGCTGGTGAAGGCGCCGTTTTCGTCGACGGTATAGGGGATGCGCGTGTCGATGCCGCGCTCGGCGAGCAGCCGCCCGTTCGCCATCCAAAGATCGAAGTCCTCGCGGCCGTGGCCCGGCGCGGTATGGACGAAGCCGGTGCCGGCGTCGTCGGTGACGTGATCGCCTGGGAGGAGGGGGACAAGAATCTTGTAGCCATCTCCTCCCGAAGATCGCAACGGATGATAGCAGGCGAGAATTTCGTAGGGATCTACGTCTTGCTTACGCTCGAAACGTTCAACCTTCGCGACTTTCATCACTTCCGCTGCAAGCGCATCGGCAATAATCAGACGCTCTCCGCTTTTGACCCAATTGTCGCCGGGAGCGGCGGTAACCTCATAAAGTCCGTATCGGATTCTGGGCGAGTAACTGATCGCGCGATTGCCGGGAATCGTCCATGGCGTCGTCGTCCAGATCACGATACTGGCGCCAAGCAAGTTCTTTCCATGCTTGCCGGAAGGGCTACTAAACGTCGCCTGCACAGGGAACTTCACCCATACCGTGTCGCTCGTATATTCCTCGTATTCGATCTCCGCTTCGGCCAGCGCCGTCTTCTCGACCACGCTCCACATCACCGGCTTGGAGCCGCGATAGAGCAGGCCGTTCTTGGCGAATTTCCATATCTCGCGGGCGATCTGCGCTTCGGCGGGAAAGCTCATCGTGAGATACGGATGGTCCCAGTCGCCGACGACGCCGAGGCGCTTGAATTCCTCGCGCTGCACGCCGAGCCAATGCTGGGCATAGGCGCGGCACTCCTGGCGGAACGCGATGATCGCCGCCGAATCGGTGAAATCCGGCTTGGCCTTGCCCTTGGCGCGGTAGTTCTCCTCCTCGATCTTCCATTCGATCGGCAGGCCGTGGCAGTCCCAGCCCGGCACGTAATTGGAATCCTTGCCCGACATCTGCTGGGCGCGCACCACCATGTCTTTCAGGATCTTGTTGAGCGCGTGGCCGATATGGATATTGCCGTTGGCGTAGGGCGGCCCGTCATGCAGCACGAATTTGTCGCGGCCCTTGGACGCCGCGCGCAATTGCCCATAGAGGTCCTCGCGCCGCCAGCGCGCGAGAATCTCCGGCTCCTTCTGCGGCAGGCCGGCCCGCATCGGGAAATCGGTCTTGGGCAGAAACAGCGTCTGCGCGTAATCGGGGCCTTTGGCGGGCTGCTCGTTCATTTCGATCTGTGCCGGACTCTGCGCAGGCGCGCGGGAAGGGTGGCATTAGAGGATTTAGCCGCGCGCGCCAAACGCCATTTTACAATCGGGGCGATCCGAACGCCGATCGGCGACGCGGCGGCGGCCGTCAAGAGCGACCGCATCGCGCCCTTTAGCGCCGGACCCGCCGGGGCTTAAGCCCCGCCCGAACCCTCGCGCCCCGCCAGAATCGCCCGCGCCTTTGCCTTGTCGCGCTCCATTTCCTCAACGAGCGCCTCGAGGCTGTCGAATTTTTGCTCGCCGCGGATGCGCCTGACGAAGGCGACCTCGATCTGCCGCCCGTAGAGATCGCCGGAAAAATCGAAGAGATGCGTCTCCAGCAGCGGCGGCCCGTCGTCCAGCGTCGGGCGGGTTCCATAGCTGGCGACCCCGCCATAGCGCCGGCCATCGACCCGGACTTCAACGGCGTAGACGCCATAGGCGAGGCGGTTCGAGGGTTCGAGCGCGATATTGGCGGTGGGAACGCCGAGTTCGCGGCCAAGCTTGCGGCCGGCGATGACCGCGCCGACAATCGTATAGTCGCGGCCGAGCAGACGCGCGGCGCCCTCGACGTCGCCGGCCTCCAAGGCGCGGCGGATCGCCGTCGAGGATATCGCCTCCGCGCCCTCAGCGGCTTCGACCTTCTCGATGATGTCGACGCGAAACCCGTATCGCGCGCCGGCCTCTTTGAGAAAGGCGGGCGAGCCGGCGCGGCCCTTGCCGAAATGGAAGTCCCGGCCGATGACGACGGCGGCGACGCCCAATCGCCCGACCAGGACCTGGCTGACGAATGCCTCGGCCGAAAGCGCGGCAAGCTTGGCGTCGAACGTCAGAACCACCGCGCCGTCGAGCCCGAACGCTTCCAGCGCGCGCGCTTTGGCGGCCTGCGGGGTCAGGCGAAACGCGACGGGCCGGCCGGCGAAAAAATCGGCGGGATGCGGCTCGAAGGTCAGAATCGCGCTCGGCGCGGCGAGTTCCGCGGCAAGCTGCTGGGTGCGCTCGATGACCGCGCGGTGGCCAAGATGCGCGCCGTCGAAATTGCCGATCGCCAAGACTGCGCCCTTGAGCCCGGTCGGCGGCCCCTTGGGGTCGAGGGCCAATATGAATCCTGTGGGCTGGCTCGCTGGCGGCACGCGGCGTCCGTGGAAAAAGCGTGAGGAAAAGGAGGGCGGGCGGAAACTGCCCCGGCGCCCGGTCCCGGTCAAGGCGAAAGCTGGCGCGAGGCGGCGCCGGCCGGTATCACCAAATGAGATCGCGAATGGCCGCCGTCGGCCACAAGCCGTGCCGGGCCGAAAATTGCTCCATCGCCGCCGCTTCGAGCGGACCGTCGCCGTGCAAATCCTCGCCATGGATGCCGGCCGTCACGAACAGGCTATCGATGCCCCGCGCGGCGGCGCCGGCGACATCGGTGCGCATCGCATCGCCGATCGCCAGGACGCGCGAATCCGCGACGGCGCGGCCGCGGAGAGTCGCCGCCATATCCAGCGCCTGCGCGTAAATGGGTGGGTGAGGCTTGCCCCCGTAAATGGCCGTCCCGCCCATCTCCTCGTATCGTTGCGCCAGGGCGCCCGCGCAATAGATGAGCTGGTCGCCGCGCTGGACCACGAGGTCGGGATTGGCGCAGATCAGCGTCAAGCGGCGCGCCAGCATCGCCGAAAGGGCGGAATCGTAATCGCCGGGGACCTCCCGCTCGTCATCGAACAGGCCGGTGCACAGCACGTAATCGGCGCGCTCGAGAGGGACCAGCAGCGGCGGCGCGGCCGACGACAATCGGGCGGCGGCCTCAAACAGGCTCAAGTCGCGGGGCGGCCCGATATGGTGAACCGGCGCCGATCCCCGCGCCGCGATGAGCCCCATCGTGACGTCGCCCGAAGTGACGATCCCGTCATAAGCCTGGCGCGGAACCCTGAGTTCGACGAGCTGCTCGACGATCGGCCCGCTCGGCCTCGGCGCATTGGTGATGAGGATCACCGTGCCGCCCCGCCGCCGAAAAGCGGCCAGCGCATCGGTCGCCGCGTCAAAGGATTCCCGCCCGTTATGCACGACGCCCCAGATATCGCTCAATACGACTTCGTAACGCGCGGCGATCTCGCTGAGCCCAGCGATGAGTGGGACGCTGGCGACCTTATGGGGTTTGTTCATGCCGCCAGGGAGCTATGGGTCGCATCCGGCGGTGTCAAGCTGGCGGGCGGGGTTCGTGACAGCTCATGACATGAGAGAGAGCGGCGCTGCAGCCAGCGCCAGGCCGTCATTGATTGCTTGGAGGCGATTTTGCGCGAAAGGAATTTGAACTCATGTGTGGATGGCCCCCTGCTTGCAAGGATTTTCTGCATTTGGCGTCGCGATTGCTTGCGGTCATGTGTCCGGCCTGTTGACGGGGCGCATGGCCGCTGGCCCTCATGGGTTCCGTTGAG
>Ga0302325_10003219_pt1 | contig 38761 bp, 46 predicted proteins | sample Palsa_T0_2_FD_201948 | JGI IMG/M metagenome (GOLD analysis project Ga0302325, IMG submission 201948) | Peat permafrost microbial communities from Stordalen Mire near Abisko, Sweden - Palsa_T0_2 | ecosystem: Environmental > Terrestrial > Soil > Palsa > Peat permafrost | place: Sweden: Abisko...
TGACGCCACGACTGACGGGCTGTTTCCTGACAAAACTGCAGAAGACGAGTCTGTAGCTGTAGACTGGGGCTTTGTTGCGATTCTCGAAACTCCGCTCTGTCCACCAACGGTCGGTAGCCAACCGCTCGTTGAGCCTAAATTATCTTGAGTGCTAGATCTTGCAGATGACAAATCTGTCGTGGATCGCTGTGCCGTCGGAGACGTTTGTCGAGGGATATTTTGGGGTGCAGGCGCTGGTGCTGCAGGTGTCGATCCTCGATTTGACGTCGGTGACGGAGGACTGGTAGCTCGCGCGAGAGTTGACGGCCGCTGCTGACTGTTCGAGTTCGAGTTCGAGTTCGAGTTCGAGCTATTATTATGACTGTCTCGAGATAGGATGTGAGTCTGAGTATAGCTGCGCAGATAACTCAGCCCTCTCAGCCGGCCAGAGCGCGTGGGTGAGGTTGGAGAGGCCGGGAGTGGTGAGCGTGAGGATGGATTCCTTTCCAGTGTTGGCGCCGTAGGACCAGGGTTCCATTGCTGTGGAGGAGGAGGGCTAGGCACCGAGGAATACATTGACGACAACGAGGACCTTCCGATCCGGGCTCGTTATACTTCCTCGAGGCAATATTCGGAGAGAGTCCGAACCTGGGAGGATCAAGGGGCGAAGGATTGTGCCGAGAAGGGTAGTAGCTGAGTGCGGTGGGACGTCTCAGAAATTGGTGTTTGGCATTTCACACAAACATTGCTCGAGTCAGCAGCGAGGAGCGACCAGGACCGCAGAGTTCCCCAAACCTAGGCGAGGATCATCTATACGAATAGGACAATCGAAGATCGAGCAGAGAAGAGGAGAACTTCAGTGCAGACACAGCTTTACGGGACGGATGCCGTGTTTGAGGAGGATCCACGGGCCCAGACTGTCGGTGCTCAGGTCACCTTGATACTTGTACATTGGCGATCTACAGTAGAGATCCCAGAACTGCACGGCACATGACAACCACTTTCGATCAGGAGACGGCGTGGGCCCCTTTGCCTAGTAGGAAAGCTCTAGATGAGAGCACTCTAAATATTCCGGAAAAGGAAATTTGTAGGTTTATACGTAGTAGTATCTTTATGTTGCTCACATCGGGCCAAGCAAGTGCCCGGACTGCTCCGGTAAGGTATGAGATCATGCACGTGATGCAGCGGATGGGGACTTCGCCGGGTGGAGCCGAGAGCGGCTTTTCTGGAAGCAAGAAGCCGCTCAAAATATTTTGCCCACGAGTAAACAGGAGTCGTGGCGACAACTCGACTCCATCTCCAGATCACAGTCATGTTGAAACATGCTTCCTCAAGAGCCTTGGCTCGAGTCATTCCTAGGAGGCCTTTCCCTCCTAGCATGTTCCCTACTTTCCGTTCCAGAAACCTCGCAACTGTGGCTGACCCTATCCAAAAGGTGCGCTCCATCAATACAGCTATAACTGCGCAGCACTAACCGAATGTTAGGATCCTGCAGAACTCGACCAGATCTCTACTCTGTCAAATGGCGTTCGGGTTGCTACTGAAGCGTTGCCAGGGCACTTCTCCGGGGTGGGAGTCTTTATTGATGCGGGATCCCGATATGAGAATGAATATTTGAGAGGCGTGAGCCATATCATGGACAGACTAGCTTTCAAATCTACGAAGAAACGAACAAGTGACGAGATGTTGGAATCACTGGAGTCACTAGGTGGAAATATAAACTGCGCGTCGTCCCGGGAATCTTTAATGTATCAATCCGCAACCTTCAACTCGGCGGTCCCCACAACAGTCGCCCTTCTTGCAGAGACAATCCGAGAACCATTAATAACGGAGGAGGAAGTACAACAACAGTTGGACACTGCTGCGTACGAGATTGGAGAAATCTGGTCAAAGCCCGAGTTGATTCTTCCTGAGCTAATACATATGGCGGCGTTCAAAGACAACACGTTGGGGAATCCGTTATTATGTCCAAAAGATAGGCTCACTCAAATTAACAAGAGTGTCATCGAGGCTTATAGGGATACCTTCTTCAGACCAGAACGGATGGTAGTGGCGTTTGCAGGGGTACAGCACGATGAAGCTGTCAAACTTACGGAGCAATACTTCGGAGATATGCCAAAATCTGAGGGGCCTATACTCCCGCAGACGGGCTCGGAGACGTCGTTAGATTCGTCTTCAACAATCAGTGACAGCTCGATATCGTCAGCAACTTCCTTACCACCATCTCCAACGCAACAGCCTTCAAAATTGCTCTCACGAATTCCATTTTTCAAGAATATCTCGACCTCGGCATCAAACAATGCATCGGTGCAATCCTTCAACACCTTCTCCCCCACTCGCTTCGATATTAACCAGCCATCTCACTATACAGGCGGCTTCCTATCTTTACCGTCTTTACCGCCACCGATCAACCCTTCACTACCACCACTTACACACATCCACCTAGCATTTGAAGCTCTTCCAATTTCTTCAGACGACATCTACGCTCTGGCTACCCTTCAAACTCTTCTGGGTGGAGGAGGTTCGTTTTCTGCCGGTGGGCCCGGTAAAGGAATGTATTCACGGCTATACACCAATGTTCTCAATCAACACGCCTGGGTCGAGTCATGCATTGCCTTCAACCATTCGTATACTGATTCGGGCCTTTTCGGTATATCCTCTAGCTGCTCCCCTGGGCATGTCGTCAACATGCTAGACGTCATGTGTCGCGAGCTCCAAGCCTTGACGCTTGACACAGGGTTTGCCGCGCTCCAAATCGCCGAAGTCAACCGAGCAAAGAACCAATTAAGGTCTAGTCTATTGATGAATCTCGAAAGCAGAATGGTGGAACTTGAAGACCTCGGAAGACAGGTACAGGTTCATGGGAGGAAAGTTGGCGTGAGAGAAATGTGCAAGAAGATCAACGACTTGACTGTGAAGGATCTGCGCAGGGTTGCGAAGATAGTTGTTGGTGGTCTAGCAGATAACCCTGGTAAAGGCAGCGGGGCTCCGACTGTTGTCTTACAAGAGGGTGAAGAGGAGGGTGTCACAAGAAAACCGTTCAAATGGGCTGAGATCCAGGATCGTATTGAGAGATGGAAATTGGGTAGGAGATAGGTTCGAAGAGTTGATGCCGGCTAGGCGAACGGGGGAATAAGATCATGAACATATCTGTATAAACGCTGTACGATACCCAGTTGTACTATAGAGTCAGCTTTTTAAGGGAGTAACGCTGGCAATCAGTTCTTTCTGGCGTGCAATCTAGGATTCCTTTCTCAATCACTAAGTTTAAAGCTTTATTAACTCCGTTAATGTAGGAGGTGGATTATATATTCCTTAGACATAAGTCTCCTAAGGTAATTCGAGGGCGATGTATTACTAGAATGGATCTCTGTCGTTCCCATCTGATAAGGTTCTTCGCCGGATCGACAGGGATGCTGAACCGAGGCCAGGCGAGGCTGAGAAAGTAAGCCACGAAATAATTAAATTAGGTTTATCTTCTCAACCGCATCCACCTGAATATATTACCTGTCCTTCTCTGGAAGCTCTCCAAGCTCTATGGGCAACTAAATCATTAATTGAAGGTTGTATCTTGAGATTTCATCACAGAGAACTGTTGTCTCCTTCCCGCACCGTTTGCTACGATGTCAGCCGCGCCAGTTGTCGACAGAGGCGGTCAAGATACCAGCTTCCTTCTGAAGCTTGACGAAGTGAAGCTCGAGAATGGCACAGCTCAACCACCTCCTACCTATGAAGCCCCTGCTGCTACTTCTTCTTCTACATCACCTACAGCAGCATCCTTAAAAGGAAAGTCATCTTATCCTCAGATGACACCAATCCTGCATCCTCTCGAATCCGCCGAAATTCCAACTCCTCCCGAACTCACGGCCGAGCAGCAATCGCAGTATGAAGCACTGTTAGATACTGTCAAGTCCTGGAAGGAGGTTCCGTCTACGAAAGGCAAGGGCGGTCCAATCACCGAAACCGAGATCTTCTGGTTGACGCGCGAATGTCTTCTTCGATATCTCCGGGCTACAAAATGGCAAACCGCAGATGCCGAGAAGCGGTTGCTGGGGACTTTGACATGGAGACGTGAATACGGGGTTGAGGAGCTCACTGGTGATCATGTGTCACCAGAGAGCGAGACTGGCAAGCAGTTCATCGTTGGATACGACATTGCAGCTCGTCCATGCCATTATCTCAATCCCGGACGGCAGAACACCGAACCGAGCCCACGGCAAGTCCAACACTTAGTTTTCATGCTAGAGCGTGTTATAGACTTGATGGTCCCAGGGCAGGAGACACTTGCGCTCTTGATAAACTTCAAGTCGAGTAAGACTAGGTCAAACACTGCCCCTGGAATCGGTCAGGGTCGAGAGGTCTTGAACATTCTTCAGACTCATTATCCGGAACGACTTGGGCGGGCATTGATCATCAACAGTATGTCTACAACTTTCTCCGGCGATACACTTCTAACATAAATATAGTTCCTTGGGTTGTGAATGGATTCTTCAAGCTCATCACACCATTCATTGATCCATTGACAAGACAGAAATTGAAGTTTAATGATGATATGCGCCAGCATGTTCCTCCTCCGCAGCTCTGGAACGAGTTTCATGGCGATATGGAGTTTGTGTACGACCATTCCGTCTATTGGCCTTCACTGTTGAGGCTCGCCGGGGAGAGGTACGAGGAGCGCTATGAACGTTGGGTCAAGGCTGGGAAACATTATGGAGAGAGCGAGATCTATCTCAGAGGTGGAAATGCACCGAGCGTCCACCAATCATCCGGCGATGAGAGTGTTGAGGCACCGGAGAAAGAGACAGTTGCAGCAGAAAAGGAGATCGAAGCGGGAGAGAAGGAGAATGCGCCAGGTCCAAGCACAGAGGCACCAGCCGCCGAGGGGTCTAAAGCGCCGATTCAGATCAGCGGTACTCAATCAAATGGCAACATGAATGTTCTGATAGTGACGCCTGATCCAGTTCTCACCACCGAGGGAGAGCGTGAGGATGCTTTAGTAGGATAGAGCGGCATATTTCGTGTACCGCGAAGGAATTGATGTTGCAAAATACTATGGGGAGTAGACTATAGACGCTTGCGGCTTTTAATGCTTATAAATCGAAACTTTTTGCAAGAAAATATTTATCACTTGTTTTGTCCCCTTAATGCTCCTTCTTGGTCTCGCTTCTGGAATTTGAGCTTCAACCATCAAGAACCTCGTCCAAAAACCATCTCACCACATCCTCCACAACACATGCGCCAAACCCGATAACAACAACTTATTCGATGCCACATATCCCCTGCTTAACAAATCAAGCAAAATGGCATCACAACCCATAAAGCCACCGCTGGCAGGCAACTCATCACAAGCGCAACGAGCCTCACAACCAGGCCTCCGCTACCCCTCCAATGGCAAGACAATCTACCACCGACCCTTAAACCGCAGCCGGACACAAGAGCTCAGCCAAGCTAGCTTTGCGTACCTATTTGGGGAGATGGTCAGCTATGCGCAGAAGCGAGTTACTGGTATTCAAGACCTAGAGAAACGGTGAGCTTCTCCTCCTTCATACCCCTCGCATAAGTTCTCCGCATTCTCACGAAGAGGATCAATGCCGATACGTACTCTGCAGGTTAAACATCCAAGGCCATCCCATAGGCCTCAAGCTCCTCGACCTCCTCCTCTACCGTGAGCCCCCGCGCACGCAAATGCGGCCCCTAAACATAATCGCCCTCCTGCAATTCATCACCACAATCCTCTGGCGGCACCTCTTCTCTCGACCCGCAGATGCTCTCGAGAAATCCTCAAACCCAGACACGCCCGATGAGTATATGATTAGCGATAATGATCCGCTGGTGAATCAGTATATTAGTGTGCCCAAAGAGATGAATCAGTTGAATTGTGCGGCGTTTGTGGCGGGCATTGTGGAGGGTGTTTGTGATGGGGCGGGCTTTCCGGCAAGGGTTACAGCGCATAGTGTTGGGAAGGGGGAGGAGGGGGAGTTGTGGCCGGGGAAGACGGTTTTTCTGGTGAAGTTTCAGGCAGAGGTTGTGGAGAGGGAGGCATTTTTGGGGAGGAGTTGAGGGGATATATCGTGGAAGAGGGATAGGGACGGTCATTTAGGCGGCGTATTTGGGCATTGATGGAGTCTGGGAGCTCGGGTTTGAGCATGTGATATCTAGAGACATTCATGAAAGAAAGAGCCTATTTTCCAGAAACTGTTAATGCTTGTGTCTTGTCTCATTCTATTCCTTCAACGCTTCGTCTTGCCTTACTCGCTCCACAGCATGGAAACTCTGACACGAATCTTGCTCATCTCATGAACTCCTTATTCCCACAGGGTATCGATCCATCAAACGCCTTTTCATAAAAGTATCCCTCCAAGTCCAGCCCTTCACCAGCTCATCCCCCCCCTTTCCCCTCCCCAATTGAACGATAGCCCCTATCGCGGCAACGATTTCAAGCTAGCCTTCAGCCCTCCCTTCTCCAACCCTGGCCCTTTCTTCATCAACTCTCCCAGTCCCAAATCCTTCCAGGCAGCCTCCTTAACCTTCTGCGTCGCCCTCTGGATCCCAAACGCCGCATGCTGGTCGGGAACTACATCATCTTCATCTTCTGGATTGATAGGTTGGTTGTGCGGAGGCACATAGATTTCGTCGTCGGGGAGCTTGTCTTTGCAGAAGTCTTCGAAGAGGTCGGCGTCGCGGGGGCGGTTGAAGTGGATGTAGGTGTAGGAGGAGTCTTTTGACTGGGATGTGTTAGTTTGAGCAGTGAATGGGGAAGAATGGTAGTGAATTCACTTACCATTGTATTTTGTATGGAGTGTTGTGAGCGGTGTGGTGGTGGGATGAAATGAGAGTGGTTGTTGATGTTGATGTTTGGCGGGGCACGTGAGGCGGAACTTTTCCAGGACTTCACGGCTCACTCCCCAGAAATGTGGAAACTACATTTCGATATTTCCTTTTTTGCAGCCAGTTATTTTATTATGCATCAAACTGTTCATTTCGTATATAAGCAATTTAGTCAACCCAGAAACTTGAGCCTGTTGACTTAGTCCCCTGTACGCCTCAAATTCAAATGACTGTGTCGTGGCCGGCGGGTAAAAGCTCTGAATCCAACTTTCACTTTCAACTTTCACTAACTTTCACTTCCCCATTCCGCATGAAGCCTCAATTTCTCCTGGACTTAAGAAAAGAGTCAATATTGAGAGGGATCTTCATATATATGACCTTAGTATGTTGTCCACACTGTCCCAGAATTTCCTGTAGCATTGGGCCGGCGTCCTCAACGGCTTATCAATCTCAGATTCGACAGCGAGGCATCTGTCTTGGAATTGCAGCATCATGAGTCTCTTGAGTTTTGATTTTATTTTTGTCAAGTTGTTTGAAATTAGGTGTCGAAAGGTCAAAATTCCCCATCCAGTAATATGCACGTGACTCGCTAAGAAATTAGTGCGCACAACTCGGAAAATCGAATCACAATTTCTAGAAATCAAGAGTCCAGCCAATCCAACAAGATCCACCTCGACACCTCGACCACCTCGCACTCCGCGCGGTCAGTAACTCTTCTCCATTTCATCGCGAATACACATCCTAATTTCCAGCTGCAGATACAGTACCAAGTCGACCCAACATGTCTCACGAATCCGTCTGGAACTCGCGCCCAAGAACCTACGGCAAGGGAGCTCGCGCCTGGTACGTTCACTATACCAATTCCTTGAGCTAGAGTTGGAGATAAAGGTCTGGGAAGAAATTGGAGCAGAAGCTGATAGTTGTGATAAAGCCGTGTCTGCACCCACAAGGCTGGTCTGATCCGCAAGTATGGCCTGAACATCTGCCGTCAATGCTTCAGAGAGAAGGCTGCGGACATTGGATTCGTCAAAGTACACCATCCTCTACCTCTCCCCCAAAATCCCAATTCTGACGATTGCTGTAGCACCGTTAAAGGACAATGTCGAGTTGAGGGGAGAAGAATCGATTTGCGTGGCTGGGCAGTGGGATTTACACATTGCATGGAGTTTACGGATGGGAGATACGCAAAAGAAGATTTGGGGTGGTTGACAGGAGGACTGTTTGTGGAAGGGAAGACGACGGACGATTGAGTTGGCTTGATTGTTCGGGGGATACCTGACATGGATTGCTTGGTAGAGAGGGCTTTTCAAGCATAGCACGAATGCCACTTCCTGACACTACTGTTTCCTGGGAGCTTTTGATGGGTTTTTATGTGAAGTGTGTCGTCTGAGCTGAGAGGTAAAGAGCTGTTACCGGTCTTGCTGGGGAGATTCGAAGGCAGACTTGAGGTGGATACTGTCGAAAAACCTACGAACATATGAGACAGCGAGAGCCAACTGAACTGGCTGCGAATCTTCTGAGACTGAGATTTTGAGTGAGTATCATTGGATGGAAGCAAAATGCCAATAAACATTGGAATTTCAAGCTCCTAACTTTCACGGGCCAGTTTCCCACAATATTTGCAACATGGCTAGGCATTGAAATACCAAACCCCTCCTTATCTGCTTGTCGTTGTCCGAATGGAGGTGGACTTTCAATATTCTGTTTGCTCGGCCCCTAGACCATGGTTCGAGGTGCCCTGCCAATGCTACGTTGACTTTCTATCACTCATTTTCTAACAGCACACTTCAAAATATCAAACTACCAGAACTAATACTACCTAAAAAGTTTTACTTCCCTTAGTTTAGATATCTCCCATCATCGTTTATAAATATTCCGCTCATCAGTAAATCTACGCAAGAGAATCGATCTCGTTTAGTTGTTGCAAGACGGTCAGAAAGCAAATTAGAATCGTAGCAAAATACAACGAAAGAGCTTTATCAAGCCAGTTCTAAAGGTCCGAAAGAACCATTATGATATAAAAAATCAATAGAGTTGAGGGTGGTTATCAAGCCGAAATTATGTTTGTGTTCTTATGTTAGGATTTTATCTGGGTCAAGGCAAGATCCGATTCGGTTGCGTCCGCTGCTGGCCCCCTTGGCAAAGCTAAGGGAAATGGCCCTAAAGCAGGGTAACAGTAGCAAGACCTCTTTCTTTCATGAGCTTGTTGTTGTTAGGTTGAGCTGAGTTGGCGATTTTTTGGCATTGCAAAGCAGAATGGGATGCAAGTGAAGGTATACGAATGACATCAAGAATCAATGAGAAATTCCAGACAAACTGTAGTATACTTTCATTTAGACTACACCTATTGGTTTGGGAATCCAAGGTCCCTTCCACATTGTCCACCCTTTGCTACCAGAATCCGAATCCACAGGCATGTCGGAATCCTTCACCCCTAACTCAACATCTTCCTGCTTGTTCATCTCAGCTTCCATACTCGTCATTTCCGCCCTGACGGCCTCGATATCCATATCTTGATTTCCACGGGACTGTTCAGCCTTCTCTGCTCTGATCTTGGCCCTTTTATTGAAAATACTCGTTTGGAGTCGAAGTACACGTAACAAAATCCCAGTTTCATTTGTTCCCTGTAGAATCTCAAACAAAGAATCAAGCAATTCGTCCTCATCCCAATTGCCTAACGACTTCTCCATCTCCATCCTCGTTCGAACATCCTTTTCTTCACATAGCTTCATTAAGAAGGTCTTGCATTCGCTATTTTCCGAACGATCCGCTGTCAAATGAACCCAGTAGTAATCCCAGATCCATCGTAAAGCCTTTTGAGTAGCGGTGCGAAGTTTAGAAAGTGATGGCAATTCCTCATGCGTAGCTTGGTGTCGGAGCTCTACGTACGTTGCGGGGAGATCAATTGTCTTTGCTATTGAGTACATGCTAAGCTTTCGACGCTTGTCTTGGTGACAGTCCAACAGACCCGTGACGAATCTATAGCTCCACGTCAGCCCGTGGGTTTGAAATTAAATTTCTAGCTAAAAAATGGCGACGAGGGGTAGAAATGTCAGATTGCATAGATCAAAGCGCAGTGATCCCACTTGCTTTGCATTCATACAAAGTGTTCAAGAAACGGACTCGTCGCCCTGAATCAGAATTAAGACAGTAATGAAGACCACAAGACTCCCCACCAAATAGTAACGAAGACTGAGGGAGAACCTCGTTTCCCCATGACCAGCCAGTACTTGAATTAAAATTTCCCCGAACGAAACAACTAAAGAAGCATCCAACTCACCGACAAAAAGCCGCTGAATACGCAGCCCGCACACAATACGTCAAATTCCCCGACACATCATTCAACAAGGCCGCCGTCAAAATTGCCGTACTTTCCACCAGGTGCGGGCAATTGCCCCTCTGCATCCAAACTGATACCTTCGCCACAGCATGTCTCCTCTCCTCCTCCTTCACCTCCCTGCCGTAACTCGGATATAGCTTATCGCGGACCTCGAGGAGTTCCGCGCGGTTGCGCCAGGGCGTTATGACGTACTGTACCATTTTGAGATTGAATTTAGTGAAAACAAAGGTTATGGATGGTGGGAGGAACATATGAAGAGCGGAGACGTGATGGTGGTGGAGTTGTGGAGAAGGGAAAATTCGGTGTTGAGGATTTCAGTTGCTTGATGCCAAGCCTTGAGGCTCTGCGGGAAGTGACGACTGGCGCTAGCGTAAGCGATAAACCTTAAATTCATTAGAAACAATCACAAGAGAGATAAAACAACTAGACATGCCCCTTTCAGCCAATGTATCTAATGATTCATGATAAGGTGTAGAGACACTACAACAATATCTTGAGGAATATGGCATGGCTCAAAATTCTTACTACTCACTAGAAAATTAAAAGTGAGAGGCCTCAGATCACGAGGAACCGTATTTGGGATTTTGATCGTGCTTCTTTATTCTCGTACTGTACAGTGTATCTATGGTACACTCTTTGCTCATCATGATGCTTGACAAGACTTGCTATGAGACGCACGCCGGCGAATGATGTACCATCCCATCGCCCGTCCCATTTGATATCCCATCCATGCTGCCCAGACGCCACGCTAAACCATTGAAATAAAGGAAATCGTTCTAATCCATAATCATAGCCATCCGCTGCGATCGACGTTTTGAGAGATAATACTGGCCTGCACTGTGTTTATTGACTCCTTGGTAGTGATCACGGTGCTTGTAGTCTGCTCCGTTGTTTCCTCGTCATCTGACTCTCCCTCTCCATCCTGCTCGTCGTCGTCGTCCTCTTCCTCGTCATCGCTTGGCGGTGGGTTCCAGGTCTCCTCAAGCTTCAAGCCTTTCCCCGTAGGTTCGACGCGACGACCCGCTCCAAGGAGGTGCGACATCATCAAGGTCCGATAGTTGTCGAGCTGTGGATCCGATGAGAGAGTCTTTGTCGGTTCGGGAGTATCGTACAATCCCATCCCGATAAGCTCTTCACCGTCATCCGAGTCTGATAGGGGATGATATGGGATGGACTCTTCTGCTGGGAAGGTTGGCTCGGGGTGTTGTATCGGTAAGAAGCTTTCGGGAGTTGGTGGTGCAGTCGATGAGTTTTCGAATCCGTTTACTGCAAAGTTGTTCCAGTCAAAATGGGAATACATTGACGAGTTCATGTTCGAAGTCGATTGTGGGACAAAATTTGGATGCGAAAGAGAAGTTGTCTCGAGGGTGTTGTAATCCGTGTTCGTCTGGAGAGAGGCGGCTTGCATTTGATATGGGTGGTGTTGTTCACCTTGTTCGTATCCTGAATATGGCATTGATAACGGTGAAAAGGTTGAGTCGGGCGACGTATATCCGGAGTATACTGCTGGAGTTGGTGGAAGGTCATATGTTTGAAATTGATTGCTGAGTTCAGGCGTAGGAACAAGATGAGCTGCCTGGTAGGCTGGTTGAGGAGCGAGGTGTGAAGTTGGGTGCCAGCTGACAGGTCGAGCTGAATGTGCAGGTAGTTGAAGGCCATCGTTCGAGATATATCCTCCAGCAGCGACATTTTGGTCGATCATTGCAAGCCTCCGTCGATATGCTCCATCAGTCATGACTGTCCTCCGTCGTCCTAACCCTATCGAGCCTCTTGGGCTATTGCTAGCACTGTTCGGCTTGACGATTCTCATTGACCCTCCCGTCTTCTGTCCAGAGGATCCTCGAGAGTACCGAGAAAGGTTTGATGAAGCCATTTGCTTTGATACGTCGTCCAGCAGCATTTCGACAGTTGTATACCCCAAAGTATTCCCATCCCAATGGCCAGAATTCATTGTTGCGTGAGTGAGCTACCCAAACGGGTAGTGAATATACGATGATTGTTGGAAGAGAGGGCGGCAAGAAGTCAATGTCCGTTGGACATCAGTGAATATAAGTAGGTCATAACAATTCACACAAGGGGAATGAAAGTTGGTGTAGTCTAATAAGACACGAGAAAGGGATCATCTTCCATATGAAGGCTAGACAACGGGAAGTACAAATATGGACACTACCTTGCAAATGACTTAAAAACTTCCGGTATGTCGTCTGTGTCATCTGGCTGATGATGGATCCAACGAACGAGCATGGGTCCCAAAGGCAATTCGCCGGGTCTGAGCTTCTTCTGGGGATGCATGGCTTTGTTGGCGGTCAAAGTCAAAATGGTGGCCGAGCCCCTGGTCTGCAACATGCAGTCCTGTCTCCCGCGGCTGGAGACGTATCGTGTGAAAGTCTAAGAAGGCGCACAACGTACGAAGCCCCTCACGGGTGTGCGCCGATCAAGCTCTCTGGCGGGTGGATAGTGCTACTGTAATAGGTCTTGGGAGCAGTGATAGCGCGGGTGGCTATTACGCGCGAGATGTTTCGTAGCCGGCCGCAGAAGGGATTGAATAGCGGTCAGGCAAGCCTTACCTTACTTAACGCAAGCAAGGGTAAGCAAAGGGTGGCTGTATCACAACGCCGTACGAATGCGTACCATGTCGTGGTGTTCCTCAGGAGGGGCGAATCACAGCGTGTATGCAGCGGGACGACGGTCCCAAACGCTGGGCAGAGAGGAGGAGAGAGGGATGGGCCGGCCGGCTGAGCAAGAGGGAGTGAACACAAGCAAATGAGCAGCCACGAGCCAAGGGGAGGGGAGGAGAGGGGAGGAGGGAGGAGGCAGAATCCCCGGCCACATTCCGCGTCGCCATCGCAGGTGCAGGCTCGCAGCCAAGGGTTGAGGGTCCAAGGCTACGAGGGCGCGTTGCCAGGATGGGCAAGTCGATGGATCGTCGAAGGAATTTCAGGTGTCTCTCGCTTGCGGGACCGACGCAGCAGTTCGAAAATGTGGCACTCGAGACCCTTCAACTGTGGCCGCATCCATCCCCCAGCTAGGCTGTTTCCTCCAACAGAAAAAAGAACGGCTAGGCCACACATCTCACAGTCTCACTGCTGCTGCTCCAAAACCCGCCGTGCAGTCACTGCAGAAGATTGGATGCCCTCGCCCCACGCACCTCCTCGCCGCCCGGCTAGTCGAGGCTTGGAACTTTCCTTGACAACGGTGGGGAAGACTCCTAGGCGTGCCATCGTGGCTTGGGACCTGGTGGACCGAATCTCGTGATGGCGGGCACTCTCCAGCACTTTACGACGGCGGGAGCAGCTAGAGCGCTCCTTGATCCGGGTCTACGAGTCTTGTGCAGCGACTGGATGTCGAGTACTGCGCAGAGACCGCTGAAATAACGATCATTTCCAGAGGATGACCTTGCACCGCCGAGGCGTCGTTGTTGCGAATAATCAACAAGACTGGCCATGGCCAAGAATAGCATTAAGATTCCAGCGAGCCTTGTTTCCGATGTCTCTCCACCAACGTCCGACTTGCGAAGGGGAAGGGGCCTCTCCGAATTCCACTTCCAAATGCCGGCAAAACTCCCTCCAGGCGTGGAGGTGCATGGCGACGCGGCGACGCCAAAACGGCAACTGCTCTGAGCGGCAACTCCGTCACGATTCATAAATACATAATCAGTATGAACCCGCGAAGCACAAGCACAAGCACCAGCAGCAGCACAAGCGCAAGCACAAGCACAGGAGCAGCAGGGGGCTGTAAGGCCGGGCCACGGCAAGGAGATCGTGCATCCCAGGCTCGCAGCATCATACGCTAAGCGTGACCGTGGACCCGTGGCCCATGCCACACGGGTGGATGGCAGATGAAAAACGTTTTGGACCCCTGCTGCAAATGCCCTGAGGCGCTTTGTTTGATGGCGGGTGCTGAGGAGGGGAGAGGAGAGCGCGCTAGGCCCAGTCCGCGCCCTTTGGACCTCGAAGCCGAAGACGCGGGCCACAGTGTTGCAGATGATCCATGGCTTCACGCAAAAAAAAAAAAAAAAAGGCTTTCGAGATTCGTTCGAGCTACTGCCCCTGCTGCATCGCATCGATATCGACGTCGGTCATCGGAGCCCAAGGATCTTTACCACAAACGTCGAGTCATACGTCGCAGGCGAGAGGCAAAAGGCACGAATACGTGTAGGATGGTGCCGCTGAAACCGACTTTTCTCCAATATCAGCCATCGACTTGCAAGACGTGGGAAATTTCTCCAATATTTGCAAGACGTGGGAAAAGAAGTTGAATGATCTCATTGCAGTGCCAGCCCCCTCATCTGCCACAAGCAACGTCATTGGAGGCATTAATATCAAAAGGCCACTTCTCTGCACCTCCGTCTGATGATCCGAAGATTTTCTAAATTGTTTTGCCTGCCTCCTCCGCTAGTCAAACCTTCAACCAACCCCACATTATTAATCCTAGCATCACCACTCCCTTGGAACCTTGCGAGCTTGGGGCCGCTTCGGACCCTGGGCAGTTTGGATCCGCGGCACATACAGTATTCTTGCTCAGCCTAGAGGCAGATTAGATTGAATGATTGGACCATAACGGAATGACGCGCAACCCGGTTTGGTTCATGTGGTGAAGGACTCCAAATGATCATGGCTGGCATTGGCTGCATCACTCGACGCTCGCTCGGGGCCGCACGAGCTGTGAACGGGAAGGTTGCCGGCGCATACCTCTCTAGACGGGCTCGCGGAGACTGAATAAGCCTTGCTTGCTGACCATGATTTAGCCCCTGTCACCCACTGTTGGTGTCATAGACGATCTAAGGGACTGTAGATCGATACTTCGTATGCACTTAGGTTTCCAAGCGGCGTGGGAGAGCGGAGCCACTATCCCTGTTCTGTATATCGGGGCTGCAGTGTTACAGTAATTCTGCGAGAGAACAGGAGCTGCGGAACTCGTAGAGAGTTGATCGGCTCCGACCAGTTATATTAAAGAACTCCGCATAATATTCGAATTCTAACAGGAAAGTTCTCTTACGAAAACATCTGATCGTCACCGAAAGGGGCTCGAGACATTAAGCCTCGTGTCTTCTTCGGCTTCTATCCAAAAATCCACAATCCCTGGCCTGAGCAAGGCTGGGGGCACGACTCTGACCCACGTTGCATGTGGAAGCACGCGGCGCTATCGATGCCGATAATAATTCTAAGATACAGTACCCCAGTCGACCAAGATGTAGGAGGCGCCAGCACGGACTCCAACCCTTTTTCTGGAAACTCATCGGGATATCTTCAGCCTGATCTGGACTTTCTCAGTTCCCAGACAGCAGTGCGGTGTTTCGTTCTTCAAGCAAGACACCACCAATACCTGCACCGAGTGGTATGGCTGTGGAAATAAGACCACGAAACCGGCCGTAGCGGTCAGGTTCAATAATATCGGGTTGGTTTTCAATTATCGGACCGGAGATGATGTGCATCAGGGCGGTACGCAAGGACCTCTTGTCCAATCTGACCAGTTACGGTCAGTGTGAGACTTTAAACATATAGTGGCGCATCCCTAGCGCACCATCCCGCGGTGTGAAATCGGTGCGGGCGCGGATATCTTGAAACCTTTAACAAGGCATCCTTATCCTCGTTGCAGCCGGCTATCAGCCATGTTCAACACCGTTGCATGCTCGTTGCATGCTCGCAAAATCCTAATCCGGGCATTACCATCTCTACAGGGTTCTGATGACCGGCCTACATTATTTGCACTCGCTCTCGCCGCTGATCTCACTTCGCGTGGAAAGAAGAGGCCGTGCAGGAGGACTTTCTGCAGTGCTTGTAAACATCTGGTTGGCAAAACAACTCCCAGTAGCTTTAACGCCAAATTCTGGTTTGCGATTTCTACTCCAAGCGGTGCGTTGGCTTGGAAGCCTAGAACAGAGGGACAGGCAGCCGCTTGTATGCATATCCTCTGTGTCCGGTAGGCACAACGCAGGGCAATTTTGTCCTATCACAAGTATACTTTACTACCCGGAGAAAGATCGTCAACTAGGTGACATTTCTTGACCGTTGTCCGTGTTTGGCTGCAAGATGACAAGTCATCAACAATCCTTCGGTAAGTCTTGAGCTGTGCGATTCGATCCTGGGGACTTGAATTATCTCAGCCATCTCCTCCGCCCCTTACCTTTTGATCCCCCCATCAGTGCCTCGGATGTCATTATGCCATGCTCCAGACGACGGAGTCTAGACGACGGAGGCAAAAGTCTTGAGCCTTGTCAAAGATGATCCATGCCGCCTGTTCTTCCCGCCGAGCTGGCCTCGTTGGGAGCAACCGCAGCCGCCCACCTGCTGGGAAAACCGTACACCAGTCAAATGTGTACCCCTCATAGTTTTTCAGATTACAGTCAATAAATACAACCTCACATTGACCACAGCGTACGGCACAGAAATTGCAATCAACGATGGACCGCCTCTAAACCTTGTCCCCTTGAACTTTCCAATATTCCATCCGCGGTCGACCCCCTTCAATCCCCCAATTCTTCCTGGACATTTTACGATACGGAGGCTCAGAGTCTAAGAAACGCGATGGAAGTTTCTTTGGAACTCTACTAGTGTGACGGAGGGAGCTCGATCGAAGATTCAAACATGATGCTACTGTAATGCGGAAGTTGTACCTGCCTGGATGATGCAATTACCCGGGAACAGTTGTCATTTGCGGAAAGGTAATTATTTTGGGTTCGAAACTCCCTGACCCGAATGTCACGAAGGTTTCATTTGCCCTTACCGACTTTGACTTTGGTATTGGTAGACACCAGAATTTAAGATCATGCTGTAGCATCAAACAGTGCACTTTGTCTGCGGCACATGCCAGTCGTACCTTCGTACTTCGTACTGTCTCGTACGCTACTCCAACAGCCCGGGTATGGATGGGCACGGAAGGAGGCGGTTAAGCTGATCCCTTGCTCAAGCTTGCAGTGGTGAGAATAGTAAAGTAATCCACCGAACGATCGTGGAACAGCCAGTGGGTGGTGGAGGTGGATCTTTCACGAGGCCTTGGAAGCGCATCACCAATTCAATCTCGGAGAGATCGGAGACCTTGCTCAAAGGCAAGAACCGCTGCTAGAGGTCATCATACGCGGCTGCGTGCACTCCTCTTCGACATGACATGCTTCCGCATGCTCAGCTGGCAGAGATGGCTGATATTACGCTGCGAAGTGTTGGTTCTGCACCAAGCCCACTGCGAGCCCACCCTATTCTTGCATCTAGAACTCAGCCACAAGAATGCGCAACCCTCAAGGCGTTAAGAGCGCCAAGGTTTAGAACGATTAAGGCGAGTCAACCAGCAGCAGCCCCAACCTCACTCACAGCCCGTCGAATAATGAGTCGTGAAAAGCAAAACTCACACGTTCCTCGCTGGCCCGCTCGCTGAGAAAAATTACCGAGAGCTTGATATGGCGACATGCAGGCTGGCTTATTACAGTACTGTATGAACAAGTCGTGATCCTGTGCTCAGGGGGCAACATCGGATGGTGTCAAGTCAGTTTTGGCTTGCGGATAAGAAGCCGTCAGGCTGTGCGCATGTTCTGGCTTTGCGCTGTGATGATTACGATTATGGTCGCTTGTATGGACCGCGAGCAGTGACAATGCTAGAGTGATAGTGCTTGGGATGTGCTGCCATAAAGGACCAGGCGGGTGAATGGGAATAGCACCGGGTCCGATGGAGCCATCCGATACGATACTGGGATGAAGGTAAAGTTCTGGGCGCATTTCTCGTGAAACATCACAGCTCCGGCGCTCAAGGTGGTCTGCGTTTACTCCTGTTGAGACCGAGGAAGGTTGTCTGGCAAGGAAATGGTGGTGGTGGTGGAGGGGATGGGCGATGGGATCATGGCATGGGATGCACCAAGCAAATGCGAGTATAACAGGGCTCACTGACTACGACTCACTCTCGCACGACCTGCGGCTGTTGGGCTCGGCGTGTCATCTGAAAGCGTTTCTCAGCAGTGCAGGCAAAAAGACTGACGATGCAGATGGCAGAGTGGATCGCTACTCTTGCTGGATACGATACAGTGTTCCGTAAGTTCTTCGCATGCCTCCTCCCTCATCCATGCCATGCCTCTTCGTGCTTCGGAGCCACATGCAATCATATTGATGAAGGTCAGCTGTCATATCCGTGATTCAGAATTCCCTCTCATCTCGCTCCGAGCCCAACCGCAATGAAGCTGCCGCGGGGCGCGAGGGTCTCAGATCTCCAGAACGAACGCCAGCCCCTGGATGTGGAAAAGGGGGTGGTGCGCTTATCGATAAGAAAGACAATGGTGGGGTAAAAGACTGGTGCACTTGGAGAAACAGCACAGCTCCATCACTCATGGAATTGAAATTGACATCCGATGGTCGTAAAATCTCTATCTCTGGCTCACAAATGTCTTCGAGATCTCTTGTAATTCGAGCCTGCCTGAAGATAGAAATGGGCGCTCACATTCCGCATCGAGATGGTGGACAACGAATGGTCTTTGTTGTCGGCCCAGGCCGGCGCCAAAGACGTCACAAACCCTCGAGTCCGCGACCGTGAATAATCACAATGAATTGAATTGATCGCAGGAATTCCTCTTCCACGATAAGAACCATGCCGCAAGCTACGCCTAATAATATCAATCTGCCTGAGAGGCAGCAGTATGATGGCCAGGGACCTTTTAGTCCACACGAGGAGGTTAGAGAGCCGCAGCAACGAAGCCATGAGCTCCAGCTAATCATCAACAGTGTGTATCCAGTGCCAGTGATACCGAATACCAGCATGCTCTAGAGGCAAGGCGATCCCATGCATACCAAAGTTCCATTGCTAATTTAACATTCTAGGTAATCTTTGACGCCCAAAATGCGCACCGCCGAAAGTCCTCCCTTGTTTCCGCCGAAACTCCAGCCAACATGTCCCAACGCCGAAAGAATACCGAATGCTATGTGCACGCATTGCTCGAAAGCCAAAGGAAACACGGAATATCCAATACCGGAGGTCTCGAAAACATCGCCGAGACCCTCGCGGAACGGAGAATAGCAAGCGGGATGGACACAAACACGAATGCAGATAGCACTGTTGAAACGAAGGGCGGGAACGATGATGGATCGTCTGGTCAAGAGGACGAGAAGTCGTGGAAAGACAAGATGACTGCGAAGCACGGCGACCTGTTGGATGGCCAGAAAGTAGAAGTCACTGATGGGGCTGAACCGAATGCGACTCATAGTCGACTCCTCACCAAGAAACAGCTCTCTGACATGGCATGGGGAGTCAGAGAACTCAGCAAACGATTGGGAAGCATAAAGCTGAAGCTCAAAGTCAAAACCGTTTTCCTGCTTACAAAAGCACATGATGAAACCTTGATTGGGAATACTAGAGAAGTTGCCAAGTGGTTACTGAGTCCGGAGCGGGAAGTCAGCTACACGGTCTGGGTGGAAGATAATTTGCGTGACAACAAGAAATTCGATGCCAAGGGCTTATTAGAAGACCTCGAGAAAGAATACTCTCAGAAGACTGAGGCCAACGGCGCTGGCGACAATGGAAAGTTGGAGAAGAGATTACGGTACTGGAGCAACAAAATGTGTCGTGAGAGGCCGCACAGTTTCGATTTCGTGGTTACTCTTGGAGGCGATGGGACGGTTCTTTATGCCAGTTGGCTGTTCCAGCGTATCGTCCCCCCTGTATTAAGTTTTGCTTTGGGAAGCTTGGGATTCTTGACGAAATTCGATTATGATGAATTTCAAGAAACCTTGACAAGGTCTTTCAGAGATGGCGTTACTATCAGTCTACGGCTAAGATTCGAGGGCACGGTCATGAGGAGTCAGAAAAGAAAAAGGACTATTCAGAATGGCGATGGCAAAGTCGAGAAGGAAGATGACTCGAATGAAACTCGGGATCTTGTGGAGGAGTTGGTCGGAGAGGAAAAGGAAGATGAGAGGACGCATCGACCTGATGGAACATACGAGATCTTGAACGATATTGTCGTTGACCGTGGTCCAAATCCAAGTAAGTCTGTTCTATTTCAGCCAAAGTCAAGCTCTAACATAACCCAGCAATGTCTTCAACCGAAATCTTCGGCGACGACGAACACTTCACCTCAGTCCAAGCAGACGGCGTCTGCGTCGCCACTCCTACCGGCTCAACAGCCTACAACCTTGCCGCAGGCGGATCCCTCTGCCACCCTGAGAACCCCGTGATTCTAGTGACCGCTATCTGCGCTCACACACTCTCTTTCCGTCCCATCATCCTTCCTGACACCATCGTGCTTCGCATAGGTGTTCCTTACGATGCGAGAACCAGTAGCTGGGCGAGCTTTGATGGCAGAGAAAGAGTGGAGTTGAGACCGGGAGATTATGTTACGATTAGTGCGAGTCGATACCCGTTCGCGAATGTGATGCCGCAGGGGAGAAGGAGCGAGGATTGGGTAAATAGTATTAGTGGAAAGTTGGGCTGGAATAAGAGGCAGAAGCAGAAGAGTTATAAGGAGTGGTCTAATTAGATGGTAATTGGGGATAGTTATAAGAGTAGAATGCAGAGAAAGACTTTACAATTTCATACGGGCATAGTCAGAGATATAGGGGTCGTTTATGTGAGTGGTGAACTCTCATTGTGTTGCTATTCGTTTTTCCAGGTTTCTGCTTGATTCTATTTTCTATTTTAATTTCCACACCTTTCCTTCCCCACGTCTCCTCCCTCACTTCTCTTAGCTCCTATTTCTTGCATCTTAGAAACAGACCTTTGAGTTATAGGCATGCACGATATATCCTACAAGAGAAGCAACACTAAGCGAGGGCAGCAAGTAGAAAATACGGCTTCGGTCAAATCCTAGATTCGTTTTCATGGGAATTAATTTGTTCCTTGGAGGTGAGGATCAGATGCAATCACAATTCATCTTACAGGTGAAAGAAATCGAACTATAAGTATCGCTCCATTATGATGTCAATTTTATCCGACCAACCGCAATCAGGTATCTAATTGTGCTTTAGCATAAGGAAAATTCTCCCATCCTTTTCCAACCCACTATCCCGAGCCCTGAAATCTTATCCACCATCATAAACAAAAGAATTAATCAGCATTCGGCGGCACCTCACTGTTCGTCACCTCCGTCTTTGGCTCCTCAGCTCTGGGCGGAGTGGGATTATCATCATGGCTAGCACGTCGTCCAAACTTTTCCTCGGGATCCATCTCACCCCTCTCCATCCGTCTCGTGCGGGTATCAACGTGAGTCTTCCAAGCAGGTGTACCAAGATACTTGATACTGCCTGGGGTGCTGTCATCGAAGATTTCCTCGACTTCCTCAAGGGGTTTTTGGCTGGTTTCGGGGAAGATGAAGAAGACGTGGATGAACATTGATACGCAGAAGACGCCGAAGATGATGTAGACTTCCCATCTGATATTTGCGAATGCGGGAGGCACGAAGTACGCGAGGGCGAAATTGAAGGCCCCTAGAGATGGTTTAGTGAGTGGCTTTCTAAAGCAGGATGTGAAGAAAAAAAGCTTTTCTTACAGTTTGCTGAAGTGGCGAGTGCGACTGCCTTTCCACGCTGGCGGAGAGGGTACAGTTCTGGTGGGTAGATCCAGGAGACTGGCCCCCATGTTGGTGCGTATGAGGCGACGAATAGGTAAGTACAAGCAATAACGGCTTTTGCAGGAGCACCAGTGATAGAGATAGACTCTGCGGCAGAGGGGAATTGATTCGGAGCCGGTTTGTGGCCGTAGCTGGCAAGGAGACCGGCATTGATGAAGAGCCAGGTCATCATCAGGAAAGCGCCGACCAAGAGCGTAGGACGACGACCCCAACGGTCGACAAATAGGAGCGCGGGAACGGTCATGATGACGTTGATGATGTATTGAATGGAGGATGGCAGGAGAACGTTGCTACCAAGACCAGCCATGGTGAAGACGTATGTAATGTAGTCTAGCATCTCTGTCAGTTCTTGAATGCTACTGGTCTCCATGAGTCAAGGACTTACACATCATGACATTCATGCCAGTGAGTTGCGACCAGATTTGAGTGAAAACGCCGATGTGAGTCCGGTTGATCATCTTCGGTGAAAGTAGTTCCAGGTAAGTGACGTCGGAATTAGCACGTTCAAACTCGACTACTTCACGGATCTCTGCCATTTCCTTGGCAACGAAAGGAGAGTTGGTATCGCCGTGAGCGTGCACCAAGGCGAGAACTCCGACTGCATCTTCCCATCGGTCCTGCTTTGCAAGCCATCTAGGAGACTCGGGAAGGAAGAGCATGGCACAGAAAAGGAAGATGGCCGGGAGCATTTGCAGGGCCCATGGAACTCTGAAAGCGCCAGTGCCGTTGATGTACGAACAGCCGTAGGAAATATAGAACATGATCATAATGCCCCAGGTGATAGCCCCTACTCGCGCATCAGTGCTTGCTTGAGATATCTGGGAATATGGCAATTGACTTACATTGTTGGCATCCAACGAGCCTTCCACGCTTCGATGGAGGTGCGATTTCAGTGATGTAAACAGGCACTTGTGCTGAACAGATACCAACGGAAAGACCGTTGATGACACGGCCAACGATCAACATGCCAATATTCTGAGAAGCACTGACGATTATAGAGCCAATGACCCTGCATTTTCATCAGTAGATTAGAATTGTTGAAAGGCAGTAAAAAACTCACCAGATGACGGAGCCGACTTGGATTGCTCGTCTTCTTCCAAGACGATCAGAGAGGTAACCAGAGATAAGAGCACCGAGCCAAGAACCGCCAGGCATAGATGCTGTGATACCACCTGTTCTCGAATTGTGAGATTGAGCTCGTTGTATGGAGATTGTAAAAGCGTACCTTGAACACTAGCTGTTGGACCGGAACACTTGCCATCTGTATCCATATATAGAGGACCTTGGTTGAAGTAGCAAAGGTAGGCTTTGGTAGAAATGATAGCAGACATAGAACTGATATCAAATCCAAACAAAGCTCCTCCTACCACTGCCACCGCAGCGATACTGTAGAAAATGAACAGTCAGTTCATCGAGGTGGCTTTTCAGATTGGTTCCGCGCAACATTCAAAATAAGAAACATCCTGCATCTCAATTACTTACACATAAACATTACCAACTTGGTAACCCATGTTGAAGATTGTTGTCAGAAGTGAGTAATAGGTTGTTTGCTTCAGTATTGAGGTTCGAGTCGACCATAGAAGTCTCGATGACGTGGGGGGGAGGTGAATCCCTGATTGCGGGGGTTCTGGGGGATTTTATACGGAGTGGAACCAAGTAGGCCCGATAAATGTCCTGGCCATGTGGAATCTGTCCCACAAGTATCACGAGCGTGGCAGCTTTCGAGGACGCCCCGCAACGGCGACGACGTATGCTGGAGCAAGTGATCTCTCCCCAAAACATTCTATTGGCTTTTGGAAATCTCAGAAACCAGGGTGCCTCATATTTCTATTGTTCCCGTTGGTTAAGTGAATGGGACATTAACTTTAGGGCTGTCGATCTGTTGAGGGCATTCGCAGCTCTAGTGAGCGTGAAAGACAAGCTGCATGCACCAGCACGAACAAGGAGAGACATGCGAAACAAGGATGACGAGGTGGCCATCAGACGCCGACTTGACCTGGAGATGTCTTCTTTTTCTCCGGCTAGCATCGTCGTACATAAGTGCTTCTCCACTCCGCCGTAAAAAGCTAGAAACAAGTCAATCTTTCAAACTGAATAGTAAAAGTAAGAATACGACGGTATGGTGATGAAGTTATCCTGACAGCAACTTGCTGCTCGGAAGACTGCCCAGCGAACTCGAAGCGGTCAAAATTTCCTGGAAATATTTTCCGATGTTGGACAACGACTTCGTCATATCCCGATATCCATGAACATCTCGATTGCCTCCATGCTCTGGAAAAATGACGATAGCGGCGCTGTCCAAACTTTACTTTACTGTGCACGAGACGCCCGCACGCCACACCCACAACGCCGTTGCCGGGGTTTTTCGACAAGGGCCAGAGCCAGGGCACGGCTCCAACCAGGAGCTTTTGCAAGCACAACTTTTTCGTTCGGTTGTAACGGCACTCCCAAGGCCAATAATCTGAGACAGTTTCGTGAAACAGAAGTCAGGCTCGGTTTGATGTGTGCCGAGTTGGTTGAGGAACATTGCGTTGAGAGGTGAATTTGCTGGAATACTGTGTATTTACTGTAATTATTCAAGGAGGGGATACTGTAGTACTGCACAGATTGGAGAAAGATCAGCGCACTCGAGGCGTGAGTCCACAAGCGGTCCGAATGCAACGTTGCGACTCTGATGCTGGGTGTGCATACAACGTAAGTTACTTCGTACTGTATGCGTTTGATGCTGGGTGTCTGATCCTGGCTGTGCATAAGTTATACGCAATTGTGAAAGTGAACGAGGAAGGAGGATAAACAAACACGTGATGCGGGGTCTCCACAGCTGAGACGACGTCTCTTCCATCTCGACGTTCGCTGGAACATTGGGGATATCTTGGCTCATTTTCCACAGAATTGCTATCCCCTTTGAAGTTCCGGGAGCAATTGTCTCTGGCCTGACATATATTGAGGCTATCCAAGCTGTCGGACAACTGCTCTTCTCAGCAATGACCCCGCCTCGATTCCTTCGAGCACAGCTCAGCGCGAGACCTCTGGTGTGGCTTCGAATCCCTTGGAAGCCGTTTAAATAGCATTTGTTTCTATCAGAAATAGAAGTTCGTTGTGGCTGTGACGCCAGGACCTATGATAAGCAATGGCGCTTTCTTTTGGTTTCCGCGTTTCACTTGCGTCGCAAATGCGAGTTTGTATTCCAAATACAGTCTTCACAGTTCCACTCCCTACTTACTTTTCTATCATTCTCCCAACCTCCCCAGCCAAGTAATCTTTAGACATCTGCGGAATTTCTTTGATCGTCAAGACGTAGACGTTGCCCACCATATCCTTTTTCATTTGCCACCTTCAAGCCCTCTATAAACATTCACGACATCCATCATGACTTCATGTAAGCTTCCACCTCCTTCACAGCACCGCAATCGCTGACATCAACTTGTTCTTAACACATCCACGACCGTGAAAACCCTCACCCCTCTCCGCCCCGACATAACCCTCCAACAAGCCCTCTCCATTCTCCACAGCAACGAAAAGATGCTCGCACTCAACCCGATACTCAAATCCCACAAACTACTCCCAGAATCCTCCTCCGTCGCATTCTTCTCGAAGGTCCCCGGCGAGCATAAGCCCCCAGCCACTGGCGAAGTCGATGGTTTCATTCCAGTCTATGAGATCGTCGAAGCCATGGAGAGTGGGACCCCAGAAGGAGAAGCGCAGAGCGGGAGCTGGCGTGGTGGGTGGGCGAACAGATTCATCCCGGATACGATTACGTATGAGAGTTCTATTCAAAGTACACCAGATGGGATGGTGAGCATTACTCATGCACCGATGGGTGTGAATTCTGTTACTACCTGGGTGGTGAGGGAAGCGACGGAGGAGGAGGGTGGGGGGAAGGGACTGGTATTGGAGAAGACAGGAAAGGTGACGAGTAATAGGATGTTGATGACGTTTATCAAGACGACGTTGCAGGAAAGTTATGAGAAGCTGGATAGGGATTTTGTGGCAGCGTTGGAAAGGGACGTTGCCGGTGAGGTGGAGAAAGTTACATGAGGGAAAGGAATCGAATGCTGCTGGATACTACGGTGCTTGGAGGCTTGGGAACGAGTGATGAAGCACCCCGGATGGCTACAGGGAAGAATACCCTATGCATGGCGTTTCGAATTTTGAGATCATCCTGAATAGACTTGCTTCATAGAACACATTCATTTCATGGTCACTGATGTGACAAAAGTCGCCTATTTTAAGTTGGTTGATCTACGAACTGGGATGAATGGGAAGCACGAGTCCGGTGCTCAAATTCTCCTTTCTTGATACCAACGTTGATTTTCAAACCTCGTTGATTAATGCGTCTGTTTCACTTGGCAGTCGAATTCAAATCGAACTTATACATAAATACTTTGGTTCTTCAGCCGTCCTGAAGCTTTCCTTCTGCACCGAGAGCCTCCTTTTCTGCCCGCCTCCTTCCTTACTTTGTCATTTCAAGTGAAATTAATTTCCCAAAAAACTTTGCTCTTCTCTTCTTCAACTTTCATCCTCATTTCTACCCTTCTCGACCCCCCCAACCTCTTATTGAATAGGCATCACCTCTCTACTTCGGCGCACCATCACGATTCGCACATTCTCAAGCTCATATTACTTCAATTTACTCCATACATATTAATCATCTCAACCTTCTATAGTAAGCCTTTACTCCTTTGAGTAATCATCGACTCCGCAAGTGGAAATTTAGCTTCATTCCACAGAAGTGTTTGAATCATGAGCGAGCTCTGGTCGGTAGTTAAGATCTGGTTGGCATTGAATCCTTGTAGCCTCCGAAATATCTGATACAGGAAAATGTCGTGTGATGTGGAAAATTTGCTCTGCGACCGCTCTGGGTGCGTTGAGGAGATCTGGCATGTCAGAGCCGTTGTTTTTTACTCTTTTCGAGGACTTTCTTCGATTTTTTGACCAAGATATCGCCATTCCATATTCGAAATATCTGCATGCCCTTGCTACGTGACATTGAGCTAAACAATCTTGCGGTAAGTTCGGCCTGAAGGAGTCACTCGTTATCCAATTCCTTTAAGGGAACATCCAACTTGTGGGATGCAATATTGGAGATGATATAAGTACCAGTTTTCGATTAAACTCTTTAAAGGATACGCAATGCAAATCCATCGGGCACGGAGTTATCTTTTGATGCTCCTCGCTGATTTATAGCTTAACGTAATCTCAGTACTGCCTCTAAGCTCCCCGCTAGCAGAAACTCTTGGATGCCTTACACACTGACGTAGTCCGTCCACTTCTCAAGCGATTGCTTTTAAGATGTTATCTCCACGCTCCTCTTCAACAGCCTGATCTCCGTTTTTCCTAGTGTATCCTCTGGCAAGTCACCTAGCCCATCCTTCCCCTTCCAGTATACGCCACTGGGCCCTGCACCAGAATGGTCCACTTCAACCTTCACACTCGGCCCCTGCACCAATTCATAATTTTGAAGGGCCGGGCTGACATAAGTCGCCAACTCTTTCTTGACCTGAGCATGTATTCCTACTTGCTCTTTCACAAGGTTGATCATCTTCGCGGCTGTCGACGTAGGCACCAGCTCCTCTATCCCCGGCCCATCAGCGTCGATTCTGACTCTCACACATCGATGGATGCATTCGTTGGTGTTCGTCAACCGCTGCTTCGTTGGTTGTCCATCTTCTATGCTTATTTCGGTATATCTTCCTGGAGTCCTGGTGATTGGTGCAACGGCTTCTGCAAACGTAACAGTATCCGAAACAATGGAGGAGTCGTATAGCTTGCCAAAGCCCCATGGCCGGATAGGTTCACCGACCTTTTTATAGTATTCGTTGCAGAGATCTTGGACGAAGTCTAGGTATTTCGGATCGAAAGACAGAATTCCTCCGTCGGTGTCTTCTAGCATGCTGATCATCCAAGCCAAAGAGATATTGGAAATACCAGCATCTGGCCACGAACCACCTATGTTCGAATGAGATCCTGGGAACCAGCATTGCTTGAGCACATTAAGTCTATGGGGTTCATCGGGCTGCTCCCATAGAGTTGGCGTGAAGAGATTCCGATGCTCATCGATTGCTAGTGCATGAAAAGCGTGCTGGACATGTTGAGGCACTTTTGTATTGACGAAAGAGTAGGGCTTCACATTCTCGCTGCCCCAAGGCATTGGGATACCCAAAGCACCTATTCAAAGGCATTCAGTAAGAGGTACAATCATTCGAGTTCAGGTCGTCGAAACCTACCCACTGTATCCCACTAAATCTCGGAATCTCGGATTAGTATTGCCTCATAAGATAGAGTTGTGGGGTGGAAACATTGTCTTGTGAGCAGTCTACTCTTAACATTTATCTTGAGAATAAACGACTCGCAAGAAATGCGAAGGAAAGAATGCTTTGAGAAACTGAGGACTTACGCATCCGACTGCCCGGATTGGCATTCCCCACCTGGTTAATTTCTCCTGCAGATTCTCAGCTTCATTCCGTCTCTCCCAATTTCCCAGCTCACCTTCATTAAAGTTTCTCGATATTCAGGATCTGTGAATGGAACCTTCTTCCCATAAGCAGATTGAAACCACTCGCTCTCATTCCCTTTCATATCCTGCTTCATCCAATCCCCAAAGATACCCCAGAAACTCTCCATCCCCTTCTTCGTCAAGAGCCCAACATCCGTAATGAGCGTGGCAATACATCTCGCAGTGTAGGCACCACGTGAGAAGCCTAGAATGACAATCTCATCAATGGGCTTCGAAGGGTCATCTAAATCTTCTTGTATCTCTGGATCAAAGTTGTTGGCTAGGAAAGCATATGCTTCTCGAATATGCTCAGATATGTCATCGCCACCGAGGCCACTGACTAGTTTATCTTCTGCGTCATTGTCCGTACCGACACCGCGTTGATAGAAGGCCACTTGAGCTATTCCGTTCTCATCTTTGTGGTTGAGAGCTCTGGTGATGCGAGTTACATTTGTAGGAATCTGTGCTGTGGGTGGAGCAAAAGCTGATGTGTCGACACCCGAATCACTATTCTGTTTGATAAGAATGTCAGAATTTATCTTCTCATCTGGGTGAAGCTTCTCGAGGAGGCTATACCATCCATGTTCCTGAGAAACGTCAGCATCATTGTTTGAAAGCGAGAAATTCTCAGAGATTCACCATCGCATGCAATTACAAACTTCTTGCCTACTTTCCTGTTGGGCGGTGCAACTTGTTGAGTTGAGGCCATAATAATGGAAGAGACAGTGGTGGAAGTGAAATATCTCCGAGGTTCTGGCCTTGCAAAGGCGACTGCAACCGCAATTCTCGAAACCCGACTCTCAACACGAAAAGCCTTGATAGATTGTCTGGAGAGTAATCCAATCATTCATTCGAATGCAGTCCTCAGCCCTGCTATACCTTTCACTGTTTGCTCTCGGTTTCCGTGTCGTCAATCACCCAATTTTTGAGGAAGCGGTGAAGCATAAAGGCACTTTTCAAGTGCTGATTCCAAAGGAAGGAAGGACATGCCATCTATACGTCTTGATCCCGCCACGCACGAGAATGTCATTCGTAACACGATGCCAATAGGAAAGCGACCTCACTTCAGCTGAGCTGACCCGTCTCCACAAAGACAAAGTTGCACAACGCGAGGCTGACCCTTCCACCACTCACCAACACAGTCTTCACTGATCATGACATCCCTGTCACAGCCGCCCAATCTGTAGACGCCCCGCGCACTCCCCTCCACAAAGTGCCAGGTATCACCCCGCAAAAAGGAACTTCAAGACGAAAAGCTGCGATGCGAATGGGAAGGGCATTGGAATTCAAACTTCCGGGGACGCCGCATTCGGTGCTTTTCAGCCTTGTGCCAGCCCGTGCGCCTTGCAGGTGCTAACCTTAACCGGCAACCAAGCCCTGCGAGCTCAGGTCACAAGAACGCACGCTGCATGTATGTCCCCATCTCTACAGTAAAACTCAACTCAGTTTTGACGGGTGGATGTGGAGGTAGTTCCTCGCGCTACTACAGTTACCCCGAAACTTGTGCTTCTGCATTGCATGTCAGACAGACTTCCTCGCTTGGAAACGAGAGGAAATGGACTCATTGGGAAATCGCCCATTTACTCCATCTCCGATTCGAGGAGCAATTAATCTTGGAATGTGTGCATGAGAGAAAGGGGTTCAGGCACGGTACCGGTATTCTCGAAGGCAGGGACAAGCCACAGCGTCGTAGTGCTAACAAGCTTCCAGAGCAAGACGGGCGAGACAGGTCTGGGGTACTCGGAGATCGGAGATGCTACCAGCAGATAGAGTTGCATTTTCATCGAAGGCTTATTGTAGGGGTAGGTGGAGGACCGGGGAAGTTACGGCAGGTAAGGTTACCTTTATCGCAACCTGTTTTACTGCATGGAAGCAATTGAAGAAAAGGGGCAGGTGGAGGGATCTCAATTATGGTTTGGATTTTTTGGTCCTTACACACAGCATTTTCGACTCGGCTGTCTTGTCTGCAAGATCAGCCAATCGAGACCCGAGTACCTATCGCCCTTTTCCCATCCGCTTATGAACACCGTCTCCCAATGGGCCCCCACACCATTTTGTTCATGAATTAAACAGCAGCGAAGAGCCAACTAGTTGTCCGTTTTTGCCCGTCCTTCCGGCCAGTGTCCATTCATCATCATCGTCAAGTAGCAAAACATCCTATCCCGCGCCATGCTGTGCCATTCAAAGCAACCGCTCAAGCCGAGCAAAACCTAGCTATCCAGCAATCAAACAATTACTAATCCCTTTCTCAATCGTAATTGCCAAACCCCCCTAGTTGAACAGGCTGCAAAATGTGAGCCATGGTAGAATGAAGGTCCAGGTGAAGCGAGTGTATGTATGAGATTGGTATACTGTAGCATCAACAATCCATAAGAATCAACTTTTTTCCGAGTCCGTGTCGTGAATGTATATTGGGAGAATAGGAAAGAGGTTTCGTGGAGGCGTCCATTAAGGTGTTTTCGTGTGGCGTCATGGAATCGTAACACGTCTGAGATGAGTGCCTCCGAGAAACAAGAAAATGAAAAGCCGTAAGTGGGTATCTAACCCAGATTCCGCCCATATGTACCGGTGCGAAACGGGACCAGGAAATGCAGCGAAGATGCGCAAGGGTCCCGCCATGCCAAACGCGGGTATTTTTTACAGAAGATACTTTTGGTTGTGTTTTTCGGATCCGGTCTTCGATTTTGCGATACCGTATCCTTTTGCGAGGAAAATGAAGAGGGGGGCCATTATTCACGTTGGGAGACCGAGTCTTCAGCTCGAGCCCGCATGTGGCTAGCTTGCGTCTCTAGACTGTGGGCCATGAGGTGTGTAACTGAAAAGAGTTAGCAATAGTTAACAACCTTGAAAACTTGAGTGTTTACCAGGCCAAACGGCGGCCTTATCCAGCATGTAGGCCGTAACTTTCAAGATCTTACTTCCATAACCACTGTTCTCTCCGGCGGGTAGTCTTTGAGCAGCGTTCATCTGAGCAACTGCTCCCATACCTGCGAGCTCATAGTTCATCTTGATCTCTGCACTGTTCAACACTTCTTGAATTTTATTGAGTAGCTTGCAGTCCTCTTCTTCCAGAAGCATGATGCCCGGGACTTGGCTAAGGTCGATATCGTCCTTCCCAAGGATGCCAAGATAGCGTCCGACGCGTTCCTGAACTGTTGCCACCCATTCTGCGAGAACTTGCGCACAATCGAAAGCGCACATGGCCGACTGCAATGGAAGCTCTCGAGACGTGAAGTCGGCAAAAGTCACGCCTAGCTTATCAGACATTGAGAGCGAGTCTGCAGCATAGAAAGCAGCTTTACGCAAGTGGCGTTCACGCTTGGATGTCGAGACAGACTGGACCATGTGAATAGACCCCGGAGGGAGGCGACTGGCCTTAAATTCTGGTGACGAGGTGGATGTTGGGGGAGAATCAACAAAAACGGAGCTGGTGGCAGATGTTTCAGACGGATCTGAAGATTCTGCGTTGGACTCAGGCGAATGTTCCGCATGTTGGATGATCTCGCTGCCACGTGAGAGCTCTTCTGCCATTCCATCCCAATCCCTTTGCCAGAACTTTTCTTTCGATCGGGAGAGGTTCACAAACAGTCTGACATAGGCAAGATCCAACAGTGGGATGCTGTCAGCAGAGAGCGGTCCGAATCCATAGGGATTTGGTCGTTCTAGGCTGTGGTGAGGATTAGTTGCCCACGCAGCTTGCCAGGCCTTCAGAGCTGGTTCGATGTGGCGATGCATCTTCTCGGTTTCTTCATTCGTCCAGATTTTGTTGTGGTGTCTTTGCCTCGTTTCCCAAATATAATTGTGCAAGGCGTTGATCAGGACAAGGCATCCAAATGTGCTCGGCTTGAGATCGCTCTGTGACTATTGGTCAGCATCCAATGGCTAGAAACAGGACTCATGTTTAGCAATGTTATTGCTCTGTGAAAACATACCTTCGGAGGATCTTGCATATTTGGAGATCCGAACATTTGGCCATTCTGATGCTGCTGTTGTTGCTTCTCGCTGGTACGCAAGAGCTCACCAAGAGCGTCGTGGAAGGTAACCTGATTGTGATCCGCCATCCTGGATCCACCTCTGGAATAAAATCCCTGCGCGGTATCTGCTGCCCAAAATTCTTCATCACATGGCAAATCCAACATGATCTCCGAATTCGTCAACGCGGGTGTGTGGTTGTAAGCGGAGACCAGGAGACTGGACAGGATGAAAACTGCATAAAGGGTCCTCTTCCGCTCCTCTATTGTCTTCCAGTTGTACCATTCCTGTTGATCATCGGGAATATCACTCTTCGGTCGGCCAGTATTCCAGTCTTCGGGAGATATTGATTCTTCCCCCATCTGGACATCTTGTTGATTTGAACGATGCATAGATTGTGGTCTGAGTAACTCTGCAGCTCGAGCAAGGCTGACGAGAGCAGCGCAATGAGTGCTCGCGATATCGCCTGCAGTTTTGTCACCACAATTATGTCCATAGACAACATTGAGTAGCATGGCTTGGACAAGCCAGACTGGGGTATGGACCGAGTTCTCGGGAGCCCGTCGTCCATGGTCGATACCAGCTTTCCGGTGGTCGGCTTTTCGGACATCCGCTTTTCGTCGTTCTTCCAGATACAGTTGGATCATCTTCTTCGCTGATTCGAACAGATCTTTTGACTGAACTTGCTCCATCTCGTAGAGTGCACCAATTGCTGCCATGGAAAGGATTAGGCATCCCCGTCCTCCAACCAGGCCTGCGTGGCTTCTACCATCATTTCCATGAGTTGGAACGTCAAACGAAAGAGTCGGAATATGAAGAAATGGTAGATGAGGGTGGAAGTATCGAATGTAGGCTCCGATGTAACGTTGAAGATCGTGGGTACCTGGAGAAAACAGTTAGCATCGTTTCTTAATAAACTAAACGTCGGGTTTCAAGTCCAAAATATATTCCCAACATGGCTATAAGGTTCGGGTGAAATTTGTTTTGAACCTTATGGAACCGCCATTTACCAAGAAAGAAAAGGAGAAACGAGAGGCTTTGCTTACTAGGAAGATTTCGGGTTGCATCGCTCACGCTATTTGCTCTTCCGGAAAAGTGAGGAGATAGAGGTGAGCTTGTTGCTGGGATGGAATATTTTCGACTCCCAAACGGAGCACATTGTGCAAGAGCAGCGAGAAGGACTTGTCGAGTAGAGTCTGTAATTGTAGCTAGCGGTAGGATAGAACACATGCTACCATTCATAGACATTGGCGTTTCTGGTCCGAGATTCATCGGTGGGTGAAAGCTTTGAGTCGTAATTCCTGGCATTAGAGATGGACTTAACGAACTCATGGATGGAGGTGGCGTCGAGAAATAGGGGTCATTCGCATTTTTGTGAGGCAGGCTGTGCGGAGACATGGGTCCACCATTCATCAGGTCATGGAAGCCAGTGTTCGCAAGGTCCATAGTATATGGGTTGGGTGTTATGAGAGGAGGGGCCATCATGGACTGTTGCCACATTGATGCCGAAGACTGTGCTGGGTTATTTGAACCGTCTAACATAACTTCGCTGATACCGCTCTGGCTCGCCGTGCTGATCGCAGAGGGTGAAGACCCGTCAATTGCAGGCTCATTGGCATCGTGGAAGGACATTTGATGTTCAAATCCATTCATCCAGTCAAAATTTTCTTCCAAGGTTTGACTTGCAGACATATCTGGAAAAGCCTGGTGATATGATGATGCAGAGTCAATTACCATTGACTGCGGCGAATCATTATAGTGTAGCGCATTGGGATTTATGGTGGAGCCTGGGCCAAAAAGCAGATGCTCAAAATCCATTTCTGAATAACCATGGACAGGAGCAGTTCTCAGACCTCCTCCAAAATCTAGATTGTTAAAGCCGTTGGTTTCTAGCTTTGGCAGTCCGTGTTGGATACCACGCTGGCCCAGTGCCGTGGACATTCCACCAAAGTGATACTCGGTCTGCATTGGAAGACCGGTGAGACTAGGATGACGACTGTGGGTTGAAGCAAGATTGCCTCTTGCAACATTGGCATTTGCGGCCGCCATCAACTGAGCTCCGTCAACATGACCTATCGTATTCGCTCTTGGCCTCATTGTTGCTGCTCCATGTCCATTGGCAGTGGAGCCTTTGCGTACTCTGCCTGGACCAGCAGTATTACTCGCGGCACTTTCTCGCCTGTTCCTGGGTCTCGATGAGGGGGTGGTTGTCATATGGAGTTTCTGTTGGTGCCGCAATAACAGGTCCCGGCGGGCAAAACACCTCGCACATTCTGGACATTCGAAGGGTTTCTCTTTGGTATGTGACCTTTCATGACGCTTGAGATGTTCCAAACGGGCGAAGGATCTTTGGCAGGTGCCGCATACGTGAGGTCTGGGCTTGTCTGTTTTTGGTGGGGGAAAGTTGTTCGCGGCTTTGGAGCCCATTGAAGCGCCTGGAGAAGAAAGTCAGCTTTTATTGCTGCACAGGTAGGACAAGAGAAAAGCAATTCTACAGCTCAGTTCGCTCTTATTGCACCGCCGAAGCAGTAACCATTGAGATATCACATACCACTCTCTCCATTGTTCATCCCACCATTGGACGCAGCGCCACTGGATGACGTTGCTGCAGGCATAACGAGAGGCTGTTGCTGTTGAATTGTTGAGTCGCTCAGCATCGTCGTCAGAGGACGTCGTCGAAAGAGTGTTCGTGGAAACGGCTTCCAGAAGTTTGGTTTCGCATGCTATTGAAACGGAATCTCAGCACTTCATTCGTTCCTGGCGGAAAAGCAAAGCGGTCGTGGCAATGGATGAGCGAGGATAGGATGGCGATTCGACTTACGGCTTTCCAATGGCCTAAGCCTGGCGGGTCCGTTACTAGGGACTTGCAGCTCAGGAAGGCAGAGCTGCAGGAAGGAATCCACAGGCCTTTGCAGTCTTCCACTTATCGATTCGCTGATGCAACCACACAGTCGCCGTTGCAAAGCTTTAGCCGAATCCTGGCTCGGCCCAGGTGAGCGAAAGTGAAGGGTGCACTGGAGGCGGGATGGCGAATCGAGGGTCCGTCCAAGGTCGTCGTCGGTACCTGCGATGCCTCACTTTTGTGTGCAATACTATCACCGTCGACTTGACTTGGGGCTCAAATAGCAACGGTACACTGGTGCAAAAGTCTACGTCCACGCGGAAAAAGTGCAGTGGCTGCGAGCCCACGAGGGTCTTGGCCTACTAACGCCGTCGCAATTGTGGCAGCTAGCCGTCTCCGAAACTGGAGAAACGAAAGAGGCATGGAGGGTCGAGTTGCACAGGCTCCACTGAAAATTATGGAGAGGCAGGTAGCGCGCGCAGGGAACTGATGAGACCTCGAGCACCAGGCTGGGGCTGGATTACCTCGATGACCAACAATCGGAAAGGGCAGCATGCCCTTCGAGGCCGGCAGGGTTACTGATTGGCGCTCCACTCATTCTGAGACTGGGGCGGCAAGTGTTGTCTGATATGGCATAGTCTTCAATGTGGATCGATCTCGCGATGAATAGGAGATTGGAAATAGAAACTACTGTACAGTAGCCAGGAGCCAGACTGGCGAGTTTACTGTACAGCGCTGGCAGGCTGGCAGGGCATGTCATGGCATGGCATGGCATAGCGATGGAGCAGAAGGCTCTTTCGATTCGAGTCACCGCTCGCATCGACGAGGTTTAGAATACACCATGTACCTTCGTACGACAGGCCAGGCCAGGGCAGCAAGGCATAGAAGAGGCCCGTCGCAGCAGGTCATGACCAAACGAGATCCCGAGAGAAGAGGCAATTCAGGAAACACTCGTGAGTGGCCGCGTCTTTAACGTCGTGGAGAGACTGCCGCTGCTAAATGGATATTAGTACTGCACTGCAATGCAGTTAATCTAATGGGGAGAGCAGGGCAGGACAGGGCAGGGTCAGTCAATCTATTTCGACACGAGGTTTCCTGCAAAATACCATCCCCAATAAGACCTTTAGTTCTAATTCGAAGTTCTCGGGCATGCTCTCTATGTAAACCTCCGCCGCACCGCGGGCCTTCAGTCGGGACTGACTTACTCCGGGCAGTAGACATACCTGGTACCTGCTGGTTAGGGGTAGAGCAGAGCAGAGTAAGCAGGAAGTTGTCCTTGCGAGTTCAAAAGCTCAATTGGTCACGCATCAGCGGAAAAGCCGCAGCCAGAGCAGCTCGAAACGCTGGAGTCCTTGGCGTACTGCCTCAGTATCCACTCTCATGCACTACTTCACGAGGTTCCGAGCAACCGAAGACGGCAATGGCTACGGCTCGATGTGCTGCTGCTGAGCCCGCCGCTGCTTGACAGCTGTACGTATGACGGTGACGGCGACTTGTGTCCTGCGTCGAGAACGAGGGAGGCACAGCGCCTGTCTTGGGTTCCGTTTTAGAGTATAGCAAGTGTTCCAAAAACTCTCATATTTCACTTTAGTTTAAATTAAGCACCCATAATCTGACCGAGGCAATCGAGTTAATTGCTCATCGACCTCATAGACTCCCCTCTCCACAAAATCTCCCCGCGCGATTTTCCGGTCCAGGTCAGCGTGTGATCAATGCGTCCACCAGAAATAGTAGAGATAGATACCCGTGGCGCCGTACTCGGTACCCCATACCGGCGATAAGATAATGCCTTCGCAGCGCAGCGCAGCCCTCGATATCAGACAGATCATAAGTATCGCGCCCGTACCTTACTTTATGACGATGGTGATAAGAGACGACATCAGCGGCCCGGGTGCTGGAGCTGGCTATTCGCTGGCACGGCTTCCAGAGTTAATGCATCGCAGCATCCCTCCTGTGGAAGGTGGATAAGTGCTTCCTGCGGCAAGCCTCCTCGCCTTTCGGCCCAGGATTACTGGGTACAGTACTGTATTACCGTGTTCCGTCGCGTAGCGTGGGCAGGGAGCATTTTGCTGCTCAGGTGATATGCGACTGCTCGGCCAGCGCTGGGCTGGCTCGAAAGACAAGACTGGAGCGAGCAGTGGGCCCTGGCTGGTGGGTGGCTGGTGGCTGGGCAGGGATTGCGTTGGGCCGGCGGGTTGTCGAGTTTTGCACGAGTTTTGCACGAAGGGCCAGTGGGCCTGTTCATCGGTGGGATTGTGGGACATGCATCATGAACCGCCCATGATGCTATAGTATAGTATGTGCAGCAAGCGAGCAAACGAGCGCGCTCTCAATTTCGCAAAAGTGCCAGAAGCGTCAGTAGCGTCAGTAGCGTCAGTATTCGTACTTCGAACTGTACAGTAGCGTCAGTAGCGTGGCCCGGCGTGCAGCAGCAGCAATGCAGGACGTTAGATGTGCGCCGCGGCCTGCACGCCTTTCCCTGCGTGGGCGACACTCCATCCCCCAGTCGAATCAACGGCCGTGCGAGGGGCTGATCCTGACCCGCCTGGGATATATACCCTGGCTCCAGACCCCGGCTTTCCCCAGCTTTTCCCAAGCCACCGTGCCGTCGTCTGTACTTCGTAATCAAGTGCGGATCTCCATTTCCTCGGCCGTGCTTCACACGAAGGCGATCAAACTGTTTCTGGATTCTGGACATGCCTCGCCACTTATCCAAACCACGCACAGAACGAATACCACCGCCGCCGCCGCCGCCGCCCCCTGCAAAACCCTGCCAAAACGACGTCTTTATTTCCGGAGAGGGCTACGAAGTACGGTACGAAGGTACCTCCTTCTTGGCAAGGGTACGGGTATCTGTAAAAAGGGTCTCAAGTACTGACTGTACTCTACTGTATTGCAGCAAATCGGGGAACCTTGCCGTATCGCTACTGTACTGTATTTACAACACGCTCTCGTGCTTAGCTTCGCTCCTCCCTGGACTGCCTAGGCCTAGGGCTCGGGGAGGAAGCTGGGCATGCCTTGCACTAGAAGGATGGGAGAAGCATAGAATTAGAATTAGAAACGTTCCAAGGCCAGGGTTGCCACGAGGCAATACTGTACTGTATTGAACAGAACAAAGATTATCGGCATCGAGTCCTGATTTGAATGCTGGTATCCTGGTCAGCTTTTTAGGCCGCTCTTCAAACATGAACGTCGACGCGGTGTTCAACCCTTCTGTACAGTAAAGGATGGCGAAGCAATCTCCGATCGAATAGAAGCAGCGTTTCAAGCAACCTGCTACGACGATGGCTTGCGAGGTGGCCTTCTCTCGTCAGTCCTGAAGCTGAAGGCTCGACCGGCGAGTCGATAAGCCCTAGATACCGAACTTAACCCGGGACCGTACATCCTGATTCCTGACCATGAATCCATGATCCTACCCCAGACTTGCGAAGCATGGAAGTTGGAACAGATGAAGCATGGTGGTGGTGGTGGTGATTATTGTGGAGAGCCTAGCGAGGCCTGCTGACTCGGAATCTTGGAGGCGAGTGGAAGAGCTCGAGAAAGGTACCGGCCACCGTCCAGGGTCCCTCATCCTAATAATTTGTGCATCGCCCAATCGCGAAACCTTCACTTCGTTACGAAGGTACTGTAAGTACAGTACTCCCATATTGAAATCATTCCACAGCAGTGGGGGGGGGGGGGGGGGGGGGGGGGGGGGGGGGGGGGGGGGGGGGCGGGGGGGGGGGGGGGGCGGGGGGGGCGGGCGGAGAGGGCGGGGGGGAG
>Ga0302325_10003220_pt1 | contig 38749 bp, 33 predicted proteins | sample Palsa_T0_2_FD_201948 | JGI IMG/M metagenome (GOLD analysis project Ga0302325, IMG submission 201948) | Peat permafrost microbial communities from Stordalen Mire near Abisko, Sweden - Palsa_T0_2 | ecosystem: Environmental > Terrestrial > Soil > Palsa > Peat permafrost | place: Sweden: Abisko...
ATCAAGACGACAGAATCTGGCATGACCACATTTTTGCATCATTCTTGCATCATGTTTGTATCGGGCGCGGAGCCAGAGTCCGCTGGGCGGCGTGTTAAGCTGGATGAAGTTTGCGGTTGCGGGCCGGTAGCTCAGTCGGTAGAGCATTTGACTTTTAATCAAAGGGTCGCGGGTTCGAGTCCCGCCCGGCTCACCAGTTCTCTTAATGCGCTCGCGAGTCCGCGCGCATGCCAGAGCTTGAAAAGTCTAGTACTCAACCAACCTTCGCTACGATTTCCACATGGTCGAGGAAACTGGCCAGCGCCACGAGCTGACTCCGGATTTCATCCTCATTGGCGTCCAACGCGGCCAACTCTACGGCCGCCCCGGTACGCGTGATTTCGGGAAAGCCATAACTTTCACCGGATCCCTTGAACTGATGCCCCACCCGGTCGGCAATTTTGCAATCTTTAGCGTCGAGGCCCGTTAGAATTTCGTGCATGGCGCGCCGGACGCCTACCAGGTAGTTTGGAACGAACTCCTCCATACCTTCTGGGGGAGTGATGCGGATTTTTCCGCCGATGTGGCGGGAGATGGCCTCCAGGAGAGTCGCTTTCTTAATCGGTTTGGTAAGGTGCTCGGTACAACCGGCTTCCAGGCTTTTCCTGACCTCCCCTTCCGCGGCGTGCGCCGTTAGCGCCAGGATAGGTATCGGATGCGCATACGTTTTCGCTTCCCATTGGCGAATGGCGCGAGTGGCCTCCAGCCCGTCCATCACCGGCATTTGTACATCCATGAGCACGAGATGCGGATTACCGGATATGACTTTCTCGATGGCGATCTTGCCATTCTCCGCGAAATCAAGCTGGAAGCCGCATTCCTTGAGATAGGCATTCATCAGCACGATATTGTCTTCGGAGTCTTCCACGATCAGGATGCGGGAGACCGGCTGCTGTGCGCCCGGTCCCAGTGCGGGAATCCGGATCGCGGCTGGTTCGGCAAGCTCCGGAGGTTCCAACTCCGCGCGTATGTCGAATGGCGCCGTAAGAGAGAATGTGCTACCCTTACCCACCTCACTAGTACAACCTATCCGTCCACCCATCAACTCTACCAAACCTTTGCTGATCGCCAATCCGAGACCCGTTCCACCGTATTTGCGCGTGGTGGAGGAATCGGCTTGAGTGAAACGGCCGAATATGATTTCCGTTTTATCCGCGGCGATTCCGATCCCCGTATCCACGACGCTGAATCGCAGCCACCCCGCCGCTGCGCCGGGGTCCGGCTCCACGCGCAACGTGACGGAGCCTTGCTCAGTGAATTTCAACGCGTTGCCAATGAGATTGACGAGAACCTGGCGCATGCGCTTGGGATCCCCAACCACCCCCGATGGGACGCCCGGCAGAATCTCAAGAGTAAGCCGCAAACCACGGTCATGCGCCTGCGAAACCATCATCTCGATTATTTTTTCGAGCAGCGCGGCTAGATCGAAGCCGATCGATTCCAATTCGAGGTGCCCGGACTCCACCTTGGAAAGGTCCAGGATATCGTTGATCAGGTCGAGGAGGTTGGCCCCGGCTTTTTGAAAGATACGAACATAGTCCCGCTGCTCGTCGCGGAGCGAGCTCTCCGAGAGCAGGTCGGCCATGCCCAGAATGGCATTCATCGGCGTTCGCATTTCATGACTCATAGTGGTCAGGAATTCGCTCTTGGCGCGATTCGCGGATTCCGCCGACGCTTTGGCGCGCTGGAGATCTTCCTCGGCACGCTGGCGTACGATCACCTGCCCGAGCTGTGAGCCAATGGTTTCCATTATGGCGAGGAACTCCGCATCGGGCTGCACCGTCTGCAGCGAAAAGAACTCCAGAACGCCGAGGACTTTCTCTTCCACCAATACCGGAAAGCCGAAAGCCGACCGGAGTCCGGCCTGCTCGGCCGCACAGGTTCGCTCCGGCAAGGGATCTTCGTCCGCTAAATTAACGATCCACTGGGGTTTACCGGAGGCCAAAACACAACCGGGCAATCCCGTTCCATGGGCGATGCGGCAGCCCTCGCTGGCCGCGCGGAAAGCGGCGAACCGGTCTTCGTCTTCGAGATGCCAAATTCCCGCCGAAGCCAGTTCGTCCGAGTTGTTTGTCCGCAGATAGATATGGCCTACCGGCCACCCGGTGTGCGCACAGATCTGGATGAGACAGGTCTGAGCTGTCTGCTCAATGGTGGAGGACTGGTTGGCGGCCACCGTTACCGATTGCAGCAGTTGAACCAGTGTGGTCTCCTTCTTACGAGCTTCCTCGGCGCGCCGCCGGTCACTGATATCGCGCACGAACGCGTTAAAGCTGCAAGCGCCTCCCACTCGAACCGGCCAAACCGTCGCATCCACCGGAAACTCATGGCCATCGCGATGCACGGCAACCAGTTCAATCGTCCCATTTAACAGAGATCCCTGCACGGTGGTCAGGAAATGTTCCAGGCCATAGGCGTGGGCTTCGCGGTATGCGGGAGCGATCACGGTATCGCACAAGCGGCGTCCCATTACTTCCGCGGCGGTCCATCCGAAGGTCAGCTCGGCGCGGGGATTCCAGACCGTGATCGTACCGTCGGGGTCCATGCCGATGAACGCGTCGTTGGCCGTCTCCAGGATCATGCGGTTGCGCTCGTTTTGTTCACGGAGCATTTCTTCGCTGTTCTTCAGGGCGGTAATATCCCTGGAAATGCCCGCGATCCCTGAAACCTGCCCGCTCCGTTCAAACATTGGGACCTTTGTGGTCGACATCCAACAGAGGCTTCGCCGCGGAAATTTCAGCCGCTCGATCCGATCCACCTGCGGCCGGCCTAACGTTACAATTTCTTCTTCCTCCAGGCGCCAGTGGAGCGCCTCTTTGGATCCGAAATAGTCCGCATCGCTCTTCCCTATGCACTCGGCGGAGTCTTCGGCTCCCAGAGACCGCGCGTACGCCTGGTTGACTCTGGTAAAGCGGGACTGGCAATCCTTAAAATAGATCGGGTCCGGAATGTTGTCCATGAGGGCGCGCAGCAATGCGCGCTCCTGCTCCACCGCCTGGACCAGCTTGAAGTGCACCACCGCAGCGGCGATCTGGGCCTTCAGTTTGAGAGGTTCCCAAGGCTTGGCGATGTATGCGAAGATCTGTCCGCTGTTGACTGCTTCGGTGAGCGCGCTGATGTCGGCATATCCGGACACCATGATGCGGGTGGCTTTGGAAACTTCTCTCACACGCCGCAGAAACTCGTGCCCGCTGACCCCGGGCATGCGCTCATCGCACAGGATGACCGCCATGTCATGTTCCGACGCCAGCCCTAAGGCCGCCTCGGTGTCGGTGGCCGTAAACACCTCGTAATCGTCCTCGAAAAGATGTTCCAGCGACGTGAGGATGAGATGCTCATCGTCCAGGACTAACAGTTTTTCCTTCATTTTCTCCTCTGCACATTTCCAGGTTGAGCGGAATCTTGACAATAAACTCCGTACCCACGCCCTCTTCGCTTTGAACCTCGATCGACCCGCCGTGTTCCTCGACGATTCCGTAAGAGATAGCCAACCCTAGTCCGGTACCCCGGCCGACCGGCTTGGTGGTAAAGAACGGGTCGAAGATCTTGCTTCGGATGGCCTCGGCGATACCCGCTCCGGTGTCGCGAACCGAAATCAGGAAAGACTCGGGAGTCTGGCTGGTGGTGATGACGATGTTTCCTTCCCCAGCAATGGCGTCCACGGCATTGGCAATCAGGTTCATCAAGACCTGGTGCAGCCGCCCCGCGTAACAACACAGCGTACGCGCTGCGACATAATGTTTTTCCACGTGGATGCGGCCGTTCATCTTGTGCTTCAACAAGAGCAGAACCGCATCGATAGTCTCCACGACGTCCACGAATTGAAACACGTTTTCATCCAGCCGGGAAAAAGTCCGTAGATCGAGCACCAGCTCCTTCACCCGGTCGAGGCCTTCCCGCATCTCTCGCAGGCGAGCCCGTATTTTCCGCAGTTTCATGAGAGAAGGTTCCGAGAAGTGCGGCTCCATTTCCGGGCCCAGGCTATCGAGCCCGTTCTCGACGATGAACAGGTTATTCACCACGAAGGCTAGGGGATTGTTGATCTCGTGCGCGATTCCGGCCACCAGTTGGCCCAGCGAAGCCATCTTTTCGTTCTGGATCAATTGGGCCTGAGTTTCCTTTAGCTTCCGGTTCGCCTCTTGCAGATCGTGATTAGCCTGCACCAGTTCTTCGGCCATAGCCGCACGCGCCTCGGCGATCTGGCGCCCGGCGCGGGCACTCAACGTTTCCAATTCTTTGGTCTTGAGCTCCTCGACAATGCGGCGGTTCTCTTCCTCGAAGAACCTGCGGCGCATCAGGGCCTGAATGCGGGCTCGCAAGATGGCCAAGTCGCTGGACTTGGCGACGAAGTCGTCGGCTCCGGCTTGGAGGCCTCGATTCAGGTCTCCCTTGTTCGCGCTGGCAGTGAGTATGATCACCGCCACGCCTTTGTTCAGGCTCTGATGCATCGCGGCAATCCGCCGACAGACTTCGATGCCGTCCATCTCGGGCATTACCATGTCCACCAGAACGCAGTCGAATCTCTCATCCGCCAGGCGGCTGAGCCCCCCCAGTCCAGTGGCCGCAGTCTCCACTTCATAACCTTGATTCCGCAGTTCGTCGCTAATGAATGCGAGGTGCGTAGGGCTGTCGTCGATGGTCAATATGCGGGCGGTGCGAAAAACGGCATCTTGGGGATTCAAAATGGCAGCTTGCGGCGGCTCTGTGCGCAGCAACGCGCGGATGCGCAATAGCAGGATTTCGGAACTCTCGGTCTTGGCAATGTAATCGTTGGCGCCGCTTTCCAGGCTGCTCATCTCCGCCGCGCCGGGGGCCGAACCGGTCATCGTCAGAAGCGGTATGCCGCGCGTATTCAAGTTCGTTCGAATGCGCCGGCAGAATTCGTCCCCGCGCATTCCGGGCAGGTTAAAATCGACCAAGATCAGGTCGGGGAGAGGGTCGCCAAGCGCGGCCAGCGCCGCCTCCGCCGTGCCGGCCACGGAGACCTGCCAGCCCTGTTCCTCGAGCAGCATGCGCATCTTGAAGGCTTGGGTCTCCGAGTCTTCCACCACCATGATTCTGAAAGGGCGATACATTTGTTTCTCACGAATTGAATGACGCTAATTCCAAGACTCTGGCGGCAATCGCCGGCAGGGGCAAGGACTCGCAAACGGCCCCCATGCGGACGGCCGCCGCCGGCATTCCGTATACCACCGCCGTCGATTCGTCCTCGGCGATGGTGTATCCGCCGGACCGGCGAATATCCAGGAGACCTGCCGCGCCGTCGTCGCCCATGCCGGTCAACACCACGCCCAGCGCGGCGGTGCGCAGATCCCGCGCCATGGATTCAAGCAGAACAGTCCCGGAGGGACGCTGAAACGACACGGGATCTCCCGCATCCAGCCACAGCCGCCCACGGTCCAATCGCAGGTGCCGCTCGGCCGGAGCCATGTACAGCGCCCGGGTAACGGGGACGCAACCGCTATTCACTACCCTCACCGAAAACGGACAAACGCTTGCCAGCCACGAAGCGAACCCCTCGATGAAGCTGGCGGTCATGTGTTGGACCAGCAGTATCGGCAAAGGAAACGCCGGTCCCAGCGCTTCGAGCAGTTGTACCAAGGCCGCCGGCCCTCCCGTGGAGCAGACCATGCCCAGCATTCTGAAGCGGTCCGGTCCGCCGCTCCCAGATCGCACCACTGAATGGATCTCGTGGCGGCCGTGTTGCCGAACCAGCTTGACTTCGCTCATGATGACTAATTGCGTGCATAAGCGCTCGGCCAGCGCCTGATAGTCGGCGTGGGTGGTCCCCACGGGTTTCTCAAGAACCGTCAAAGCGCCAGCCCGCAGTGCCTCCATGGCGGTGACATTCCACTTCTTGGATTCGACGCTGGCGGCGACCACCACAATGGGGATGGGCCTTCCCGACATGATCCGCCGGGTGGCTTCCAGTCCATCCATGCCGGGTAGCCGGATGTCCATGGCGATGACTTCGGGCGAGAGCTGTTCGAGTATCTCCAGCGCATCCTCGGCGCTGGCCGCCGCCGCGCAAACCTCCAGCCGCGGGTCGCGCCCGATGGTGTATTCGAGCAGGGCGCGTACCACGGCCGAATCCTCGACGATCATTACCCGGATCTTTTTCATATCGTTTGCCGGTTCATATCATTTGGCGGATCGCGTCCAGCAAGTCCGTCTGATCGAAGGTACGCTTCACCACGTAGGCGTCCGCTCCCAGCAGGAGGCCGCGTTCCCGATCCTCGGTCCGCTCGAGCGAGCTGACGATAATCACGGGAATCCCTTTAAGCCGGCTGTCCGCTTTCAGCGCCTCCAGCAATCCGAACCCGTCCAGACGCGGCATCTGAATGTCGGTAATGATCAGGCCGGCCTTTTCGACGCGCAGCAACTCCAAAGCTTCCAGGCCGTCCACGGCGGTTCGAACGCGGTAGCCATGCGCCTCGAGAATGCTCTTCTCCAGTGAGCGGGACGTGATCGAATCGTCCACGACGAGAATGCCGGGAGCGATCGCTTCGACCACCGGCGCCGCTCTCCGCGGCACCGGAGTGGCGGCCGACGGCGTGCAACTCGCGGCCAGACCGGCCGGGTTCAAGACCACGAAAGGCGAGCCTTCCCGCAGGAGCGTGCCTCCGGAAATGTTGCCGGTGGCGGGGCAAGGCATTCCCAGTTCCTGAATCAGAGCGTCTCTCTCCTTCAGGAACTCGTCCACCCAAACCGCGAAACGCCTGGCCCCCGATTTCAATACCATCACCGGCAGCATGTCTGCGCGCAGGGCCGGAGACGCGTCCCCGATTTGCAACAAATTGGCCAACCCGTATAAGGGGACCGGTTGCCCCTCCAGAATCACCACTGGTTTTCCTTCCAGCGTCTCCACCATTTCCGGGCGGATGCGATAGAGCCGCTCAATTCCGTGAGTGGGGATTCCGAAGGTCTGCCCGGCGCAGGACAGCAGCAGCAAATGGGTGGTGGATACCGACAAGGGGACGGACAAGAGAAAGGAGGCGCCGGGACTCTCTTTGGGCCTTAGAGTCACGTCTCCCTGAAGGCGGTGCGCCGTTTCGTAAACTACCGAGAGTCCCATGCCTCGCCCGGACAGGCGGTTGACGGTCGCGGAAGTGGAAAAACCCGGCCGAAAGATGACTTGCGCCAACTCTTCCGGGGAGTGGTTCCCCGGCTCGGCCCGGGAAAGCACACTGGCCACCTTCTTCAGGTCTACGCCACGGCCGTCGTCTTCCACCTCTACGACCAAGCGTCCTCTTTGGGAGTCCAGACGCAAGACTAGTGAACCCACCGCCGATTTTCCCGCGCTGGCGCGCTCCTCGGGCGTTTCAATTCCATGACTGATGGCATTGCGCAGCAGATGCATCACTGGATCCTTGAGCGCCTGAAGCACGATCCGGTCCGCCCGCACACCGGACCCGGTCAGCCGGAAGTCGATTTCCTTGTTCTCCTCGCGGGCCAAATCCCGCACCATCTTTCGAAAGCCTTCAAATAAGTCTTCCGCGGGGGCCATTCGGGCGCTCCATACATCCCGCTGGAGCTGATCCACCGAACGCAGCGAATTCCAGGCGGTGCGTCGCTGCGACCGGCACGCCGTCCTCGACTGGGCCGCCAAGGCGCGGACCTTTTGTTCGACGAAACCTATATGCCGGATCACCAGGGAGTACTCTGGCTGACTCGCAAGGCGCCACGAGGACGCGGCCGAAGCCTTGCGAAACCCGATACATTCCGCTTCCATTTCGGCAATCTGACCGTCGAGCGCGTCGAGTTCCGCGGTGACGCTTGCCTGGCGCAGGCTCTCCGTGAGAATCTGGCTCGTCGAGCGCACCAGCCGATCCAAATTCTCCGCCGGCAGCCGCACCATTTCAGCGGGCTGGACGTTCGGCTGCGGCGCCGGCGCGGCGATGGCCGGTTTCGCGGGCAAATCCACCGGCCCGGCGATTGGCGTTTCCCGATTTTCGAGCAGGTCCTGCATCGCCCGCAACGCCGCCGCCGGTTCCTCCGGAATCCGGTTTTCCCGAAACGCACACACGCAATCTGCGCTGGCGTCCAGAACCTGATGGATCACGCGGGTCATGCGTTGGTCCAGAGGCAAGCTCCCCTCGCGCACCCGCGAGAATAAATTTTCGAGCCCCGCGGCCAACCCCTCCACAGCCTCCAGATCCACCGCGCGAGCCGCGCCTTTCAAAGTGTGCGCGCGGCGGAACGCCTCATCGAGTTCGGTACTGCCCTTCGCTTGCTCGACGTTTTCGAGCAAGGCGAGGATTGAGCGGAGATGCTCCAAGTGCTCGGCGTGCTCGCCCTGAAAAATGGCGGCGAGCTTTTGGCGAATGGCGATCAAAGCCGGTAGCCCTCCGTCGCCGTGCGAAGCTGGGTGCCCAGGCCGGTGAGATTGGCAGCGGCTTCTTCCGTCTGCCGGTTGCCTGTGGCGGTCTGTTCGCTGGCCCGGCTCAGGTCTTTCATGGCGCGCATTACGTTATCAAAGCCGATTTGTTGCTGGTTGGTGCCGGCTACAATCTGCTGAAACGCCTGCACGCTCTGGTCGATGTTGGCGGCCATACCACGAATGGCGGAGGCGGCCAAATCCGCCTGGTGCTTACCCAAGTCCACTCGCTTGACCGCTTCCTCGGTGAGCATTACAGACGTGTTGATTTCCTTCTGGATGTCTCCCAGGATGGTCTTCACCTGAACGGTAGCCGCCTTCGACTGATCGGCCAGGTTCTTGATTTCGCCCGCCACCACGGAAAAGCTTCTGCCGTGTTCCCCGGCGGCGGCGGCTTCAATGGCGGCGTTCAGCGCCAGCAGGTGCGATTGTTCCGCGATATCGTTCACCGTGGCCAGAATATCTCCCACCATCTGTGTCTTTTCGCTCAACGACACTATGTTCTGCGCTACTGCCTCGGCTTGCTCGTGAATCGCTTCCACAGTCTGGTTGGTCTTTTGGACCGCATCCAAACCCGAGGTATTGGCCATGGAGACGGCCTCCGCAGTGACGGTAATCTCCTTGGCTCTTTCGGCCATCTGAGAGCAGGACTTGCTGACCTCCTGCATGGTTGCGCTGGTCTCCTGGTAAGCTGCCACTTGCTCTCCGGTAACGGCGGACTGTTCTCTGGCGGAAGCCAGAATATCCATCGCCGCGGAATTGAGACTTTCGGTCACGGCGCGCGTCTGCGTGGCCATGTTCCGCAGCCGGGTCACCATCCGGTTCAGGCCCTGCGCTAGTTTTCCCAACTCGTCACCGCCCTCGCCTGCCGGTTTCTGGGTCAAATCCCCTTCTCCGACGGAAGTCACGAATTGCTGGAATTCGCCCAAAGGGCCGGTGATGGAGCGGCGCATGGCGATCGCAATAAAGGCCGTCAACGCCAGACCAAATAGATTTCCATATAGAATGACCCGATTGGTGCTCTGAACTCCGAGCCGCCCGGTCCGTTCCCGCTCATTCAGGAGAGCGCGTTCCGCGCTCTCCGCCGCCGCCAGCAAATTCAGAATCTCAGCCGAGCGTTCGATCGCATTCCCCGGCTGCGCTGCCAACGGCGCGGCTGCCAATACCGTCTCTTTGCGCATATTCGAGATGCGCAATATGTCGGCGACCCTGCCTTCGATCATCGGATCCAGATCGTCGATTCTGCGCTGTTGAGCGAGATTGTCGACCGTCAGCGTTCGCAGCAGTTTCAGGTTTCCGGAGAGGTGCGTCCGGAAGCGTTCGGTCGATTCCAGAAAACGAGTTTCGCCCGTCGCCACGTATCCCCGGGCCGCACTTTCGAACTCGAGCAGGTCGGCACGGATGTCTTCGGCAGCGCCGATCACAAGGAATGTGTGCCGCACCTGATCGTTGGCTTCCACTAGCTGTTCCAAGCTCCGGTACGCGGCGATTCCCGTTATAGCCATGAACAGCATCGCCAAACCGTAGCCTAAAAGAATCTTTTGTCCTATAGTCAGTTTCAAGTTGTAGCTCCTGTCTGTAGCTCCGCAAAGAGCGCATCCGTGCTGAGTAGCGTCAGCAGGTCCTTTGTGTATCCCTTGCTGTGCCGGGACGATCCTGTATCGCCGTTCCCGGCAGATTGCAGGTCGCCGGCGCGGATCCAGCGGATCTGCTCCACGCTGTCGACCTGCAGCCCCATCTCGCGCCCCTCTTTGCGAAGCAAAACCACTCGCGCGAGACCGCCATCGCGTGCACTCTCCATACCCAGCGCGTCCAGGCCCAACAGCCGGCGCAGATCGATCACCGGCCGAATCTCACCATGCACGTTGATGACTCCCGAAAAGACCGCCGGCGCTCCGGGAACCGGCGTGGCGCAGATCGGCGGCAAGACCTCGGCCACGTCGAGAAGATCGATACCATAGCGCTCCTTCCCGATCCCCAAAGCGATTACGGGAAAGGCGCTTTGTCCGGCTCCCGCGAGAACCGGGCGTTGCGAGAGACGATCGGCCCGCTCGCGCCAGACCGCCTCCATGTGTTCGCGCCCATGGCGCCCGACCATCGCTTCGCTCATGGCGCCCCTCTCATGATCCCTGCGATTCTTCCAGATGCATTCTTGCGAGTTCCTTCAGCCCAGTCACGGTTACGCCGTGTCCCGCCGTAACCATCGCGTGGTCGGGCAAGCCGGCCAGGACTTTCAGGGCATTCCCGAAGGACCGCGCCGCCGTAAGCATCTGTCGATCCCGTTTCAAGGCGAGACCCAGATGGTAGTGGGCCAGCGCAAAATTCCGATCGAGGTAGATGGCCTGGCGCAAGGATCGCTCCGCCTCCTCCAGTATCCCGAGGTTTTCGGAAATCACCGCCTGATAGAAATGGATCTCGGGATTCAACCTGTCCCGAGTCAGCAATCTCCGACCATACTCGGCCGCGTCTTGCCAATTGCCGCGATTGACGAGTTGGCACAGACCTGCCACATCGGCCACGTCGGCCACATCGGGATCGGCCGGCGGCATCGACACCGGCCGAACCGCGGCCACCGGACGCGCCAAGGGCGCCTCCGGCGCTACTTCCATCTGGCCGCGGGGAAGCGCCATTTTTTGATAAAGCCTCGCCCCGGGGGCAGTCACCGTACGGAAAGCCCGGTAGTTCTCCAGACTATGTTCAGACGCACCCACCACCAGCCACCCCTCATCTTCCAGAGCTTGGTGAAACTGTCCGATCAAGCGGCGATTTACCTCCGGCGCGAAGTAAATCATAACGTTGCGGCACAGAATCAGATCGAAGGAAGTAGCGGCGGGAAAAGGCGTGGAGAATTCGCCCTCGACCAAGTTCATATGGTGAAACGAAACCCATTGCTTGTATCGGGGGTCAATCGTCCAGATGAGGCCCTCCTGCGAAAAGCAATCGCGCTTCACCTCATCGGAGGTGGAGCGAAGATCCCACGCACGGAACTTGCCCTCCGCCGCCCGCGCCAGATAACTCCGGTTCAAGTCGGTGGCATAAATGCCGACTTGCCAACCGGCAATCCGATCGGCCAGTTCATGCGCGAGCAGAATAGCCAGCGAGTAGGGCTCGGCGCCGGTGGCGCAGCCGGCGCTCCAGATTCGCAATTGCATCGAGGATCGTTTGCGCTCCAGGATGTCCGGAAGAACAATGTCGCGAATCGCTGCAAATTGCTCCGGATCGCGGAAGAAATAAGTCTCCCCCACAGTGAGTTCGGCGATCAGAATGTCCATCTCCGCTTTACTCTCACAGCCGTCGGCCAGGAATTCGGCGTAGGAAGAGCAATCGCGCAGGCGTAGGGCCGAAAGTCTGCCGCCGATCACGTCGGCCAGTATTTCGTCCCGGTCCGCATAGTAGGCCAAGCCGGTCGACGCGATCAGTTCGTTTTTCAGCCGGATATAGGCTGGATCTTGGGATACACAATTCAATGGCTCTCCTCCAGATGGAGCAGACGCGCCTGCGACATGGCACTATAATCGGCCAGCAAACGAGCTTCGCTCGCCTCCAGCAAGGCGGCCGGTGAAAGCAGATGAATCAGATCGCCATCGAGTTGCAGAGCGCCCCTAGCGCAACCTTGGAAAGTGCGATCTTCGGGTATATCCAAGAGCTGTGAGGCATCGACCGGCACGATGCTGCGAACGGAGTCCGCCAAAATACCGATCGGGCCGCGGACTTCGCGCAAGACAATCATCGGTGTATGCAGGCCGGGCTGCTGCTCTGGAAGATCAAAGAGCCGGTCCAGACGGATAATCGGAATGGCGGCGCCCCTGAGGTCCAGGAAACCCAACAGCCCCGAAGGCAGACCCGGCGGAGAGGAAAGCGTGGCCATGGGCACGATTTCCCGCACCGCCTCGAGCGGGAAAGCGCAATCCAGTCCGCTCGAGTGAAAAATCAGAAGGTTTTGCCGGCGCGCTTCCGAATTGCCCATCGCTATATAGATCGGAACGTTTGCAAAATATGCTTAGGACAAAAATTATCGAATCTATGTTCGGGTGGGCGGGATTTCCGGCAACCCGCTAAAATCGACCGGATGATCGCTGTCAGACTCATTCCCGCCTTCGCCATGCTCGCCTCGGTGGCCGTATGCCAGCCGCCTTCCCTGATCGTGGACGGAGGCAATGGCAAGACCGTCACGCTCACCGCGGCGCACCTGTCCAAACTCCCGCAGCACACCGTCAACGCCGCCGATCACGGCGCTCCGGCAACATTTGAAGGCGTGCTCCTGTCCGACGTGCTGGCGGAGGTGGACTCGCCATCCGGCGAAAAACTGCGGGGGAAACTGATGTCGCAGTATCTGCTGGTGGAGGCGGCCGACGGCTACCGCGCGGTCTTCGCATTGCAGGAATTGGACGCGGGGTTCACGGACCGCAAAATCGACCTGGTAACGCAGCGGGACGGGAACCGATTTAGATTTGGAGACACCAGGACGCCCGTGCATCCGGCGGCAGTTACACGAGCTTGGCCCGTGTTACAAAGACCCACAATCTGTGCAGGTGCAATGGTTGCAAACAACAGCATCGTCGCGAGAGCGTGCAGAATCGTTTTGGAATGCTTCTTAGCGTATGACATCACTTTGCTCCTTTTCGACAGGCGCGCGCAGTTTGCGGCTGTGCGTACCCATCCGATTTGGGACAACATTACATTTGCAACCCTATTTTCCGCGCGTTTTGTAACAGTATACACCCCACATGCGGAAGTCAAGTTTCGATGCAAGAAAGTCCGGGGCTAATCCGCAGCGTTTCCAGCGAGGGTGTCAACGATCGCGACGTTGGCCGCCAGATCGGAGCGTAGATTGTGCCGCTGCCGGATGAATTCCACGCTGTTGTAAGTGAGCCAGACTTTGCCCTCGGCATCCTTTCAAACCAGGATTTTCGGAGCAAGACCGAGCGCGGCGGTCGGTGATGCCAGCATCAGTGGCATGCCACCCTTCGGGTTGCCGAAGATCAGCAGTTTGGTATTGCGCATCGGCATGCCGGCCTTTTCGGTCTCGCCGCTGTGATCGATGAGCGAGAAGATCTTGACGCCCTGGCTTTCCAGGATGCTCTTCAGCTTGTCCAGCGTGGCATCCACGTGTGGCGGCTGGTAATCGAGACGATGCCATTGCCGGTAACCTCGGGCATGCACGCTCCTTACGCCATTGTAGGACGGCGCGGCTGGACTTGTGCGAACTGTGCCATGCTGGAGTTGCTATGCGAGACCCGGAGATCATCGAAACCGAGCTGATGGAAATCGGCGCCATCGCCGACGATACCCTCAAGCTCGAGCGCATCATCGCTTGGTGCGCATCGCACCCCGACGAAGTTCCGTTCGCGTTGCATCAGTTCATGGGCCGGCGCGACAAGCACCCGCCGCAAGCGTCTACGACTTAAGCCCGGTGAGGCGTCCTAAGTTGACCCTAACGTGTGCAACACCGTTGCGATCCGGAAACTCAACTTCGCGTGTGCCAGCCGCAGCACCCGCTCCACCGCCGCCGGGTCGCCGCCGCGCGCGAAGATGAACCCCAGGTACGACGCTCCCTCCGGCAGCGGCACCAGGATCTGGCCCATCTTTGCCGTAATGATGACGTCGTCCACGCCCTCCACGTCGCGCGCTGCATCGAGTCCCGCGGCGTCTTCATATACACCGCCGCGCGGAATCGGAATCATCATCACTCCCGACGCCGCATCCGCCGGCTGCAGGGCGGCAACATCTTCGCCGATCGCATGCCGCAGGATTAGTTCTTCCAGCGGCATACCCGTCCCGAAGCGCAGCGCTTTCGAGCAGAGTCCGCCAATGGGCCGCGCCGCCACTTCCAACATCCAAACGCCGCTATCGTTGAAACGCAGTTCGGCGTGAAACGGCCCGTGGTGCAGGCCCAGCGCGCGCACGGCCCGCTCGACGGCCTCGCGCATGCTCTGTTGCGCCGCGGCGGTCTCTCGCGATGGCGTCACATAAATCGTCTCTTCGAAGAACGGCCCTTCCAGCGCATCGGGCTTGTCGAATATCGCGAGTATGCGCGGCGCGCCGTGGGTGAGGATGCCTTCCACGGCGAATTCACGCCCCGGAATGTACGCCTCCACTTGCAAGTATTGGCTGTGGTCCTCGCGCGCTATGCGGATATCCGGGGTCTTTTCCAGCAGCGCCTTGATGCGCGCGAAGGCCGCCCGGAACTCGTCCGGATGGTCGGCGCGGATCACGCCCCGGCTGGCAGAAAGTCCCAGCGGCTTCAGTACGCAAGGGTAGGGGGCGCGGCGCGCGACGGCGACAGGGTCCTCCGTTAGCGGCACGCGGAAGAATTGCGGCACGGGGAGACCGGCCGTTTGAAAGAGTCGGCGCGCTTGATGCTTGTCGTGGCAGGCGCGCACGGCGGCCGGTGGATGGAATGGAATATCGAACGCGCTGGCCACGTCCGCTGCCAGCACGGCGGGGGCGTCCCCCACTGCCGCGACCGCGTCGAATCGCCGATCCCCGATCGCATCCAAGCATGCGAACAGCGAACCCTGCACGTTCCCAAACCGCACCGGGATGGCGCGATCGCCCCACGGATCTTCGAGCACGTGGCAGCGATCCGTGGCCAGCGTCAGATCCACGCCCAGCCGGCGCGCGGCCTCGGCGAAAACGCGGATCTGGTAGCCGGTGGTCGCCGCGAACAGAAGCAACCGCGCCACGCTCACTCCTCCGTCCGGAAGGATTCCATCGTGCGCGGATTGAAGGCCCAGTGGAATTCCAACTCGTAGGCTAGCGAGCGCGCCAGCCCATCCAAATCGGGAAATAGCGTGGCGTGCGTGATGTTCATGCGGTACAACTCGCGCAGACCGGTTTCGCGCACCTTGGCGGCCGGCAGGATGAACTTCGCCATCATGTCTTTCGGCTCGCGGTATTGGTGCACGATCTCTTCCATGGGCTTGTCCAGCACACCGGGCACCGCGAACGTGCCGGATTGCGCGATCAAGCGGCGGTTCATGGTGTCCGGCTCGCCCAGCCAGATGAATTCGCGATCGCCCTTCAGGAAATAGCGCGCGAAATTGCCCTTGCGCCGCGGGTCCATGCCGCGCGTGGTGACGGCTGGCTTCTGCGACTTTGCGGAACGGCGGATGCCGCCCGCGCTAATGTTGGCGGGGCTGAGGGCCCACACCGCCGCGTCGCTGGTGGCGCGCTCCAGTGCGAAGAAGGCCGCCACGTAAGGCGACCAAGTGAAATCCAGCAGGCGCGTGGGCGCTCCATGATGCTGCATCAGGGCCAGCCACTGGAAGTCGTCGTCCGGCGCCGGAGGCTGCGCCAGGAACTGGTGCGCCTTGCGCTTGAACACGCGCAGGATGCGGCCCTCCTGCTGCGGCCATGCGCGCCGGTCGATGCGGAAGATGCGGAAATAGCGCGAGAGGGCGCTGGCTAGCGGCCAAGCTTCTTTACGATGCCCGCGGAACGCCCAGTTGGAATACGGCGGGCCGGTGATGATCTTCAGAAAGTCGTCCCAGGATTCCAGGCGGTATTGCTTGTAGATGGTGGGGATGGTGGGGCGGGCGGTTTCGCCTGCCTTCTTGACTCTGACGGGCATCATCGTTCATCATTTTCCCATCATTTGCATCAGGTACGCTGTCGTGAAAGTGGCTCATCACACCCGCCCCCGTCAGGGCTCGACGGAGACCAGGTTGCCACACCGACCGCCGGAGAATGCGAAGTGACATAATTATGGCGTGAGCGCCCGAACCACAATCGACATTCCAGACGATCTTCATGCCGCGCTCCGGCAGCGTGCGGCCGCGGAGCGCACCTCGATATTACCGGCGCCATCGAGAGCACATTCCGGCCACAGCCATCGCGGCGCGTGACAGGACCATTGGTGGGAAAGAAAGGTAAGCCCGCCGCTGGCAGTCCCGACAGGGAAAATCCATACGACGTCTTATTTGCCTGATCTGAACGTGTGGGTGGCCTTGAGCTGGGCCAACCACATGCACTCCGACGCCACGTGGACTTGGTTATCCCGCCAGGATGACAACCGTTTCTTCTTTTGCCGGTTTACGCAAATCGGGCTGTTGCGACTGCTGGTAACGTCTGCGGTGATGGGCAAGGATGTGAGGACTATCGGCGGAGTCTGGAAAGTGTGCGACCGGTGGCTTGCGGATTCGCGAGTCGCAATCCGGCAGGAGGCGGTTGAACTTGACGTGGCCTTCCGTGCGGCAACCCGTCCGGTTTCCCGGCTGTCGTCGGCGAAAGCGCTTGGCGATTGCTATCTATTGCGGTCAGCCAGGTTACGGATGCCACGCTCGTGACGTTTGACCGGGCTTGGCATCCGCTTGCCAGATAATCCGTCAACGCGTGGCGCTGCTGGAACCGGGCGCAGTGGCCGGAGGCTAAAAGCGGGGTCTGGCATCACACCGTATTCGTGCGCGATGGGTCTTTATAGAAGTAATCGCGGACGGCGCTCAGGGTTTTGGCCAACGGAGCTTGACAAGGTATGGCAAAGTTGCCATAATTCGCGTAGTGAGGAAAGCCGAAAGGCAATCCGGTAACGGGGAGGCAAAGCAGTCAGATCAGCCGGTTCGGCCGGTCGTCTGGATTGGAAGCAGCAAGCAGGATCTTTCGGCCTTGCCGCGCGGAGTGAAGTGTTCCTTCGGTTCCAGGCTTTTCGAACTGCAGCAGGGCAAGACGCCGCTCGACGTCAAGCCTCTGTCTCAGTTTGGATCGGGCGTTTACGAGCTGCGGGAAAGCTTCGACCGGAATGCCTACCGGATGATGTACGTTGTGAATCTCAAGAAAGCGATCTATGTGCTGCACGCCTTCATGAAAAAATCCAAGTCCGGAATCGGCCTGCCGAAGCCGGACGCGGAGTTGATCGCCGTACGCTTGCGGCGCGCACGGGAGTTAGATGCGGAGGACTGAACATGACCAAGATTCCCTTTGAGAAAAGCAGCGGCAACGTGTTTACCGATATTGGATTCACGCCAGCCGAGGCGGCGGAACTCACCGCTAAGAGCAGCCTGATCATCGCGATCAAGGACACCATTGAGCAGCGCAAACTGACGCAGCAGGAAGCGGCGCGGCTCTGCGGCACAGATCAGCCAACGCTTTCCAAGGTGTTCCGCGGCCGCATGGGGAGCGTCACCATCGACCGGCTGGCGAGTTGGCTCAACGCGCTTGGACGGGACGTAGAGATCGTCGTCAAATCATCCCCGCGCACGCGCCGCCGAGGCCGCCTGCGCGTGATCGAAGCCGCGTGATGGACCGGCTCGTTCGCGGGTGGAGGCGGCTTGATACGCTGCTAAATTGTCGATATGCAACCTAAGAGGCTTCGCGTGTGGATTCTTGGGTTTCTGCTGTGCGCCACGACGGCGATTCCCTGCCCGCGCAAACCTTTGCCACGCTGCACAGCTTTGGCGGCGCGGATGGCGGGAACCCCGGCGGGCTGGTCCAGGCCACTGATGGGAACTTCTACGGTACGACTGAATTGGGCGGGGCTAACTTCTGCATACTGAATGGCTTATTTACGAACGGCTGCGGCACCATCTTCAAAATCACCCCCACCGGCACGCTGACGACGCTGTACAGCTTCTGCGCCCAAAACGGGACCGAGTGCACGGACGGCTACTACCCCAATGCGGGGCTGGTCCGGGCCACCGATGGGAACTTCTATGGGACAACCGCGCTGGGCGGGGCCAACGGCGGCGGGACGGTGTTCAAGGTTACCCCAGCGGCACGCTGACGACGCTATATAACTTCTTCGCCCTAGACAGCCCGACATACCCGAACGGTTACTACCCCATCGCGGGGCTGGCCCAGACTACCGACGGGAACTTCTATGGGACGGCTGAGTTGGGCGGAGCCAACGGCGGCGGCGGGACGGTATTCAAAATCATCCCCAGCCGCGCCCTGACCACGCTATACAGCTTCTGCGCCCCAGGCTGCCCGACGTGCCCGGACGGCGAGTTGCCGCTGGCTGGGTTAGTCCAGGCACCAATGGGGCTTCTACGGGACAACCGCGAATGGCGGGGCCAATAATTGCTCTTCAGGGGGCTGTAGCACAGTCTTCCAAATGACCTCTAGCGGCATCCTGACGACGCTATATAGCTTCTGCGCCCTAGGCAACCCGACGTGCCCGGACGGCTATTACCCCGTCGCGGGGCTGGTCTAGGCCACCAATGGGAATCTCTACGGGACAACTCTCTACGGCGGGGCCTACAACTATGGTACGGTCTTCAAAATCACCCCCAGCGGCACGCTGACAACGCTATACAGCTTCTGCGTCCAAAGCGGGTGCCCGGACGGCGAATCACCCAGGGCGGGGCTAGTGCAGGCAACCAATGGGTACCTCTACGGGACAACGGGCTCTGGTGGCGGAAGCGCGGATGATGGAACGATCTTCAGCCTGTCGGTTCGGCTTGGCCCGTGGGCACCGGCGGTGAACGCCGGAGGTGTCCTGAATTCCGGCAGCTACACCACGCAAGGCGTTGCGCCCGGCTCCATCGTGTCCATCTTTGGCGCGAACCTGGCTGCCTCGACGGCCGCCGCAGGCGGCGTCCCGCTACCGACCGCGCTGAGCGATGTTACATCCGTGACATTCAACAACATTTCCGCGGGGCTGTACTGTGTAAGTCAGAACCAGATTAATGTGCAACTCCCGTTCAACGTGCTGCCGTCGGGCCAGGACAGCGGCACGGTGAACGTCGTATTACGCGCAGCAGCGGCGCGTCGGCTCCGGAGAATGTGACCGTGGCGCCGGTGTCGCCCGGCATTTTCACTGCAACTGCGAATGCTCGCATGTGAAGCCGTAGTTTGGGCCGTACGAGAAGGCGGGTCTTCCCTGGTCGCGTGGTTCGCTTCGTGTTACCGCTAGCAGGCGCTGAGAGCGCATCGGCTAGAACGAATGGGCTGGTCCGGGGAGAGCGCGACCGGGGAGTCGCGCGCGGACGAGGGCGTCCGCCCCACCTAGCGCCAACGCAGGTTTCAGGCACTATCGCTTACAATCGGAGTTCGATCCTATGTCGCGACTTTATTTAATGACGATCCTCGTCACCGCTCACCTCTGGGCGCAGGGACCACCGCCGGCGGCAGCGCCTCCACCTTCCGCTACCCAGACTCCCGGCGCGCGCCGGTTCGGGGGATTCGTTCCCGGCCAACAGCGGCCGCCTGGCGACCCCGTGCAGATCGCGCACGGCAAGGCGCTTTTTGCCGTGAACTGCGTCTCCTGCCACGGCGTAGACCTCCGCGGCGGCGACTTGGGCGGGCCGAACCTGTTGCGGTCGCAAGTTGCGCTCAGCGATCAAAACGGCGAACTCATTCTTCCCATCATCCAGGGCAGCCGGCAGGACGAGGGCATGCCCGCCATTCCCATCAGTCCGCAGAACGGGTTGGACGTGGCCGCATATATACGGAGCGTGCTCGAAACCATTGGAGGTCAGGGCAGACCTCCCTCCATCGGAAAGGAAGCCCCCAGCATTTTGGTCGGCGATGCCGGCGCCGGCAAGGCATACTTCACCGCAAAGTGCGGCAGTTGCCATTCCGCGACGGGCGATCTGCAGGGGATCGCGGCCAGAATCACCGACCCCAAGGCGCTGCAGACTACCTGGGTTGCGGGTGGCTTGCGAAGACGGCGAATGCTAGCGGCGGGTGCGACGGACCGCCGTACCGCAACCGTGTCGGTCACTCTGCCTTCCGGAGAAAGCATCGCAGGCCGGCTCGTTCAGATCGACGACTTCCTGGTCACCGTGGGGCTGGCCGATGGAACCGTGCGCACATTCCGCCGCGACGCGGATGTGCCGATGGTGGAGGTTCACGATCCCATGAAAGCGCATCGCGATCTGATGGCGGTGTACACGGACAAAGACATACACGACGTGACTGCATATCTGGTGACTTTGAAATGAAACTCGACAAACCTCTACTAGCCGCGTTGTTGATACTGCCGCCGGCCTTGCTAATGGGGCAGGGCGCCAGCGGAGTGGACCCGGCCGATCTGGTGAAGCCCCTGAAGGACGCATGGCCGACGTATAGCGGCGACTATACCGGCAAGCGCTACAGCGCCCTGGACCAGATCAATCAATCCAACGTGAAGAACCTGACACTGGCCTGGATGGTGCGTGTGACTCCCGGCCTTGGCTTTGCGCAGGGCGGCCGGGGTTTCGGGAGGAGGAATATCATTACCGGCGGCGAGGGGTCTGGCGACCTCTCCGTGGGCGGCGGGACCATCAAGGCCTCCGCGTTGGAGGTCGATGGCGTGCTGTACTTCACTATGCCGGACAACGCTTGGGCCGTGGATGCGCGCGATGGCACCGAGCTGTGGCACTACTTCTGGAAGACGAAGGGCGGTACACACATCGGCAACCGCGGTCTGGGCATGTGGCATAAAACGTTGTTCATGGAGACGCCGGACGATTATCTGGTCGCCCTGGATGCGCCGACGGGCAAGGAGCGCTGGCACAAGCCAATCGCGGACCTGGCGCAGGGCTATTTCTCCACGCCCGCGCCGGTGGTAGTCGGGAACCATGTGCTGGTGGGCACGGGCGACGATATCGACGCGCCGGGGTTTGTGCAGTCGTTCGATCCCGAAACCGGAGATGTGCAATGGAAGTTCTTCACCGTGCCCATGAAGAAGGGCGATCCGGGAATGGAAACGTGGGGCAGTGTCGACGCGGCCAGGCACGGCGGGGGGCAGGCCTGGGTCCCGGGCGTGTACGACCCGGAGACGAACCTCTACATCTTCAGCACCGGCAATCCTACACCGGCGTTTACCACGGGCACGCGCGGCCCGGGCGACAACCTATTCACCTGCGCGCTCATTGCCCTGAACGTGGACTCAGGTAAGATGGCCTGGTATTATTCGACGTCGCCGCATGATATGCACGACTACGATTCCGCCCAGACGCCGATTCTGGTGGATGCCATGTTCAACGGCCGCATGCGGAAGCTGGTCTTGACCGCGGCGCGGAACGGCTACTACTTCACGTTGGATCGTGTGACCGGCGAACATCTGGTGACCAGCAAGTATGGAGTATATACGAATTGGGCCAAAGGCCTGAACCAGAGAGGCGCCCCGATGTATAATCCGGAAAAGAACGCGACGGTCGCGGGCTCGCTGGTGTCGCCGTCTTCGGACGGCACCACTAACTGGGAGCCGGCTTCTTACTCTCCCGACACCGGCCTCTTATATGTCGCGCAGCACAACGATTATTCGCTGTTCTATCTGACCGACGTGGACCCGCGGGGATCGATGGGCCTGGGCGGGAAGGAAGAAGCCGAAGTCGGATCGGGTGGAAGCTTTCTCACGGCCATCGACTACACCACGGGGAAGGTGGCGTGGGAACGCCCCTACTACGGCGACGGCGGCGGGGGCGGATTGTTGACCACCGCCGGAAAGCTGCTCTTTGCGGGCGACGGCAACGGAAATCTGGTGGCGCACGACGTAGTCACGGGGAAGCCCCTGTGGCATACGCGCATCGGCGAAGTTTCGAATCCGCCGCAGACGTACATGCTGGACGGTCATCAGTACCTGATCGCGGCAACCGGGGACACGCTATGGTCGTTCCTGCTCTATTGATAGGCTAGATGTTCCAGCGTAATAATTGCCCACCTGTGCAAACCGTCGCGTTGGTCTTCAAAAGGAGGTCTTCCCACACCCGAAAGCTCCGCACCTCAGCTCGATGCCGAGAAGGATTGCAACCGCGGCAAGACCAATCCCAAGCCCGATCGGTATGTTGCGCGCTGTATGCGCCTTCATCGTGGCTATCCTCCAGAACCGCCGACATAGGAGAGGTCTGGGTTTACGGTCTCCACGTTGTTTAGCGGCAACGCATGGTTTTTCAGGTACAGCCACTGCATCTCAGATCGGTGGACATAGTAGAACTACGCCGATCCCAAACCGCGGGGGCCCGCCGTCGCGCCGCTAGCGTCCCGCCTGAGCCGCAGCAATGTATCCCAGTACGCCCAGATAGCCCTTGCGGGCAACCTCAGCGGCCCGTTCCCGAAAGCCCTCCGGGTCCGTGGGCGTCCAGGTAGCTAAACCGTCTACATAGCGATTGTACATGCAGAAGGCTGCCGCAATTAGCACGGTGTCATGAATCTCCAGATCGGTGGCGCCCTCTCGCCGGGCGCGTTCGATGTCTTCGGGCTGAACCTTCTTGCCGCCGCCCTGCACCTTACCGGCGACCGCCAGCAGCGCCTTGAGTTTGTCCGAAATGTCGGCGTGCTCGAAATCGTGCTTTACCGCCTGAATCGTCTCCTCGTGTCCACCGAGGTGATGCGCCGCAATCGCGCCATGGGCGGTCTGGCAGTAGTAGCAATCGTTGCGCGAAGACACATAGGTCGCGATCAGTTCGCGCTCGCCGGGTGTCAGCTTACTTGGCTCGTGCAGCAGAACTTCGGCCAGCTCGGATAGCGGCTTGGCCGTCTCCGGACGGAATGCAAAAAGGCCGCGGATGCCAGGCAGCCCTTCGGGAATTCGAATGTGCGGCATGATTCCTCCTCTATCTGACAGTATCTGACAGCTAGCTACTTTCTGGCAGTGGCGGCTCGCCGTCCTTGATGACTGCCTGACGCGGATTGAGCGCTTCGGGATGGGCAGCGATGGCCGGGTCCAGTCCTTCGAACGCCCTACATTTTACCCTTGATCCCCGCCTCCAGCGAAATCTGGTGCGCCTCCAGGATGCTCCCGGTGGCGCGCTCCAGTGCGGCGCGGGCTTTCACATAGGCGCTCTTCGCCGCCACCTCGGTGGACTTAGCCTGAGCCAACAGGCTCTCGTACTGGATGACAAAGAAAGCGGTGGAAGCGCCCACTTCGTACTTCATCTGCTCGGCTTCGAGCGACTCCTGCTGGTACTTTCTGGCCTGCACCGCGGCTTCATAGGACGCGCGGCCACGGTGCATGGCAATCACCGCGTCTTCCACTTCCAGGCGCGCCTGGTTCTGTAATTGGCGCAGACGCACCTCCGATTGCTTGAGCTGCAGCTCATCGCGCGCCAGATCGGCTTCGGCGATGCGGTTATGTATCGGTATCGTCACCTGCACGCCGATTTCGTAAGTGGGGTACTTAGCGGTGAATAACTGATCGAGCACTGTGCCATAGCCGCCTATGAAGGGCGTTTCCGTAGCCGGCGCACTCAGCGGTCCGGCCAACCCGTTACTCTGCACGATGCCGACCAGGTCCACTTCGGGCAGCGTGGCGTTCCGCGCTCCCTTCAGGCCGATCTGGGAATTCTCGATCTGTAGGCTGGCCTGGCCCAGATCGGGGCGATTGGCCAGGGCTGCGGTGAATAGATCCTGTATGGGCTGGATCTCTTCTTTCTCGGGAATGCTGAGCGGATCGGTGGGGATGATCGTGGCGGCCTGCACTTCCGGGTCCGCATTGCCGGTGCGCGTCAGCAGGTTCTTCAGAATCGCCTGCTGCTCTTCCAACACGCCGCGCGAGTTGATCAGGTCCTGGCGCGTGGCGAAAAGCTGCGCGTTGGCGCGGCTCAACTCGACCGGAGCCAGAGTGCCTTCGTCCACTTGCGCTTTGCTGTCCGAGTATAGCTTCTCCGCCGCGGTGACGCTCTCCTGTTTCACTTTCACATCTTCGTAGAGCGCCACAAAATCCGTGTACAGCCGAATTACCCCATAGACAGTGGCGATCAGTTGCTGGTGAAACAGCAGCGTGTTGATCTTACGGTTATTGGTTGCGATACGCATGAAACGATTATTGAGCGATGGGCCAAAGCCGCGTACCAAAGGCTGGGTGACAGTCAGGCCGAGACTGGAGCCGGTATACGGATTATAGTTAGTGTCCAGCGCATTCAGCGACTGATGCGTGTTATTGAATGCCAGGTTTACCTGCGTGCCGGTGACGAAGGCGTCCACCAGGCCGGCGTTGGCGTTGAACCCATTGGCCACCAGTGAGGGCACGCCGTAGGACAGGATGTCCAGTTGTTGCGTGTTCTGGTGCATCCAGTTCAATTGCCCAACGATGGCTGGATCGAAGATCGGAACAGGGGTGCCGGTGGATTGGGGGATCGTGCCCTGAATCGAAAGACTCGTCTGAGGCTCACCGAGTGCGCCCAATTCCAGCGCGTTCGTCGTAATCGTAGTACCGGTTGTGACGCTGGTCGACGACGCCGGGTTGGTCGTGATAGGACTGAGCGGTCCGCCTGCGCCGGTGGGGGCCTCTGTAATCAGGAAGGGGATGCCACGCAGGAGCCCGCCACCTTTCGCGCGCAGCAGGTCTGTGTCGGCGATTTGGAAGCTAAAGCGGTCGAGTTCCACGTCGAGATTGTTTTCAATGGCCAGGGCCAGCGCATCGGCTTGCGAGAGGTATAGGTTCCCGGCGCGAATCAAGTCGTGTACGCGCGCGGAGTTATGAAAATCAACGGGCTGTTGACTGAACGCGGCCGACCCGCACACGGTCAAGAGCAGGACTGTGGCGCACGCTCTCAGCGTGCCGTGTCCGCACTCTTGCGGACACCTGCGTAGGCGCAAAATCCAGCGTAATTTATGCATGGGTATCAGGCGGGACGCTTCTTCTCCCGCAGCAATACGGGATTCACCTTGGCTCCCTCCTGCACGGTATCGCCGGGATTCACCACCACTTGTTGCCCGGGTTCAAGTCCGGAGAGAACTTCGATTTTGTCGCCAAAGTCCCGGCCCAATTGAAGCCGTTGGAAATGCACAATGCGATCCGCGCCTACGACGCCAACTTGCGGCCCGTTGCTGCGCACCACCAGCGTATCGCCGGGTATCAGCACCGGCGGATTCTTGCGCGGCGTCGTGAGGTCCACCTGCGCGTACATGCCGGGCAGCAGCAGGCCGCCGGAGTTTTGGACCTGCACTTCGGTGAGCAACGTGCGGCTGGCTGGGTCTAGCGCGTTGGCGGTGCGCGTGACCGTGCCCACGAATTCGTGTCCGGCTAGATCGAGAATGGACAGCCGCGCGATTTGTCCCACACGCACCGAACCCGCATCCGATTGCGGCACGTTCACGTAGGTGCGCAGGCGGTCCGTTTGGGCCATCCGGTACAGCAGCGTCGTGCCTTCGGTCACCAGCGCGCCCACATCCACATTGCGCACCGTAATCACGCCCGCGAACGGCGCGTACACATCCTTATAACCCTGCAGTTCGGTGAGCCGCGAGAGATTGGCCTGCGCCGCGTTGATATTGCTGCGCGCGGATGCCACCGCTTTTTCCAGCGCCAATACGCTTGCCTGCGCGGCCGCCCACTGGGATTGGTAGGTGTCGTTCTCCTGTTTCGAGACGACGCCTTTCGACTGCAGGTTCTTCCACCGCTCGGCGGTGACCTTGGCGAGTTGTTCCTGCGCCTGTCCCTGCTGCAGATTGGCGCTGGCTTGTTCGAGCGCTGCGCGCACCTGGTCCAGGGCGGCGCGTGCCTGGTTAACCTGCTGATCCAGCTCCGGCGCTTCGATTTCCGCCAGCAATTGGCCGGACTTCACGCGGTCGCCGATATCCACGTAGCGCTTCTTCATATACCCGCTGGCGCGCGCCAGGACGGGCGCTTCGGTAACCGCTTCGATGTTGCCGGGAAGCACCAGCGTGCCGGTGGAAGCGGAACGTTCCACGGCGACCACCGTCACTGTGGGCACTTCTTTGGATGCACTATCGGCTTCCGCCACCAGGGTGGCCTCATTGCGGCGATGCGGAATGTAGCCCTTCAGGAATCCGATGACGATGAGGACCGCCAGCACCAGCGCCAGCAGCCACAGCCCGCGGCGCGAGGGAGGCGCCGGCGTCTCGGACCCCGGCGCGGCATGTTCGGCGAGCTTTCGTTTCAAATCTTCGATTTCGGCACGCAGGCGCGCTTCGGTATCGTCGGCCACTTGAGAATTGTATTCCATTTTAGTCGTTACCGCTCATCCGTGGCGCACGCACTCTTGCGTGCCGCGTCCCCACTCCTGGGGACGCAAGTGTCCGCAAGAGTGCGGACACGGCACGTTGAGAACGTGCGCTACAATGCGTCAGCCCGGAGTTCGTCTTCAATGCTCTCATTCTCCTCCTCGGCGATCCTCTTGTCGTAATCCACCGGGGATTTCTTCCTCAACAAACTATAAACAATCGGCACCACAAACAACGTCGTGACGGTGGCCACCAACAGCCCGCCTATCACCGCGCGGCCCAGGGGCGCATTCTGTTCGCCGCCCTCGCCGAGACCCAGGGCCATGGGCAGCATGCCGATAATCATGGCCAGGGCCGTCATCAGCACAGGGCGGATGCGAGTATGGCCGGCCGATTGAGCCGCCGCGCGCGCATCCAGGCCTTCGGCGCGCTCGTCGTTGGCGAAAACCACCATCAAGATACTATTGGCGGTGGCCACCCCGATGCACATGATGGTTCCCATCAGCGATGGCACGCTGAAGCTGGTCTGGGTGATGAACAGCATCCAAACGATGCCGGCCAGCGCGCCGGGGATCGCCATCAGGATGATGAAGGGGTCCAGCCACGATTGGAAATTCACGGCCATCAGCAGATAAACAAGGACCACCGCGAAGATCATGCCCATGCCCAGCCGGTAGAACGAAGTCTCCATGGTGCGCACCTGGCCGCGCAGGTCGAAACTGGTGCCGCGCGGCAGCTTTCCCGTGTACGACGCCATGATTTTCTCCACCGCGGAGCCGACGCTGCCCAAGTCCCGCCGGTCCACATTGGCGTAAACGTCGAAAACCGGCTGCACGTTGTAGTGGTTGATAATCTCGGGCGACACGCCGCGCGAGACGCTCGCCAGATTTGAAAGAAGCTGCGGACCGCCGGCCATCGCACCCGGATTGCCGTAAGCCAGCGAACTCTGGGCGGGGCCGGCGCCCACGGTCGAATCCGAGGCGCCCGCCGTACCCGCCGGCGAACCCGGCGTGGTGCTAAGGACGGCGCCCAGCGGCGCGGAAATCGGTGTGCGCATCAGTGCGTCGACCGAATCCATGCGGTATTGCGGCGTCTGCACGGCCATAAAGTAGCTGACCCCGTTGTTCCAGTTCAGCCATTCGTTGGGAGTCACCTGTCCGCTGGAACTGAGCGAGATCAGCAGGCTGTTGGATACGTCGCGCTGCTGCAATCCCAGTTGGCCGGCTTTGCTGCGGTCCACGTTGATGCGGAGTTCCGGGTAATCCACGATCTGGTGGACGTGTACATCGGCCGCGCCCGGAATGTGTGAGATGCGCTCCGCCAGTTCCTCGGCGATCTGGTAATTCCGCGGATCCCGGCCGACCACCTGCAAATCGATGGGCGCAGGCAGGCCGAAGTTCAGAATCTGGTTGGTAATGTTGGCCGCCTCGAAGAATATTCCCACGTCCGGGAATTTCTGGTGCAGCCGCTTGCGCAGTTTGTCGGTATACTCTGCGGTGGGACCATGGTCGTCCGGCTTGAGCGAGATCAGGATCTCGCCGTCGGCGGTGCCCATGGTGGTGTTGTCGCCGAAGGCCAAATTGAAACCGCCAAAGGGGATCCCAATGTTGTCGATGATGGTGTCGATTTGATGTGCCGGAATCACGCGCCGGATTTCATCGTCGAGTTTGGAAAAAAGTACTTCGGTCTCTTCGATGCGCGTGCCGGTGGGCGCGATGGCATGCAGGCGCATCTGGCCGGAATCCACGTCAGGGAAGAAATCCCGCCCGGTGAAGACCACCAGGCAAAGGGAGGCGGCTACGAAAATGCCGAAGCCCGCCAACACCGGCCCCCGGCGGTCGAGAGCCCAGTGCAGCAGCCCGCTGTAGGACGACCGCAGCTTCTCGAATCGCCGGTTAAATAGGTAATGAGCCCGCCAGATAACGCCCTCGCCGCCGGCCGATTCCCCATGTGCGCCGAGGGCGTAGAGTTTCACTTCCGGCTTCAGCATGAAATGCACCATGTTGGGAATCAGGGTGCGCGATAGCAGGTAGGAAGCCAGCATGGCGAATACCACCGCCAGGGCCAGCGGCGTAAACAGATACTTCGCGGCGCCGGTCAGCAGCAGAACCGGCACGAAGACAATGCAAATGGAGAGCGTGGAAACGAAGGCCGGCGCGGCGATCTGTTGCGCGCCATCCAGCACCGCGCGCACCAGCGGCTTCTTCATCGCCATGTTGCGATGCGTATTCTCGATCTCCACGGTCGCATCGTCCACCAGGATGCCGACGGCCAGCGCCATACCGCCCAGCGTCATTACGTTGATGGTCTCGCCGAGCAGGCTCAAGATCATCAGCGAAGTCAGGATGGAGAGCGGAATCGAAATGCAGACGATGATGGTACTACGCCAACTGCCCAGGAACAGCAGGATCATCATGGCCGTGAGAAATGCGGCGATGGCGGCCTCCCGCACCACGCCATTGATAGACGCGCGCACGAACAACGATTGATCGAACAGTTGGCGAACTTGCAACTCCCTGGGCAGCCCGGCCAGGATCTGGGGAAGCCGCTCTTTGACCGCGTTCACGATGGCCAGCGTGGACGCCCGGCCGTTGCGCAATACGGTCATGAGCGTTCCGCGCGTGCCATTGGTGCGTACAATGCTGGTTTGGACGGCATAACCGTCGCGGACCTGCGCGACATCCTTGATGTACACTGTGGCGCCGTTGACTACTCGGATGGGCATGTCGTTCAAATCGGCGAGCGCCCTGGGGCTGCTGTTGACCTTGATCTGGTAGTCGATTTTTCCGATTTTGGCGTCGCCGGCGGGCAGGATGATGCTCTGCGCGCTCACCGCATTGGAGACATCCGTGGCTGAAATGCCTTTGGCGTAAAGCTGGTCCGGAATCAGATCCACCATGATCTGGCGGAACTTGCCGCCGTAAGGCAGCGGCACCGCGGCGCCCTGCACCGTCGCCAACTGCGTGCGGATGAAATTGAGGCCGAGATCGAAAATATCCTGTTCGCTGAGCGTCTTGCTTTCCAGCCCCAATTGCAGGATAGGCACGCTGGAGGCGTCGTATTTGAGAATGTTGGGCGGGGTCGTCCCCGGCGGGAAGATGCGCAGCAGCGTTTGCGAAATGGCCGTGACCTGGGCCAGCGCCATGTCGATCTTGACGTTCGGCTGGAAGTAAACGCGCACCACCGCGACGCCGGAATACGATTGCGACTCAATGTGCTCGATGTCGTTGACCGTGGTGGTCATGGAGCGCTCGAAGATGGTGACCATGCGCTTCTCCATCTCCTCCGGAGATAGGCCCTGGTAGGACCACACGATGCTGACCACCGGGATATCGATATACGGGAAGATATCGATGGGCATGGTGACGATGGCCGTCCCGCCGAGGATGGCGATGAGCAGGGCCATGACGACGAAGGTGTAGGGGCGCCGCAGCGCCAGTCTTACAATCCACATAGGGAAAGGGAGGAGGCCTGGTGTTTATTAGATGACGAACTGATGCTGGAGGATGTTACCCTTTTCCCCCTCGTGGCGCCCGCACTCGTGCGTGCCAGTCACCTCACCCACTTCTGGGGCCGCTGGCCGTCACTGGCTCATATTATACTGGAGTCATGTCCACGTCCGAAGACCGGATCACCAGGACGCCCGGCGTCTGCGGCGGGAAAGCCTGCATCGCAGGCCACCGAGTCCGTGTGCTCGATATCGTGGTGTGGCATGAGCATCAAGGCATGCCCCCCGACGAGATCGTATCTCACGTTCCGACGATCACTCTCGACGACGTCCACGCCGCCCTCGCTTACTATTTCGATCACATTGAGGAAGTCCAGCAGGAGATGCGAGCCGAGCGTGCGTCTGCCGAAGAGATTCGCCGTGTTTATCCATCGCTGATCGAGGCGAGGCTGCGCCAGGAACGCTTGGAAGACGCGTCGTAAACGGTGCGCATCCGCTTTCATCTTGACGAGCGCATTTCCTCCTAATATCGCGGCTGGTCTGCGGCGCCGCAATATCGACGTAACGACCACCGCGGATGCGGGCTTGATCGGTGCGGCCGATATGGCGCACTTTGAATTCGCCGCATCCTCCGGACGTGTTCTGGTGACCCAGGACGATGATTTTCTCCGGCTGCACGCGCAAGGAATAGCCCACGCCGGCATAGCCTATTGCCAGCAGCAATCGATGTCCATTGGGGAAATGCTTCGTCGCGTTATTCTGGTCCATGACCTACTGTTGCCCGAGGAGATGGCCGGCAGAATCGAATTCTTGTGAAATGGCTGCCGGCTGAAAATGGGCTTAGCCCCCCAGCCGACTGAACTTTAGCCGCACCCACTCCGGCTCATCCGGTTCGCCCTTATTCGGCATACCCCTGGTCATCGACCATCGGTGGATCCATGAGAATCCCCCAGGTCCCACGTAGTTCTCAGGCAACCGGTAAGCGCTGTCCTGCAGCGCCTCGCCGAGTGCCACAAACCGGTAGCCGCGCCGCCGGAACATCCCCAGAATATCCGGCATCATCCGGGAATTCATCTCGTTCGCATGCAACAACATGATCTGCGGAAACTCGCGCCCCACCACCTCCACGGATCGCCGCTCGAAGAATGCCACCACCGATTCCAGATAGGGGACATATTCCCGCATCACGCGGGCGCGCAGTTCCGGGCGGGTGTAGGCCGCCGCAAACATGTAGTCGGAATTATCGAATGTCACTGGCGCATTCCGGTAGCCGTGGGCCGCCAGAAAATCCGCAACGGCGCGCTTGGTCTCCGCCGTGCGTCCCGTATGCAGCATCGGGTAGCGGAAGAATTCCAGCTTCTTGCCGCGCGCCGCGACCACCGGCGTCAGAGCCGCCTCCGCTTTGAGGATGTCTTGTTCGTAGTCGGCCACCGTCGTGCGGTTCAAATCCGCGTGCGACCAGGTGTGATTTCCCAAATCGGCCCCCGCGTCCAGCCACAGTTCGAGGATGCGCCGCAGATCGGGCGCGGCCAGTTCGGTGCGGCCTGGATGCACAAACCCGGTGACCGGAATTTTCTGTTCGCGCAAGGGCGCCAGCAGCCGCTCGGTCAAGCCGCGAATTTCAGCGAATGTGCCGCTCCCTTTATCGGCGACGTCGCCACCGCGTGGCAGATCGTCGATGGTGATGGCCACTTCGCGGCCAGCCGCGGCCGCAGCCATCTGCAAAAGAAGCAACGCGAGTACGACCCGCATCACACACCCATCGCCCCGCCCACAATCCGCTCAAACCAACTGTACGGCAGCCAGCGTTTCAACGGCAGCACCATGCGCTGATCCCACATGCCGGCGCTGTAACGCAGGGCCGGGCGCGGATCGCGCAGGATGCGCTCGACCAGCACCGCCACCGCATCCGGCGGAGGCGCTTTAGCCTCATCCTGCGCCTGTTTGGCCTGGAAACGGTCGAAGATTTCCTGGTAGGCGCTGGCGTGCCGGACCGGCTGGACCGTGCGCCGGCGCAAGGGGAGCTGGCTGCGCGTGTCGCCAGGCTCGATCAAAACCACGCGCACTCCGAAACGGCGCGTTTCCAGGCGCAGACTCTCGCTCAACCCCTCGACCGCGAATTTGCTGGCGCTGTAGATGCCCGAGAAAGGCATACCAAAGATGCCGCCCAGCGAGCTGATGTTGACGATGTAGCCGGCGCGCCGCTCGCGCATGACCGGCAGCACGGCGCGGCAAACGCGCAGCACGCCGAAGAAGTTGGTCTCCATTTGGGCGCGCGCGTCGGCGATGGGCGTGTCTTCGATAGGTCCCATCAAGGCCCAGCCGGCATTGTTCACGACCGCGTCGAGACGGCCGGTTTTTTCCACAATGGCGGCCACTGCGCGCTCCACGGAGTCATCGTCGTCTACGTCCATGCGGAGCATGTCGATGCCGTCGAAATCGTTGGCTTGGTTGCGGCTGGTGCCGAATACGCGCCACCCGCGCGCGGCGAGATGGCGGGCGATGGCCTGCCCGATGCCGGAAGAAGCTCCGGTGACCAGGACGACCTTTATGTTAGCGGGCAAATTCGCTGGTGCGCTCATAGGGTTATTATCACAATGTGAAGACTTCCCGCATCGCTCTTTCCTTCGTCATTCTGGTCGCCGCCGGAGTGGCGGCCTACTTCATCTTTCCCCCGGTCCGGCTATGGGCGTTGGTGGTCGCCGGCCATAGCCCCGTTTGCCCGATGTCGCACGCCGTGCAATCTAGGGCTAACGTGGAAGAGAAAACGCACATCAAGGACCGCATCCTGGCGGGCAGCCACGTGGTGAAACAGGACAGCGGTCTGGAATTGTGGAGCACACCCAAGGGACAGTTTTGGATCCCCAAGGGCAACCGTTACGTGTTGCCGTTCAATCTGGCTGAGATGGAGCAGCACATTTATGGCTCGGGCGAGCATTTCATACACGCTGGAGACGTCGTGCTGGATTGCGGCGCGAGCGACGGCGATTTCACGCGCATCGCTCTGGAGGCGGGGGCGCAGACGGTGGTCGCGATCGAAATTTCGCCCTCCAGCGCGGAATGCATCCGGCGCAATCTGGCCACGGAAGCGGCCGCTGGGCGCGTGATTGTGTATCCGAAAGGCGTGTGGGACAAAGACGACACCCTCACGCTGAACGTGGACGACACCAACTTCGCGGCGAACAGCGTGGTCATGCGTCCCGATTCATCCCATCCCAGCGTTCTGGTGCCGCTGACCACCATCGATAAGCTGGTGGCGGAGTTGAAACTGCCGCGCGTGGACTTTATCAAGATGGACATCGAAGGCGCGGAAATCCCGGCGCTGGCGGGCGCGCACGAAACGATTGCGCGCTTTAAGCCGCGCCTGGCGATCGCCACCGAGCACAAGCCGGATGACGAGTACACCATCCCGTCGGCCGTGCGCAAGATTCGCGCCGATTATCAGATGGAGTGCGGCCCATGCTTGGAGGCCAAGGGGCACGTACGGCCGGATGTGCTGTACTTCTGGTAGCCCGGTGGGGCAGACGCTTTCGCCTGCCATAGCCGATTTTCCGGACGTCCTGGACAACGGGGACCAGGACAGGCGCGTGCTGCTGGGTGCCGGCGGCGCGCCAAGTCGTTCGCCGCATGGATGCCGCGCTGCCCGTGTATGACGTGAAGACTCTCGATGCGCAGATCGGCGAGACCCACTTCCTGGACCGCCTGCTGGCATGGCTGTCGGTGGCATTCGGGCTTCTGGCCACGCTACTCGCCTCCATCGGTCTCTATGGCATCACGGCGTTCAATGTCACGCGGCGAACTCAGGAGATCGGTATCCGCATGGCTCTTGGGGCGGCGCACGGCAATGTGCTGAAGCTGGTTATGCGGGAAGTGCTCATCCTGGCTGTAGCCGGGCTAACTATTGGCGTGCCGGCGACGCTGGCTCTTGGACGGCTTGTGGAAAGCCAACTCTTTGAAGGCCGCAGACCCGGTGGTCATTGCGGGCGCGACGACCGTAGTGCTGCTGGTTTCAATTCTCGCAGGCTACCTTCCCGCGCGCCGCGCCACGCGCATCGATCCGACGCAGGCGTTGCGGTGGGAGTGAGGCGCGGTATCATGCTCTTGTGATCCGCCGCTTTTACGTCCATAATTTCCGCTGTCTCGAAAACTTCGAGTTGCCGGTTTCGGGCCAGCCGTCGGTCCTACTCATTGGCAAGAACGGCTCGGGCAAGACAACCGTCGGGCTGGCGCTCTGGCTCCTCCGGAAGATTGCCGGCGGAACGAACCGGGTTGACAAGCTGGTAAAGCCAAAGGACCTTGCTTCCGGACGCAAAGACGTGCCCGTGCGATTCGAAATCCAGGCCGAGTTGGAGGGAAGGTTTACGAGTACATCATCGCCTTCGAGCTACCGGAGAGCTTCAAAGAGCTGCGCGTCCTCGAAGAGAAGCTCGCCGTCGACGAAGTACCCGTTTACACGCGAGAGCATGCGCAAGTGCGCCTTGTTAGAGCGGGCCGCGGACACCAGAGCGAGCCGACGTTCCGTGTTGACTGGCACTTGGTGGCTCTACCCATAGTCCAGGAACTCTCACACACGGACCCCCTATCCATTCTCAAGCAGTGGCTCGCCCGCATGCTCATCCTACGGCCGACACCGAGCTTAATTGGCGGGGACTCCGACTACGAGGCACGCGTGCCACTTCCCTCTGTGAAGAATTTTGCCGCGTGGTTTTCAGGCCGTCTGTCGGACGCGCCTGCCACCTATGCCAGAATCGACGAGTATCTCAAGCAAGTAATGCCCGACCTGAGGAATATCAAGAATCCGTTGATTGGCACGGAGTCGCGAAGACTGGAAGTTGAATTTGCAGACGCCCAGGGCAGGCTAACGATTCCCTTCAAGGATCTGGCCGATGGAGAGAAGTGCTTCATGATTTGCGCTCTGGTGCATGCGGCGCGCCAAGCCTATGGCCCGACGGTTTGTTTCTGGGACGAGCCGGAAAACTACCTTGCACCGGACGAAGTTGGGAACGTTGTGTTGACCCTCCGCAAAGCGTTCGAGGCAGGAGGCCAGTTCATCGCGACCTCGCACAACCCGGAGGCCATTCGCAGCTTCTCCAACGAGAATACACTTCATCTATATCGGACGAGCCATCTCGAACCTACCATCGTTCGACGCCTCGAAGACTTGAAGGTCAACGGGATCTTGTGTCGGCGCTCATTCGCGGCGATCTGGAGCCATGAGTGGTAAACAGGAACCTGCCACACGTTCTAGTGGTGCCTGAAGACGACGCCAACCGCCAACTAGTCAACGGCTTTCTGCTGGAGTTCAACGTACCCCGGCAGATCCAGCGATTGGAGGAGGCTGGAGGTTGGAAAAAGGCGCTGGAACGATTCAGGTCACGTGAGGTCGGCGAAACGGAAAAATACCCCGAGAGGCTGATGGTCTTGTTGCTCGATTTCGACGGCAGAGCCAACAGATTTGGCGAGGCGAAGGCTGCTATCCCTCGGCATTTAAGCGATAGAGTCTTCGTTCTTGGCGCCTGGGCCGAACCTGAGGATTTGAAGGCTGACCTCGGCCCCTTCGAAACCATCGGCAGGTCTCTGGCGAAGGATTGTCGCCACAACACCGATACGACTTGGGGGCACGCACTCCTTCGACACAACCACGAACGAGGTCGCGCGCTTCTGCGAGCGGGCTCGCCCGATCCTGTTTCCCTGAAATAGCCTAATCTCCGAACGAGCCGACTTCTTCCCGCTCTTCCACCTGCGCCAGGGGAGCGGGTTTCGCCGCCGGTTTCGGCGCAAGCTGAATCGATCCCAGCGGCACCAGATCCGGCGTGGGCTGTTCCTTCAACACGTGCTGCCGATACAACTTCGCCATGCGCGCGTTCTCTTCGTCCTGCTTGATCTTGGTGGCGCGCGCGCGCAGCTTCTCTTCGCCGGAGTTCTTGGCGATCCCCAGCTTGTCCAGATCGTGCTGCACTTCGGTGGTGATGATGCCATCCCGCAGCACCATGGAGTGGTCCGCGCTCTGCATGGCGACGCTCTTGCCGCCGGCGAAAATCTCGTGCCGGCCGTGCTCGTCATACCACTTGGTCAGCGTGGCGGTCATGTGCATCTTCTCGATGATGTTGCGCCAGCCGATACCCGTATTGTACGCGCAGAACGAAATTTCGCCTTCCTGCGTGGCATACGGGATGATGCACTGCTCGGTGCGTCGGAAATCGTAGTTAAACAGATCCTGGAACCACATGCCCGCAATCAGCAGGAAATTCCATCGGTCCTGACGGCGCTTTTCGATATCCCCCATGGTGCGGTCCGAACCCACTTTGCCGTAATTCTTGCCGGTGGCGCCGAAGGTTTTGTCAAGCTTCTTCATCAGGTCGGTCAGCTTGAAGTGCGTGGGCGACTTGAAAGGATCGTAGTTGCGGGCCGTAGCCAGCGCCATGCCGATAATCGACAGCCATTTGCCGCGCGCCGCATCGTTCACGCGCGCTACGTCCTTGGCCAACTGGTCGGCGTTCCAGAACGAGGTGACGGGCGCCGATTCGCCGGTCTGCTTATCCACCATCACCGCCATGCCTACGCCGCAGTTGGGATGGCATCCGCAACTCAACTGGCCCCATTGGTGCTCCGGCCCGTGCACCAGGTCGGACCAGTCGGAGAAGGTGCTGATGAAGGATAGCGGGAACCAGTCGCGGGCGGGCTCGCCCAAACCGGTCTGGTTCTTCACGTCGTGCGCCAGGTGCGCCAGCGTATAGCGCTGCGCCATGCGCCGTTCGTCGGTGACGGCCTCGTCGCGGCCGGTAAACGAAACCGGCTGGAACGACAGGAACGGAATACGCTTGGGATTGTCGAGGGCGAACTGGATGACGCGGCCCACCTGCTCGTTATTGATGCCGTTAATCAGCGTGATCACGGGCACGATATCCACACCGTTCGTATACAGATTTTCAATCGCGCGCAGCTTCACGTCGAACAGGTTGCCGACCTTGCGGTGGGAGTTGGCGGCGTTGCCGATGCCGTCGAACTGCAAGTACGCATAACGCAGACCCGCGTCGGCGGCCTTGCGGCAGAATTCGGGGCTTTTCGCAAACTCGATACCGTTGGTAGCGGCTTGCACGCTGGTGTATCCCACCTTGCGGGCGTACGACACCGCATCCAGGAAGTACGGCGAAATGGTGGGCTCGCCGCCGGAGAACTGCACCGACATCTGGCGCTTGGGCTTGATGGAGATGGCGTTGTCGAGCAGCGTCTGAATGTCTTCCCAACTGAGTTCGTGTACGAAGCCGACCTGGTTGGCATCCATGAAACACGGATCGCACATCATGTTGCAGCGGTTGGTCAGGTCGATCGTCAGCACCGAGCCGCGGCCATGCGTGATGGTGCTGGTGCCGTGATGATGCAGATGAGAATCGTTGTGCGCACGGATGTCGCGGCCGGGGAAGCACTCTTCCAGGTGCTTGAAGAACACCGTATCGATCGACATCACGTCCTCGAAGTGGCCGTGGATGGGGCAATCCTTCACCATCAGGATCTTGCCGTCGCGCTCGATCACCTTGGCTTTGATCTCGCCCACTTTTTCGTTCATCAGCATGGACAACGGCTTCTTGCCGCTCAGGATCTCCTCGCGGGCCTCGGGGACGCAGCGCGGGCATAGCGAGTCGGTCTCGCGCGGCCACCCTAGAGGGGGCTTGGTCTTCTGATACGACTTCAGCAGCGGCTTTTCCGACCAGTTAGGGGTAAACGACGGGTTCTGCTTGATTTGATTGGCTTTATCGAAAACGGTCCACGCCGCTTGCGCCGCGTAGGTCAAGACTTTCTCTACGTACTTGATAGGCTTGTGCATCCGTTTTGAACTCCTCTTGTTGGGTTGCCGGCACAGCCCTGCAACCACCGGTTTAGGATAAACGCGCTCGCGCGGCACGTCTTCGCCGCGTGCTCGATTCCCCCCAGTATAGTTACGGACGGTTAACCAATACCACCGGCGGCCATCAAACTGTTGATTTCCTTGGTTGTATGGCAAGTTCGGGTGTTGAACGGAGGATATTTGGCAATTGGCCTTAGATTGACGGTAGGTCATTGAAACCGCTAGGGTTAATCCGTTCTTGCGAGAAGCTCGCCACATTTGCGGACGGCCAGCTTGAATCGGTGCGGGGCGGCCCCTATCGGCTGGCGGGCGGCACGATGCCGTTCATGCGCAGATACTCCACCATTTGACCGTAGTGATTAGAAGAGTGCGCCAGCGCATCCATGAGCAGATAGGGACACGTATACTCCTTCCCATTGACCGCGACCACCTCGGTGAGGCTGTGTTCATTGACTGCGGCGGCAGCCCTGTGCAGTACTGCGAAGGAGCCTTTCAGATAGGCGATGATGTCGGCCTTGTTGCGCACGGAGTCTGGCGCCCTTTCGTTCTGGGTCCCCGCGGGTGCTTTCTCGCCCGCGGCCGGCGCGCCAAGTTCATAGTTGTTGGCGGCTAGGTGTTTCACCTGTTCCGCGAACGTCCGCACGCCCTTGAATCCGCCCCCGCCCGGCGCGAAGGAATAGAGGGAATCCGGCATCGCCTCGGCGGCCGGTACGACAAGCGACTCGATCCTCGATACCCAGAACTCGAACGCCCGGCCCGTGGCGCGGGATTCGGCCGTTCCGGCGATCTGCGCAGCCGCGAGGCTACCACTCAGAAGAAGGAAGGCAAGGCTGGCGCCGGCACGAACTGGAACCATCATTGTGGAAACCACCCCGCAATGTCGGCTCTGACGAATTGCTTGACGCCATCCCTGCCCGTCAGGCGCAGCCAGAGTGCGCCGCCTTCCCGCTCCAGCCGCAGATCGATGTCGAAGAAGGGACAACACAGGTGCGCGCCGGCGGCCCATTCCGCCACCAGCCGGAACGTTGCCGTGTCGGCCGGAAACGCGAACTCAAACCCGTCGGACAGTTCCCGGATCCGCTGGTGCGCGGCGCGTAGCGCCGGACCCAGTTCGTCGAAGTGCCGGTTTCTGGCCTCGGGGGTGAGCGCCGCGCGCTCGCAGGCGAATGCGGACTCGCGCCCCGGTTTCCGCGCACCCTCGCCGTTTGACTTC
>Ga0302325_10003221_pt1 | contig 38737 bp, 37 predicted proteins | sample Palsa_T0_2_FD_201948 | JGI IMG/M metagenome (GOLD analysis project Ga0302325, IMG submission 201948) | Peat permafrost microbial communities from Stordalen Mire near Abisko, Sweden - Palsa_T0_2 | ecosystem: Environmental > Terrestrial > Soil > Palsa > Peat permafrost | place: Sweden: Abisko...
ATCCCGCGAATGAAACCAATGGAGCCCATGAAACCAATGGAGCCCATGAAACCAATGGCGCCTATGAAGCCGATGGATTGACCGGAACCACTGAAGATGGAAGAAGGTACCGGAATTGCGGAAGTGATTAGGGTGACGCGGCAACCTGTGGTCGAGATCGCCGAGGGTGTCGAAGTCGGGGGCTACACGATTCATGCCAGGATGTACGCGCCTGCGCAGAAATACTCAAATGGCTTATTTTTTGTGAAGATCTCGAAACCATCCGCTTTCTCAACTGTTCAGCACGAAAATGGCGCACAGATGGAACATGGCGAATTTAGCTTCGACTCTGGAGAAGAGCTTAACGTCGGTGACAAACTGGAGGTTTTGATTTCCCCTGGTGCTTCAAAAAATCTTCTATAAAAGTTCTGACCGGCAGAGTCCGTAACTACCGCTGGTTGGCGTCCGGACAATCCGTGCTAAGGTTCGAAAGCCCTTCGTGGTCCTGAGTGAACGAGATGGATTTTGTCGCGTCGCTCCTGGTGATCCGCACGATGTAAAGGCTGTCAAAATCCTTGCCTTTCCAATGCGGAACGCCGTCGGGATTCCCATGAAATTCGCCGACCAGCTGTTTGACGACGTTCTCCAACTCGTGATGTTCCCACGCGACAAAGATCAGAGCGTTTTGGTACTTTTGCCCGGTCAATTCGGACCGAAGCCCGTTGATATCCGAATAGGGGAAGTCCGTGTTCACGGGCATGCCGAGTTCGATCGCGGTCGGCTCGATCGTCGCAAGTGGCCGGAGGTAGTTGTACCCGACTCCTCCTCCGATTGTGGACAGTCTGGAAGCTGCGGGAGCGAAAATGTAATCGGGCCTGCCGAATTTGGACGTCAGAACCCGAGGCAACGCCAACGCCCGATTGAGGCCCTGACAGTTCAACTGGCCGATCTCCTTATCCGGCTTTTCGCCGTGTCGCAAAAAGACGATCGTCTCAACCGCTGTCGCGGACGGCGGCGGCGAAACGGGTTGCAGCGGATCCGCCCCATCCGATCTCAAACTGCCAAAAAATGCGAGAAACGCCGCGGCGTAGAGTAGAGTTTTCATGAATCAGTTCTCCGCCCGAAAGGGCCAGCAGAACTTAGCCCAGGTTTTAACCGGGGTGGTACGTTTTATTGTGCGTTGCCCTGAAGGGGTTGCCCCGGACAGGAGACTCTGCGAGCGGTCCGCTTAGGCGTTGCATCCTTCGCGTTCGTTTGCGAACGTGACAAACTTTGAAAATCCCTTCGATCCAAATACCGGATTCACCGCAATGAGCGATTCACGTTTTCGTTACGCAGGTCTCGGCAACGTCAAAAATGCGGGGTTATCGGTTCAGTCAGCCGCCGCGCGACTTCATCATCTGTCGTTCGTCGAAAAGAGCTTGATGTTCTTTTGCGCTGCGCATCTCGTTGGGACACCGATACGGGATTTAAAATTGCTCCTTGGTCGCGCACAGTTTTTGGCCGCTGAACGATGCGCGGCGTTGCGCAAGCGGCTCCAGGAACTGCGGATGGCTAAAGTACGCATCGACAGACGTCCGAGCGAAGCTCTCGAACTTGCCATGGACGAAGCGCTTCATTGTGCAACCAGCACAGAGGTCGCGTCGATTGCTCATGCGCTTCACGCAGAGCTGGTCACGACTTATCTTCGTTACCTCGATCAGACAAATCCGCTCGCCGATGCGCCTTCATGCGACCTGATCACTTCGCAGTTGCCCCTTTTGCGCAGAATAACCGAATCGATTGAAGCGTACATTCAGACATCGGGAGAACCCTGTTCAATCACGCGGATGGAGAAGTTTTTTTCCGCAGCTGCAGGACTCGATGGTAGCGGACGATCCAGTGACAAACTCCCGGCGCGCGAACGCTCAGAAAAGCCGTTTGAAATTGACCGCAATTCCGGCCGACCGTCCGCAGCGGCGATGGTCTGGGACTATATCAAACCGCCCCTGGAAGAGACTGCCGCTCATTTCGTGCATATGTTGGGAATTCGTCTTTCGGAGATCAACGTGGCGGAAGGCCTGGCAATCGTGATCTTTGAAAGCAAAGATAAACCATGGGAATTTCACCATGATCTGTCGCGTCACCTCTGGGACGAAATCCGGCACTCCATGATGGGTGAAGCGGCCATCGAAGCCGTTTTTGGCAATGCCGGCGCCATCCCGATGCGGGAATATGAGCGCGCCTATTGCATGGAAGCGCCGCCTCTTGAGCAATACGCAACCCTTGGAATCGAAATCGAAGGCGGCCAAATGCGCTATCCTGTTGGAAAACGAGGCGAGTGGGAGTTTTGCCGTGATGCTGTCAAAGATCCCTTAATGACCACCTTTCAAGACTACGATTGGGCGGACGAAGTTCTGCATGTCTATTTGGCGAGGCGACAACTGACCGACTGGTTTCCGGGCGGCGGAAAAGAGCTATCTTTATTCGCGCAAGAGGGCAGATTAAAGCGAACCGAAGTCAAACAACGCCAAGCCCCTGTGGAATTAACTGTTCCCGCTCCGAAAGAGGCAAGCCAAGAAGTGGATCGCTAGCGTCATCCCATAAATGCAGTGTCCCCCCGGAGCGGCGTGGTCGTTGAATACTCGAACTCGAAATGAATAAAGTACGCCCGCTCGGAATTATAGTCGTCGCCATCGCAGCTGTCATTGGGCTTTCGTCCTGTCACGTTGTACCGCCTGGATATCGGGGCGTGAAAGTGACTCTCGGTCAAGTTGATCCAAACCCATTGAGTGAAGGAGTAGCGTTCTACATCCCGATGATCCAAACGGTTCAGGATCAAAGCGTGCAACAGCACACCGAGGGTGACAAAACGGTCTGCTACTCCTCGGATTTACAAACCATTTCCGTCAACTACAAGATCTTGTTCAGAACATCGGCGGATCAGGTTGTAAATCTTTTTCGGAACTACAATGGCGATCCGTACGACACGCTAATCGTGCCCCGTTTTCAGGAGAGCTTGAAGGAGGTCGCTTCGCATTATACCGCCGAAAACTTCGTCAAATCGCGGGAAGAAGTTAAGAAACAAATCCTGGAAGCCTTGAAAGCGCGACTGGCAGGACTCCAGGAGATTGACGATCTGGCGATTACCAATATCGATCTCTCGGGGCAACTTGAAAAGGCGATCGAAACGAAAATGACGATGCAGCAGGAGGCGCTGCAAAAGGAGTTCGAACTTCAGAAAGCTCAAAAAGACGCCGAAATTACTGTCGTCCGCGCGAATGCGGAGGCTCAGGCCATTCAAACCCAAGGCAACGCAATCAAGGAGAACCCGGAGATTATTTCCCTTGAAATCGCCCGCCGATGGAACGGGCAGAGCCCGCAGTCTGTCGTCGTTGGACAGGGCGGAGCCAACGTTCTGTTGCCGTTGAAGTGACGGGAGGCGGGTGGCGCTCTGCGTTCGGCGTTCGGCGTTCGCCGCGCTGACCGATACGGCCCGCTTGCGAAACGACGATCCTTGACTGGGGCAAATCGTCGCCGGTTTGCTCGCTAATTGAAGAAGCGAAGCGAGACGCTTCGCCCTGCACTTTCGACATTTCGAGCACGCTTCAGTCAGGAGGGTAAGGCGAGACGCCTTACTTACGGCCGATGCCCGTCCGCGTAAGTTAAGTAAGGCGTCCCGCCTTACCCTCTTCCGTCAGCAAACCGTCCCGGTTTGCCCGCTGCAGTAAGTAAGGCGTCTCGCCTTAACCTGTGGCGTAGCTAACGCTGAACGGCTTAGTCGCTCCAACCGCCGAGGAATGCGTCCACCAAAATCGGCAGATCGTTGCTGTATCCCCCTTCCAGGATCGGGGCGGCGGGCAAGCCAGTTTCCTTGAGCCATCGCCCAAAGTTTGCGAAGTGTTCCTGCTCCAGAGTCATTTCTGTAAGCGGATCTCTGGTGTACGCATCAAAGCCCGCCGATACCAACACGATATCAGGGTTGAACTCGATCAGACGATCAAGTGCCTGGCGAACGGCCGACGCATGTCGGTCAGCGTCGCTCCGCGGCGGAATCGGCCAGTTGAAGACATTCCCCCGAGACACCGTCCCGGTGCCCGGAAAACAGGGATGCTGGTGAGCCGAAGCGAACCGTATTCGATTGTTGCCAAAGACGATCTCTTCGGTGCCGTTGCCGTGATGCGCGTCGAAATCCCAGATCCCAACGCGTTCGCATCCCGCTTCAAGCGCATAATGCGCGGCGATCGCAATCGAGTTCAGATAACAAAAGCCCATTGCTCGATTTGAAGTCGCATGATGTCCGGGAGGACGCATGAGGGCAAAGCCTTTCTGCCCGCGGAGCGCCATGGCGACCGACTCAATCGCCGCGCCGGCAGCGCGCCGGGCGTGTCCATCAATCCCGGGATAATAAGGAGTGTCAGCGTCAAAATCGACGGGTTGCCGCAGGCGCGCCAAGTGTTTCGGGTGATGGACCCTCAAGATTTCGGTTTCGGAGGCTAGTCGGGGCTGGATCCAGGCCCAATCGGGATGCCTTTCGACGAGGTGCGCCTTGGTCATCATCAGACGCGCGGGCCGCTCCGGATGATAAAGATTACTAAACTCGGTCGCTGCTTTGTCGAAAATAATAGTAGGCATAGAAATTATATCGACTTTGATCGCCGCCGGCTAGGACCGGCAAACCATTCTTGTACATGAAATCGAGGAGTTTGTCGCGAGGGCGATCAGTTTTTACGGGCGACAGGGGCGACAGGCGCAGGCTGAAAGGGGCAGAGGTTCCATGAACATCGTCTTGCTCCTGTTGCTCCTCGCGCAATTTGAATCTGAACCGGTGTTTAGTCTCGCGACACTCGCGGGGCGACAACAAGCTCGCAACGATCTCGTCAATGCGATCCTTTCAAACAACGGTGCGCTTGCCCAAGCCGCCCTCAACGCGAAAGCCGACCCCGAAAAAATCGTGATTCTTTCAGAGGGCGAGAGCAGCGCGCTTCGATCGCTCAGCGCCAAGACCTATTTCTATTATAGTAACGGATCAGCTTTCCGACCGCTTCATCTGGCCGCCGGACTCGGCGAAACAGAGATCTGCCAGTTGCTGCTCGCCGGAGGCGCGAAACTATTCGCTGCCAGCAAGGGCTTTGACTGGGTACCGGCCCAGTACGCGGCAAAGGAAGGTCATCCTGACCTGGCGAAAATCCTCCTTGGGATCGACCCGAAAGACGATCACTACAAGATAGAGATTTCGCTTAGCGCCCAGAAATTGGTCGTTTACCGGGACGAAACAGCCTTCCTGACAGCGAAAATCTCAACAGGCCGTGAAGATAAACCGACGCCACCGGGAGATTATCTGGTGACGGACAAAATCAGGCTCGAACGTTCGACTTTGTACAAAGTGCCTATGCCTTTTTTCCTCCGCTTATCCTTCTCTGAGTTCGGCATCCACTACGGTGTCAATCCAGGACACCCGGCCAGCCACGGATGTATCCGGGTGGGGTCCGAGGAGATGGCCCAAAAAATATTCGAATCCTGCCCGATTGGGACACTCGTTCGGATAGAGTAGGGAGGGGAGAAACGGGTCGGCGGGTCGGCGGATCGGCGGATCGGCGGATCGGCGGATCGGCGGGTCGGCGGATCGGCGGATCGGCGGATCGGCGGATCGGCGGGTCGGCGGGGGTCGGCGGAGCGGCGGAGCGGCGGAGCGGCGGAGCGGCGGAGCGGCGGAGCGGCGGGTCGGCGGAGCGGCGGAGCGGCGGAGCGGCGGGTCGGCGGGTCGGCGGGTCGGCGTAAAGGTGCGAGCGACAAAGCCGGGAAACGAATTTACGCTCTTGCACCGACACGCGCCTCTTTTGGGAGTTGCATTTTCACTACGCTGAGTTAGTTATTCCACCCTTCCGCGCAGCCTGGAACATTGTATGAACATCATTCAGAAGATTGAGCAAGAGCAGTTGAAGTCGAGTATCTCCCCGTTTAAAGTTGGTGACACGGTGAGAGTTCACACACGCGTGGTGGAAGGCGACAAAGAGCGGATCCAGATTTTCACGGGCATTGTGATTGGCCGGCGCGGCACCGGGCTCAATTCGACATTCACCGTTCGTCGTATCTCGTACGGGGAAGGCGTTGAACGTGTGTTCCCTTTGCACTCCCCGCGAATCGCCAAGATCGAAGTGGAGCGAGCCGGAAGCGTGCGCCGTTCCAAGCTTTATTACCTTCGCGGCCGCAAGGGCAAGCAAGCGATGACGGTGAAAGAGAAATCGCACAATTGAAAACCGTCCGCTGAGCATGCCGTGCGGCCTTAGATTCGAAAAACATCTCTGGTCGACAGGTATTCCGCTCGTTGCAGGCATCGATGAAGCAGGGCGCGGCCCGCTTGCGGGGCCCGTCGTCGCAGCTGCGGCCGTTCTCCCAGCTGAATTCTCTCTTCGAGGCCTGAACGACTCAAAACAGCTCACGGAGACAGTGCGCGAGCAACTCTTTGACGCACTGACCGCTCCGGGAAAGCTCGTCTGCTACGGCGTCGGGATCGCTGAACACGGAGAGATCGACCGGCTTAACATTCTCCGGGCCACCTATTTGGCGATGGAACGAGCAGTCACGGCTTTACAGGTGCAACCGGACCATCTTCTGATCGACGGCCTTCCGGTTCCTGTGTTCAAACATCCGCAAACGGCAATCGTCGGCGGAGACGGCAAATCAATGAGCATCGCTGCCGCCAGCGTTATTGCGAAGGTCATTCGAGACCGTATGATGAGAAAATGGCATAGCGAGTTCCCTCAGTACGATTTTGACCAAAACAAAGGTTATGGAACGCCGGCGCACCTTGAAAGATTACAGATTCACGGACCTTGTGCAATTCATCGGCGCTCATTCGCGCCAGTTGCTCAGACGTACTTCCTTTTTCATTAGATTCTGGCCGAGAGTGGTCGCCCGACGACTTGCCCCTCCCCATCTGACGCTCGGTCGAATCGGCGAAAAAATGGCCGCCGATTACCTCCGCCGGAATGGGTTTCGCGTCCTCTACCGGAACTTCCGATCGAGACGAGGCGGTGAAATTGATTTGGTTTGCCGGGATCGGCGCGAAGAGACACTGGTTTTCGTCGAAGTGAAAACACGGACAACCGACGCATTTGGCCCGCCGCACACAGGCGTGACACGAGCCCAACAGGACCGGATCATGCGCGGCGCAAAGGAATGGCTCAGGCTGTTGGATGACCCTCGGGTGCCCTATCGATTCGATGTGGTGGAGGTACTGATGAAACCCACCCCGCAGATGCACCTGATCCGGGGAGCGTTCCAAATGCCGGACGACATTTACTGGTGAGGCGTTCGGCGTTCAGCGTTCAGCGTTCAGCGTTTGGCGTTCAGCGTTCGGCGTTTAGCGTTCGGCGTTCGGCGTTTGGCGGCGTAATCTGGGGTTTGAAATTCGGACTTTAGTTTAAGGCATTGTGCGCGAAGTGGACTATCTGATCGTTGGGCAGGGATTGGCCGGATTATTGTTAGCCTGCCTGATTCAGATGGGAGGAAAGAGCGTGCTGGTGATCGACAACGGACATCGCACCGCTGCCTCTCTTTCATTCGCCGTGCGCGTGACCGGTTTGCCGCGACGGGCCAAGGGCGTTCTGCAGGCTCCTTTTGCAACGACGCAATTGATCGGTAGTTTGGAAAGGGGTGAACCGATTCACCCGGACTTTGACGTATGCCGAAAATCCTTGTGGCGGTAACTGAAGAACGATTGACAGCTGCGGCTTCTACCTGGATCGAGGTTGCGCTGTTTGACGGCGCCCTTGCGGTTGACGCCACCGTCGGAAACGGCTACGACGCGCTGTTTCTCGGACATCGTGTCGGCCCGAAAGGAAAGGTCCTTGGATTTGATGTGCAAAAGGCGGCGCTTGCCGGCGCTCGGGAGATTTTGAAGTTTGTCGGGTCGATCGATCGCGTTGCATTGATCCACGATTCTCACACGCGGTTGGCAGACTATTTGCCGGCCGGGGCGGCCATTGACGCCGCCATGTTTAATCTGGGCTATTTGCCCCGCGGCAATCGCCAGATTATCACGAAGCCCGACACCACTGTATTGGCATTGCGCTCCGTTCTCGAGCATTTGGGCGAGCGCGGGCGGGTGACGCTTCTTGTGTATCGCGGGCACGAAGGCGGCGTTCCAGAGTATCAGGGAGTCCGGCAGTTCCTTGAGCAATTACCCGGCGACGCATGGCTAGTTGAAGAGTTCGCCAGTACAAGCGATTCTCCCATTGCTCCGCGATTATTCCGGATCCGAAGGAAATTAAAATCGGAGACAACGTGACGGCGACGGCAGCCTCCTGAACTCCAGCAACTCCTGTCAGTTGCTTGATGAGTGCAATGAGCATTATAATGGCGTCCAATCCCGTCCAGACTATGCTCCTTTTCCATTTCTCCATTGGGCTTTTGACTATCTCTATGAGTAGCGTTTTCGCTGAACAAATCCTCGAAGGGTACAGCGTGGTGCGAGGCAAGGATTATGCATTTGAAATTAAGGCGCCAAGAAGCTGGGTTCTCGATAACGACACCGCGAAGGACCAGGGACTGAACCTGGTCTTCTATCCCACCGGCACCACATGGGATACCAGCAAAGCAGTCATTTATGTCCGCGTTCGCACGAACGGAGCAGCAGTCCGCAATATCGCAGACCAAGTCAATGACACACTGCGGAATCTGCGGGAAACAGGGAGCCCGAATGTGTCGGTTAAACAACTCAAAACGCTGACAACCCAGGATGCAAGCAAAGCGGAAATTTACTACTTTACCGGTGACAAATTCGGTAATCTCGAAACGACCGCTTACATTCAGTCCAAGGGCTCCATCCACTTCATCACCTTGTCCGCCCGAGACCAGGACTCGTTCCGGCAAGCAACTCCCGCTTTTGACGCAGTGGTAACATCTTACGAGGATTTGACAAAACGGCCCGCTCCCGACTCGCAATAAACCTTGGTTTCAAATTCGGAATCTACATCGGAGATCAGATGATTGAGTGGGATTCGGAGCTGTATCTGCGCTACGAACGGGAAAGAACTCAACCTTCTCTCGATTTAGCAGCGAAAATCCCGCTTGAAACGCCGCAGGAGATTATCGATCTAGGGTGCGGACCGGGAAACAGCACGCGGGTGCTCCGGAAGCGCTGGCCTGAAGCACGGATCATCGGGCTCGACTCTTCGCCCGCGATGGTCGAAAAGGCGCGTCAAAGTTCAGCCGATATCGAATGGAGAATCGGAGACATTCAAACGTGGTCCGAGCCTGATCGGTTCGACCTGATTTTCGCGAACGCATCACTTCATTGGATCGCAAATCACGGAACGCTCATGCGCCGGCTGATCGATGCGCTTAAGCCGGCGGGTATTCTCGCGTTTCAGATGCCGGCGCTCTACAACCAACCAGCAGCAGAAGCAGTCAATGGGTTGGCCAACTCTCCGAGTTGGCAATCCTACCGCCTGCAGGAACGATACACCCTGTCCGTCCACAACCCGAGCGCCTACTATGATTGGCTGGCTCCGGTCTCGAGACAGCTGCAGATTTGGGAAACTGTTTATTTTCACGAGCTGGAGAATCACCACCGAATGATCGAATTTTATTCCAGCACCGGACTAAAACCTTATCTGGAAGGGTTGCCGTCGGAGGAACATCGAGACCGATTCAAATCTGAAGTTCTGGACTCCTATCGAACGCTCTTTCCAGCACAACCAAACGGCAAGGTCCTATTTCCCTTTCGAAGACTCTTCGTGATCGCCGCCCGCTAAAAACGCGGAAGAAGAAGCAGGACTATCCGGCATAGCCCGAGAATTAGGCTGACACGGTGTCTCACTTCAAAAACGCTTCATGAAAGCATTTCCAGTCATCGATCCGGTTGAGCGTGACCGCATCGCGAATCCCGAGATCGAATGGTAATCCGTTTTCTCCGAGCACAGATTGAACCGTGCCGTCGTCATGATTGTAACCCCGGATCGTCTCATTGAGTTTTGTAATTGAGGCAGCATCAAGCCGAGTACCCGGTTGTTGCTTGATCCAGGTTTCAAACTCGGGGTATGTCGGGTTGCTCTTTGTAATGAAATCGACAACTGCGTCCTTCTGCAGACCGAGTCCGTCGAGGACCATCTGATCGAAGCCTTTGCCGACAGCCGGATACCCATCTGCCAGCAGTCCTTTCCCTTCGAGGGAGACCTTCAGCCAAAGACGGGGTAAATGAAGTACGCCAAGCGGGCCGACTTCGGCAGAGCCAATCAGGGGGACAATTTTATTCATATGATTTTGGGGTATTCGAATTGTTAGACACTAGTTCAGAAGGCTGGGAAGAAAACGGAGAATGGAAGTATAAATCGCAAGAGCAGAGATTTAGCACAATAATTTGCATTTCTTTAGGTCTAACCCGCAAAAATGACCCGAATCCCGGAGCGAGGAGCTCATTGCGGGCTAGAAAGCTCTTAAACAGACGCTGCGCGTCAGCCGTTTTTGAAAGACGGAAATCCAGACAACCTGTTTGAACTCTTATCTCGAAAAACAGCAGCGGAATCTTCCGGCGTAGCCGGAGAATTCCGCTGCCAGAGCCTGCATTGATCACAAATCTCTAAAGATTTTTGATCGATGCAGGCTAAGCGCGTTCACACTTTCACGGGACCGCAGAATGGCTGCGGCCCGAAGTCCAGGACCGTGGCTTCAAATTGCAGAAGTGCGCGCTTGCGATTGAGACCTCCGCCGTAGCCGACCAAACGGCCGTCGGCGCCGATCACACGATGGCAGGGGACAATGATACAGATTGGATTCTGACCGTTGGCCAATCCAACCGCGCGAGGCACACTTCCGATCTTCTCCGCCTGCATCTTGTACGAAATTGTTTCACCATAAGGGATATTTTCCAGTTCTTGCCATGCTCGGACCTGAAAATCGGTCCCGTTGAGCAGAAGCGGGAGGTCGAACTTTTGCAGTGAACCGGCAAAATATTTCTCCAACTGTTCCACTGCTTCCGAGAATGGACTCACCGTCGGATCGTCCGCAGGTGAGGTCGCGTACATCCGGTTGCTGAAATGCACGCCGATCAGCGAAGAACCATTCGAGACCATTTGAAGCGGTCCGACCGGGCTATCGTAAATGCTATAATATTTCATCTTTTTTCTCCAAGGACTTCCATAAATGCATCGCCGCATACGCGCGCCAGGGGCGCCACCTCTCGGCCGCGGCCATGGCTTGACGAGGATTGTTCGTTTTGAGCGCTTTCAAGATGCCAAGATCACTGTACGGAAACGCGTCGGGCCATCCAAAGACCCGCATCGCAAAATACTGAACGGTCCAATCACCGATGCCGGGGAGTTCTTTCAGTTTGGCCAATGCCTGATCGATCGATACCGCAACATCGAGTGTTATGAGCCGATTCGCAACGGCCTGAGCCATCGCAAGAATCGATTGGGCACGCGATCGCGTAATTCCTATTTGAGTCAGTTCACTGATCGTGGCGGCTGCAATCGCGGGCGCCGTTGGCGCCAAATGTGTCAGGCCGGAAAAAGGCGTCGCCATCGGTCGCCCAAATTGATTTGTCAGCCTTCCGGCAAATGTCGTCGCGGCTTTGACGCTGACCTGTTGTCCAAGGATCGCGCGGATTGCCATCTCAAATCCATCGAAGGCTCCAGGCACTCGCAGGCCCGGATTGTCCGCAGCGAGCGAGCCAAGGTGCGCTGCTATTTGATGAGGAGTCGCTTCGAGGTCAAACAATCGTCGAACCTTTGCCAACACTTGCATCAAGACCGGCAAGAGCGAGATCGAGACTTCGACGCGGAGCGCCGATTGCGCTGGATCGTTTTCGACAAAGATCCATCCTTGGTGCGATCCGATTCCGACCGTTCGTCGATAGCCGTCCGCGTCGACGTGCTCGACGCCGGCAAATACACGCCTGGAAAAAAACCTCAGCAGTGAACCCCAATCGAAGGGCGGCCGGTAAAACAGTCGACAAATGCAGGAGGGCAAATCCTTCGCGCTTCGATTCTTCACTCGAAGTGTTGTCGGCGGAAAAGAGTATCTATCCCTGAACAGAGCATTGAATCTCCTGAGACTGCTGAACCCGCTGGCGAACGCGACGTCGATAACCGGTAAGGTCGTGTCTGTCAGAAGTTGCTTGGCCAGAAGAAGCTTGTGAGTTTGCGCTAACTGGACTGGGGTCACACCGAGGTTCTCCAACAGGACGCGCCGGAGATGCCGATCGCTTACCCCGAGCCTCGCTGCTAAATCCGAAACGCTCTGCTCTTGCAAGCTGCCGGCTTCGATTTGCTTAACGGCAGCCGATGTCAGTCGGTCTGCGGAATCAGCGGGGGCGTGGCCGGGAGCAAGCTCCGGTCTGCAACGAAGACAAGGGCGATAACCCGCCACTTCGGCGGCCGCCGCCAAACGGTAAAACTCGCATCGCTCCAGAGCAGGCCGCTTGGAACGACAGATCGGTCTGCAGTAAATCCGCGTGGATTTCACCGCGACAAAAAAATGCCCGTCAAATCGCGTATCATGCGTTAATATCGCTTGATAACATTGGTCGCGATTTAATTGCATAGGGTGACAATGATCCGAAACCGACGGTCTGTCTCGCCGTTTTCGGACATGTAAATGGAGAAGGAGTCAGGAGTTGCAGGGGTTCTGGCTTCGGAAAAGCCCACCTCGAAAGTTGAGCCTTTCCTTAAGGTCCTCTTCGACTCCACCGAAATTACGAATTCTGCAACTCCTGACTCCTGACTCCTGACTCCTGACTCCTGACTCCTGAACCCCATTACTCCTGAACTCCATTACTCCATTACTCCATTACTGCTGAACTCCTGAACTCCATTCCTCCGACGTTCATTGACGTTGATTCTCCTTCGACGAAATTCGTTCTAATGTCACACGAACCCAAATGGATCGGCTGGGCTCGGGAATTGCAGGCCATTGCGCAAACCGGATTGCATTTTTCAGAATCAGAATATGATCGCGAGCGGTACCGGAAAATTCTGGAGGTCTCAATTGAGATTTTTGCCAACGCTTCGGACGAATCACCGACATTGATCCGGGAGCTCTTCGAAGATCAAACCGGATACGCGACGCCGAAGGTCGACGTGCGCGGCGTGGTCTTCCGAGACGACAAACTGCTGCTCGTCCGTGAACGGTCAGACGGGCTCTGGACATTGCCCGGAGGTTGGGCAGACGTGAACGATTCTCCATCCGAAGCTGTGGAAAGGGAAATAGTCGAAGAATCGGGGTTTTACGCAAAGGCTGAAAGAATGCTCGCCGTCTTCGACCGAGCCAAGCATGGCCACGAGCCACCGCATCCGTTTCATGTCTATAAATTATTTATCCGCTGCCGGCTGGAGGGAGGCGAAGCCCGGACGACAATGGAAACAACAGGGGTCGAATTTATCGGGGAAAAGGAAGTTCCGCCCTTATCTCTCGCGAGGACCACGCGCGAACAGATCCAATTTTGTTTTGACACCCGGAAAAATCCGGACGCCCCCTGCCGATTTGATTAGCCTGGTGAGCTGCTTGGGAAGCGGTTCGGGGTGAAAATGGATTGAAAGACACGGAAAACGGGCAGAAACATAATTTCCTCGGTTTGTGAGTTATTCGGGTTAGGCTCCAGCATGGCGATTGGATTAGTAAAGGAGGATTACCAGGCGTGATGAGTCCGCTGCTTTTGATGGTCGCCCTAGTCTCGATTGCCTCCTCGAGTTTGATTCTGCGCTTCGTGATCGGATACCTTGTGCGCCCGCCCGGCACCCGGATTTCGCTACGAAAACCGTCCATCGATCCACGACGGGTTGGCCGCCGACTCGCCGAGATTCTCTATCGGCGGAAACGGAGGAAGTGATCAGTGACGGGTGGCTGTCCGGGTTAGGCAGTTGCCGGTTCTCAGCGTCAGTTGCCTGTGGGACGGGCCTCAGTCTCCGGTATTAGATTGGTCGCAAGGTTGGAGATGATAATTCCGCCTGGTCGACCTTGAACCTTTCGAGCTTCCCTCTTCGTCCCTCACTGACAACGGAGACCGAGAACTGGCAACTGCCTCTCCCCTACCCTTGCAGGAGCAAACGCGCAGGGGCTTCCACACAATCTTTTACCCGCACCAGAAAGGTGACCGCCTCTTTGCCGTCGACGACGCGATGGTCATAGCTGACCGCGAGATACATCATTGGCCGGACCTCGATTTTGTCGCCGATCGCCATCGGTCGATTCTGGATTTTATGCATTCCCAGGATACCGCTCTGCGGCGGATTCAATATTGGCGTGCTGAGAAGCGACCCGTAGATGCCGCCGTTGGTGATCGTAAAAACTCCACCTGTCAGGTCGTCGAGACCCAATTTTCCGTCGCGCGCTTTTCCCGCGTAAGCCGCGACCTGCTTCTCAAGTTCCGCGAAACTGTTTTTATCGGCATCACGAACGACCGGGACAACCAAGCCGCGTTCTGTCCCAACAGCGACTCCGATATCGTAGTAGTGATTCTCGATTAAATCGTCTCCATCGATTCTGGCGTTCATGGCCGGCACGGACTGAAGTGCGTCCACCACAGCCTTGATGAAGAAGGACATGAAACCGAGCTTGACGCCATGACGTTTTTGGAAGCTTTCCTGGTATTGCGATCGAAGGTGCATCACGGCGGACATGTCGCACTCGTTGAACGTGGTCAACATCGCCGCGTTCTGTTGAGCCATGACCAGTTGAGCGGCAATTTTCTTTCGCAACGGAGTCATTTTTCGCCGGGTCGTCCGCGCGGGAGAATGGACCGACGCAGTGGCGGGAGTGGTCGAAGCGGGAGGGGCAGTCTGAGCGGTCGGTTGCGCCGGGCTCGGAGGCGTGCTTTTTGATTCCAGATATTGAACGAGGTCCGATTTTGTCACCTGCCCGCGTTTACCGGTGCCGGCGACTTCGGCCACTTTAACTTTCTCTTCTTCGACGATTCGTCGCGCCGCGGGCGACAAGGTCTCTTTCATTTCCTGTTGGTCCGGGGGTGCGGGCGCCTCGGCGGCGGCGGCCGGCTTCGAGCTCTGCCCGGGCGACTTGACGCTCTCTTCCAGGAGAGCGACTACTTCTCCGATTTTGACGTCCTGGCCGGCGTCCACCTGAATCTGAAGTTTGCCGGCGCTAACCGCCGGGACCTCTGTCGAAATTTTGTCCGTCTCCAGAGTAAACAAGGCCTCGCCTTCGCTGACGATATCACCTGTCTGCTTGTGCCAGACGGAGAGAACGCCGGACGTAATAGATTCGCCGACAGCAGGTATTTTGACTTCAATGCTCATGGATGAAGAGGGGTGATGCGATCCAAGAGCCACCGATTACACGGTAAAGGCGTGGTGAACAAGCTCCTTCTGCTGCTGATCATGCCACGCTTTCGATCCGACCGCAGGGCTTGCAGCAGCCGGCCGGCCGGCATACTCAATTTCCTTGCCAAACAGAGAGCCGAGCAAGGGCGCGATGTAGGTCCACGCCCCCATGTTCCTTGGTTCCTCCTGGCACCAGACCCATTTGGATGCGTGACGCACCGCGCCGATCGTTTCTTCGAGGCCTTCCAGATCCAACGGATAGAGTTGCTCGACGCGGACAATCGCCGTATCACCGGCCCGGTTCGATTCGAGGTAACCGATCAGATCGTAGTAGACTTTTCCGCTGCAAAAGATAACCCGCTTAACATCTTTGGCTTCACCGATCAAGGTCGGTGCAAAAACCGGCTGGAAGGCAGATTGCGTGAAATCTTCCAGCCGCGAAGTGGCTCGCTCATTGCGCAGCAACGATTTCGGCGTCATGATGACGAGAGGCTTACGATAATCTCTCCGGACTTGCCGCCGCAATACGTGGAAATACTGACCGGGTGTCGTGAGATTGCAGACTTGCATATTGTCTTCCGCGCAAAGCTGCAGAAAACGTTCCAGGCGCGCACTCGAATGTTCGGGTCCCTGGCCTTCGTACCCGTGCGGCAACAAAAGGACAATCCCGCTTGGTCGCTGCCACTTGGATTCAGAACTTACGATGAATTGGTCAATGATAACCTGAGCACCGTTCACAAAATCGCCAAATTGCGCCTCCCAAAGACAAAGCATGTCCGGATAATCGAGCGAATAACCATAGTCAAATCCCAAGACAGCCGCCTCAGACAGCATACTGTTGTAGACGCAGAACAGTGCTTGTCCCTCCTTGAGATTTCCGAGCGGAATATAACGTTGCCAATTGGCAATATCGTACAAAACGCAATGGCGCTGACTGAACGTTCCGCGCCGACTATCCTGGCCGGACAACCGAACCGGCGTTCCTTCCACCAAAAGAGATCCAAAAGCGAGCGCTTCGCCGAAAGCCCAGTCGTACGGGCCTCCTCCCTGGTGCTGATTCTTCCGACGATCAAGATACATCTTCTTGACCTGCGGCTGTACCGTAAAACCGTCTGGCACCCGGGTCATCCCGGCCACAATCAGATCAACAAGCTCTTTTGAAATTCGGGTCTCGGGTTCCCGGTGGCTATAGGGAGGTTGAAAGATCGCGGTCGATTCCTCGAAACCGCGGTAAAAATCCTTTTTTGATGTCACTCCAGAGGTCCGAACCTCCGCAAGGGCGACTTCGAGCTGGCTTCTGAACTCCTTTTCGAGAATCTCGGACTCCTCCGCGGTGAGCACTCCGGATTGCAGCATGCGATCTTTGAAAAGCTTTGTTACCGCAAGGTGCGCATTAATTCTCTTGTACAATTTGGGCTGCGTAAAACTCGGTTCGTCGGTTTCGTTGTGTCCGTACCGGCGATAACAGTACATATCCAGGACGACATCACGGGAAAACTTCTGCCGGAACTCCAAAGCGAGTTTAGAGACAAACTCAACCTCGATCGGGTCATCTCCGTTGACGTGAAAGATCGGCGCCTCAATCATTTTCGCGACGTCCGTGCAATACATCGTCGAACGCGCGTCGGCCGGCAGAGTGGTAAAGCCGATCTGATTGTTGACGATCACATGGACCGTTCCACCCGTCTCATAACCCGGCAGTTGCGAGAGGTTCAACACTTCTGCTACGACCCCTTGCCCGGCAAACGCTGCATCCCCATGGATGAGAAGCGGCAAAACCTTCTCTCGCTTATCAGTGTCCTCCAAGATGCGCTGGCGCGCGCGCGCCTTGCCTTCAACGACCGGATCGACGATTTCGAGGTGGCTGGGGTTGGCTGCGAGCCGGATACTCACTTCAGCGCCCGAGTCGGTTTTCCGCACGCTCTCGTAGCCGAGATGATATTTCACGTCACCATCGCCCGCGACGAGATCGGGAATGTAATTCTCGGAGAATTCCTTAAAGATAACGTTGTATGATTTGCGCAAAAAATTTGCCAACACCGTCAATCGACCCCGATGCGACATCCCCATGATAATCTCGCGGACGCCTCCTTCAGGACAACCGGCGAGGATCGTCTCCAGGATCACCATCAAACTTTCGCCACCCTGGAGCGAGAAGCGTTTTTGGCCAATGAACTTCGTATGAACAAACTGCTCGAATGTCTCGGTCTCCATGAGACAGCGCAGCAGCCTTTTCTGGGAGGCTGGATCGGGTTGCGGCAACGCGACTCGTGTTTCCACTCGGTCGCGGACCCACTCGCGAACCGTTTCGTTCTGGATATGCATGAACTCGACACCGATCGGGCCGCAGTAGATCGCGCGGAGCGTGTCGATCATTTCACCGAGAGTCATTGAGCGTGATTGCTGAAAGTAACGGGATGAAACAACCGTATCGAGCGGCACATCCTCCAGACCCAGAGAAGTGAGGGTCAATGCGGGTGTTTCGGGACGGGCTTGTGCCAGCGGGTCGATCTGGGCCTGCGTGTGGCCCAGGATACGATAGTTGTGGACCATTCCGTCGATGCGATCTTGAAGCCGGTCAAACTCGGTGATTTCACCCACCCGGTCCGGCACGCCGCCCGATTTGCCATTTCGACTGGCAGACGATCCTAGCTCGAAACCTTCAAAAAACGCCGACCAACTCGAATCTACGGATGCCGGATCTTGCTTCCAGCGTTGATAGTATTCGTCTAGAAGATCGGCATTCCAATCGTTCAAATACGAAGTCTTCATGGTGTCGCTCGGGAACGAGCAGTGGATTAGAAATCTAAACGAACTTTCGCTCGACCCAAACGGAAATTATCACAAATTTGCAGGGAAGCAGAGGCCACGCTGCATTCGCCAACGCGCGCTGACCGGTTCCAGTTGGAGCACGCGCGGGAAGGTGGTTATGCTTTCTGCAAGGCAGATCGAATGATCAAAGTTGAACAGCTCACCAAAAAGTATCCCGGGGTCGTTGCCATCAACAATCTGAGCTTCGAGGTCGACAAAGGGGAGATTGTCGGTTTCCTCGGACCGAACGGCGCGGGTAAAAGCACGACGATGCGGATTCTGTCAAGCTTCATGCCGGCCACATCCGGCCGCGCATACATAGCGGGACATGACGTTTTCAGGGATTCTCTCAAGGCGCGCAGACATCTCGGGTACCTCCCTGAGAGCGTCCCTTTGTACGGCGACATGCGGGTCAACGAATATCTTCGATATCGCGGTTCGTTGAAGGGGCTCACCGGCAGGAAACTGCGCGCACGGGCGGATGCAGTCAAAGAGCTCTGCAGCGTGAAAGAGGTCGAGAACAAGCTGATTGCGAGCTTGTCGAAAGGGTACCGGCAGCGCGTCGGCCTTGCAGAGGCACTGATCGATGAACCCGACCTTTTGATCCTCGACGAACCGACGATCGGACTGGATCCCAATCAGATTCGCCACGTCCGCGAGCTGATCAAATCCTTAGGCAAACGCCACACCATCCTGCTCTCGACTCATATCTTGTCGGAGGTCGAGGTCACCTGTTCGCGGGTGATCATTATCCATCGGGGAAAAATCGAGGCCTCCGATACGCCTGAAAACCTCGTCGGCCGGATCCGGACCTCCGGCACGGTCAGAGTGGAAGTCCGAACCGGCAGCGACGATCCGGTGGAGATGCTCGAAAAGATCGTTGGGATAAAAAGTGTCGCGGACAATCCGGAAGATGGATGGCACCGCTGTTCGATCCGCGTCGAAGCAAATTCGGATCTGCGGGAAGAGATCTATCGGCTGGCGGTCGAGCGGCGTTGGACAATCAGGGAACTAACTCAAGAGCGGGCGACATTGGAGGATGTATTCGTGGAAATAACCCATGCCGACAACTAGTAAAAATCCGATGCAGAGAGGCCAACCATAGCGCGATGAGACGTCTTTTCACTTTGCTTAAGAGAGAGCTATCGGTTTTTTACTATTCGCCAATAGCCTATATTGTCCTATTCCTTTTCCTGATTCTAAACGGTTTGTCGTTCTGGTTCGCGATCGCCTTGCTGAACCGGGCGCCGTCTGAAAATACTGTGGTTCAGGTTTTCTTTAACTCGGCGTTTTTCTGGATTGCTTACCTTCTGGTGTTTCCGGTGATCACGATGCGGTCGTTTTCGGAGGAGTTTAAAATGGGAACCATCGAGACGTTGATGACCGCGCCCGTTCGAGATTGGGAGGTCGTCGCGTCGAAATTTATGGCGGCGCTGGTTTTCTACATGAGCCTCTGGCTTCCCAGTTTATTGTATTTTCTAATATTCGGCTGGCTCGGCAATCGTTCCGCCATAGGGTCCGCGGGCCAGGTTTGGGCGCCGTATTTGCTCTTGCTAGTCATGGGAATGTTTAATGTCTCTTTGGGCTGCCTTGCTTCGGCTATGACTTCGAATCAGATCGTTGCCGCGATGATTTCCCTGGTGCTGACGATCGGCTTTTTTTTTGTGACGCTTATCAACTATGTCGTCAACAGCTCGTCTCCAATTCTCCGGGAAATGACCGCTTATGTCGCTCAATTGGACCACATGGACTCCTTTTCGCGCGGGATCGTCGATTCCCGAGTGTTTGTCTTTTACCCGAGCATGACACTTCTTTTGCTGGTGATCACCTACCAGGTATTCCAGTACCGGCGTTGGAAGGCGTAACGATTTCCGGAGTTGCATGGCCAATCCACCCTCGAAGCCAGCCGGCATCAAACGACTACGGATCGGCACAAACGTAGTCCTGCAAACCATTATTGTTACCGTGATCGTTCTGATGATTAACTACCTCGGATTCAACCGGTACAAACGCTGGGATCTTTCCGGATATAATAAGTACGCCCTTTCAGAACTGACCAAGAAAATTCTGAAATCCCTCAAAAAAGAGGTGACAATCTATGTGTTCTTTTCACCAACTTCGCAGACTGGAGGTTCAGAACTCTACTACGACCTCCAGAACCTTTTAAAAGAATACGAATTCGCCGGCAAACGGAAGGTCCAGGTTGAGACGATCGATCCTTATCGCAACCTCACACGCACACGCGAGCTACAGGTAAAGTTTAATTTCGGCGCAGACGAAAATTTGGTCATCCTCGACTATCAGAACCGCAAGAAGATTCTCCGCGTGGCCGAGATGGCTGAATATGATCCTCCAGGAATGTTTAGTGAGACGCCTCAAGTCAGAGCCTTCCGTGGCGAGCAAGTCATCACGAGCGCGTTGATCGAGCTGACGGAAGACAAAGAAACCAAGATCGGCTTTATCACGGGGCATGGTGAACCGAGCCTCGAAAGCGACTCGCCTCTGACACGATTCAAAGAGTACGTCGAACGCCAAAATCTCAAACTCGAACCGCTGATCCTGACTAACTTGGAAAGCGTTCCAACTGATTACGCAGCCGTTATCCTGACAGGGCCAAAATACGACCTTGGCGACAGAGACGTTTCTTTGCTTCGCAATTATTGGAACGAGCAAGGCCGGATACTCATTTTGCTCGATCCGAAAGTCAAAACGCCAAAGCTCGTTCAATTTCTCACGGAATTCGGCGTCCGCGCCGATCCGGACCTAATCGTCACCCAATTCAAGACCGGCATCGAAGAACGATCCGTAACCCTGGATGTGTACGCTCAGTTCCTGCCGGAAACGAGTTTTCTGAGGGCGTTGAGCCAAGCGACCGGTTATTTTCCCGGCGGTACCTGCTCGCTTTCGATCGACGAAGCGAAGGTGTCCCAGGGAGGATTGACAATGATGCGGGCATTAACGCCGGCGGCACCTGATTATTGGGGTGACAAAGACGAAATTCTGTATTCCAAAAAGACCCCGACCTATGCCCAAGGGATTGATCTGCCGCCTCCACTCTATTTTGGGATTGCGCTCGAAAAAGGAGCTATCAAAGACGCGCGCGTCCAACTGCATTCCTCCTCCCGGATGATGATTCTCGGCAACGCCGATTTTCTGCGGAACGAATCCCTGAGTGAATCTCCGCCGGACGTCGATTTCATGTTGATGACTATCAACTGGCTCGCGGACCGGGAACAACTGGTCGCGATCGCTCCGAAGGCAGCCAGAACTTTCACGCTGAACCTTTCCGACGGCCAAATGAGTGAAATCGTCCTTCTGACCGTCGCGGGGATCCCAATGCTAATAGGACTATTGGGGCTAAGTGTCTGGTCGATCCGACGGCGCTGAAGGGAGGAGTTCAGGAGTTGCAGGAGTTCAGGAGTTCAGGAGTTCAGGAGTTGCAGGGAGGTGTGTTGGACTACCGAGGCCCCCGTTATTGCTTCTGACTCCTGTAACTCCTGCAACTCCTATAACTCCTGAACTCCTGGCCTGCATCGCTGACAAATCCTTAGAGATTTGTCAGCGATGCAGGCTAGGATAAGGTCGTGTTCACAATGGCCTGCCGGCGAAATAGAATTGTCGGATCATGAAGCCGAGAACCACCCTGATTCTGCTGGCCATTGCGATCGCGTTTGGCGGTTTCATTTTTGGCCTCGACCGGTGTTCACAAACTACGCGTGACCGCCGGGAGCGCTCTGCTCACGTCGTAGAGGTCAACAGGACAGATATCGAAGGGGTAACGATCCACAACGGCAGCGGACTGATTAAAGTCAAAGCGGAAGGTGACGCCTGGAAAATGGTTGCTCCGTGGCAGGACGACGCAGATGCGGGTGTCATCGACCAGCTTCTCGATGCAGTACAAAATCTCCGTCCGGAAGATGTCATTGCAGATCTGGGAAAGGGAGATAAGAAGCGGCAAATGTTAAAGGACTTCGGACTAAACAAAACAAAGCTTCGCCTGAAACTTGACGGCAAGCAGATGCCGGCGGAGCTGGAGTTTGGACAGGACACGGCTGTCCAAGGCCGCGGTTATGTCCGCGTTGCGGACGACGATGCCGTTTATGTCGTTCCCAATGATTTAAAGAATATTATCTCCAAAACACCGGAGGATTTTCGTGACCACCGGATGACGCCCTTCCTGACGACGTTGATTAATCGGGTCATTTTTCGAGTGAGCGGCGGAGAAATCGAGCTTGCCAAAGAACAGGACAACTGGCAACTGGTGCGCCCGATCAAAGCGCGGGCAAGCAATGACGCAGTGGTTGACATCCTGACCAAGATGAACCAGACGCAGATCGCGAAGTTTGTTTCAGAGAACAAATCGAATTCGGGATCGGACGGTCTGGATTCGCCCGCCGATGTCCTCACCCTGTATGGCGGGGAGGGAAAAAAGTTTGAGATCGAAATCGGGAACCCTGTTCCATCCGATCCGCAAGCGGTCTACGCAGGACTTCCGGAACGAAATACGGTCGTTGAAGTGAGCAAAGAGTTTGCCGGCTTGTTCAACATCACCCCAAACGATTTGCGCGATCGAAAGATTGACCGGTTGAATTCCGATCTTGTCGATCGCGTCACCATCGAAAATAAAAACCAGCCAAAAATTGTCCTCGCTCGAGAAGAAAATCGCTGGCGTTTCCTAAACCCGGCGAACGCGCCGGCCAACTCGAATAATATTAACCGGCTGATCCAGGAAATTAATGACGATGAAGTCACGGAATTTGTTTCAGATACGGCGACCGATCTGGCTAAGTACGGGCTCGATCAGCCACAACTGAAAATTACCTTCAGCTCCTATTCGTCGGAAAATACGGCTGAGTCGAATGCCGGCGAAGTCGTCCTCTCGACTCTGGAATTCGGGAATTCGGCAAACGGCATTACCTACGCCCGCGTGGAAGAGGAACCCTACATTTTTTCGATTGCGGACCAGATGTTTGGCGATCTGCCAAAGACGATATTCAGCTTCCGGAGCCTCGATATTCTCGATTTGAAACGAGACGAATTGATCAGCGTGAGTGTGGGAAGGGCGGGTGAAGAACCGGTTGACCTGGTCAGAGATGCAAAGGGGAAGTGGGTGCTGAAAGGCCATGAAAACCGCCAAAACGACGGTCAGATCCAGCTATTCTTGACAACGTTGACTGGTCTGCGCGCCGCGGCCTGGGCTGGCGGCTTAAATCCTGAATACGGGTTGGACCAGCCTTCGCTTGAAATTAAGATTTTGTACCAAGCCGATGAACAAAAACGCGATGCGGAGATCAAGTTCGGCAAGGCTAATTCCGGAAACCAGCACTACGGAATGTGCACCGAAGAAGAGGGGGTTTTTCTTGTCGACGACGAGCAGTTCAACGAATTGAAGTCGTCGCTGAAACGTTGAGAAGAAGAACTTGCTGAATCGGCTAACGATCGCGCGCACAGTTGCCACACTTTTCACTCCTTAATCGGAATTCCGAATTTGAAACCACAGATTTCACAGATTGCGCAGATTAGATTGCAGGAGGGCTCCCGGGTTCACACCTTCTGGCCGGTATAAACTGTCACGACACCCATCGTCAGCGGTCTCGCGTCGCAGTCCAAAAACCCGCAACGGCGCAAGAGTACCAGCATTGCCTCGCCCTTTGGAAACCCTTCGATCGTCCCGGCCAAATAATGATAAGCATCCGGTTCACCGGTCAGCCAACCGGCCAAAACCGGCAAGACGTGATGGAGATAAATCCGGTAAAGAATCCGAAGAGGCGGATTCGGAAGAGAAAAATCCAAGATCACCAAATGGCCTCCAGCGCGCAGAACTCTTCCCGCTTCGTTGAGCGCGACCTCGTAAGAAGCCATATTTCGCAAACCGAAGGCAATCGTCACGACGTCGAAGCTGCCATCCTGGAACGGCAGCGCCAAACCATCAGCGACGACCAACTCCGTGATTCCACGGCGGCGCGCAAAGGTTAGCATCGGCGCGCAAAAGTCTGCTCCGACAACGCGCGCGCCAGGGATCTGCCTTTGGAGTTCCTGAGCGAGGACACCGCTCCCGGTCGCCAGATCCAGAATGGCGGAGGGCGCCCAGCTCTTCACCCTCGCGCCAACGTTTGCTCGCCAGAGCGAGTCGCGACCAAGGCTCAAAAGGCTGTTTGCCAAGTCGTACCGATGCGCGATCCGAGCAAACAAGCGCTGGATCGTGTTCGGTTCCTTCTGCGTAAAGGCGGATTCCATGATCGAAACTGCTCACGAGAGGACTCGAACCTCCACGGGTTACCCCATACGGTCCTGAGCCGTACGCGTCTGCCAGTTCCGCCACGTGAGCGCGGGAGACGGGAAGCTATCGGAGAAAGAAGCGTTGTAAAGGGAATTAAGAGGGTGCATGCCCCGGTTCAATTGAGCCGCATGGGCATCAAAACGTACAGGAACGGACCGGGAATTTTGATGACGCCGGGACTCATTTCGTCGATCAGATCGAGGTAGACCTCATCGTTCGACAGGTTTCGCAGCGGCGCCATGAGAAACTCCGGATTGAAGGCAATCGAGAAGTCGCGCCCTTTGTACATAACCGCCAACGATTCCTTGGCTTCGCCAACATCCGGCGTGGTCGCGACGATGTCGATGTTGCTCTTCGAGAAGATGAGTTTGACGGAGTTGGACTTTTCGCTAGCCAGCAGCGAAACGCGGCGCACCGCGGTTAAGAACGTCTCCCGCTCGAGTGTGATCCGCTCTTTCGCTTCGCCCGGTATGACCTGGCGATAGTTGGGATAATTACCCTCGATCAACTTCGAGACGAGCAGAGTCCGATTCAGCTCAAACGCGATCTGGTTCTCACCGATGCTGAGTTTCACTTCTCCCTCCTCCCGCACCAGGCGTTGCAATTCTGCGACCGCCTTGGTCGGAACAATGATGTCCAGTTCCTGGCTGCGTGGAAACTCCAGCTCAAGATCAACCAACGCGAGTCGTCGGCCGTCCGTTGCAACCAAAGTGAGTTTATTCTCTTTGAATGAAAAAAGCACGCCGTTCAACACATACCGGGTTTCATCCGTCGAGATGGCATAGGAGGTCTTTTTTAACCCGTCCTTCAGTTCCTTTTGACCGATGGTGAAATCTTTCGCGTCATCGAAGCGGGCCAGCGGCGGGAACTCTTCTTCCGGCAAACCAAGAATCTTGAAAAAACTCGATCCACTCCGGATTGAGGCGAAATTTTTGGAATCGACGTCGACATAGATCTCGGACGCCGGCAACTCGCGGACGATCGCAAAGAGTCTGCGAGCCGGAAGAGTCGTGGCGCCGGAACGTTCCACTTGCGCTTCGATGGTCCCGCGAACACCGACGTCCAGATCAGTCGTGGTCAGCCGAATCTCTCCATCGCTGGCTTGCAGCAACACGTTCGATAAGATTGGAAGTGTCGTGCGGGTGCTGACGACATTTTGGACGGTAGAGAGACCTTCCAGCAATTTGTCCTTACTGACGCTGAATTTCATTTTGTGGGGATATCAAATCACGTGCGCGAAATCTCCGCAAGTCGCTGGATGTGAGGCAAAGAAGCTGTCTCTACTCCCAAGCGAATCAATCTGCCAGGATGCCGCCTGGCACATTTCCAATCGCTGATTAAAGAAAATTCCGGATAAGGTCAAGGGGAACGGGGCACCAGCGGCAGGAGTTCAGGAGTTGCAGAATCCGGGACCGACCTATTTTGCGCGGTAGAAGCCATAGCGGATTGCTTGACTTTCGAGGGAGCTGCCCGAAATGCAAACTCAACTCTGAACTCTTGAATTACCGCTCCAACTGGGTATCGAGCAGAAGAATCAGTTGTCGAACCTGATCCTCTTTTTTCATTCGCTCCGTGACGGCTTTAAAGGCGTGCAGAACCGTGCCATGATCACGTCCGCCAAACGCATCTCCGATCTCATTCAGAGAAGATTTCGTGTGACGGCGGGCGAGATACATCGCAATCTGGCGTGGAAACGCGATATTGGCCGGGCGACGTTTGCTCGTCATATCCGCAAGTCGAACATCAAAATGCTCGGCGACCTTTTTCTGGATCTGATCGATTGTGACGATCTTCTTGGCTTCCTCCTGCAATATATCCCGCAGTAGTTGCTCCACAGTCTCCCGCGAAATCTCGCGTCCGCTCAGGGAAACGAAGGAAGCGACTCGCATGAGAGCCCCTTCCAGGCGCCGGACATTCGTGCGAACGCGCTGCGCCAGAAATTCAAGAATCTCCTGACTCAACTGGACGTGCAGGATCTGGACCTTCTTCTGCAGGATCGCCATGCGCGTCTCGATATCTGGCGGCTGAAGTTCGGCCGTCAGGCCCCATTCAAAGCGCGATACCAGTCGCTGCTCCAAGTTCGCTATCTCACTTGCTGGACGATCGCTCGACATAACAATCTGCTTCCGGCCGTCGAATAAGGTATTGAAGGTGTGAAAGAATTCCTCCTGCGAGCGCTCTTTGCCGGCAAGAAAATGGATATCGTCGATCAGGAGCAGGTCGGACTGGCGGTAACGTTTTCGGAATTTGACCAGCGTATTATGTTGGATTGCATCGATAAACTCGTTGGTGAATTTTTCGCTGGAAAGATACATGACTTTGAAGTTTTTCTTTCGATCCATCACCTGCTGGCCGATCGCCTGCATCAGATGGGTCTTACCCAGACCTACCCCGCCATAAATGAAAAGTGGATTATAGGTTTTCGCCGGCGATTGCGCGACGGCCAGGGCGGCAGCGTGCGCGAACTGATTGTTCGCGCCGACGACAAAAGTCTCAAAGCTGTTCCGCGGATTCATCCCATGATTATTCGCGGGCTCCGGCTCCGACTCCTGGATTCTTGCCTGCAGCTGATCCTCGGACGGCTCCGCCTGTGCTTCTGGGATTCGACCCAGGTTCCCATTCTCAGATACGCGAAACTTGATTTGTCGCGGGCTCCCCAGTACGGCGAGCGCGGCGGATTGAACGAGGCTCAGATAGTTGCTTTCAATCCAGAGCTGGTAAATCGTATTTGGCACTTCGAAGGTAAGCGCGAATTCGTCTGCATGGACGAGGTCAATCGTTGCAAACCATCTTTGGAAGGCGTCGGCGCTAACGTGCGGACGAATGCCGGCGACGATCTCCTCCCAGATCCTGCGGTAGCTGTCTTCCATACCTGATTTATCCACACCACCTCTTGGTTGATCGCCCGCGACCTCCGCGTCCCGCAAAAATGAGACGCAAAGATAAACCAACAAACAGAGTTTCTAGCATCCCGTGGATCACTCCCAGCAACGGCGATCTAAGTGGTTCTATTTTGGATACTTATATTTCCCGGATTTTTTAGGGGTACAGTAAATCGCGCAACCACCGCTTTTGTTGTTCCGTGCCACCGCCAACTTCCTACATTCTGTGACCAATCGACGCGCTTGCTCCACATACCTTATTCACAAGTTATTCACATGCACCCGGCACGCTTGCCGGCGAGCGGGGGACAGCCTAGTTTCCTGCTCCTGAGTCAGCAAGCAAAAACTCCGTGAATCCCACTAAATAATTTCCCTATCAAAAGGAGGTTCCGCGTGACCGACCGGAATCGACTCCGCGCGGACTAAGCTACATTCCTTGCGCATCAGAATCGGTCCCGCGCTTTTCCGCCGAATGGACCCGCTCCGCGGGCGTTGGAAAAATGCAACTAACCGTGAAACAAACCAGGCAACCGACAAAAACCCACCACGGAAAGGCGATTACCGGCCACCATTGCGGCAGCCATCCGCCGAAAGCCCAATCTTGCGGTCGCAAGCGGCCGGCAAACGCTAGCTCACGCAGGTTAACCGCCGGCAGCTTAACTTTGCAAAACACTAAGACCGCGGCGACGCCTAACAACATTGCCAGGACATTGGTCTCATCCCGGCCTCTTCGCTTTGTCAGCATCCCGAGCAAAAATACGGCGAGCAGCGAGCCGTAGGCGTACCCGAAACTTTGCAAAGCCAATGGGATGATTGTCAGCTTTGAATCCTGCAAGACGGCGTAGGCGGCCAGAGTCGCAACGACAACCATCAATGCGCCAAAGACCACTGTGGCCGCCCGAGCCGTATAAACAGGAGATCTACGGGATTCCTGGCGCCTGAAATAGGGCAAATAAAAATCTTTTGTAAAACTTGTTGCTAAGGCATTCAAGGCCGCCGAGGTCGAGCCCATCATCGTTGCAAAGACACCGGCAATAATCAGCCCGCGCAGACCGACGGGCATTTGGGTCACGATGTAATAGGCAAAAATCTCGTTGTCCGCCGCCGGCAAATGCGGGTCCGGCAATACATCATAGTAAACGGATAGCAATATACCGACTAACAAAAATCCGAAGGCGATCGGCAAATCGGCCAATCCGCTCAAGATGAGAGATAGCCTGGATTTTCTGAAATCTTTCGCCGTTAACATTCGCTGGACATTATCCTGGTCCGTACCATGGGTCGCCATCGTTAGGAATGTCGAAGCGATGAGAGCTGAGAAGAGAGTATAAGGTTCCTCGAGCAAGTTTTTCAATCCGATCCAGAAGCCTCTTTGAAAATCGAACCCTGTCTGAAAGAAGGTTGGCCAGCCACCGAGCCGTTCCTTGACTGTAGCCAAACCGCCTGGAATGTGACGAATTAACAAACAAACTGCGAAGGCCATCGAACCCAGCATCAGACTCGCTTGGATAAAATCAGTCCAGACGACCGCCTTGATTCCGCCGATTGCCGTGTAGATCGTCGTCATCAGGGTGACGAACAGAATTCCCCAGAAATAGATCCAGATATTGACGGTGATTTCCGGAAAAAGGTATTGCCAGATCACCTTGATGATGACACCGCCGAGATAGAGGCGCACGCCAATACCAAGGACCCGCGTGAAAAGAAAAATGCCGCTTGCCAGATTTTTTGTCCATGGCCCAAAACGGATTTCAAGGAATTCGTAGATGCTCTGCACGCCGTAGCGGTAGTAAGGGCGGATGAAGGTAAAGGCGATCAAGACCCGGGCCAGGATGGTGCCGATCGTTAACTGGGCGTAGATGAAGCTCCGCGTTTTGAACCCCTCTGCCGGCGTTCCGAGGAAGGTCGCTGCGCTTGTCTCGGCGGCGATAATGGAGGCCAGGACAGCCCACCAGGGAATGGATCGTCCACCCAGGGCGAACTCGGTCAGGCTGGTGTTTCGTCTTCCCGCCCAGAGACCAATGCCGACAATGCCGGAGAAATAGAGCAGAAGCACGATCGCGTCGAGCCAGAGGTGGGCCGGTTGAATCGATGAGTTAAGCATCTCATCCGCGATCAACGACTCAACTCTGCGACAGGCACAGGCACGGCGACCGGGGCCAGATTTTTGAGCAGAATCCGGGAGTTTCGCCCGCTGGCCTCGTATTTTGTGCGCCGGGCTGGCGGCAAAGTTTCGGGCCCGACTTCAACAAAACTGGCCTTCTGTTGAAGGAAAACAAATGCTTGTGTCGACAATGCGATCAATTTTGAAAATCCGCGCTCTCGCGCGAGGTTCTCGACAAAAGAAATCAGCTTGCGCCCAAGTCCTTGATTTTCGTTCGATCGACTGACGTAGAGGCACGCCAACTCGGCCATCTTATGGTCAGGATACGGATACATGGCCACGCAACCGACAATGTGTCGATCAATCTCGAGAACCCAATAGTCTTCGATACCAGTCAGAATCTCAGCGCGCGTGCGGCGCACCAGTTCTTCGCTTCGGACGGATTGCTGGATCAGCGACATCACCTCCCGGATATCTTTCTTGTACAGATGTCGAATCTGCTCGTATTCGTTCGAGTAGACCATTGTTCCGACCCCGCCGTTGCTGAAGATCTCCGCCAGAAGGGCCTCGTTAACGTTCCCATTCAAAAGGTGCACGCGGGGTACTCCGTAGCGGCATGCCTGCGCCGCATGCTCCAATTTTGAAAGGAGACCTTTTGGAAGGTGATCCTTCTGCTTTTTGAGAACTTCCTCTAACTCCGGAGCAACCAGATGACCGATCCGTTGCCCATCCAGGACCAGCCCATCGAAGGCCGAAAGGTAGATCAACTTTGCGGCGTGTAACGCTTCGGCAACTTCGAGAGCCACCAAATCGGAATTTACCCGAAACGTCCTGCCTTCTCCGTCAAATCCGAGGGGAGGAATCACCGGGACGATCTCCGCGTTCAGAAAAAGCTCCAGGACCTTGACATCGATGCGTTCGACTTTGCCGGAATATTGAAAATCGACTCCGCGCACGATTCCGGACGTATGGGCGATGATGCAGTTGGCATAAGCCGCGCTGAGATCGACCTGTGTCAGTCCTTCCATGATCCGGTTGGTCAACCGGAGTGCGACATTGATTGAAATCTCGAGGGTTGTTTCATCCACCAATCCGATGCCGTCGGAGTTTGAGGGCTGGATCCCCTGTTCGTGCGCAGCCTGTTCAATCTGAAGACCGGCGCCGTGAACCAGAACAACTTTAATGCTCAGAGAGCGGAGGACAGCGATGTCGAGAAGAATATTCGCGAAGTTCTCCGAGCCAAGAATCTCGCCATCGATCGCGACGACAAAGATCTTGTCCCTGAAATGCGTGACATACTGCAGAATTCCGCGGAGCTCAGGTAGTTTCATGAGGGCATCAGCGATTTGCAGTGGTTAGATACAAGCACGAACATTCGGAGGCAAGAAGGGACCGTGTCGGGGTGTCGGCGTTTGCAAAGTGTCTTCAACTTCGTCGACCGTGCTCTTCGGCCACCAAAGCCGCCAACCGGTCCAGGTTCAATTCCGTGGCGCTTTTCACGATCAGATCGGCAACGGTTAAGTCCTGGCGCTCGCTGAATCGGTTCGGAATGGCGACTGCCGTCAAACCAGCCTGCTTGGCGGCATGGCATCCAGGCTCGGAATCCTCCAAGGCCACGGCATCGCCGGGTTCGACCTGCAATGTCTGGACCGTCTTAAGGTAGATGTCCGGAGCAGGTTTCGGATTTATGACCATGTCACGCGTGACGACGGTGTCGACGTAATCGCGCAGACCAAGCCGCTGCAAGCCGCCTTCGACCCATCCATTCTCGGAGTTACTTGCAACACCGACCCGCAGGCGGCGTTCCCTGGCGCTGCGCAGGAGCGGTTCGATCCCTGGAAGCACGCTGGCCTGAAGCGTCAATTCCCAGTTCCGGGCTTCTCGTTTCGGCATAAGCTGCGACCAGTCGAGCCGGCGGCCAAGGATCTGTTCCAGGTGGATGGCCGGATCAAACCCTCCGACGTACCCAGTCGCATGTCGCCAATCGTCGATACTGAGTTTTGCGTCAAACTCCTGGTAAATTTCCTGCCAGCTGATGAAGCCTGGATTTTCGGTATCGACAATCAATCCGTCGAAATCAAAAACAATCGCAGCCAGTGTCATCGGATTGAGCCTGCAGGCCGGGTTCAGCATTCAGCGTTCAGCGTTCGGCGTTCGGCGTTCAGCGTTCGGCGTTCAGCGTTCGGCGTTCAGCGTTCAGCGTTCGGCGTTCGGCGTTCAGCATTCAGCGTTCACGGTTCCTTAAATCCGTGAAATCTGCTGTTTCAAATTCGGCATATCGGCCCATACGAATTAACGCTTGCCGGTGACTTCGAAAAGATCCGCGTCCGCGAAAAAACGCTTCAACTCCAATGCCGCATTCTGCGGGCTGTCAGATCCGTGGACCACGTTGACCATGGAATCCCTGCCGAAATCGCCTCGGATCGTTCCCTTCGGCGCTTTTCGGGAATCGGTGGGGCCCATCAGGTCGCGAACGTGCGCTACGGCATTTTCGCCCGACAAAGCCAATCCGATGACCGGGCTGGATTGCATAAAGGCCTTGAGCTCGGGGAAAAAGGGCCGGTCCGCGATATGGGAATAGTGCTCGGCAAGTACCTCATCCGCGAGGAGCAACATTTTGCAGCCGACAATCTCTAAGCCAGACGCCTCAAATCGACTAATCACATCGCCGCAATGGCGATCCGCAAGACAATCCGGCTTAAGCAGTACAAAGGTCGTTTCGATCATAATTGACCCTCTCGTTTCGCACGAAGCCAGACTTTTTCAAGGGCGATCGGAGCAGAACGTGTCGGCTTATGGGCGGGTCGGCGTAGACTGAAACGCCTGATTCATGATTTCTTGACATCCGCTTCAACCGCATAACATCCGAACGCCGAACGCCTTCGGCGGTAGTCGCGACGTTGGTGAAAATCGTCTCCTTTTCCATCGAACGCATCGCAAAGGATCAACATTTGCTCCGCCATCCACCCTTCTCTGCGTCCGAGATAAGAAGATTGAGTCTGCCATCGTAAGCATTTACCCTTGTCCCGGCCAACAACTTTCCGGGAGAGTCTGCTACGGTGAGACATTTGCAATCGCAGAAGGGATCCCATCCGTCGATCGGACTAGACATTCATGACGTCGCGTTCGGGGGCGCAGGGGTAGGACGGCTCGACGGAAAAATTGTCTTCGTCCCTTTCACGATCGATGGGGAACGAGTCGAGGCCGAAGTCGTTGAACACAGAAAAAGTTTCGACCGCGCGCGGCTCCGGAAGGTGATCGTTCGCGCGGCCGAGCGGGTTGACCCGGTCTGCCCTTATTTTGGCCAGTGCGGCGGCTGCGATTACCAGCATATCGCCTACCGTCATCAGCTGGAATTAAAACGCCGCCAAGTGGCGCAGCTCCTGGAACGGATCGGCCGCATTAGCGATGTCGAAGTATTGCCCACCTTGGCTTCCGAAGGATCCTATGCATTCCGAAACCGGATCACGGTTCATGCGATCGACGGGAGAATCGGATTTTTTGCAAAACAGAGTCGTGATGTGGTGGATATTGAACGTTGCGCGATCGCAATTCCGACTGTGAATGACGCGTTGAAAGAGCTTCGCGCAACGGGTCTTGCAGAGGGAAGGCACAGGACCCTGCGGGGAGCAGGAGTACCGCGGACGTTCACGCAAACTAACGATTCCGTTGCAAGGGCGCTCCTTGATTTTGTCGTTCGCCAGGTCGTTGGCGAAGTGCTCGTCGACGCCTATTGCGGCGCCGGCGTTTTCGGGCACGCCATGGCCGAGCGACTGGAGAGGGTGATCGGTATCGATTGGAATGAGCCGGCAATCAATGCCGCACGAAAATCGGCGGATTCGAACGAGACATACCTCTGCGGCGACGTCGGCGAAACGATTGGATCTCTCCTTGTGAATGAACAACCTCACACTGTTATTCTCGATCCTTCCGCAGAGGGCGTTGACGATCGAGTCACCGACGCGCTGGAGGTCAATCCTTGCAACCGCTTGATCTATGTCTCCTGCAATCCACCCGCGCTCGCCCGCGATCTGGCACGCCTGCGAAGCGCCTATCAGATAATCGCCGTCCAGCCATTCGACATGTTCCCGCAGACCGCCGAGATAGAAGCAGTTGCGGTGTTGGATTTAAAGCGGGAGTCAGCAGTTGCAGGAGTTCAGGAGTTGCAGAATGGACGAAGAATGTGGCGTTAGATTCGGGTGCCTCCTATCGAAGTCCGAGCCTTATCGCCATAGCATCGATTTTTGCGCGTACTTTCTCGTCCATCCGCACAAGTTCGGGCCAGCCACGGTTGTACCCTTCCGACGGCAATTTTCTGGTTGCATCGATCCCCATATGAGACCCGATGTTCGCAGTGGTTGGCGCATGATCGAGGCTGTCACATGGACTCTTGACAAAGGTCGAGTCCCGCTGCGGATCTGTGTTCGCGCAAAGTCGGAATAGCACGTCACTGGTGTTGTGCACGTCGCAGTCTTCGTCCAGGACCACGATGTACTTCGAAAACATCATTTGGCCCATCCCCCAGAGACCGTGCATGATCTTGTACGCCTGATACGGGTACTGTTTGCGAATGCTGACAAAGACCAAGTTGTGGAAGACCCCTTCAGCGGGCAGCGCCATATCCACGATCTCGGGGAAATTCATTTTAAAGACCGGAAGAAAAATGCGGACACTCGCGCTGCCCATATAAAAATCTTCCATCGGTGGAACCCCGACGATAGTTGCAGGATAGATCGCCTCTTTCCGATGGGTGATCGCGGTCAGATGAAACACCGGATATTGGTCGACCGGCGTATAGAAACCGGTGTGATCACCAAACGGTCCCTCACCGCGCAATTCACCTGGTTGGACAAACCCTTCCAGGACAAAATCCACGTCAGCGGGAACCTCCAGGTCGCAGGTTTCGCACTTCACTAATTCGACCGATTTTTTTCGGGCAAACCCGGCGAAAAGCACTTCGTCCAGACCATCCGGCAACGGGGCGGTTGCTGCGAAGGTGTAGGCCGGGTCACCGCCCAGACAGACCGCCACCAGCATGGGCTCATTTCTTTCATAGTAACGTTTTCCGTGACGCGCCCCGACTTTGTGGATCTGCCAATGCATCCCGGTCGTTCGACCATCATAAACTTGCATCCGGTACATCCCGATATTTCGCTCCCCGGTGTCGGGATCTTTCGTGTAGACGGTCGGCAGCGTGATAAACCGTCCCCCGTCCTTCGGCCAACAGAGTAAAATCGGCAGATCCTTGAGGGAAAAATTGCCGCCTTTATCGAATCGGTGAATGACCTCTTTGCATGGGCCATCGGTGACGCGCTTGGGACGCGCATGCAGCAGGTCGACCCCTTGTTTTAGCAAAGACCAACCTTGACGCATGGAGGTCGGCGGTTTCGCTTTCAGGATCAGTTGCATCTGGTGAGCAATTTCATCGATCGACTCCAGACCGAGCGCACGGGCCATTCTGCGTTCAGAGCCCATCGTATTGATGGCGACCGGAAACGGCGAAATCTTGCCGCCGATCGTCGGCTTTTCGAACAGGAGCGCTTTCCCGCCTCCGGGCGCTTTCATCTGCCGGTCTGCCAACTCCGTTATCTCCAGTTCCGTGGCAACCGGTTCGGAAATCCGCACCAGTTCCGACGTCCGGTCGAGTTCTTCGATGAAGTGAGAGAAGGAACGATAAGCCATAGATGTTTCAGGATGCAGCCTCTTCAGCCTGCTCCCGGCTGCTCAGCGAGTATACTCCCAGGCGGTACACCGGTCTCGCTCGAAAAATGCCGATTTGTACGGGACCTCATAGTCGACTATATCGCTGATATACGGATTGAACGGGTAATAACCGTAAAACCCGCCACGCCCATAGAAAGGCCGCGACCAACCGTAACGATAATATCCGTACCCGGAGAACGGCGGATAATCGCCGGGCACGATTTCGCTACGCGTTGTCGTATAAATCCAGGCCTCGAAAGGAACTCCCGCACGGCTACCATATCGAACCCGATCAGGTTTGCCCCAGGCCATGTAGACTGCCGCTCTTGTCATCCCTTCGCGAATACCACCTTGGTGGACCAAGGCCTGATCTCCCGGTGATAGCGAAGCGAAAGTTTGCGGATTTCCCCGAATACGCGAGTCGACCGTCGAGCACCCGGCAAGAAATCCGAAAAGAAGCACCGCGATTCCGAGAAAGAGCGTGCGAACCAGAGGCTGCGTTGAAGTGCAAAGTTTTAGACCTGATGCCACGTTGATCAATGACCCCTTTTCTTTGAAGAGTCACCGAACTATCCGGCATCTGAGCGGTTGCACAAGATATCGCCACTGCGTAGCTTCTCAAAATGGAGGATCCATTTGGCCATCGAATCAATTACCTGCGAGTGTCGATCACCGACAGGTGCAATGAACGATGTCTCTATTGCATGCCTCAAGAGTTGCAGGAATGGCTTCCGCGCTCGGAGATCCTGAATTTCGAGGAAATCACGCGGCTGGTCCAGATCGCGTGCGATCTCGGTGTGACCAAGATACGAATCACCGGCGGGGAACCGCTGGTGCGACAAAATGTTCTCCAACTTTTTCGTCAGCTCGCCGAACTGACGAAAATCGCAGAGATCGGGATATCAACCAATGGCTCGCTTCTCTGCAAGAGGGCCGAAAACGGTGAGACTGTGGCGCGTACCCTTGTGAAATGCCGGGTGCGCACGGCGAACATCTCGCTCGATACACTTGACCGGGAGATGTACCGCTCGATCACGGGCCGTGATTTTCTACCGCAAACTCTTGAGGGCATCGCCGCTGCAAAAGAAGCTGGGTTCGAAAGCGTAAAGCTCAACGCGGTGCTGATGCGGGGCCGCAACGAAGAGGTTCTTCCGGATCTGGTGCGGTTCGCCCGAACGGAGAATCTGTTGCTCCGGTTTATTGAATTGATGCCCGTGACCACGACCGACGTTTTGACGGACGCAAATTTTCTCTCGGTCGGGGCAGCGCGCCGCCGGTTGGAATGGGAATTCGGTCCGCTTATCCCTGAACCGGAGTTCAAGACGAATGGACCTGCGTCCTATTTTCGGTTTGCAGATTCGCGGCAGCGAATCGGTTTCATCGGAGCGATGACGAACCTGCACTTCTGCGAGAGTTGCAACAAGTTGCGGCTCACCTGTGAGGGAAAGCTTCGGCCCTGTCTTGGCAGCCATCTCGAATACGATATCAAAACGCCGATGCGCCAAGGGGCAAGCGATGAACAACTGCGCCGCTTCTTCGGTGAAGTAGTCAAACGCAAGCCCGAACAACATGATTTCCGTGAGAATTACCGACCCGGGCGGCGGATGGTCGCGATCGGAGGATAGCGCGTGGCGGACAAGTTTTCTCATCTCGCCGAGGATGGATCCGTCCGAATGGTGGACGTCTCCGCCAAACCGGTAACTAAACGAGTCGCTACAGCGGAAGCCATGATCTCGCTTCGGCCAGAGACGATCGCAAAAATAGACTCGAATCAGGTGGCAAAAGGGAACGTGCTGGCGACGGCCCGCGTCGCGGCAATCCAGGCGGTCAAACGAACGGGAGAATTGATACCGCTCTGTCATACGCTTCCTGTGCATCACGCGCAGGTCGAGTTCGAGAACCGCACCGAGGGAATCCGGATTAAGTGCCGAGTGGCCACGGCCGCGCAGACAGGTGTCGAAATGGAGGCTCTGACGGGTGCAAGTATTGCCGCCCTGACGATCTATGATATGTGCAAAGCGATCGATAAAGTGATGGTGATCTCTGGTGTTCGCCTTCTATCCAAATCCAAAGAATCGCAATGAATCAGACGACAGTCGGCGTGATTACCGTTTCTGATCGAGCATCCCAGGGGTTGTACGACGATCTCGGGGGACCTGCCTTGAAGGAGGCCGCCACGGGGTACGGTTGGCAAATTCTCGCCGAAGCGATCGTTCCCGACGATCAGGTCCGCATTCGTGAGACGATTCGGTCGTTCTCTCAGCAAGGTTGCGCTCTCATTTTGACCACCGGGGGGACGGGCGCCGCGCCCCGGGATGTCACGCCGGAAGCGATTCGTGCGATCATGCGTGTGGAACTGCCCGGGTTCGGCGAAGTAATGCGCGCCGGGTCGTTGAAGCTGACACCAAACGCCATTTTGTCGCGGTCCCTGGCCGCCATCGTCGACCGATCCCTGGTAATCGCTCTTCCGGGTAAACCGCAGGGCGCAGTGGATTGCCTCGGGTTCGTCGTAGGCGCAATTCCGCATGCGGTGAAAATCGCGCAAGAAATACCGACATCCTGCTAGGAAGGAGCTCGGGAGAGTCGAAACGGCGGGCGGCCGGAGAATCGAATCGGCGGGTCGGCGGGTCGGCGAACGCGAACCGACCGCCCCTCCTCTATTGACTCCTGCAGGTCCGCCGAACGCCATTTGCTCCTGAAAGTCTGCACGCGGCCTCGCCCGTGGGGTGATTCTGACTCCTGAACTCCTACTTGAATAATTCCCCGATGGCCGGCAGGAATAAAAGAATATCGGCGAATAGACTTAAAAGCGCCGGGTGTATTCGCCATCGCAACGACCGAAGCAAAACGGCGGCGCCAAGTGCCAGCACTACCGGTGTAAGCGGTCCAGCCAGACGAAGGCAGCAGAGCGCGATGCTCATCACTACGAGGGCGCATGCCAAAACCATGAGCAGGCCGCGGGTTCGCCGATGACCGAGGAGTACGGGTATTGTCTTGGTCCCGGTAAATCTGTCTCCGGCGATATCTCGATAATCGAAGACTAGCGCATTGATGGTTAAAATCAGAAAGATCCAGAGAAAGACCAACCAAACTTTCTGTTGCAACCCGTTTCCAGATTCCAGGGCAGGCCACGGGACTAGGCCAACGGCAATCACCGCGGGCGCCAGGAGAGACTTCAGGTATGGAAGATCTTTGAGCCGAAAACCTGCACCGGGGATCGGGCGCGAATAGAAACAGAGAATTCCGAACGCAACAGTGAGCGGAAATAGAAGCCAGAAACGCCCGGTCACTAGCAGCCACGCCACCTGGATTCCCGCGGAGAGTGAGACAAGAACAACCCGCCAGCATCGCAATCTCGCGCCCCAACTGGCCCTGAGCGGCGTGTTCAAACGATCGGCCGGGTCGAGGTAGAGACGATCCGCGTTGTAGACGAACAAGTACCCGGCAAACCAGAGCGGCGCGGACCGACTCCAGTCGATCTGCAAGATAGCGCACGCGACACAACCGAGAGCTGTGATCGCCGATGCCCCGACCAACTCGAGGAGATAAATAGAGATCAGAATTGATTTGAGCCAATTTGGACGGCGTGATTCGCGAAGCACGTCGAGAAGAGTACACGTTCGGCGGTCAACGGTCAGCTTTCGGCGTTCGGCGTTCGGCGTTCGGCGTTCGGCGTTCGGCGTTCGGCGTTCGGCGTTCGGCGTTCGGCGTTCGGCGT
>Ga0302325_10003224_pt1 | contig 38723 bp, 32 predicted proteins | sample Palsa_T0_2_FD_201948 | JGI IMG/M metagenome (GOLD analysis project Ga0302325, IMG submission 201948) | Peat permafrost microbial communities from Stordalen Mire near Abisko, Sweden - Palsa_T0_2 | ecosystem: Environmental > Terrestrial > Soil > Palsa > Peat permafrost | place: Sweden: Abisko...
GAAACAGACGTGGCCAATCCGGCGGATGTAGAACGCCTGGTGAGCGAGACTCTGCGGCGCTTCTCCGAGGTTCACGTGCTGTTGAACGATGCCGCGATTCAGGTAAACAAAACCGTGGAAGACACCACGGTCGACGAATGGACACGGGAGGTCGCCATTAACCTGGGCGGCGTCTTCTTGTGTTCGAAGTACTTCCTGCCATACTTGCGCAAGACGCGTGGCAACATTGTGAGCCTCTCCTCGGTCAACGCCTACTTTGTGGAACCTGGTTGCGCGGCGTATTGCGCTACGAAAGCTGCGATCATCGGGCTGACCAAGGCCATGGCGATTGACCACGGTAAGGATGGCATTCGCGTGAATTGCATTTGTCCTGGGTATATCGATGCCGGTTTGGCGGAAGGATATTTTCAAGCGCAGCCAGATCCGGCCGCGGCGCGTGCTTCTGCCGGCAAACTGCACGCGTTGTGGCGCATCGGCCGTTCCGAGGAAGTAGCGCGCGCCGCGGTCTATCTGGCAAGCGACGACGCATCTTTTGTCACAGGTACCGCACTGGTGGTGGATGGCGGCTTCGGTTCGGGTTTACCACCGGTGATATAATTAGCGCCATGCCGCCGAGCCCTAAGAATTGGACGTGGGCCTGTATTCTATTCTCCGCCCCTCTACTGCTTTCGGCATCCGACATTGCCCCGAAAGACTTGCCTTTGCATCAGCCCGCTGTGCGTACAGTATTCCCGGTGGGTGGGAGGGCTGGGCGACGCGTAAAGGTCGAAATCGAGGGAGAGTTCCTGGACCGCAGCTCGATGGTCCACTGCGAATGTAGCGACGTGACTGCTGTCATCCAGCACGCAGACGCGCTGGCGATTGATGTGGACCTGAATGTGGCCGAGTCGGCCGAGCCGGGTCTTAGAGTGATGTACCTCGAGTCGCCGCGCGGAACCTCCAATCGGTTCTTCTTTCGGGTGACACGGTGGGAAAGTGTCCGCGAATCCGAGCCCAACGATCAGTTGGAGCGGGCACAGGTGGTGGCCACGCCTGTCGTGGTCGAGGGACGAATAGCGCGGCTCACCGACGTTGATTTTTTCCGGTTTCACGCGCAGGCGGGTGAGCATCTGGCATTTAATATCCTGGCCGCTCGCACTAATGCACCCGGGTTTGTCTCCATCGCACTCCTCGATCCTAACGGTCACGAGTTGGCCCGAAAGCACTCCGGCATCGGGCCCGATCCTTACATGGAATACCGGTTCCAACAAGCCGGGGACTACTTTATCGTGGTGTATCCGAGGCGCTTCGCGGATTTCTTCACCGTGGTCAAAGACGATCAGTTAATTAACTGGCAATACGAACTGGCTATCGGACGAAGCCCCATGCTCTGGTCGGTCTTCCCTGCAGGGGCCCGGCGCGGCACAACCACCGAAGTGGAAGTTCACGCGGACTTTCTCGATGCGGGCGCCAAGCCGGTCTTTTCTGGAAAAGGTGTCGACGGCGAGCCGGTGGAAAGCACCACCGGCGGTAGGTTTCGGATGAAGGTTCACGTTGCCGCGGACGCGGAGCCTGGCATTCATCTACTGCGATTTCCGGACGATTCGGGCAATCTCGGAGCATTGGGATTTGCCGTCAGCGACGGCCAGGAAGTCCTTGCAACGGGATCAGCTCCGCAGAAGATCATGCCGCCGGTTATCGTGAATGGCCGGATCCATTCGCCCGGGGAGCATGATGCGTATCGATTCAAAGTAAACTCCGACGATGCGATGACGTTCCATGTGGACGCCGTGAGTCTTGGATCGCAGATGAGCGATCCGCAAGTCGCGCTATTGCGGGCTGACGGGGACTTCAGCGACTCGGCCGACGAACGATGCAAACCCTGTTCGGGTTTCTATGACACCGTTCTGAAGAAGGAACTGCTGGACCCCCAACTGACCCACGCATTCGTTTCGCGGGCCGCCAACGACGCGGACGCAGCCGGCGATTACGATATCGTGATCCTGGACAATTCCAGCCGCGGGAGCGAAGACCTGACCTACCGGCTAACCATCCGGCCGCCGGAACCCGGTTTCCGCGCCGGAGTAATGATTGATCATCTGAACGTAGCAGAGGGCGCCGAAGCTTCGATCCCGGTCGCTATTGCCCGGGAAGAAGGCTTCAAGGGTGATGTGGAGATTACGGCAGAAGATTTGCCCCCAGGCTGGACGTCTAAACCGCTCCGGATTTCTGGCGGCGAGGACGCCGGCAAGCTGGAAGTCGCGGGTCATGGTTTAGCGGCTTTGCACTTGGCGGCGCGCGCCGAATTGGGCCAGAAGCGGCTCGTACAGGCCTTGCTTGCGCCACCTATTTCGACTCAGGACGGTGCTGGTTACCTCGAATTGCCTCGTCAAACTGTGCAAGTTGCCTTCGTCGAAAAGCCGCAGATCGCCCTGAGTGTCGAACCGCCTCCGTCGGGTTTTGTCATCGATCGGAGTAAGAGTCCGGAAGTTCAGTTAGTGTGCAAGATAGAGCACTGTCCGCAGTGTGCCGCGCCGGCCCTGCAGTTTGATATCGAGGACCTGCCGGCCGGGATGCGGCTGGTTCGTCAGGAGAGCGGCGCCGACGGGGGAAGTGAGACAGTGACTTTAGCCGCGGATCCCAAAACCGTTGAGCCGGGACAATACCGTATCGCCCTGCGCGCCCGCGGCCGCCGGGCAGATGGCCGTGAGCTCTCCGAGACAACTTCCGCGATCGGTATACGAGTAAAGTAAATGCGCCTGACATCGATTTTCTGTCTGTTTACCGCGCTCTGTTCCGGCGCTCAGTTACGTGAGTTACAGATCGCGCCGCAGGTCGCCTATATCCACGGCTCCGGCGGCCAGCATCATCTGCTCTTCACCGCCGTTTATGACGATGGCAGCGAACGCGATGTGACCGAGCAGGTCAAGCTTACGTTTGACTCGGACGTTCTCGAAGCAGCACCGTCCGGGCAGATCAAGGCGCTGAAAGAAGGCATCGCGAAAGTCAAAGCCGAGTTCGACGGCCAGCACGCCGAGAGCGTTGTGATCGTACAGCCCAAGCGGACGGAAAATATTGACTTCACGCACGATGTCGCCCCGATCTTTACGCGAATGGGTTGCAACAACACCAATTGCCATGGGTCGATCAACGGTCAGAAGGGATTTAAGCTCTCCTTGTTCGGATACGATCCGGATGCCGACTATCGGGCGGTCGTCGAGGCTTCCGGGGGACGCCGGGTCAATCGCACAGACCCGGAAAATAGTCTCATTTTGTTAAAGCCTACTTTTTCGGTTCCTCACGGCGGCGGACACATTCTGCAAAAAGACATTTCGACCTACGAGTACTCCACGCTGCTGAACTGGCTTCGTGCAGGCACTCCGCAAAGCGCTCCATCCACGCCGCGGCTGGTCCGCATGGATGTCTATCCCACGGATTTCCGCGTTTTGAAGGCGGCGGGCGCACGGCAGCACATCGTAGTGGTCGGGACGTACAGCGATGGCTCACAGGAGGACATCACGCGGCGCGTGCGGTACACGTCCAACAACGAAGAAGCCGTGCCCGTGAACCTCGAAGGCGAGGTGGAAGCCAAGCGTAACGGCCAGGGCACCATCGTGGTGCGCGCGCTAGGCTTAGTCGCGGCGCTGCAGGTAGGCGTGACTTTGAACGCTCCGGCAGTGGCATCGACGGTTCAACCCGCTAATTTTATCGATAAACTCGTCTTTCAAAAACTGGCGAAGATGAACATCGAGGCTTCCACCGAGTCGACCGATGCGGAGTTCTTGAGACGGGTGTATCTGGACGTGGTCGGCCTTGTCCCGCCGCCTGAGGAGGTTCGGCAGTTCCTTGCCGACCAGTCGCCGGACAAGCGCGCCAAACTCATCGATCGGCTTTTGGAGAGCCGGGATTTCGCAGACTTCTGGGGAATGAAGTGGGCAGAGCTGATGGCCAGCAACGTCTTCACCGTGAATGACGGCACGGCCTATTTCCAGGATTGGTTACGCGATGCCTTTGCCGCGAACAAGCCTTACGACGAATTCGTGCGGCAGATCCTGACGGCGAGCGGCAGCACCTGGGATAATGGCGCGGTTAACTTTTATTCGCGGCCTGCCGAAGACCTGACCACCCTGGCGGCTACCGCGTTTCTTGGGGTCGGCATCGAATGCGCGCGCTGCCATGATCATCCTTTTGGTGTGTGGAAACGCGATGACTTTATCGGCTTGACGGCTTTCTTCGCGCAGGTTCGCGGAAAAGGCCGCCGGCCTCCGCCAGTCGAAGCGATCTATTATGTCTCGTTCGATCAGGAGTACCGGCATCCGGAGACCAAGCAAGTGATCAGGCCGCGTTTTCTGGATGGCACGGAGCCCGCTATCCGGCCGCTCCAGGATCGCCGTAAACTTCTTGCCGACTGGATCACGTCTCCTCAGAATCCGTGGTTCGCGCGTGCGACGGTAAATCGATTCTGGCGGCAGTTAATGGGTAAAGGGCTGGTCGATCCGGTGGATGATTTTCGTCCTACCAATCCCCCTACCAACCCCGCGCTGCTGGACGCCCTGGCCACCGATTTCACTGCGCATCATTACGACGTGCGCCATCTTTTGCGGACGATTCTCAACACCAGGACGTACCAGCTTTCTTCGATTCCCAAACCGGCTAACCGGGACGACGAGATCGATTATTCCCGATACTACATGCGCCGGCTAACTGCCGAACAGATGCTGGACAGCGTTGTGGAGATTACCGGCGTACCCGAGAAGTTCCTGGCGTATTATCCGGGGGTTCGGGCGGTGAACCTTGCCGATGGAGGCGTGCCCTCGTCTTTTCTGGATATGTATGACCGGCCCAAGCGGGACGCAGCCAAGTGTGAGCGCAACGAGAACATCTCGCTTCGGCAAGCCATGAATATGATGGCCGGCGATACGGTGAACCAAAAGATTCGCAGTGATCATGGCAAGCTGGCCCAGATGATCGCGCAGGGCCGCACGGAAGATCAGATTGTCGAGCATTTTTACCTGGCTGCACTCGGCCGGTATCCCACCGTACATGAGAAAGAGATGTGCCACACTGCCGGGGCCCGGGCGCCCACCGAGCGCGCCGGCCTGGAAAACGTAGTGTGGGCTCTTCTGGACGGTAACGAGTTTATCTATAACCATTAGTAAGAAGGGGCATGGCAGTTATGAGCCAACTTTGGGGACGGCGTGAGTTCATCCGCATTGCTTCACTAGGGCCGCTGGGCCTGGGCCTTGGCGATTATCTTTCGTTGCGTGCACAATCCCCGGCTCAGTCCGATAAGTCGTGCATCATGATTGTGCTCGACGGCGGGATGTCGCATCTCGATACCTTCGACCTGAAGCCGGACGCGCCCTCCGACATTCGCAGCACATTCAACTCGGTGGCCACCAAGTCTCCCGGTGTTCGCATTTGCGAGCATCTGCCGCGCGTGGCGCAGCAGATGGATAAGTTTGCGATCCTGCGATCCGTCTGGGGCAAGACCGCCATTCACTTCAACGGCGTCTACTTTCTGATGACCGGCTACCTTCCCATACAGTCCATGGAGTTTCCCTCAATGGGATCCGTGGTGGCCAAGGAACTGGGCCTGCGCAAGGGCATGCCGCCGTATGTATTGAATGCGATGCTCGACCATGCCATGGGGCCTGGTTTCCTGGGCAGCGCATACTCTCCGTTCTGGGTCCGGTCCGATCCCAACGCGCCCGATTTCCGGGTAGAAGATCTGGAGTTGCCTGTAGATGTGGATTGGAAGACCGTTTCCGACCGGCGCGCGCTGGTGAAGCAGATGGACGACGCATTCCGCGTGCGGGATACCAAAGGCATAACCGAATCGCGTGACAGCTTTTATGTCGAGGCCGAACGGATCATGCGATCGCCGGCGGTGAAGAAGGCGTTTGATATCTGGGCCGAACCCGAACCGCTGCGCGACCGCTATGGCCGCACGCCGATCGGTCAGGGCTGCCTGCTGGCACGGCGGCTGGTAGAGAGCGGCGTCCGTTTCGTGACGGTGAATGCCGCACGCGCCATTTGGGACACGCACGGCGATAACTTCAACCGCTTGCAAAAGGTCTTGCTTCCGGAATTCGACATGGCGTATGCCACGTTGCTGGAGGATCTGGCGGATCGCGGATTGCTTTCCTCTACTCTGGTGGTGGTGTCGGGCGAGTTCGGACGTACGCCCAAGATCAATGCTAACGCCGGAAGAGATCACTGGCCGCGCGTGTTTTCCGTGCTGCTGGCCGGGGCCGGTGTCAAGGGCGGGCAGGCATATGGCTCTTCCGACGCGACTGGCGCCGAACCCAAGGACAACCCCACATCGGTGGAAGATTTGATCGCCACCATCTATGATCGGCTGGGTATGGACCCCCGCAAGGAATACCGCGCGCCGAGTGGCCGCCCCATCAGGCTGTCGAACAATGGCACGCCTATCCGGTCGCCGCTGGTTTAGCTGCTATAGATGATGACCCGGAACCTGATCCTATTTTCTGCGTGTGTTCTCTCAGGCTGGGCGACGGCCCTCCAGGCGGCCGCTCCGTACGCGGTGATGAAAGATATCGAGTTCACCAATCATCCCGTCACACTGCGGCTGGACGCGCATGTTCCTCCGGGCAGCGGCCCGTTTCCCGCCGTAATTCTGGTTCATGGCGGCGGCTGGACCAATGGAAACAAGACCGCCAACTTTGTATTGCCGCTCTTTCAGCCGCTCACGGAAACCGGTTACACGTGGTTTACCATCGACTACCGTCTGGCCCCGCAATACCCATATCCGGACGCGGTGCAAGACGTGCAAAGCGCCATTTTGTTTGTGAAGAAGCACGCCGGTGAGTATAAAGTAGATACTAAAAAAATCGCGCTGATGGGCGAATCCGCCGGCGCACATCTGGTCAATCTGGTGGGAACCCGCAATCAACCGCCCTACGATGTGGCAGCCGTCGTGTCATTTTACGGGCCCATCGATATGGTGGAATTCTGCCGGAAGTTCGAGAGCAAACCTCCGGAAGGCGGTTTGCAGAGTTTTTTTCAGATCACGGAATGGAATGCGGCCGCCAGGGCCAAGATTCGCGAGGCGTCCCCTGCTACTTACATCAGCCGTAAGACTCCGCCATTCCTGTTCATTCACGGCACGGAAGATGAGGCGGTACCCTATGCGCAATCCACGCTGGCGATGAAGCTGTTTAAAGAACACGGGATACCCTCCGATCTGATTACCGTGCAGGGCGGCATTCATGGTGTCATCAACTGGGAGAAGGATCCGAAATTTCAAGGCTATAAAGCCGGAATGATCGACTGGCTGCACAAAACCCTCGGATCAGTAAGTCAATAAGCAACCATTTTTTTCAAAATGTCACTGAGCCTCAAACAAGTCGCTTTAGGGGTACTGCTGTGTTCGGCCGCATATCCGGCTGACGCAGTGAGCATACACCCCGATAACCCGAGGTACTTTCTCTTTCGCGGCAAGCCATTGGTGCTGGTTACGGCTTCGGAACACTACGGATCGGTAATGAACCGGCCATTCGACTTTGAGAAGTATCTGGATGACGCGGCCGAACACAAGATTACACTGACCCGAACGTTCCTGCTTTTCCGGGAGCTGCAGAGCGCGCGCAATCCTTCGTCGCCGTGCAAACCCGAATCCCCCGATTACATAGCGCCATTTCCACGCACGGGGCCCGGCAAGGCCATGGACGGCGAGCCCATCTACGATCTCGACCAGTGGAATCCCGAGTATTTCGACCGCTTACATCGCTTTCTCGATGCCGCGTCGAAAAGAGGCATCATCGTCGAACTTACGGTCTTTAGCAACACTTACGCCGACAACGTTTGGGCGCTCAATCCCTTTCGGGCCAAGAATAATAAGCAGGGCGTTGGCAATATCGAGTGGCCTGAATACCCTTCCCTGACAGACAAGGAACTGGTGCGGCGTCAGACCGCGTACGCGCGAAAAATCATTCAGGAAACCAGCCAGTACGACAACGTCTACTACGAAATCTGCAACGAGCCGGGCGGCGCCGTGCCGGGACATGTCTCACCCGCGGAGGTGGACGCCTGGCAGGAAAAGATGGGGGACGCTATGCGCGACGAAATGCGTAAGCTCAATCGGCCGCACCTCATCGGAGGACAAGAGGCGTTCGCGTACAGCCCCAAATTTCGATTTCCGCTGGATAAAACCTTCGCCGGCCCTTTGTTTGAGATCGTGAATGTGCACCCGCTGCCCAACACTGTCCTGGCCGGCCGTTCCTACCAGCTCGGGAATTTTATGTCCAAAGAGCTGATGCTGTCCGAAGTGGCGGACTTCTGCCTGGCGGCGCACAACCTGCGAAAGCCCACGGTTCTCGATGAGGACAACACTGCCAGCATGTATCGGGATCCCGTTGGTTGGACCATTCATCGTAAGCGGGCATGGACCGCGCTACTGAATGGCGCGCACTACGATTACATTGATTTTTCGATCACGGTTGGCAGTGAAGCGGGCACCCCGGCCTCCAGGCGGGACATTCGCAGTTGGATGCAGCACCTTTCCGAGTTCATGGCCGGTGTCGATTTTCTACATTCGAAACCGGCGCCCGGTTGGATCACGGCGAAACCGGATCACCTGGTCGCGTCGGCGCTGTCTGTGGGCGCCCAGGATTATTCGGCTTATCTTGCCGACGCGCGGGAAGTGACCGATCCGTCCGCCGGCGACCCGATCAGCGGAGAGGTTGCCTTCGCGCTGCCCGCCGGGAAATTTGCAGTGAGACTGTATTCGCCCGTAACTGGACGGTATTCTCCCGGGATCATGATGGAAGGCGGTAAGAACGTTGCACTCCAGGTCGGACCTTTCCGCGAGGACATAGTGATTCGTGCGACGCGCATGAGCGACTGACAAAATGTATCGCGCTCTCGTTGCGCTACTGGCTCTGGCGGCCGGGCTGAGGGCTGGCGAAATCCGGCTGGAGTCTGGCAGCCTGCAGATCAAACTCGACTCCGGCATCGGATACGGCATTACTTCGATTCGGGATAGCGCTAACGGTCGCGATTTCATTTCGTCAGAAGCAAAATTGCCGTTGTATCGAATCACCCTTTCGCGAGCGGATGGATCGGCGTTCGACATCACTTCCGCTACCGCACATTCCGTGTCGGCACGGCAAACGGCCTCGGGCACCACGCTGGTTTTCGAGCACACCCAGGAACATCTCAAGATTACTTGCACGCTTCGAGCCGGCTCCGCTTCGCCTCGCGTTCTTTGGAGAATCGCCATTCGGAATACGGGGGTGTTCGGTGTCCGTTCGCTGTTTTATCCGCAATGGGCGGCCCCTTTACGGCTGACGCCAACCGGCCAGAACCATCTCCTTTATCCATTTCTGGATGGGCAGGAATTTATCGACCCAGGGGAGCACATGCCGGTCGGGCGCGCGCACCGCACCATTTATCCGGGTCAGGCGGCGCTCCAGCTAATGGCTTATCACGATGGGGCTTCCGGTCTGCTCGAGATGACGCAAGATGGAAATGGCTGGCTCAAGCACTTCCGCGTCGCGCGCATCAACGGCGCTTTGGACCTTTCGATCGAACACAACCCGAATGAGACGCCGGGCAAAGATATCGACTTGCCCTACGAAACAGTTCTCGAAATGTTCAGGGGCACCTGGCAGGATGCGGCCGACATCTACAGCGAGTGGGCGTTGCAACAGAAGTGGGCGAAAAAGATTGCCGATCGGAATCTGCCGCGGTATCTCGCCGACGGCCTTCCGATTGTCACCTTCGCGATGCGCGGGGATCCCTACTCAGCCGAGTGGTCGATGTATTTTCCTCCTTCCAACCGGCTGTTTAATCCCGATTTCCATCCTTCCCGCATACCTGCGCTCGAAGCCAGGTATGCCGAATTCTTCGACTCGAGCGTCATCACTAATCCATTTGGATGGGAGCATATCGCGCCCTGGATCGCGGGCGATTACTTTCCGCCCTACGGTGGGGAGAGTCTTTGGGCAGCTACTGCGCAGGCCCTGCGTAAGGCGGGCTCTCCTTTGTTCATGCTGCTCTCCGGCTCGCGGTGGGGCGTAAACATGGATGACGTCGGCTATCACGAGCGGGATCGCTTTCTCAAAGAAATCGCGCCTCGCGCCGCGGCGTACGATTCCAACGGACATCCCACCGAGGAAGACCCGCCGTGGGCCGGCAGCGTACAGCTCTGCATCGGCACCCCGTTCGCGCGCGAGCACATCGTCGACGCATTCACCGGTTGCGTACAGCGTGGCGCTTCCATCGTGCAGTACGACCAGAATCATGGAGGCATGGCATTTGTCTGCTATAACCGGCAGCATCCGCATCCGCCCGGTTACGGCCGATGGATGGTGGATGAGACGGAGAAAGTATTCCATGATGTCCGGACCGAATGCCGGCGGATTAATCCGGAATTTGCTCTTGGCGTGGAGGAGCCTTGCGAGTATTTCATTCCGTATTGGGAAATCTACATGGGCAGGCCGTATAACTTCTTCGGCACGGGATCGGACCCTTCCAGTAATCGCGTGGCAGTCCCGCTTTTTATTTACGTCTATCATCAGTATCTGCTTGGATACGGCGGCAGCAATGAAATGGACATCGCGCATCCATACGCTGAAGCCATCAAAGTCGCCCGTAAATTCACCAACGGCACGCTACTCGATATCGATCCCGGAAAGCCGGCCTACCGGCTGGATGCGATACCCTCCCCCACCGATGAATTACGGCTGGCCCGCAGTTGCAGCCGGGCGCTCCGCACATACTGCCGGACCTATCTCATAGCAGGAAAGATGATGCGAGATCCGGAGATTCGTGATCGCAAAGTCGAGAGCATACGGATGTGGCGCGATCCCAAGGATAACCGCCGCGTCTATGATCTTCCTTCCGTGGATGTGCCACTGGTTCTCGAATCTACCTGGGAAGCAAACGCCAAGATCGGATATGTCTTCGCCAACTGGCAGACTTCTTCGCAAACCGTGACATTCGCGCCTCGAACCTACGGCCCTAAATCGGCCAGCTACGGAATTTTTGTCTGGAGCGATGAAGGCCGGCGCACTATTCAGGAACATGGGAATCTGCCGCGCGAGCTGAGTGTTCAAGTGCCGGCCTTGTCGGCAATACTGGTGGAGCAGACACCATGAGCCGTGTTCAGCGTCCGGCTCGCTGGGGAATAGCGTGGCTGGGTAGCCTCATTCTGATGCATGGCTCGATTGCAGAAGTTTTTGCGGCCAGCCCTTGCCTGCCCTGCCATGCCAAAGAAGTCTCGGGATACGAAAAGTCGGCCATGGGGCATTCTCTATCGCGCTCGGGCCATTCGTTGTCAGGCAGTTTCATCCACTCCGTTTCCGGTACGGAATTCTCGGTAAAGCCCGCGGGCGACAGCCTCCGTATAACCATGAAGCGCGATGGTCTGTCCGCTACTTACCAGACTGACTATACGGTCGGATCGGGCAGCCATGCGTATGGCTACCTGGTGCGCATCGGCGACTATCTGTTTCAGGCGCCCGTCTCGTATTACGTGCGGCGCGCATCGTGGGATATGGCGCCCGGCTATGAGTCCGATGTGGAGCCGGATTTCTCGCGGCCGGTCTCCGCAGAGTGCGTCGAGTGCCATGCCGGTCACCCGCGGCCGGTGAAAGACACCTTGAATCGTTATGAGACGCCCGCTTTCGCCGTCGAAACGATCTCGTGCGATCGCTGCCACGGCGATCCAGCCGCGCACTTGCAGCAACCCAGCCGCCAGAATATCGTCAATCCACAACGGCTCGCTCCGCGCGCGCGCGACAGTATCTGCGAGCAGTGTCATCTCAGCGGAGAGGCCCGCATCCTCAATCCGGGGCGGCAGTTCAGTGATTTTCGGCCGGGGCAGGAACTCGAGGAAGTGTTTTCGGTCTACGTTCGCGACAGTTCCGATCCCTCTTTATCGAAAGGATCGATTAAGGTCATCAGTCACGTCGAGCAACTGGCGTTGAGCACGTGCGCCAGGAAGAGCGCCGGCAAGTTATGGTGCGGCACCTGTCACAATCCCCACGACCGTCCGGAAAATCCTGCGCAATACTATCGGGAACGCTGTTTGAGTTGCCATGGAAGTACGATTTTGCAAACTCACGCCTCGCCCGCGGGTGACTGTATCTCGTGCCATATGGCCAAGCGCAAAGCCAAGGACGGCGCTCACACCGTCTTCACCGACCATCGGATTGCGCGCAATGCGCCGGTCAGCGAGAATGACTCATCGGCGACACCGCCAGTCGCCAAATTAGTAGCCTGGCATACACCGGCCGACGCGTTGGCACTGCGCAATCTGGGACTCGCGAATATCGAGGTCGGAGAACGCGATCACTCCGCTGAACACATGGATGAAGGCGTGCGTCAGGTGGTCGAAGCGATGAAGTCACTTCCTCCGGATCCGGTGATGTTGACCAAGGCCGGTCTGGTCTTTTTGCGCAAAGGCGAAATATCGGACGCGATCGAAATCTTCGAATATACTTTGAACCTGGATCCAGGCCGCGCCGGATCTCACGCCAATCTTGGGAATGCATATATGCAGGCCGGTCAGACCGATAAGGCGGTCAGTGAGTTTGAACGCGCGCTTCAACTCGACCCTTCTTTGGAAGCCGTCTATCGCTCCCTGGGTGAGATTTATGCCAAGGCAAAAAATGAAGACGGAGTGCGCGCCATTTACCAGCGCTATCTCCAGTTCATGCCGCAGAGCATCGCCGCGCGGAAGGCTCTGAGTCGTTATGGCGCGCACTGAACGTGTGCCATACACCGCCGCGTTGCTGGCCGCTTGTATGTCCGTCCTTAGCGCGCATCCGTGCGCCGTGTGTCATGCGAAACAAGTCGAAGGATACGCTCGCACGGGTATGGCGCACTCACTCACGGGCCCGGAGAAGTCTCTACAACCATCGGGCAGCTTCAGCCACAAATTCTCCGGAAGCACCTTCGAGATACTTGCGAGCGGCGCGGGCCTGATGCAAAGCGTCGAAAGGCGGGGCATCCGCGCGAAGTATCCGGTCGCATACGTGGTGGGCTCGGGGAGCCATGCCTACGCCTACGTGGTTGCGGTGGCGGATTATCTTTTCCAATCGCCGGTCTCGTACTACACACGAAGAGCTGTCTGGGATATGGCACCGGGTTATGAGCAGGATCGCCTACCGGACTTTACGCGTCCGGTTACCGCCGAATGCCTCCTTTGCCACGCGGGAAGTGTTTTTGCGGTGGATGGCACGTTGAATCGCTTTAAGCCGCCTTATGTCGGCACTCTGGAGATTTCGTGCGATCGCTGCCATGGGCCGGTCCAAGCCCATCTCAAAAATCCGTCGCGCGCGAATATCGTGAATCCGGCCCGCTTGCCCCCCGCCGCGCGGGATAGCGTTTGCGAACAGTGCCACCTCTCGGGCGACGTGCGGGTTGCGAATCCGGGCCGCCAGGCGAGCGACTTTCAACCGGGAGAGACTACGGAAGATGTTTTTTCAACTTATGTCTTCAACGATCCGCAATCTAAGTCGGAAAGCTCCATCAAAGTGATCAGTCACTCCGAACAGCTACGCAAGAGTGTCTGCGCCCGCAATAGTCACGGGCGCCTGTGGTGCGGAACCTGCCACGATCCCCATAACGAGCCTGCCGACGCCAAAAGCTATTACCGCGGCCGCTGCCTCTCTTGCCATGTAGCGCCGCTCTCCAAAGCACATCCCGAACCGGCGGAAGACTGCATTGGTTGTCACATGCCCACCCGCCCGGCCGTGGATGGCGGGCATACGGCGTTTACCGACCATCGCATCGCCCGGCGGCCCGAGCCCACGACAGACCCGGCGCGAGAGAGCCTGGCAGCGTGGCGCGAGCCGCCTGAGGCGTTTCGCACACGGAACCTGGCGCTGGCCTGGCTGGCGGCAGGCGAGGGCCGCCGCTCCGCGCAATTTACCGACTTGGGGTGGCGCCTGCTGCAAGCTGCGCAAGCCGCGTTTCCCTCTGATCCGGCTGTGTTGACCGGCTTAGGTGTAGCATGTCTGCGCAACTCCAGATATGCGGACGCGGCACGGTTCTTCGAGCAGGTGGTCAAGCTCGATCCGGATTCCGCCGCGTACCGGGTTAACCTTGCGACGGCGCTCATGAATGTGGGCAACTTTCCAGACGCAAAGCTGCATCTGAATCGTGCCATCGAGTTGGACCCGTCCCTGGAGGTGGCCTACCGCCGCCTGGCGGAACTCTACGGCAAGAGCGGCGATACCTCCGCCATCGATCAGGTCTTCGAGCGTTATCTGAAGTTCAGGCCGCAGTCGCTAGCCGCTCGGGAAGCGCTGCACCGGCCGTAGATCGCAGCCTGCTATTCATCGCGCAGCACTTCCAGCGGCTTTTGCCCCAGAATGCGATAGCTGGCGAGCCAGCCCGCGGCATTCGCCACCAGTGCCGTCAGCGCAATCGAGAACAGGTCGGCTCCCGCGTTGAAATGAAAATCTCCCTTCAGCAATCGCTTCACGACGATTGCCGCGAAGCCCGTGGCAAGGGCGCTGCCAAGCACTCCCGCGGCCGCTCCGAGGACCAGGAATTCTACTGAAAAAATCCCGGCTACGCGCCGCCGTGTGGCACCCACCACCTTCAGGATCACCACTTCCCGTACGCGCCGGAAACGCGTTCCCGCCACGCTGGCCGCCAGGATGATGGCGCCCGCCACGATGGTGAACGCCGACACGAACCGCACCACCAGTGCGATCTGGTTGACCACTTCCTGCACGATCTCGAGCACATCCGCCATGTTGATTACGGTGATGGTCGGCATCTTTTCATATACTGCCCGCTGTAGCGCAGCCACGGCGCCCGGCTTTACGCGGACTCCGCCGTAGTAAATCGCCGGGAATCCGTCCAGGCTGCCCTGGCTGAAGAGGAATTCGAACCGCGCAGTCATCCGTACCGAATCGGTGCGCTCGATACAGGCCAGACGGGTGCGCAGCGCTCGCCCCCAGGCGGACCATTCCAGTTGCATGCCGGCCTTGAGCCGCAGAATACGGGCGGCTTCCTCGGACGCGCATACCTGCGCTTCGGCGGCCGGCCGATCGTTCCAAAACGCACCGCTCAAGACATCGACATCGCGTGGACGCGCCGCTACCGAAGTTACCGAGCGCGTGCGCAGGAACCTGCGGCCCCACTCCTGCAAGCTCAGCTTTTCGACCGGAACTCCATTGACCGATACCAGCCGGACGGCTACCGACGCCACGATTTCAACCGGACCCTCCAGCCCCGCCTGCCGCTTCAAAAGGTCACCGAGGGCGCCGCGTTGTGCGCCCGGAATGTCCAGCAGAAACACATTGGCCATGCCCGGCGGCGCGCTCTGCGCCATCTCCGCAAGCATGGCGTGCTGCACCAGGTAAACCGTGAGAGTGAACATCACGCCGGTGCCCAGGGTGACCAGCACGGTCTGCGCATGATTGCCGGGCCGGTAAAGATTGGCCGCGCCCTGCCGCACTACCACCGGTAACAGGCGCCCCGGGCCGCGCAGCAGCATCCGCAGACCACGCAGCAGAATCCAGGCGAAGCCCGCCACCACCAGAAGGCTCACCAATAGCCCACCGGCGAAGTAGCCGCCGATACGCAGTGAGTCCGCGAGCGTGGTCCCCGCCAGCCAGGCGGCCATCAGACCGATACCCACCAGGATCGCGCCGGCCGTCGCCAGCGCCTCCCACGAACGGCTCCAACGCTTCAACCAGTCCGGCCGCGACTCGGTCATCTCGCGCCGGAAGATCAGCGCGGGACGTATATTGCGAATGCCCAGAAGTGGGGGCAGGGTGAACAGCAGCGTCGTCAGGATGCCGATCAACAGGCCTTGGGCGGCCGGCACCAGGTCCAGCCCCATATGCGGCTCGATTGGAAAAAAGCGGCTGATCAATGCCGGGAATGCGCGCTGCACCAGCGTTCCGAAGGCCACGCCCAATAACCCTCCGGCGAGGCCCAGCGCCAGCGTCTGCGCCAGATAGATTTTCAGCACCTGCCCCGATCGCGCTCCCAGGCACTTCAGAATCGCGATGGAATCCATCTTCTGCTGCAGGTGTGCGTGCATGGCCGTGGCCACTCCCAACGCTCCCACAATCAACGCGATCAGACTGATCAGACTCAGGAAGGTGGTGGACCGGTCGAGGCCGCGCGTGATGATAGGATGCGTCTCGCGGTAGTCCGCGATAAGCCCCTCCGGAAAGGCCCGCTTCAGGATATTGCGCACCTGCTGCACATCCGGCCCTCCGGGCGGCAGCCGGAACAGGAAGCGTTCGGCCGCGCGGCTGCCGATGCCGATCAAGCCCGTGCGATCCAGGCCCTCGCGGCTGATCATCACGCGCGGGCCAACGTTTAAGCCGCCGGTGATGCGGTCGGGCTCGGAAACGAGCAGCGCCCGTATACGAAACTCCTGGCCACCCAGCCGCACCTGGTCGCCCACGCGCGCCTTGAGCCGGATCAGCAGATCTTCGGAAACGGCGGCGGACCGGCTATCCAGCATCGCTCCCAGCGAGCCGGGCGGGTCCAGTTTCACTTCGCCGTAGAAGGGATAAAGCGACGTGTCGACGGCTTTCACCGACACCAGCACCGGCTCCGGCACCGCGGCCGTATTGGCCATGGTCAGCGTTTCGGTAATAGCCGTTTGCCGCACGCCGCGCCGCTGGAGATCCTGTAGCGCGGCCTTCTGGGCCGCATCGGGAAGGGCAAACACCCGCACGGAAATATCCGCCGCCATCAAGGTGCGCGCCTGCCGCAGCAGCAGGTCGTGAAACGCGCGGCTGAACGAGCGTACTCCGGTCAGGGCGCCCACGCCCACCGCCACGGCCAGGATCACAAATACGAATTTGGCAGGTGCCGGGCGCGCATCCCGCCACGCGATTTTCAGCGCCGTGCGCCACCTGAAGCCGCCCGGCTGTGCGTTCATACGATCCGTCCGTCACGCAGCAGGATGCGCCGGTCGGCATGCGCCGCCAGTTCCTGATCGTGGGTCACCAGCACAAGTGTGGTGCCCTCCTGGCAATTGAGCGAAAGCAGCAGATCGAGCACCAGCCGCCCGTTTTCCGAATCCAGGTTGCCGGTCGGTTCGTCGGCCATCAGGATCGGCGGCCGCATCATGAAGGCCCGCGCCAACGCCACGCGCTGCTGTTCGCCGCCGGAAAGCTGCACCGGATAATGATCGCGGCGGTCCGCCAGGCCCACGCGCTCCAGCAGCTCTCTGGCGCGCTCTGCGCCTCCGCCTCCATTGCCCGCCAGCTCCGCGGGCAGCAGGACGTTCTCCTGCGCGGTGAGCGTCGGAATCAGGTGATATGACTGAAATACAAAACCGATCTTGCGGCCGCGCACCAGCGCCAATTGGTCTTCCTTCAATCCGGAAATCTCCTGGCCGTCGAGAAAAATCTGTCCGGTGGTAGGCGTGTCCAGGCCTGCCAGCAACCCCAGCAGCGTGCTTTTTCCGCTGCCGGACGGGCCCATCACCGCGGCAAATTGCCCGCGCGGAATCTCCAGCTCGATGCCCTTCAAAATGTCGACCCGATGGGTGCCCGTGTCGATTGTTTTGGTGAGGGCGTGTACTTGAATCATGGTTTGCCGTGGGGCGAGCCCGGCGCGAGAGCGTCTACGTTTTATTATGGCATTCAGATGCGTCTCGCCAGCCTTTGCATCGGATTGCTGCTGTTAGCCGGCTGCGGCAACACGTCCAGCCCTCCCTCTCAGCCGCCGCGCAGCGGCCCGTCCGAGCCCGTGGCGGCCGCCCCGGTTCCGGACGATCGCCCTGTAGTCGTCGCTTTCGGCAACAGCCTCACTGCTGGTTTCGGCGCGGACCCTGGCAAAAGTTATCCGGATTTCCTGCAGCAGGAGCTCGACCGCCGCCGTTATCGTTATCGCGTCGTCAATGCCGGCATCAGCGGCGAAACCACCACCGATGCGCTGGCGCGGATAAGCACCGTAATCGCGCTGAAACCAGCCGTCGTGATCGTCGAGTTCGGGGGCAACGACGGGCTGCGTGGTCTGCCGGTTTCGACCACCAGCAGCAACCTCGATCAGATCGTCGTTGAGTTACAACAATCCGGCGCGCGCATCCTGCTGGCCGGGATGACCTTGCCGCCTAACTATGGCCCCGACTATATACGCGAGTTTCAGCGCATTTACAGCAGTCTCGCAACAAAGCACAAAGTCGCGCTGATCCCGTTTCTACTGGCTGGCGTAGCGGGGACCAACCGCTATATGCAACAGGACGGCCTGCACCCTACCGCCGAAGGCAACCGCCTGGTGGCCGCCACCGTAATGCGATATCTGGAACCGCTGCTCCACCGCGCCGCACAGTCTTAAAATCAGGAACCGGACAGGTGTTGGGGCAGTTCAGCTATTTGCGCGTACACGGGCTTGAGCGCAGGGTAAAGCGATTGATAAATTTTGTGGCCTTTCGCGTAGAATTGGGCTGCGGCCGCGCGCGGCTCGAGGCGCTCCGTTTCACGAATCGCCACGCGGCAAACTTCGGGGACGGAGCCGTATTCACCGCTGCCGGCGATCGCCAGCAGCGCCGCGCCATAAGCTGAACCCTCCTGCGTTTCAAGCGTGACCACCGGCTTGTCGAGGATATCCGCGAGCACCTGCCGCCAGAAGGGACTGCGCGCGCCCCCGCCCGATGCGCGCACCGAGCGAACTGCCACACCCAGCGCTTCGATGATATCGAGACAATCGCGCTGGCTGTAGGCGACGCCTTCGATGACTGCGCGGATGAGGTCGGCGCGTTGATGGCGGGCAGTCAGGCCGATCCAGCCGCCCAGGGCGGTGGCGTCCAGGTGCGGTGTGCGCTCGCCCATTAAGTAGGGCAGCCAGAAGAGGCCTTGCGCCCCTGCCGGAGCTGACGCGGCTGCTTCAGTTAGTGCGTCGTACTCCACGCCGGGAGCCAGTTGATTGCGGAACCATTGCAGGCTCAGACCCGCGCCCTGCGTAACCCCCATGACGTGCCACCGGCCGCGCACCGCGTGGCAGAAAGTGTGTACGCGGCCGGCCGGATCGTAGGCTACCTCGTCCATGTGCGCGAACACCACACCCGAGGTGCCTATGGTGCACGAGACAATGCCCGCTTCGACGATGCCATTGCCTACAGCACTGGACGCCTGGTCGCCGCCTCCGGCCATCACGGGAGTTCCCTCGGCGAGACCGGTAGCGGCTGCCGCGGCGGCGGTGACTTGACCGGTTATCTCGCTCGATTCGTAGCAGGTGGGCAGAATAGAGCGGTCGAGCCCCAAGCCGTCCATCATGTCGAATGACCAGCGGCGATCGACTACGTCGAACAAGGACGTACCAGAGGCGTCCGATACATCGCTTGCGTATTCGCCGGTAAGCATGTAACGCAGGTAATCCTTCGGCAGCAACAGGTGGCGAACGCGCTCGAAGGCGCGCGGCTCGTTATCGCGCACCCAGAGCAGTTTGGGGAGAGTGAAGCCGGTGAGAACGGGATTGGCGGTGTATTTCAAGACGTTGTCGCGGCCCAGAGTTCTGTTGATGGAGTCAACCTGCGGCTGGCTGCGCTGGTCGCACCAGATAAGCGCGGGGCGTATGACTTCGTTGGCATGGTCGAGGATCACCAGACCGTGCATCTGGCCGGACAGGCCGATGCCGCGCACCTGGCCGCCGGAGAGGTCCGCCTGGGCCAGTGCGCCGCGGATCGCCTGGCGCGCCGCGTCCCACCAATTTTCGGGACGCTGTTCGGCCCACAAAGGCCGCTCCATTCGGATATCTTCGTGGGGCGCCGTGAAGCCCGCGCGAACGCGGCCTTGCGCGTCCACCAACAGCGCGCGCGTCCCGCCCGTGCCTACGTCAATCCCCATCCACATGGCTTAATCCGAGAGCACCGGCTGGGCAAAGCGCATTTCCACCCAGGGCAGATACGCAGCTCCGAAGAGGCCCGCTTCATTGCCCAGGATGGCCTTTTCGATGCGCGCGTTGGTGCTGCGGAAACCGAAGGAGCGTCGCCGCACCTCCTCGAACATAGGCGGCGCGAATAGATCCCACGCCGGGAGCACGCCGCCGCTCAACAGATACAGGGGGAAGTTGAAAATGTTCACCATGGTGGCCAGCGCGATGCCCAGCGCTTGTCCGACGGAAGTGAAGATCGAACGGGCTTTCTCATCGCCGCCGGCGGCCAGCTCATATACCTCGCGGGAACTCAGATTGTCGCCCAGGCGCAGCATGGCCGCCATGGCGGTAATGGCGGTAGCGGAGGCATGCTTCTCGAGACATCCCCGGTTGCCGCAGCCGCAGGGATTGCCGCTCGGAATAATGGTGATGTGGCCCAGTTCTCCGGCCATACCGAGATAGCCGTGCAGCACTTTACCGCCGGAGATGATGCCGCCTCCGATACCGGTACCGAGCGTCAATAGTATCAGATCGTCCACATCGCGGCCGGCGCCGATCCACTTCTCGCCGAGGGCCGCGGCATTGGCATCGTTTTCCAGAATGACGCGCGCGCGCAAGCGGCGTTCGATTTCATCGCGTATGGGAAAGTCCTCCAGGCACGCCAGATTATTCGAGTTGCGAATCACGCCTTCCTTCAGAAGGATGAAACCGGGCACGCCGATGCCGATGCCGGCCAAGCCGCCCGATCCGCAGACGCTACGCAACTGCGTGATGGCGTTGACCATGTGTCCCAGCATGGCCTCGCGGCCGGCTGCCGGATTGGTATCGGTTGCCCTTCGTTCCAGTACCTGGCCGGCACGATCAATTGCCGCGGCCCGTAGGTTAGTACCGCCTAGATCCAATCCGATTGAGTATTCAGCCATGAAGGCGCATGCTATCAAACAGCGCCGAGAGCGTGTCTTGGCCCTGGACAATAATAATTGTTAATCAGACCCATTGGAAATTTCTTAGTATATTTGGACCATAATGTGCTACAAAGATTGAACAGAAGTCACTAGTTTCCGTCGATAGGATTGGTGGGTGACGAACATGATGGACGGTCGCGAGTACGTCAGCATACCGGGTCAAAAGATGCACCAACTGCCGCCGCTGTTGGTGCGGAGGATTTTCGATGGGCCGCAAGTGGATATGGCCTTGGCGATCGAAGAGGCAGGGGAGATGCTCCCGGAAGTGGACTTGGAGGAGAGCCTCCTCGAGCGGCGCAAGTTCGACCTGGCGGTGACGCTGGCTGAGCAGTACCGGGGATTGATTGCGCACTGGCAGTGGGGTGAGTCAATCGTGGAATGGATTCGCCAATGTGAAATTACGTTCCAGTCCGAATCGGCGCTGCGCAATTTGCTTCATCCGGATGTGTGGCCTCACGCCGGACGGAGCAGTTTCGTGACTCTGCTGGCAGACAAGCGCGTGTCCACACCGGGAATGGCATTGGAGGACGCAGTGGGCTTGCGGCTGACGTTCCGGCAGCCGCCGCCAATCGACTGCTGCACCAGCGAGTTTCTGTTCTGCCTGAATGCATCCATCGGCGGCTCCGCCTACCACGCGTGGGCCCGCATGGGAGCCTGCGCCCCCGCGCTGCTGCCGCCGGACCGCTTCCAGTTCGACGTATTGAATATCGATTCCGATTAGTTACTACGCCCGCATGCTACCTTGAGTGTTGCCCGGCGGTTACTCGCACTACTTTCTAGACTGCCTTTCAATCATCGTTATCGATCTGCTTCTGGCCGGCGATAATGCCCTGGTCATCGCTATGGCTGTGCGTGCATTGCCCCGGCCGCAACGGCGCATGGCCTTGATGTCCGGGGCAGGGCTAGCCGTACTGATCCGGGTAGCGGTGACCTTCCTGGCCGCGAAGCTGCTGCGCGTCGAGTTTCTCCAACTCGCCGGCGGAGTGTTTGTGACCTGGATCGCCGTACGGGTGCTGGCCGACGCAAGCGTGCCTGAGGCGAACACGCCCTCGCCGCGCGACCTATGGCGGGCCATAGGATCGATCATAATCGCGGACCTGACCATGTCCACCGATAACATTCTGGCGGTGGCCGGAGCCTCCAGGGGCAATGTCTGGTTGATCCTCTTCGGCCTGGCGCTGAGTATTCCACTGGTGGTTTCGTCGAGCACGTTCCTCGCAATGCTGATGGATAGGTACCCGCTGACCATGTATGTGGGTGCGGCGATACTGGCGAAGGTCGGCGGAGACATGATGCTCGCTGACGCTTTTGTCCGTAAGCTGATAAACCCTTCAAACCTGCTGCATTATGCGGTTGACGCTGTGCTGATCGCGGGCGTGCTGGTAGCCGGCCGGCTCTTGTGCCGCCGCCGGAGCCCCCGCCGGAGCAATTGACATTGTTTTACAGGCCTTGTCCGCGCAAGGGCGTCCAATCGAGTGGAGGATGACGAAGATGCTAAGAAAAATTGGACTTCCGATGATGGCGTTGTTCGGGTTGCTGGCGCTTGCCCCGCTCAATCAGGCGAAGGCGGCGGTTCGATTCGGAGTATACGTGGGAGCGCCGGTTTGCGCGCCTCCAGTGTACCGGCCCTATCCGATCGTGCACGCGCCGGTTTACTTTCACGATCGCTGGGACCACGGGCGCGACTTCCGTGAGCGCGGCCGGCGGTAACCGCTGTTCCACTCACAACCAGCGGCAAGGCGGCCGCTCATCGGAGCGGCCGCCGCCGTACGATAATGGTTTCCGTTGGTACATATCGATAGTCCTGCCGAACGTTTGATCGAGAGCCCCATCCTACAAATCGCCGGCTGGTGCGCCAGCGCGGACCCCAGCGAGTTAGGCAACCTGATACTGTCCGCCGGCCAGTCGATTCTGCCGCACGATCTGGTTGACCGGCCGGATGTGCGAGCAGCCTGCCCCAACCATGCCGTTCTGGGTTTTGCCAGTTGGTTGGACATCAGCCGCCATTTAGATCTCGCCGCGGATCGAGGACTCGTAATCGAAGTGCTGCTGAACGGAAGCCCGGTGCGCCAACTGGATCTGCAACTCGCGCCGGGCGTTCCCGCGCAGGCTGCCGCCGGCGCCAGGGCGCTCGAGGAGAAGCGGCGCTGGTGCCTGGAACACGTGCGCTGTCCTGTCTGCGGCGATGCCTCACATCTTATTCCTGCAGACGGCGCGATCAGTTGCGACGCCTGCCGGACGCGGTTTCCCCAGAAAACAGGTTCGCTCAATTTACTAACCCCAGGCCTCGCCGAGGCCAGCCACTTGCGCCCGACTACCAATGTTTCCGCGCACAACTACGACCCGATTGCGCTCGAAATGATCGAGAACGTGCGTGACCAGGGTGGCAAGGTGTTGGACTGTGGCGCGGGCCTGCGAAGCAGACACGATGCCACGATCATCAATCTGGAAATCGTCGATTATCCAACCACCGATGTTCTCGCTGTTGGCGAATCGCTTCCCTTTCAGGACGGCTCCTTCGACGCGGCGTTCTCTCTGGCCGTTCTCGAACATGTGGCGGATCCGTTTGCCTGCGCCAGAGAAATCGCCCGTGTGCTCAAGCCCGGAGGCTCCCTGTATTGCGTGGTGCCATTCCTGCAGCCCGAGCACGGCTATCCGAATCATTTCTACAATATGACGCGGCAGGGAATTGCGAATCTGTTCAGCAAGGAATTGATTGTCGACCGGCACTTCGTCCCGGCTTCGGGCCTTCCCATCTGGGCTTTACATAGCATCTTGACGCAGTATCGGGCGCACCTCGACGAGCCGCTCAGGGAAAGATTTAACAACATGACGGTTCGAGAATTACTGGAGAAGGCCCCGGTGGACCTGCTGGAAGAGGAACTGGTGACGGCTCTTGACGATGAAGGCAACTGGATCCTCGCTTGCACCACGGCGTTGATCATGCGCAAGCCGGCATAGGGCGCTTGCGAAACTAACTGGAGCCCAAGCAGGGTCAAGGCCCAAAACAGTGAGTTCATTGACTACATGCTCGGCCTTGGGGTCACGATATCTTCACCCGTGAACGGCACGACTGTTGAGCAAGAACCGATCTCCGCGCGCGGAATGTATCGCGTGCATCCTCGACCCGGCGACAATGTCGTGCTCTTTACCCGAAGAAATTTCGTCTACTACCCTCAAGCTCCGATTGTTTGGAGCCGGAATCCGGAAGAGCGAACTTGGGAATGCCCGCGGGTCTGGTTGTGGGCCTACGACGATCCAACAGAATATGGACTCGTCGTAGCACGAGTAAGCGAGGACCTCGGGGTTTGGCTTCGAAGCTACGTCAACGTCGCCGCTGAAACCAAAAAAGCGTTCGGGAAAGCACGCTGGATCGGGGCAGAGATGCCCACGCTACCACCGGGGTTTGAGGTACTCGCTTCTGTTCCCGTTACGCGCTCAGCAAGAACGGAATAATCCTCGCCCGGACAGGCGGGGGCCGGCCCGCAACGGCTCCGTTTCTACTAGACGATAAGTATGTTATCGTCTTGAACCGACATGGACCCCGCGGCCAGTATGACCTCTGGCACGCGGAAAAAAGCCGGAAGCGGCTCCACGTGGCGAAATTGTCTGCTGCCTGATGCTGGAATTTTGAAGGATGGGAGCCGGCCGCCCTTATGCGCCGCCGCGGCTCACTCCCGCCGCGGGCGTCAGCCGGCTGCGGATCTGGTTCATCACTTCGGAGGCCAGGAACGGTTTTCGCAGCACGGGGAAATTATGTTCCTCGCACAGCGCTTCCTCCTCCGGCGGCAATATGGTGCCGGTCATCACGATCACCAGCATCAGCGGCTGGGCTTGCCGGAACTCGACGCCCAGCTCGACGCCATTGCCGTCAGGGAGCATGTAGTCGAGCAGCGCCGCGTTGGGCTTGTGCTCGGCAACCAGCCTCCTGGCGTCCGCGGCAGATTCGGCGGTCAGCAATTTCCAGCCGGCATCTGCCATGAGCCGCTCCAGGAAATGCAACAGGTCGCGATTGTCGTCCACCAGCAGCACCGTGGGATGGGCTGGGGCCGCCGCCTCGTCGCCTTCGGCTGAGCGAATGTTGAGGCTTTCACCGTCGTCGGCGACATCCACCAGCACCCGTGCGCCGGGACTCACTTGACCGGTGGCGACCAGCGTTGCCAGCGGTTGCGTGAGGTGCCGGTGAATGGTGCGGTTCAACTCCCGAGCGCCGTATTCGGAGCTGGTGCCTTTGTGCAGAAGGAATTGGCGCGCATCGAAAGGAACTTCGAGCATGAAAGAGCGCGCCCCCAGCCGTGTGTTCACATGATTCTGCAAATCCGCGATCTGCTGGTCGAGAATCGTGGAGAGCGATTCCGGCGTCAGCGGCTGGTAGGTGATGACGCAATCGATGCGATTGACAAATTCCGGCGAGAAGCGCTTGCGCACCGCCACCAGCGCAATGCCCTGCAGTTTGCTGGTCAGATCGGGGCGTTCGGTGGGACGCACGGACTGGAACCCGAAATCCGGGTTGATCTCCTTCATCATCTCGCGCGCGCCGAGATTGCTGGTGAGAAACACCAGACTCTTTTCGAAATTGACGACGGAGTTGTCACCCAACCGCAGAATGCCCTTGTCCAGCACGCCCAGCAGCAGGCGCGTCATGGAAGGCGCGGCCTTCTCGATTTCGTCGAACAGCACCAGCGAAAGGCTGCACTTGTCGCTGGTTACGGCATTGAGCCTCTGCTGCGTAAGCATGGGCTGCGTTTCACGATGTCCAAGATAGCCGGGAGGCGCGCCGATCAGCTTGGCCACCTCATGCTCCATCTGGAATTCGCCGCAGTCAATTTTCAATACGTTTTTTTCGGTGCCGTGAAGTACCTCGGCCAGGGCTTCCACGGTCTTGGTCTTGCCCGTACCGGTAGGACCCAACAGGAGGAAAACACCGACCGGTCTGCCCTCCGGGGCCAGTCCGGCCTGGTACATCTGAATATAAGGAACAATGACCCGCGTGGCAGCAGGCTGACCCACCACTTTTTGGGACAAAACCGCGATCAGATTCTCTGCGGGATCGGCAGGCTGCTTCCGCGACCGGCCGGTTGGCTGCGTATTCTTAGCACGCTCCACGGGACCCTCTACTCTCAGTATATCGGGGCGACGGATCTTCCTTTTGGGCCGCTTATGTTCTGGACTCGTCGGGTCTGCCATTGCAATGATCTAATCGGCTGGAAACTGGCGAGTTGGGCGGGTGACCCGGCAACCGGAGAGCATTTTGCGCGGACCTGTCACCGGGGTATGTGAAGATTTCGAAAAATCTTCGAACCTCTGCATGATGAGCACGAAAAACGTCACCCCAGTATGCAATATAACGCACTCGGGGCGATCGGTCGGAAGGCCTACCTGTGGCGAAAAGTGATGCGGCCCTTGGTCAGGTCGTACGGGGATAGCTCGAGGGTGACCTTGTCGCCCGCCAGGACGCGAATGCGGTTGCGGCGCAACCTTCCGGCCAAATGCGCCAATACGACACGATCGTGGTCCAATTGGACGCTGAACAGACCGCTGGGGAACTTCTCTAAAACCGTCCCGGCTACTTCAATGTTATCTTCCTTACTCATAAACCTCCATTTTTGGATCCGTCGGCGGGGCGGGCAGCCCGATAGGGCCGCCCTGGCCGCGCGCCCTGCCTAGGCCGTAGTGACGTTGGCCGCCTGCAGCCCCTTCGGACCGCTCGTTACTTCAAACTCCACCCTGGCGCCCTCATCCAGACTACGATAGCCCTCCGTCTGAATAGCCGAGAAGTGGACAAATACATCCTCTCCGCTTTCTCTCTCGATGAAGCCATATCCCTTGGCTGCGTTAAACCACTTCACTGTACCTTTTTCTTTCATGTTTCCTCTTCTTCAATCGCCATTGATCTCCGGCCGGTTCGCGTGCGAGATACAAAAGGGGAGCCGCGGCCAACTCACGCTGCCCCCCCAGACCTGCATGAACGCGAAGACAAGAGTCAAAATATCCCCAACATTATACCCCGGAACCGCGTGGCGGGCGCTATTTAGCCGCCTGAAGCTGCCGGGCGATGGTCCGCAGAAACTCATCCTCGCGGTCTACATGCATGCTGATGCGCAGCCAGCAAAGGGGCAGCGGAGCGAACTGGCGATCGCTATCCTCGCACAGATTGAACATATCTTTTTCAGTGGTGAGGATCGCCTCGGCGCCGGCCCGTCGAAACTGATGGGAAATAAAACGCAGCTCCCACGGCCGGTAGCCGTGGTGATCGTCGAAACTCAGGCGGTCCACGACATTCAGATTCAACGCGGAAAGCGTGCTCCAGAAAGACTCCGGATTACCCAGGCCGCAGAATGCCGCGACCCGCGTGTAGGGCAGCGCGTCCGCGGCTATAGTCTCGCCCGTGCCGCTGGTCACCCACTGCTCCGCACGCACGCGCGCGTGGAAGATGGGCGCGGCCGGATTGTAGCGCCGCAACGCGTGTTCCACGCCCTCCACCACGCGCCCGGAATCGCACCGCGTAATGACGAAAATCCTCGCGCGCGAGAGCTCCTCAAGAGGCTCACGCAGCCGGCCCAACGGTAGCGCGTAGCCGCCGCCGAAAGGATTGAGCGCATCCACGAGCACGATGTCGGTGCGTGGGCCAAGGCGCGTGTGTTGAAATCCATCGTCGAGGAGCACGACGTTCACACCGAATTCGACTTCCAACTGTCGTCCCAAGTGCCAGCGGTCCGGACCAATACCCACCGGCGCCACAGCCGCGCGCAGGAATATTTGCGGCTCGTCGCCCGTCCGGTCCACCGGAAGATGTCCTCCGGCCGGCGCCACTTCATGCTTGTGTGGCGAGTGGCGTCCATAGCCGCGCGTCAGGATGCCGGGGCTCCAGCCGGCCGCCTTGAGTTTGCCTGCAACATACAGGACTACCGGGGTCTTGCCCGTTCCGCCTGCCGTGATATTGCCGATGCTGATTACCGGCGCGTCTAAGCGTCGAACGCGATCGAGGTCGCGTCGACGTTTCATGCGGCCACCCCGGATCCACAAGCGGGAAAGCAACCATAGGAACACGAAAGCCGGCTGCGCCGGACGGTACGAGGGAACCCGCACGGAGAAGATTTCGCGCGCCGCATCAGCCGCTATCGCCGTAGCCCCTTGCCTCGCCTGCGCGCACGATTGCGCCTTGCTGCCAAGAGTAACGGCCCATTCGGGTCGATCCAGGATCTCGTTCACAGTGGCGGCCAGGCTGCCGGCGTCGCGGACTTCGACCAGGGCGCCGGCGGCGCGGAAATCCGCCGCGATTTCGGCGAAATTTTCCAGATGCGGACCGGTCACAATGGGCCGTGACGCGAGTGCCGGCTCGAGGATGTTATGCCCGCCGCGCGATACCAGCGTGCCTCCCATGAAGACCACGCTGGCCAGCGAAAACAGGCTGCTCAGCTCGCCTATGGAATCGAGCAGCAGCACTCCCGGCAGTGCCAGGGAACCGCCTTCGCCCATGGCGGAGCGGCGCAGGAACGGCACACCCGCGCGCCGCAGTTTCTCGGCGGCTGCGTTAAAATGTTCCGGCTTGCGTGGCGCGAGCAGCAATAGCAGATCAGGCCGCTTGCCCGCGACCTGCTGGAAGGCCCCGATGACAGCCTCCTCTTCATCCGGATCGGCCGCGACGGCTGGCGGCATGGTGCTGGCCGCCATCCATACGGTCCCGGGCCGCAGAGCGTCCACAAAACGTCGCACCGGCGCATTCGGCGGAGCCTGCTGTGGCTGGAAGTCGTACTTCAAATTTCCACCGACCCGCACGATCTCCGGTGGCGCGCCGATGCTCAGGAAACGCTGGCGCATGCGCTCGCTCTGCGCCAGTACCAGATCGACCTGTGCCAGCACCCCCATGAAGAACCATTTGAAAGGCCGATACCGGCCGATCGCGCGATCGGAAATCCGGCCATTGATCAGCAGGAGACCCGCGCCAGTGCGCTTGGCCTCCCGAAACAGGTTGGGCCAGATCTCAGTCTCCATAACGATCAGCAACGAGGGCTGCAAACAGCGCAGTACGCGGCGCACGGCAAAAACGTAGTCCACCGGAACGTAGAAAACGCCCGCCAGCGCGCCGAGCTTTTGAGACGCCATCTCAAAACCCGCCAGCGTTGAAACGGAAACAAAGACCGGAGAGCGCGGCAGCGACTGCCGCAGTTGGCGGACCAGCTCGACTGCGGAGATCGCTTCTCCTACCGAGATCGCGTGCAACCAAATCGCGCCCGGCACGGTCTGTCTAAAGGAGGCGGGCAGGAAACCGAGGCGCTGCCAAAGCGTAGCCAGGTAGTTGCGATTGCGCAGACAACGCCACAAGGCAAGCGCCAGAATGACGGGGGATCCAAACGCCTGAACGAAACGGTAGAGTAGATAAATGCCTTTTATTTTCAAACGTTTGGCTCTCCTCACGAGTATAGCCGCGGTACTCGTGCCAAACAAGGCGTGGCCGGCCGGCAAAGAGCAGCCAAAATTCACACCGGGGCCCGCGGCTAGTTATGAGTCGCATCAGACCAGCGAGAAGGTAACCATTGGAGTGGCGGCTTATGTCTCCGATGAGGAGACCCGGCCCGTCTTCGGCAAGCACAACCCCTACAATTATGGCGTGCTGCCGGTGCTGGTTGTCATACAAAACGACGGGGCCAAGAGCATACGCGTCGACCCGCTGGAGCTTGTGCTGGTCGGTCCCAACCGCGACCGCATCGACGCCACCCCCGCCGAAGATGTGCGCTACCTGAGCGGCCCGGGTAAACCGAGCGTGGTGCCTAATCCGCTCCCCACGGGATCGCCGAAGATCGGCGGGCACAAGAATCCTCTCGATACCTGGGAGATCGAGGGCCGCGCGTTCACCGCCAAGATGCTGCCGCCGGGCCAGTCGGCCAGCGGATTTTTCTATTTTCAGAGCGGGTTCCAGCGCGGATCGAGTCTCTATCTGAGCGGCCTGCGGGAAGCGGATTCGGGGAAAGAACTGTTGTACTTTGAGATCCCGCTACTGGAGAAATAAAGCTGCGGGTCCAGCGCTCTCGCGTTCATCAGCGCTTAGGCTTTTTTTCAAGCGCGAGCTTGGCCACCTCGCCCATGGTCTTCACATAATGTAGTTGGATGTCGCCGATCTGCTCGGATTTCAGGTCTTCGCGCACGTTTACCTCGTTCTCCAACGGTAGGATAACGATGCGCACGCCGCTGCGTTTGGCGGCCAGCACCTTTTCCTTCACGCCGCCAATGGGCAGGACTTCTCCGGTGAGCGTGATCTCTCCGGTCATGGCCAGGTTGGGTCGCACGCGACGCCCGGTAAGCATGGAAAGTAGCGCAGTCGCCATGGTAATTCCAGCCGAAGGGCCGTCCTTGGGAATAGCGCCCGCAGGCACGTGGATGTGAATGTCGTTGGTCTTGAACAGACCGGGGGAGATCCCGTACGCCTTCGCATTAGCGCGCACCCAGGTGAGCGCGGCTTGTACGGATTCCTGCATCACCGGGCCCAACTGGCCGGTCATAATGAGGCCTTTATTGCCGCCCGGCATGCGGCCGGCTTCAATGAACAGAATGTCGCCTCCCACCGGCGTCCACGCCAGTCCTATGGCTACGCCGGGACGGCTGGTGCGCTCGGCGATCTCCACATCGGTGCGGAAGCGCGGCGCACCCAAAGATCTTTCGACCAGGTCAGGGGTAACCTCGGCTCTCTCGCCCGCGCCTGCTTCCGCGATACGGCGCGCCTGCTTCCGGCAAATAGTTCCGATTTCGCGCTCCAGGCTGCGTACGCCGGCTTCCCGCGTGTAGCGGCGGATCAGGAAGTGCACAGCTTCATCGCTGAAGTGAATATCCTTCTCCGGATCGAGCCCGTTCGCAGTAGTCTGGCGGGGGATCAGGTAGCGGAACGCGATTACGGCTTTCTCGTGCTCGGTGTAACCTTGCAAATCGATAATCTCCATGCGGTCGCGCAAGGCCTCCGGCACGGGATCGAGAACGTTGGCCGTCGTAATGAACAGCACGTTGGAGAGATCGAAGGGCACGTCCAGATAGTTATCGCGAAAGGTATTGTTCTGCTCCGGGTCGAGAACTTCGAGCAGCGCGGAAGCCGGATCGCCACGAAAGTCGCGGCCCAGCTTATCGACCTCATCCAGCATGAAGACCGGATCGTTGCTGCCGGCGCGGCGCAGGCCCTGCATGATCTGGCCGGGCAGCGCGCCGATATAGGTGCGGCGATGGCCGCGAATCTCCGCCTCGTCGTGCATCCCGCCCATGGAGATGCGGGCGAACTTACGCCCGATGGCACGCGCGATGGAGCGCCCCAGCGACGTCTTGCCAACACCAGGAGGTCCCACGAAGCACAGGATAGGGCCCTTCAGGACGGGGCGAAGCTGCAATACCGAAAGATAATCGAGAATACGTTCCTTGACCTTTTCGAGGTCATAGTGGTCTTCGTCGAGAATCTCGCTGGCGTGCTTCACGTTTACCGGCGCCCCTGAGGAAACGTTCCAGGGAAGGCTGACCATCCATTCGAGGTAAGTGCGCGTAACGCCATACTCCGGCGACATGGGTGAGATACGCGCCAGGCGGTCGACTTCTTTCAGCGCCTCCTTCCGCACCTCCTCGGACATCCCCGCGGCTTCCAACTTGTCGCGGAGATCCTGGATATCGCGCTGGCTTTCATCGGTCTCGCCAAGCTCCTTCTGAATAGCCTTAAGCTGCTCACGCAAGTAAAATTCGCGCTGGTTTTGCGATAACTGGCCCTTCACCTGGGACTGTATGCGGCCGCGCAGCTCCAGCAGTTCGCTTTCGCGCGTCAGGTGCTTGTGAATGTCATTCAGCCGCGCGCGGGCGTCGAATTCTTCGAGCAGCCTCTGGCGCTCGACCGGGCTCAGACTGGGGAGAGCCCCGGCGATGAAGTCGGCCAGCTTGCCGGGTTCCGGAATTTCACCGGCGATATTGGCTACATCGTCGGACAGGTTCGGCGAGCTCGCCACGATCTGTTGGAAAAGAGCCAGCACGTTATCGCGGACGGCATCGAGCTCGGGCGTGGACGGTGGCTCGATCTCCGGAATGCGCTCGATACGGGCCTTCAGGAAGGGCTCCGTAGCGGTGAAGCCGCGTATGCGCATGCGGGCCACGCCCTCGCAGAATAGAAGCAGATTATCGCGAGGGACTTTGAGCACCTTGTGGACAAATGCAACGGCGCCGAATTCATGCAGGTCCGCCGGTCCGGGAGAATCCACGCGCGGATCGAGTTGCGCCACCACACCCATCAGGCGGTCTTCGCCGAGAGACTCGACCAGAGCGACCGAGCTCGGGCGGCCGACGGTGATCGGCACCATGGCATGCGGAAACAACACGGTGTCCCGGACCGAGAGGACCGGCAGTTCTTCAGTAACCTCGATCGGGTTTACGGCGTTCTGCTGGGGTGCTTCTTCATCGACAGGCATACGAGAGCTTCAAACTGTAGTGTAATCTCGAGAGCTTTCGTCGGACATCCTTGTGCGATTCAGTACCCCCGAGGGTAGCAGCCCAACACACGCAGCAGGTCGGTGAGCTCACGCAGGTGACCGAGCGCGTTCCGCGCGTTGGGAGTATCCGAGCGGCCGAGAAAGTCTAAATAGAAAAGATATTCCCACGGCTTGCCGCGCAGAGGACGCGATTCGATCTTGGCGAGGTTGAGGTCTCGCAGGGCGAAAGCGCTGAGACAACGGAACAACGCTCCGGGCACGTTCCGTGTAGAGAACACCAGCGAGGTCTTCCAGGGTTTTCGCGCGGAAACTTCTAATGGAAAACGGCGGGCGAACTCAGGAGTGCGTAGTAAGAAAAAACGGGTGAAATTGCGGCGGTCGTCTTCGATCGAGCGGCGCAGGATACGCGCGCCATAAATTTCGGAGGCCACCTTGGACGCGATGGCGGCAGCATCCCGCAACCCTTTTTCCATAATCATTTTGGCGCTGCCGGCCGTATCGTAGTAAGTAATTTTTTCAATTTGCGGGTGCCGTTCAAAGAAATGCAGGCATTGGTTCAAGGCCACGGGATGGGAATAAGCGCGTCGAATGCGGGAGAAAGCCACGCCGGGCGGGGCCATCAGGTGATGTACGATGCGCACGCTGGTCTCCGCTACGATGGGCAGCTCATAGCGTTGCAGATGATCGTAGTTCTCGTGGACCGACCCGGCCAGAGTGTTTTCAATCGGAATGACGGCGCCTGCGGCGGCGCCTTCTTTCAAACTACGGAAAACATCCTCGAAGCGCGGGCAGGGCAGCACCTCGATGGACGGTCCTACCAGCTTGCGGGCGGCCTCTTCGCTGAATGCGCCGCGCTCCCCCTGGAAGGCAATCGGCAAGCCTTTCGAGCGGGGCGCGCGCTTCACCGCGGCGCGCCGTCCCAGCGGCGGACTCGCGCATCAGGCAAACCGATTAAATCGAGCACGCGGTCGACGCCATGATCCACGAGGTCGAGAACGCTTTGCGGATGATTGTAGAATCCGGGAATCGGAGGCGCGATGATCGCTCCCATTTCCGTCAGCGCCACCATGGTGCGGAGATGGCCGAGGTGAAGGGGCGTCTCACGCACCATGAGCACTAATTTGCGGCGCTCCTTGAGAGCCACGTCGGCGGCGCGCAGCAGGACGTTGGAGGTAATGCCGGAGGCGATTGCGGACATGGTCTGGATGGAGCAAGGCGCCACCACCATCACATCCACGGGAAAAGAGCCGCTGGCCAAACGACAAGAAATATCCTCTAAGTGATAAGTAAAATGGGCTATTTTCTTAAGTTCTGCGGTATTTTTGCCGGTTTCTAAGAAAAGTGTCTTTTCGCCGGCACGTGTAAGCACTAAATGGATTTCAGCCGATGGGTTCAGTTGCAGCCTTTCGAGCAGGCGCACGGCGTAAATAGCGCCGCTTGCCCCGGACACTCCTACTACAATTTTCAAATTCGGCCTCCCACGGCCACCGCTGTTCTAAAATCAGAACAAAAGTACCTAAATAAGCTTGCCTCGGCGGCCTCCCCCGAGTATAATCGCAGGCGGCAGATCTTATCCGGGTGGAGGGCTGCGTCACATTTCAATCTGGGCTGAAGGCCCTGATCCAGGATCATACCATGGAAGAAGCCGGACAAAAGCTCAAACGCGCGCGGGAGCGGCTCAATCTGCGCTATCGCGACGTAGAGGAGGCCAGTATCCAGATCGCCGAGCGGCGTCGCAATGACGACTTTATTATCGCATTAAGTCGATTAGCCGACATCGAGAATAAAGGAACTGTTCCTACTATCTTCCGAATGTATTCTTTATGCGCTATATATCGGCTAGACGTACTGGAGGTATTAGAATGGTATGGCGTAGACGTGGCAACTTTGCCCGCCGATGCGCTGACCATACCGATTGAACGCACCCACTTGATCGGCTTTGGCTCTGAGGTCCATGGAGATGTCCGCGTACCGCTGACTCTCGATCCAGGAGCGGATCTGCGGAAGACAAGTTACTTGAGCCGGATTATCCAACGTTGGGGCAAGCTTCCCCTCGTGCTGCTCAATGGCCTGGACATGAAGAATCACCGATACGCTTTCATCGGCTCTGAAGACTGGTCCATGTATCCCATGGTCAAGCCTGGTGCGCTGGTGATGATCGATGAGAGCCACCGCAAGATCGCCAGCTCCGGCTGGACGAGCGAGTTTGACCGGCCGATCTATTTCCTGGAGCATCGTAAGGGATTTGTCTTTGGCTGGTGCGCGCTGAACGGAAATCAATTGGTCTTGCAGCCGCACCCGGCTTCCCCATGCCTTCCGACCGTGTACTCCTATCCCGAAGAAATCGATGTGATTGGCCAGGTGTCTGGGGTGGCTATGCTTCTTGATCCTGGGAAACGCCACCGCGCTCGCGCTTGAGCAATTCCAACAGTATCTCCAGATCGCTCATGTACAACTGCCGCTCGACCTCTTCGGCAGTGGCCGGCGCGAGGTTGAGATAGGGCGCCAGATGTAACCAATTGGTCAGCGCAGCCGGCGGATTGCCCGGCAACCCGGCCAGGTACTCGTGAAGATCGGCCTTCTGTTGCTCCAGGTTCAGGCATAGCCAGTCCTGGAAAACCCGTGCGTGACTCCGCCGCAGGGTCTCATTGGCTTGCTCATCGCCGAACATTTGGGCCAGCGCGGGGTGCTCGTAAAGGCCGTTCTGGCTGAATAGCGAGGAGAGATAGACCAAACGGCCGAAAAGCGTGGGGATACGAGCCAGAGTGTGGCGCCACAAATTGGCGGCGGGGGCCTGCGGAGAGCCCGTTTCGGATCTGGACTTTCCTGAACTCATAAAACGGACCGGGCAGGGTCGTTTGCCCTATAGCGCCGACGTCCAACCAGCCTTCAGTTTACACCATGGGGGACCTCCGTAGGCGTTTCCCGTCTTCTCAATGTAACTTTGTTCTAAATTTGGAAAACCTTCAGAGATCAGCTAAAGCAGGCCTTCCGGAGCGGTAGCCTGGGCTCGTATTTTACCTTAAATTTAACAGGAGAAACACCCTATGCTGAGGAAAGCTGTCTTTACCGCCCTTTTGATGCTGTCTGGCGTTGCCGCGGCGAGCACCCAGGCCGGCGCGCCTCCACCGGAATGCAGTCCCTGCCCCTTCGTGAACTAATCGATCCAACGGAGAAATAGACCATGCTGAAAAAAGCTTTGTTTGCTGCCCTCTTGGCTCTCTCGTGCGTTGCCGCGGCGAGCACCCAGGCCGGCGCGCCTCCACCGGAATGCAGTCCCTGCCCCTTCGTGAACTAATCGATCCAACGGAGAAATAGAACCATGCTGAAAAAAGCTTTATTTGCTGCCCTCTTAGCTCTCTCGTGCGTTGGCGCGGCGAGCACCCAGGCCGGTGCGCCTCCACCGGAATGCAGTCCCTGCCCCTTCGTGAACTAGGCGCGTTCATCGGAAAACAGAACGTGCTCCCGAAGCTTGACTAGCCGCAATTCTTGCCCTTTCGTGCGCGGCCGCGGTGGGCACCGAGGCCGGCGTGCCGCCCCCCGAGTGCAAAATCCCTGTCCGTTCGTGAATTAAGACCAAGCCTGGGATTTTTTTCCAATCGGCGTGCTTATCCGACATGCGGTGCTAGAATAGGGCGTATTTGAGGGCCTCGCTGAGGGCTCTATGGTAACGACCATGTATTACCTGATCGTAGCCGCCACTGTGGCGCTCAGCGTTCGCCTGTATCTGTTGGGCCTGAGCCAAAGATATAGGGCGTTTTTCTACTATCTAATCTTCTCGGCCCTGCAGATGGCCTTGCTGCTGCCATTGAACCCCCGGGGAGTGGTGTATCCATATGTTTATGTGCTCACAGAGCCGATCGGCTGGATTTTCTTCGCGCTGGTGGTATTGGAAGTATATTCCCTCGTTTTGGCAGACTATCAAGGCTTATATACGGTAGGCCGCTGGGCCCTGATTATCGCTCTCATAATGGCCCTTCTGGCTTCATGCCTGAGTCTGCTCATCCCCTCTCACGGTCAACCGGGATCACGAATACTTCCGTACTACTACGCTACCGAGCGCGCCGTGTACTTGAGCCTGCTGGTCTTCCTGATTACGATTCTGCTGGTGCTGCTGCAATACCCGATCAAACTGAAGCGCAACATCGTCATTCATAGCGTAGTCTTTTCCATTTATTTTCTTGGCAATAGCGCCGTGTACGCGCTGCTGAGCGTACGCGGCTTCGGCACCATCAAGGTAGTCAGGTACACGCTTTTGGGAGTCAGCCTGGGCTCCCTGTGTGCGTGGCTCGCGCTCTGGAATAAGGCTGGAGAGGACCGCAAGATTCGCCTGCGCCCGGCCTGGATGCCGGGCAAGGAGGAGCAGCTCGTCAGCCAGTTGAACAGCCTCAACGAAGCATTGCTACGGGCGACGCGAAAATAAAAAATCCCTTTAAAGGATTGCTTTTCGCAAGTAATCACGCTATTCTCGATACAGAGACTAATAGAGCGCATGGATCTCATCTTTGGCGCCGTGGCTTGCTTATGCCTGGCGGTAGTCGTAGCAGTGGGCTTCTTAGTACGTAGGCTGGTCGCTGGACCGAAGACGCTCCCCGTGTCGATTGATTGGATTAACGATCTGTCGGCGATTCGCTATCGACCGATGGAAAGGCTGTTAAGTCCGGAAGACGAACGGTTCCTGATGAGTCAGGCCGGTTGTGACCGCAAGATGGTACGCCGTCTGCGGTCCGAGCGGCGAAGGCTATTCCGGGGCTATCTGGCGTGCCTAAGCACTGACTTTAGCCGCGTGGGTGTGGCGCTGCGGTTAATCATGACGCACGCCCAGCAAGACCGGCCCGATCTTGCCGGCATTCTCTACAAGCAGCAAGCGCTCTTCGCCCTCGGTATCCTCCGCGTTCAGTGGCACCTCGCCCTGCACACTCTGGGTCTGGGAAACGTGGACGTTAGCGGCTTGGTAGGCGCCATGGAGTCCATGCGCCTCGAGTTGCGGCAGATGATTCCGGCCGAGAGCGCGGCTACCGCCTAGGCTGCGTAGAAATCAGGTACGGAAGTCCGAATTGCCTCTTTTATGAGCGCGTCTCTATCTCCCTCAAAGTGTCTTCAGCGTATCTTTAGCTTCTCTTAGCCTTGTGAACTCTTTCTCTGCCTGACGGAATTGCCGCGTGTGTACCCGGCGGCGCGCGCCGTTATGCTCCACCGGATAGCGCAGGTGCAGCATCTCGTGAAACATCACGTACTCCAGCGCAAATCCAGGCACATCAGCGCTATCGAAGATGCGGCTAATGATAATGGCGTTGTGAGACGGATCGAAATGCCCCAGCATACTGCGCGATGCCTGCCGGCTCCATCCCAGCAGCGGCCGGGCTAGCAGGCCATCGAAGTATTCCATGTTCAGCGCCTCGAACACAGCCTCCAAGTTATAATGGCTTCCTTGTGGGCCGGATACAAACTTACGCCCGCGGACCTGCCGGACCAGGTGCATCTGGCGCCGGACGTCTCGCCGGTTCAGGTAGATGCGGTATCGGTGGGCGTAGATCCTGGCTACGGGACGGCGAAACAGCTTGCCAAGGAGAATATGCGCCAAAGCTTCGAGCACGCGAGACGGAGCTCCCTCCAGCAGATCCGAAATTCGTACTCGGATCGCGCCGGCCTCCAGACGGATGAAGCTATCGGGATTCGCGAAACGGCAGAACTCGGTGGCCACCGCTGGCGGTGGAGTGCGAGGTTTGAGCTCCCGAAAAACGCGCATGAAGATTTCTTGCGGGCCTTCCAGTGGCAAGGCGGTTGGAAGTCCGGAAACCGCCAGACCCGAGCCGTAGTCTTGCATTTCTTAAACAACTTAACATATTAAGGTGATTGCAATGTTGGAGGAAACTTGCCCAAAGTCAAAATTAGCGCACTTGGCTGTTACGTGCCGCCAGACATTCTAAGTAACAAAGACCTGGAACGCATGGTGGACACCACCAGTGAATGGATCATGGAGCGAACCGGAATCTGCGAGCGGCATATTGCCGGCCCCGCCATGGCCACCTCAGATATGGGGACGGAAGCCGCACGGGCGGCGCTGGCCGCGCGGGGGATATCCGGGGCGGAACTGGATCTGATTCTGTTGTGCACCGTAACGCCGGACATGCTGTTCCCCTCGACCGCATGCCTGATCCAGGATCAACTGGGAGCGCGGCATGCCTGGGGATTCGACCTCCTTGCGGCCTGCTCGAGTTTCCTCTACGGCCTGACCACAGCCGCTGCGTTAGTCGCGGCGGGCACACATCGAAAAGCGCTGGTGATCGGCTCGGACACCATGAGCCGCATTATCGACTACACGGACCGGGCTACCTGCATCCTGTTCGGCGACGGGGCCGGCGCCATGCTGCTCGAGCCCGCCGGCGAAGCCGATGATGGCGCGGGCTTTATCGATTTTGTGGGCGAGATCGATGGCTCGGGCGGCGATTTCCTCAAAATGCCGGCGGGCGGCAGCCGGCTGCCGGCCCCCGCGGAAACC
>Ga0302325_10003228_pt1 | contig 38686 bp, 30 predicted proteins | sample Palsa_T0_2_FD_201948 | JGI IMG/M metagenome (GOLD analysis project Ga0302325, IMG submission 201948) | Peat permafrost microbial communities from Stordalen Mire near Abisko, Sweden - Palsa_T0_2 | ecosystem: Environmental > Terrestrial > Soil > Palsa > Peat permafrost | place: Sweden: Abisko...
TGGCGGTACAGCCGGGGATGATCATCACGAGTCAGAATCGCTGGCCGACGCTGCGTTACGACATCAGCGCACTGTTGCAGCTCGGCGGCGGATTTCTCGGCGCGGGCTTCTACTATAAGACTTTCATCTGGCCCTCCTGGAGCGCTTACGAAGGATTGATTCGGCGACTAGCCGGATTGGGTCCGGCGCCACGCACCTCGCGGCTGCCGCAGCCTGCGGTCGAGTATCTAACGTGCGATGTACTCATCGCCGGTGCGGGGCCCGCCGGACTCACCGCCGCGTGCGCGGCCGCCCGCGCGGGTGCACGGGTTGTGCTTTGCGAGCGCGATGTCACCTGTGGCGGTGAGCTCGAATTTGAGGCTGCGACGATTGACGGCGTACCCGGTGCGGCTTGGATCGCGGCGACTCTCCAGGAATTACGTGCTCGTAAGGTGCGCGTGCTGACCGAGACTGCGATCGTTGGCGGCTCGGGGGGTCTCATGATCGGGCTCACGCAGGCGGGTGGGATGCCCGGTTCTGATGCCCTTTATCGGATTCGACCCAGATCGCTCGTCATTGCCATGGGATCTATCGAGCGTCCCATCGCATTCGCGGACAACGATCGACCCGGGGTCATGCTATTGGGCGCCGCTGAGCGTTATCTCGCCCGTTACGGAGTGCACGTCGGTCGGAAAGTCGTGTTGTTCGGCAACCATGACCGCTTGTATGCCGCGGCCGGCCGGCTTCTCGGGCGCGGGGTACGTGTGGTAGCCGTCGTCGATACCCGCGCGCAGTTGCACGCGGGCGCGATTCAAACACTGCGCACCGAGCTTGCGCGCTCGGGTGTCAATTGTCTTCTGGGTCATGCCGTGCTGGGCACCGAGGGAAGAACTGCGATCGCTGCCGTGCGGGTGGCGCCGCTTGCATCGCCTGATGCCGCGCGCATGCTCGCCTGCGACGCGCTCCTCGTCAGCGGCGGGTGGTCGCCCAGCATTCATGCAGGATTGCATGAGGGCGGAACTGCCATCTATGCATCTAAGATCGCCTCCTTCAACGCGGCAGCACAACCTTCGTGGCGCGTCGTCAGCGGCGCTGCAAACGGAAAACTGGAGCTTGCCGAGGTCCTGATTGATGGTCACACGACGGGCTGGGCAGCGGCGCAGGCTGCCGGTGCAAAGGCGGATTCGGGTCATCCGCCCGTGGGCGGCGCCGACGCCGGCCCGAACCTTGAGCCGTTCTGGCGTTGCCCAGCGCCGTTTGCCAAAGAGAAGCGCCAATTCGTCGATTTGCAGAACGACGTTACAGTCGCGGACCTCCGGCAGGCCATCGCGGAGGGCTTTGCACACATTGAGCATGCGAAGCGCTATACGACGCTCGGCGTCGGAACGGACCAGGGGCGCTACAGCTCCGCGCTGGGCACCGCGATCATCGCGGAGATCCTCAAGCAGACTCCGCCTGAGGTCGGCGTCTTGCGCGCAAGACCTCCGTATCAGCCCGTGACGTTGATGGCGCTCACCGGGCACCGGCTGGCCGGACATCTGCGACCGACGCGGCGCACGGCATTGCACGACTGGCATGAGGCCCATGGCGGCGTACTCGAGTCGGCCGACCTGTGGCTTCGCCCCCGATACTATCGCGCGAATGGCGATGATGCGTTCAGTGCGGGTGTCATCGAGGCGGCTCGCGTTCGCGCCTACGGCGGCATCTTTGATGGTTCAACACTCGGCAAGATCGAGGTCGCAGGCGTCGATGCGGCGGCGTTTCTCGACAGAATGTATTTGAACCGTGCGAGCCTGCTCAAGGTTGGGCGCAGCAAATACATGGTGGCGCTGCGCGAGGATGGCATCGTGCTCGATGACGGCATTCTGCTGCGGCTCGCAAATGATCGGTTTGTCGCAACTACGAGCTCGAGCCATGCACAACTGGTGCTGTCGCATTTCGAGTTCTGGCGCGATGCCGAATGGGCAACGAGGCGCGTCACACTCACCGAAGTGACGGAAGCTTGGAGTGTGATCGTCTGCGCCGGACCGCAGAGCCGCTCGACATTGCGCAAGGTACTTGGCGCTGAATGGGGCGCGAGCATCGATGGGCTGCGGCACATGGAGTTCGCAACTGCGCTGTGGCGCAGCACGGACCTGCGCGTGCTGCGGGCGAGCTTCTCGGGCGAGCTCGCATTTGAGCTGCACTGCCGTGCGCGGATCGCGGTCCCCCTATGGGAGGCGCTGGTGCACGGCGGTTTGAACGCCTATGGTCTTGAGGCGCTCGACATCCTGCGCGTCGAGAAGGGGTATCTTGCGGGGGCGGAGCTCAACGGACAGACGGCGCCCGCTGATCTGGGGTTTGAGCGCTGGCTCGAAGGGGACAGTCGGTGCGTCGGCCGCGATCTCTTAGCTCGGCCAGCATTTTCGCAGGCTGATCGCCCGGTCCTGGTTGGGCTCAGAGCAGCGGACGGGAGCGCAAAGTTTCTCGGCGGCGCACAGCTGACCGCGACCGATGACAAGAGTCGCACGCGGGGCCACGTCACGTCGAGCGTCTACAGCCCGGCGCTGAAGCAATGGATTGGGCTTGCGCTCCTTGCCCGGGATTTGGCGCACGAAGGGGCGATCGTGCTCGCGCGAGATCCGCTGCGCAGCCTGGAGACTTCGGTGCGCGTGACTGCGAGCGTTCATTTCGACCCTGCGGGCGAGCGGGTGAAGGGATGAGCGCTTCGGCTGCGGGCCTAAGGGCAGCGGCGATGGCGGCGTTGCCGGCGGCATCCTGTTTCGAGTTTGGCGCGTATCCCGGCCGAGCCGTCGACGCGCCCGTCTTCAGCGCATGGCCCGCCAATGCGGGCGAGGTGCTGCGAGATGGCCCAGGCCGGCCGACGGTGCTGCACTTCGCACCCGATCGGTGGTTGATTCCCGCACCCGCGCCGGCCGTACTGCAGCAGGTCGTAGCGCTCGAACATGCCGGATGCGGCATGCTCATTGACGTCGAAGGCAAATGGCACGAACTGAGGGTTGCGGCGGATGATGCGCAGCGGATGCTCGCGCGGAGCATCGACGTCGCGGCGGTTCTCACGGATCGGGAGTGTGCCGCGGTCGTGCTGTTTGACTGTCCAGCCATCCTCGCGCGCCGCGACGACGCCTTCAATCTGTGGATTGCGGCGAGCTATGTGCAGAGCCTGCTTGCGTTGAGCACTGCTTTGCCGAATCTGCGTGTCTCGTCGTAATGTCCATCGCCGACTCTCATTCCGTTGACCTGATGAGCGAACAATTCCTGGTACGTGGCGCGCGGAACCTACAGTGACCGAAACGAGCGAAGCGGCTGGCGCATCGGGGCTGCTCCGCGTCCTCAACCGCTGGCAACTGCTTGGCATCGGCATCGGTGCGATCATCGGATCGGGCATCTTCGTCATTCCCGGCCCAGCGGCGGCGCAGTTCGCAGGGCCGGCGATTGCCCTCTCGTTCATGATCGCGGCGCTCGGCTGTGCGCTGGCGGGCCTGTGCTATGCAGAGCTTTCCGCCATGTTTCCGAGCGCCGGAAGCGCCTATGCATTCAGCACGCACGCCTTTGGCCGCCTCGTCGGCTGGCTCGTCGGCTGGCTTCTGATCCTCGAGTATCTATTCGCCGCCGCTATCGTTGCGCAGGCGTTTGCCGCCTATTTCGCCGGACTCTTCAGCTTCACCGAGCCGTCAACCGCGCGCACGGTGCAGGCAATACTTCCGCTCTTGGTGCTCGCCGGGACGGCCTGGCTCGCGATGCGCGGCATCAAGCTCTCGGCTGCCGTTATTGGCGTGATCGTGCTCATCAAGCTCGGCGTGATCGCTCTCGTCATTGTATTTGGCGCCCCGTATGTGAACCCCCATCTTTGGGTGCCCTTCGTGCCGAAGAACACCGGAGTCTGGGGCGAGTTCGGCTGGAGCGGGGTCGTGCGCGGCGCCGGCGTCGTGTTCTTCACCTATCTTGGCTTCGACACGGTCGCGGTGGCGGCGCAGGAAGCGCGCCGGCCGCAGCTCGACGTCCCGTTCGCACTCATCGGCTCGCTCGCGATATGCACGGTGCTGTTTGCGCCGATGATGCTCGTGGTGACTGGTCTGGTCGACTACCGTGCGCTCAATGTAGCCAATCCCGTCGCCGTGGCGATCGACGCCGCCGGAGAGCAGCTGCACTGGCTCGTGCGCGTCGTGCAGATCGGAGCGACGATCGGCATGGTCTCCGTGCTGTTGGTGATTCTCATGGCGCAGGCGCGCATTCTCTTCGCGATGGCCGAGGATGGCTTGCTTCCTGCGCCGCTCGCGCGTCTGCACGCAACGCAGAAGACTCCCGCCGTCGCGACCGTGTTGACCGCCGTCGTTGCAGCCGCGCTGAGCGCAATTTTGCCGATCAGCCTGCTCGGGCAAATGGTCTCGATCGGCGTGTTATCGGCATTCGTCGCCGTCGCAGTCGCAGTTCTCGTGTGGCGCGCCAAATATCCGCAAGCTCCGCGGTCGTTCCGAACTCCCTGGGTGCCGGCGGTTCCCATCGGCGCGGTTCTGGTGTGCGGTTACATGGCCGTCGGCTTACCGGCCGCCACGTGGTGGCGTTTTGGTGTGTGGCTCCTGCTCGGGCTTGCCATCTACGGGTTGTACGGCGCGCGTTCGCATCGCCGCACGACCGCGGCGCCACCAAGCGCCTAGATTGCGAGAAATCGACGTAGCAATCTCATTGGCTTGTCCGCGGCCGAGCGGCGTTGTATGGTCCCCGGCACAAGTGCGCGCGCGACAGCAAGGTCGGCGCGGGCGCACCGCCCCGGCGCGTGGCCGGATTAGAAGTCAAGGGGAAAGCGCCATGGTGAAGAGCTCGGATGCGTCCGGTCGCGAAATCGCGGGGCAAGGTGTGGGCTTGATTTGCCGCGTCACGCTCGCCGCTGCAGTGCTGGCGGTTGGAGTCGCGCCGCGCTCATGGGCACAGCAGGCGACGTTGGCGAGCAATGCGAATACCTCTGGCCTTCAAGAGATCGTGGTCACTGCGGAAAAGCGCACGGAGACCGTCCAGTCGGCCCCACTCAGCATCACGGCATACTCCGGCGCCCAGCTCCAGGCCGCTGGTCTTGCCGATATGTCGGCAGTCGGCTACGAGACGCCCGGAGTGTCGGAGCGCAATTCCGGGCCCGGCCAGACCGAGTATGAGATGCGCGGCGTCGCTTCCTCCGGCGGGCAAGCGCCGACGGTGGGCTTTTATCTCGACGACACTCCGCTGACACCGCCGAATGAGGCGCTCCTGGGCCGGGTGGTGATCGATCCCACCTTGTACGATCTCAACCGCGTCGAGGTCCTGCGCGGCCCGCAGGGCACTTTGTACGGCTCAAGCTCGATGGGCGGCACGATAAAGCTTGTGACCAATCAGCCCGATCCATCGGGATTCGCGCTGAGCGCGCAGGCCATAGCTTCGGACACGAAGGACGGCGGCCTGAACTACACCACGAACGGCATGATCAACATACCGCTGGTCGACGACAAATTGGCGCTGCGCATTGTCGGGACCGACAGCTACACCGACGGCTGGATCGACCGGGTGGTTCTGAATCCTTTCCCGCTCGAGACCAATGGCGGCTTCACGCGCGGCAACGTCGTGGCCGCACCCGTTGAGCACGATTACAGGGACTCCAACTGGGAACAGGTGCAGGGTGTGCGCACCTCGCTGCAGTGGCTCCCCATGGACGGTTTGACCGTCACGCCGAGCGTCTTCGTGCAGACGATCACGCAGGGTGCCCCGAACTTCGTCGATAGCCCGCCCGGCGTGAAATACGAAACGCACTACCAGCCGTTCGACCAGACAGAGCCTTATGGCGACAGCTTTGAGCTCTTCACGCTGCCGATCAAATACGATTTCGGCGGCATCGAGATCAGTTCTACATCGGCGTATTACCGTCGCCAGACCCATCTTGAACAGGACACCTCGGAGGTTGCGCAGGATTTCCTCACGGCGCTCTTCGGTGTGCCGGGCGTCACCTTCGCCAACGCGGGACCACTCACGGCTTTCGAGACCGATTACACCAGCCAATTCAGCGAAGAGGTCCGATTGACGTCGACAGGCGATAGTCCGTTCCAATGGCTCGTCGGCGGCTTCTATGAGGATTACAAATCGGACACGGCCATCGGAACCAGCACGCCAAGTCCCTTTGTCACCGGAGTGTTAACCGTACCGTCTTACTTCTACCTGACCTTCGACAACGATCTTAAGCAGTACGCCGGATTCGGCGAGGCCTCCTACCGCTTTGCGGACAACTTCAAGATCACGGCGGGCGTGCGCTACTACTCATATAAGAGCACGGAGGATCTTGCGGAATCGGGCGGCCTTATTAACGGTCCAATCGGTCCCGCGCCGCCAATTACGTATTCGCTGCCCGCCTCTGACAACGGCGTCAATCCCAAGCTCAATCTGTCCTATGAACCGACCAAAGACCTGACTCTGTACGTGCAGGGCTCCAAAGGCTTTCGGCCGGGCGGCGGTAACGCTCCACCACCATCCACCTGCCAGTCAAATCCGCTGCAATTCAGCCCCGACAGCATTTGGAGCTACGAAGCTGGAGAGAAGCTGCGGATGTTCGATGGTCGGTTGACCATCAACGGTGCCCTGTACTACGAGGACTGGACGGGCATTCAGCAATTGGTGACCGAGACATGCGGTGCCACGTACACCGCCAATGCCGGCACGGCGCACATCTATGGCGGCGAACTCGAAGCGAGCGCCGCCTTGACGTCCGAGCTGACCTTCACCACCGCGATGGGGTACACGCATGCCAAGATCGTCGCGGCGGCGGCGGGGGCGGGATTCGTCGACGGTCAACGTGTGCAGGACGTGCCTGATTGGACCGAGACGACCTCGATCGTCTATCGGCACCCGATCTCGGATGACTATGCCGTGGTCCTGCGCGGCACCAACGAGTACACCGGCACGATGACCGACGTCACGTTCTATCAGAACATTGTCCCCTCGCGCGATATCGTGAAGATTCGCGGCGGCTGGGCAAGCGACCGCAAGGTATCGGTGTTCCTGTTCGTGGACAACGTGTTCGACAAGCGCGCCGACCTCGGAGATCCGGAGGAGATATCGTTCTTCGTACCGGCATTGAATCGCATTGTGACCAACCAGCCGCGCACCATCGGACTTGAATTGAATTACGCCTGGGGTGGTGGGCGCTCCGGACCCTAGCTCCTGAGCGACTGCCGGCAAACGCAATCCCGCCCAGCGGTAACACGGACTCCGTCGCAAGTCGCACGGTCGTCGGTTCGGCGAACAGCGAAACGCCATCAACGCTTTTAAAAAGCGGCTCGCTCAACTGTAGGTTGTCGGCAGCGCGGTGTAGCAGGTCGCATAACCCACCCCGGCGGTAAGGGCAATCGGGTCAAACTAGCGCCTGCGCTAAATCGTCAATCAGGTCTTCACTGTCTTCGATGCCGATCGACAGGCGCAGCAGATTCTGCGGAGTGGTGGAGCCGGGGCCCTCGATCGATGCGCGGTGCTCGATCAGGCTCTCCACGCTGCCAAGGCTCGTCGCGGGTGTGAAAAAACGAGTGCGGCGCACGGTCTCGAATGCCGCTGCACTTCCTTTGGCGATGCACACCGACAACACCGCGCCGAATCCATCGTGCATCTGCGCCGCGGCAACCGCATGACCCGGATGCCGTGGCAATCCGGGATAATAGACACGCTCCACGGCCGGCTGTGTGCTCAGGTACTCGGCTATCAGCAGCGCGCTGCGGCATTGCGCTCGCACGCGGATGCCGAGGGTTGCGATACTGCGCCTGAGCAACCAGCAATCGAACGGCCCAAGTCCCGCGCCGCTCAGGCGTTGCCAGCTCTGCAGCCGCTCAAGAAGCGCGCCGTCCTCACGAACGACGACGAGGCCACTCAGCACATCGCTGTGGCCGCCGAGATACTTGGTACCACTGTGCACGACGACATCGACCCCGAAGTCGAAGGGGTTTTGGCATACCGGCGTTGCGAACGTGTTATCACAAACAACCAGTGCACCGACCTCATGTCCCATGGCACTCGCCTGCGCCAAATCCGTAATGCTCAAGAGCGGATTGGTGGGCGTTTCGATCCACAGCAGCCGGGTGCGCGCAGTGAGCGCCGCCTTGACGGCGGCCAGATTATTGAAGTCGGCAAAGTCGACCACGATGCCGCGCTCGCGCGCATGCTCGCGCAGCTGTTTCAGCGTGCCGTAGTAGGCCTCGAGCGGTGCAACCACATGATCGCCACCGTGCAGCAGTTCGAACACGGCCATGTTCGCGGCCAACCCGGAAGCAAAGGCGACGGCACCCATGCCGCCTTCGAGCGCCGCCACGCACGACTCGAGGGCCGCTCGGTTGGGCGAACCCTCGCGACTGTAGCGATAGCCGCGCGAATAGGCCCCGTCGGGGTCGCGCTCAAATGTCGTCGTAAGATAAATAGGCTGCGCAATCGCTCCGGTTGCTGCATCAGGCGTGTGTGCGGCACGCACGCAGCGGGTGTTCAGTCTTGGCTGGCGCATATCAATGGCTCCGATCGCCTGGTGGTGCGGATTCGCGTTCAGTCCCGATATAGCCGCGAAGCATTAACGAATGTGGCGTTGCTCGCATTCGGGGTGATCCATCACGAATCAGCACCACTTGACACACTCTCGAGAACGGCTCTTCCTAAGTGTTTTCGGTGCTGCGCGCCGCTGAGTATTGCGATCATATCATCGCGGGGAATTACCGGTTAGAGTTGGAACGGCTGCGACTGCGGCTGCGGCCATGACTCGTTGCCGCAGACTTGCGAGACTCGCGGCAGCATGGAGGGTAGATCGTGACACGATGGCGAAGGCGCAGCGGCGCGCTCATCCTATTATTAGCAGTCGCACTCACCGTTCTGGCCAGCGATGAAAAGCAATCGCGCATCCTCGGCAATTGGCTGACCGAACCCAAGGACGGAATCATTCAAATCAGCGTCGCCGCGGGCGTGATCTACGAGGGTCGTATCGTCGGAGGCAGTCATCCCGGACGCTTGGATGAGAAAAATCCCGACGCGTCACAGCGCGGCAAACCTCTGCGCGGCCAGGTGATCTTGCGCGAACTCCACTACGACGGAGACGGCAAGTGGTCTGGCGGCAGCATTTACGAACCGGACAGCGGGCGCACGTACAAATGTCTCGTTGAGCTCATTGCAAATGGCAGTCTCAAAGTCCGTGGCTACATCGGAATATCGATGCTCGGCAAGTCACAGATCTGGACGCGCTACACCGGCACTTCAATGGATCTGCCGGTCACGCAGTGACGACGAGCCGGTGCGCGCTGCTTTGTCTAGCTGCAGAGTGCGAGCTTGTGCGGTGACTGCGCCATATTCTTGGCGGTTCGGCAGGTTGTCCGCCTCGCGCGTTGCTATCCTGTCGGCGCTGCCAGGGGATGCCCATGGGACTTAATGATCTGATTGCCACAGCGAGCTCCTTGCGCGCGAGTGACCTGCACTTGGAAGCGGGGACGCCGCTCGTCATTCGGGTCAAGGGCGAACTGCTCACAGTGGGCGAAACGATTCCCGGGGCGCGTCTGATTGAAATGGGGAAGGAACTGCTGGGCCCGGCTGCGTGGAATCAATTTGTCGCGCGCGGATCCGCCGACATATCAATTAGGGCGGCTGGCGCGCAGTGTCGAATCAATCTTTTCCGGACGGCTCGCGGCATTGCGATGGCAGTTCGACTGCTGACATCTTCGGTCGACAGCCTGCGCGCGTGCAACCTGCATCCGGACCTGCGCAAGCTGCTAGACGCCCGTACCGGGCTCATTGTCGTCTCCGGACCGACTGGCAGTGGCAAATCGACGACTCTTGCGGCCTTGATCGGTGAGCTCAATTCCGCCGTTGCGCGCAATATCATCACGATCGAAAGTCCTCTTGAGTACCTCTTTACAAACCGCAGGTCCTTTATTAGGCAACGCGAGATTCCGACGCATTCGCCTAGCTTTGAACAGGCAATTATCGATGCGCTACGCGAGAATCCCGACGTGCTGGTGATTACCGAGATGCGTACTCCGGAGGTGATGCGCCTCACGCTGAATGCCGCGGAGACCGGGCAGCTGGTCCTCGCCACGCTGCATTCATCGACATGTGCCGAGGCGCTGAGCCGCATTGCCATGGCATTCTCTTCTGAAATCCAAGGCAGCATCCTGGCGCAGCTCGCGGACTGTCTGGTGGGCGTTGTTTGCCAGCGCCTGGAATTCCTCGGCGAATACCAGCTGCGGGTGCCGCGCTGTGAGGTGCTGATGGCCAGCTCCGCTGCGAAGGGAACGATTCGGGCCGGGCAATTCAGCCAGCTCGCCACGGTTATTCAGTCGGGGGCGGAGCACGGGATGTGGAGTTTCGATCGTTACCAGCGCTGGATGGCGCAGAAGAAGGATTGGGAACGCCCGTCGGTTGTCGCGACGACCCCCGAGGATCGTGCGGCGGTCGTCGTACCGGCCGCAGTCCAGCCAATTGCAAAACCGAAACTGCAGCCGAAGGATGCGTCATTCGAAATCTCCATCGATGAAGAGGATGTTGACCTCGCGGAGCTTGCAAAGAAGATTGACGCTAAGACGCGCTGATTGCCGCGGCGAATTGTTTGATGCCGCGATGAGGCGTGGGTGGCGACTTGCCATTGTTGAACGACCGATAAATAAGTCGCGACCGCGGATATTTTGGCTATACTCAATATTGCACGGGCTGGCGGGGTTGGATGTGGCGCGTAACCCACGTTTCGATGTTCTTTTTGAGCCGGTACGCATCGGGCCCGTGACGGCTCCCAACCGCTTTTACGCCGTGCCGCACGCGAGCGGCATGACCAACACGATGCCGCGCATGCGCGCGGGCTTTCGCGGCACGAAGGCGGAAGGGGGCTGGGGCGTCGTGTGTACCGGTTACGTATCGGTACATCCGTCCTCGGATGACACGCCACTGCCTTATGCCGCCCTTTGGGACGAGAACGACGTGCGCTCGCATGCACTTATGACGGACGCGGTTCATGAGCACGGATCGCTTGCCGGGATCGAGCTCTGGCACGGCGGCGGATCGGTATCGAACCGAACGAGCCGCCTGCCGCCGCTATCGCCGTCAGGCATTTCCTGGATGGCGACGCACGTCGGCTTCATGGCCAATCAGCGCTCCAAGGTGATGGATGCCGCGGATATTGCAAATCTTCTGCGCTGGCAGGCGGAAGCCGCGCGCAAGGCCAAGCGCGCGGGCTTTGACATCATCTACGTGTATGCCGGCATGGGTTACCTGCCGTACGAGTTTCTGCTTCCGGAGTGGAATCGGCGCACGGATGCGTACGGCGGAACACTTGCGAACCGCTTGCGCATCGTGCGCGAGCTTCTCGAAGTGACGAAGGAGGCCGTGGGTGCAACCTGCGCGGTTGCGCTGCGCATCAGCCTTGAGGAGCTGCGGGGGCGGCCCAGCGAGCACGCGCTCTCCGAGGCGCATGAGCTCGTCGAGCTACTGGCAGACGTACCCGACCTGTGGGACGTCAAGATGGACTCCAGTCCCACCGATTGTGCGCCGTCGCGCTTTTCGAGCGAAGGCAGTCATGAGCCGGTGATCGATTTCGTCAAGCGCCTGACGACCCGGCCCGTCGTTGGCGTGGGTCGCTTCACGTCCCCGGATACCATGGTGTCGCAGATCAGGCGCGGCGTGCTCGATCTGATCGGCGCGGCGCGCCCGTCCATCGCCGATCCGTTTCTTCCTAGAAAGATCGATGAAGGTCGCGAGCAGGACATTCGCGAGTGCATCGGCTGCAACATCTGCATCGCGAGCTGGCATGACAGCGTGCCGGTGCGCTGCACACAGAATCCGACGATCGGCGAAGAGTGGCGTCGCGGCTGGCACCCCGAGCGCTTCGCCGCGCCGGGAAGCGATTCGGCGGTTCTCGTCGTCGGGGGAGGTCCGGCGGGCCTGGAATGCGCGTTGAGTATCGCGCGGCGCGGCTATTCGGTATCCCTCGCCGAGTCGGCTGGTGAGTTTGGCGGCCGGTTGCGTTTCGAGACTCGCTTGCCAGGGCTTGCCACCTGGGGCAGGGTACTTGACTGGCGTCTCGGCCAGCTGCAGCGTCTGACGAACGTGAATCTTTACCCGGGCAACGAGCTTTCGGTGGACGACATTCTTGGCCTCGAGCATCCACGCGTGGTGATCGCAACCGGAGCGCGCTGGACACGATCCCTGTACTCGACGCTCGAACTGCCGGTTGGCGAACTTGCGGGGCCCGACGTCTATACGCCCGACGATATCGCCGCCGGTGTCACGCTCGAAGGGCCGATCGTCGTGTTCGATTTCGACAACTACTACATGGGGAGCCTGGTCGCAGAACATCTGGCGCGCAGCGCAGACAGCGTGACGTACGTGACGCCTGCGGGACACGCATCCGCCTGGGCCATCATGACGAACGAGCAGCCACAGGTACATCGGGCTCTGGCGTTGGCGAGAGTCGCAGTGCTCACCCTGTCGCGCGTCACCGCTCTCGCGGACGGCGAGGCGACCATCGCAAATCTCTTCACCGGCACGGAACGGCGCCTGCCGTGCCGCTCGATCGTGATCGTCGGCGTACGGCGCGCAAGCGATGCGCTGTATCACGCGCTATGCGCTCGCGCAGGGGAGTTTGCAGCGGCGGGCATCGTCTCAGTCGACCGCATCGGGGATGCGCTCGCACCGGGGGCCATCGTTCATGCCGTGTACAGCGGCCATCGCTACGCACGCGAGCTCGATTGCCCCACCGAGAGTGCTCCATATCTGCGTGACAGTCCCCTCCTGCCAACGGCCCCACTCTTGTACGACGATGGATCACGGAGCGCAGCGTGCCATGAATGAGGAACTGTCAGCGTCGGCTGTGAAAGGGCTCGAGCAGACTTTGCCATCGAACTGGTACTACTCCGAGGATACTTTTCAGTTGGAGAAGGAACGGATCTTCTGCCGTGAATGGTTTTGTGCCGGCCGCGAGGAGCAGCTGCCGAAGCCCGGGGATTACCTGGTGCTCGATATCGTCGGTGAGAGCATTCTCGTCGTACGCAACCGCCGAGGTGTCCTGCGCGCGTTCTACAACGTCTGCCGCCATCGAGGTTCGCGGCTTTGCCGCACCGATGGCGGCCATGCGCCCGGAGCGTCCGTGCAAGGCGGCGTCATCGCGGGCCGTTCCATACTATGTCCCTATCATCAGTGGTCGTACGACCTCGATGGAAATCTCATCGCGGCACCGCACTTGGGCGCCGTTGCGGGATTCGACAAGAGCGCCATCCATCTGTACCCGGTAGGCGTCGAATCCTGGGGCGGGTTTATCTTTGTGCATCTGACGCCTGCGGAGGCGCGGCCGTTCGCCGCGCAGCTTGGGGGAATCGCGGCCCGCATCGAGCGCTATCCGCTCGCCGAGCTCGTCATCGGCCACACGATCAGCTATGAGGTCGCGGCTAACTGGAAGGCGATCTGTGAGAACTACAACGAGTGCTATCACTGCGGCGGAGTGCACCCGGAGCTGTGCGCCGTGGTTCCGGCATTTCGCGAAGCCGGCGGCGCGGGGCTCGACTGGACGCGCGGCGTGCCGCATCGCGCCGGCGCCTACACTTTCACCCGCAGCGGCACCACCGAGCGCAGGCCTTTCCCAGCGCTCAACCAGGACGAGCGCGAGCGGCACAAGGGCGAGCTCATCTACCCGAACCTCTTCATCAGCCTCGCCTGCGATCACGCGGCAGTGTTCATCTTGCAGCCGCGCGCCGCCGAGCGTACCGACATTGTGTGTCACTTCCTCTTTGAGCCGCACGAGGTGGCGAAGGCTGACTTCGATCCTTCTGACGCCGTGGATTTCTGGGACGTGGTGAACCGCCAGGATTGGGGAATCTGCGAGTCCGTGCAGCAGGGCATGCGCAGTCGCGTTCACGAGCACGGCTATTACGCGCCGATGGAGGATTTCAGCCTCGACATCCGGCGCTACGTCACCGAGCGGCTCGCGTTGCATACGGACCGCCCCCGCGCCGCGACGTGATACCTCGCAGCTCGACGCCGGGCTTCGCGCTCGCGCATCGAATCCGCTGGCGCATCCTCAGTCTCCTCCTGGGCTTTGGCTATATCGCCTATCTGCAGCAGAAGAGCCTGACGGTCGCAGCCGCGCGAATGATGCCGGACCTGGGCCTCACCCAGATGCAGATCGGCTGGCTCGAGTGGGCGTTCGTTCTGGGCTACGCGGCCTTTCAGCTGCCCGGCGGTGTGATCGGACAGCGCCTGGGCGCGCGCCGCATGTTCACCATCATCAGCCTCGTTGCGTTCTGCGCCACGATTTTCACCCCACTCGCACCGCTCGTGCTCACCGGCGCTGCGCTTCTCGTGGTGCTGCTGTTGCTGCAATTGCTGCTCGGACTTGCGCAGGGACCAATCTTTCCCGTGAGCTCGGGAGTCATGGAAGCCTGGTTTCGCCCGGAGCAATGGGCGCTCGTTCAGGGTCTGCAGTCGATGGCCCTGCAGGTGGCAGCGGCAGCAACGCCGCCTCTTGTCACTTATTTGATGGCGACCTTCAGCTGGCGACACGCGCTCTTCTGGCCCGAACTGCCGGTGCTCGCCTTTATCGCGGTATGGGTCTGGTACGGCCGTAACACACCCGCCGAGCACCCGCGCGTCACCGCCGAGGAGCTTGCCGAGCTTGGCGAGAACCGGGTGGCGCCGGTGCAAGCCGCCATTTCGTGGCGGCGTTTGGGACGGCTGCTTAGCAACCGGTCGATCTTGCTCATGACTTTTTCCTACATCTGCATGAACTACGTCTTCTACCTGATCGCGAACTGGTGCTTCCTGTATCTCGTGCAGGAGCGGCACTTCAATATTCTTGAAGGTGGCTGGCTCGCCGTTGCACCGCCGCTGGCGGCGGCCGCGGGTGCGGGCGTGGGCGGCAAGCTCGCAAGCGACCTATGCACGCGTTTCGGCGTTCGCTGGGGATTCAGGCTCACGCCTTTGGTTGCCCTGCCTGCGGCGGGCGCGCTGCTCCTCGTGACGGTGCACCTTGGCAATCCCTACGGCGCCGTCTTCGCGCTTGCGCTGTGCTACGGCATCATCGAGCTCACCGAAGGATCGTACTGGGCGGCGACCATGTTTGTCGCGCGCCAGGACACGATGACGGCGACGGGCGTTCTCAATACCGGCGGCAACGTCGGCGGCCTTATAGGCATCCCGATTGTTGCATATCTCTCTGGACATGGTGCCTGGACGGCCGCATTCGTGATCGGTACGTTATTCGCGCTCATCGGCGCGGCCTGCTGGTTGGCCATCGATGCCACACGTCCGTTCGCCGCAGGCGAGAGCGCGCCATAAGCGGCCGACCCCTGATAAGCGGCTAACGTCGAGCCAACACGTCGGCAATCGCCGGTGCCGTTGCCGGTACGGCGCGGTGGTAATCCTTTCCCAGCAACGCGGCGATGGTCGCTGCGATCTGTGCCTGCGTCACCGGCGCGATGTGGGCGCGCTCGCCCAAAGGGGCCGTGTCGGGGCCGATCACAGCGATCCAGACGTTCTCCGAGCCCTTCTCTTCAACGCCGTGTTCCTTCCATTCCTCCGGGCCGCTGCCGCGTCCGTGGTCCGCCGTAATGATGAACGTCGTGGTATCGCGGTATTGCGGCATCGCCTGCATCGTGTTCCATAACTCGGCGACGAACCCATCCATGCGCTGGGCGCTGTCGAGGACCAGATCATAGCGCCCCTGGTGTCCCCAGTTGTCGGTCTCGCCATAGCCAACGAAGAGTACGCGCGGCGCACCCGTGCGCACGTAATCGAGCAGGGGAATCTGAATGAACGAATCGAACACGTCCTCCTCGTCGAAGCGCGTCGTTGTATTGTAGAGCCTGGCAAGCAACGCATCCTTCGACGCATCGCCCGTGGGCGGCGGCGTGTTCCAGCCGGTCTGCGTCACGAGGTGGCTGCGCGCTTTGTTGAAGATATCGTCGTACACGGCCCACGTGCCGAAAACGGCAACATGCCCGGAGAACTCCGGCAGCTTGTTCAGCCACTCAAACACGGTGACGTTGGGATTCGGCCCGAATTCGTTGCGATCGATCTTGGGATCAGGATAGCCAACTGACATCTCGTTATAGCCCGGGTAGGAGAATGCGAGCCCGTTGGTGACGTGCGCAATGCTGCCCTTGGTCTGATTGCCGAAGATCTGTCCGTGCTCGGCGACCGTTCCCCAGATGAAGGGAAACAGGATTCGACGGCGCTCCTCAACGTCGTCACGCCAGAACTTGCGCTTCAGATCATCATCTTCCATCCAGCTGCCGCCGTTCTTGGAGTCAAGCAGCAACGGGTCGGCGCCTGTGAACACCTCCTGCCAACGCAGTCCGTCGCTCACGATCAATACGACAGTCTTGGTTTTCTGAGCCCATGCCGCCGGAAGCAGGCACAGAAGCACAACGATACTGACTGCGGTGCTCAAAGGTCTGCGCATGGAAGCCCCCGGAGAATATCGACGAGTTGCGCACAGTGTGCAGGGCGGAGCGTCCGAAGGCCATCCCGGCGCGCCGTCGGTCTGTCCCGGACGACGAGACATGCCGCCGGATGGCGGGCGCTTGACGAGCCGATTTAGCTTGCTGTACAACCGTTTAACAAGTGCGACCCCGAGGGATCTGGCGAGTCGCGTGGCGCTTATTCGGGGGAGGGCGCAGCGTGCCGACACAGAACATGAAGGCCGGATCCTACGGGGCCGAGTGCGCGCCAGTGGCACTGATGGGCGCGCGTGGGCGCTAAATCGCATGGTTGGGCACTGGCGCTTGGCGTCGTGCTGCTCGTGAACTTGGCCGCAAGTCGCACGCAAGCGAAGATCCCACCGCCCATCGGCTCGACGCTGAAGGTCGGCACTTTGTCGTTGCAGCGCTGCCGTGGGGGGAACGCCTGGTGCGGCACTCTCGTTCGTGCGCTCGATCCGGCGCGCGCCGACGCCGGCAGCCTCTCCATCTACTTCGAGTACTACGCGCATGTAAGTCCTGGCAAGTCGCTGGGGACACTGGTTGCCACCGAAGGAGGTCCCGGGTCCCCCGCCACCGACTCGAGTGATGAGTATCTGGCGCTGTTTCGACCGCTCCTCGCGCAGCGCGATCTCGTCATCATGGACAACCGCGGGACGGGACAGTCCGGGGCCGTTGATTGTCCCGAGCTACAGACCGCCCCGGTCATCACGATCGAAAACATCGGCGCATGCGGCCGGCTGTTGGGGCTGAGAGCGCCTCTTTACTCCTCGGCCCTCGCGGCCGACGACCTTGCCGCGATACTCGATGCGCTCGCCTCCGGTCCCATCGATCTGTACGGGGACTCCTACGGAACGTATTTCTCGCAGGTATTTGCGCTGCGCCATCCTGCCATGCTGCGGTCGATCGTACTCGATGGGGCCTACGCGCTCGACGGACCGGACTATGCGTGGTATCCAAGCTACGCGCCCGCGATGCGCGACAAATTCAATATTGCCTGCCGCCGCGATGCGGCCTGCGCGCGGCTCCCCGGTACATCGCTCGATCACATTGCCCCGGCGCTCGCGCTGCTGCGCACCGGCGCATTTAGTGCGCAGGCGCAAGATGCCGACGGCAGGCTGCTCAGCTTCACGGCAGATGCCGCGCACCTCGCGACCGTCATGTTCGCAAGCTCTCCAGTCTTCGCAAGCGTGCGCGAGCTCGACGCTGCCTCACGCGCCTTTACCGCGGGTGACCGCGCGCCATTGCTGCGGCTCATGGCCGAGACGAGTGCGAGCGTCGACTCGCGCGATGAGACCCAATCACCGGCGAAGTTCAGCGCTGGGCTTGCGGCGGCCGTCATGTGTCACGACCCGCCGCAGATCTTTGACATGAGCCTCGCGCCGGAGGCGCGGCTTGCCGACCGCGATAGAGCGATCGCGCACCGCAACCTCGTGGCGCCGGGCACCTATGCCCCGTTCACGATCGACGAATTCCGCGGCATACCTCTCGACTACGGCTTCGTTGATGAGTGCGTTCTATGGCCGGTCGCACCGCCCGCGTATCCGGCCGGGCGCGTTGCGCCCGCGACGGCTACGTATCCCGACATTCCTGCGCTCATCATTTCGGGCGAACTTGATAACCTGACGACAATGGCCGACGGGGCAGCGGCGGCCGCGCGTTTCGCCCATGGTCGCCAGCTCATCATCGCCAACAGCTTTCACGTCAACGCTCTGCCGCATGCGCGCAGCGGCTGCGCGGCCGAAATCGTCCGACGGTTTGTGACAACGCGGCAGCTGGGCGACACACGCTGCGCGCAGTCAGTGCCCGAAGTGCGCCTGCTGGCGCAATTTGCCCGTCACGTCAGCGTGCTTGCACCGGCAAACGCGCTCAGAGGCAATGCGGCGGGGAGCGAACAGCTGCGCGCCGTCAGTGCCGCAGTCCTCACGGCCGAAGATGTCATCGCACGCATTGAAACCAATGTGCACGGCGAGGGTGTCGGGCTGCGCGGCGGGACGTTCAGCATAAAAGCGCAGGGAGATGGATACGCGCTGACATTGCGCAATGTGCGGTGGAGCGAGGATCTGGAGGTCTCGGGGACACTGCACTGTCCGGACCAAAGGGGCAAGGTTGCGGGGGAACTTACGCTCATGGGTGCGGATGAAATGAGCGGCACGGTGCGCGTGAGTTGGACCGAAGGAGAAGCGCACTCGCGCGCGCAGATTCGCGGCAAGCTCGGCAATACGGTAGTCGCGGCCGAGATGGCCGCGCCCTGAGACCCCCGTTAAGGATTCAACTCGGCGCTGAGCCCGCGGTAGTGACCGCGGACTCGGGGCCGGCCGAATTCAATGACTGCGCGGCGCCAGTTCCCCAAATCGGAAAGTAAGCCGCGTTGACCGCTTAGGCCCCTGGCGGCTTGTAGACGTTACGGACTTTCTTGGCGATTGGAATGGATTTCTTGACGTCAGCAGACGTATAAAGCGGTATCGTCTTGTAGGACTCAAATACGCCGCTGCTGATCGCCGGTGCCACCGCGCCGATGTACTCGGCGTGACCGGGCATCTCAACAATCATTGCCAGCCCATACTCCTGTCCGAACATTCCATAGAAACCGATGAGCTTGCCGCCGGCGGCCTCGATTGCCTGCCGGCTCGCCGCTTCGCGGTCGCTGCCCGTTTCGATGATCGCCTTCAAAGCACTCTGTGAATATCTTGCCATCAGCATGTAAGTCGCCATGATCGCTCCCTTTGAGTTGTAGTTCGGCGGGAAGGATACGTGCGGCTACCTCTGCGCCGTCCCCAGGCCCCGCTTGGGCGTAGCCTGCACCTTCGACGGTATTAATGCGACCGCGGCCCGACACCCCCGACCGCAACTGCCGATCGCGAAGAGGCGCGCGACTTATGGCGGGCAATACGCGCATCCATTCGCCCCCCTCGAGCGTATCTGGTACCAGGGCTGCTGGCAGGCACATTCGGCATGAGATTGCATTGCGCTTTAATACCTTTGTGCCGCGCCTGCGCAGTTGTGCTTGCCATTTCGGCGACACCAACGGGCATTGCCACGGCTTCCGGCGCGAATGGCATTACACCGCTAGCGCCGTACAAGGCGCCCTTTACGCCTACCGACGACGACGCCCTCCTGCAGGAAGTTCCGAGCGCAGCCGATCCGGCCGTCAGCCAAATGCGCCGTCTGCGCGGCGAACTGGACGCTGATGCAGGAAACTTGGCGATCGCCGAGCAGCTGGCGCAGGCCTACGTCGATTTTGGGCGGCAAATCGGCGATGCCCACTACGCCGGTTACGCGGAGGCGGTGCTGGCGCCCTGGCTTCTGCGCTCCTCCCCACCGGCCGTGGTTTTGGTCGAGTACGCGACGATCCTGCAGTATCGACACCAGTTTGCCGACGCTCGACGGCAGCTGAAGAGAGCGCTGGATTCGGATCCGCAAAACACTCAGGCGTGGCTCACGCTGGCAACACTGGACATGGTCCAGGGCGACTACGAGACCGCGAGTCGAGACTGCGCACAGGTCGCGGCGAACGGCGAATATTTTCTCGTCGTTGCCTGCACAGGCAATCTGCGCTCCTACCTGGGCCAGGCGCAGCAGAGCATGACGTTGCTAACCCAAATCGATGGTCAGGCCCAGGCCTTACCGCCGGCATTCAAATCCTGGCTTCAGGGTCTGCTTGCAGAAACGGCGGAACGGCTGGGTGACTGGGCGCAAGCCGAAACTCACTACCGCAAGGCGCTCAATCTGACGCCGGAGGACAACTTTCTTCTGGTCGCGTACGCCGATTTCCTCCTCGACCGCCATCGCCCCGCCGAAGTGCTGACGCTGCTGCGCAATAGCAGTCAATCGGATACCGCATTCCTGCGTCTTGCTTTGGCGAAGGCGGCGCTAAATAGCCCGGATCTGCCGCTCTACACGTGGATTATGGGGGCGCGTTTTGCGGCGCTGACGCAGCGCGGCAGCGATTATTTTGGCCGCGAGCAGGTACGGTTTGCGCTGTATCTGCAGCATGATCCGCAGACGGCGCTCGACATGGCCGAGCGTAACTGGGAAGTTCAGCGCGCGCCCTGGGACGCACGCGCGTTCCTTGAGGCAGCCCAAGCTGCCCGCCAACCCCAAGCGGCACTTCCGGCGCTCGCATTCCTGCGCCGGACCAAGCTCCAGGATCCTATGATCGAGCCGCTTGTTCAGCAGATGGAGGCCGCGCTGGCAAAGCGCGCGCTCGCCCCATGAGGCAACGCCGCTGGCTTCGGTTCGAAGCAACGCTCATCGCTTTCGCGACGTCCGTGCTGCGGAGCATCGTGCTGGCTCATTCGGCGAGCGATGCCTATCTGACTCTCATGGTAGAAAACCCGGCAGCCCACGATGGGGTGGCGCGCACGGTCGTGCACGGTCAATGGGATATCGCGCTACGCGATCTGGATTTCGTCCTCAAACTCGATGATGACGGCGACGGCAGAATTGTCTGGGGCGAACTGCGCCGGCATCAGACAGCGGTTGCGGATTACGCCTACGCCAATGTCTTATTCACGGGCGATGGCGCCGCCTGCCGCATTGAGCCGATTCGGCAGGCCGTCGACTACCATGCGGACGGAGCCTACGCGGCCTTGTTCTTCGACATCGTCTGCAGCGGCGCAACCAAGCACTTGGCACTCGACTACAGGCTTTTCTTTAAGGTCGACCCCTCGCACCGCGGCATTCTCGTGCTGCGTTCCGGCGACAAAGTCGCTACAGCCGTACTGGCCCCCGCCAACGCCAATATCGGCCTTGATCTGTAGGCTGGTGCGAGCGCGCGCTCGGAGCCGCCAGCGGATCGGCGCGCATCTCAATCCCGCCGCATGCATCCAATGAGCGCTTCGTGCCGTAGTGATGGCTGTACACCCCCGTCACAGGAGCACAGGTCTCATGAATCGCTCAGTCAAAGTTGCCGTCGCGCTCGCCGCGACCAGCTTACCTTTTCTCAGTTTCGCCTCGAGTCACCGCGAAGCCCCGACGATCGCCGGTTTGCCCAGGGTCGACGGCACAGACCTCTACATGTTCAGAAGCTATGAGGCCACCCGGCAGGGCTACGTGACCATCATCGCGAATTACATTCCTTTGCAGGACCCGGGCGGCGGTCCGAACTTCTACCAGCTTGACCCGAATGCTTTATATGCGATCAACATCGACAACCAGGGACAGGCCCAAGCGAACATCTCGTTTCAATTTCGATTCTCGAACTCAGACAAGGGGTTCACGCTTCCGACTCCCAACAAGGGCGTCGCGATTCCACTCATAAACGACGGTGTGGTTGACTCGACGGGTACGCACCTCAACGTGCAGGCAAGCTATACGTTGTCGGTCTCGCGCAATGGAGGATCGGCAGCGCCGGTGCTGAATGAAACGCTTGGCAATGTCGGGTTCTACAAACCGGTGGACAACATCGGCGAGAAATCCGTGCCGAACTATGCCGCGTATGCGAGCGACTTCATCTACTCGATCGCCATCCCGGGATGCCACGACACTGGGCGCGTGTTCGTCGGTCAGCGCAAAGAGGGCTTCGTCGCCAACCTGGGCGAGATCTTCGACCTCGTGAACACCAACCCCGTCGGCCCGCGCAACGGCCAACCCAATAACCTATCTCATAAGAACATCACATCTCTTGCGCTGGAAGTGCCGATCAGCTGCCTCACGAACGGCGGCAATCCGATCATCGGAGCCTGGACAACGGCCAGTCTTCCAACGCCTTCCACGGTAGGAACCGCCAACCCGGTCTGGCAGCAGATGTCGCGTCTGGGCGCTCCTTTGATCAATGAGGTCATCATCGGTCTGCCGGATAAGGACAAATTCAACGGCAGCAGCCCCCAGGACGATGTGCAGTTTCTTGCCTACGTGACCAATCCAACCTTGCCGGCGATCCTCAATTCCCTGTTCGCGAGCGCCGCCCTGGTGCCGGGAACTCCGCGCAATGATCTCGTGGCGGCGTTTCTGACCGGCGTGAAGGGGCTGAACCAGCCTCCTTCCGTCCGGCCCGCCGAGCTGCTGCGACTCAACACGTCGATCGCGCCGACACCGCCTGCGTCGCAAAGCGATCTCGGCGTACTCGGTGGCGACCTTGCGGGATTCCCAAATGGCCGACGGCCCTACGATGACGTCATCGATATTGAGTTGCGCGTTGCAATGGGCGCATTGTGCGGTGCCATTGGCAGCTGTGGCACGCAGACGAGCGATCCGAATAACGGCGCTCCTTACACGGATGGCGCCAGATCGGCCGGCCCCGACGCGTCCAATTTGACCCTTGGCGGGGCGGTTGATCCAGCCGATACGTACCTGGATTCATTCCCGTACCTGAATACGCCGTTGCCGGGATCGCCAAACGGGCCGAACGGTGCCTGACAATAGTCCCTGTAGAGTTGCATTTCTCTGATCACACAGATCTGCGTCGTTAACTTCCGGCGGGCCCATGTTATGAATGGACCCGCCGGAGCCTTTTATGATGCGTCCGCCGCGGGACGTGAGGGCGCGAAACTCACTTGCGTGCCGCGCGTCGCGGGTGCGTACCGGATGGCGGCGCGGAAGCGCCGCTCGAAGGCTTGATATATTCCAAGCGACGAAAGCGCAGCGCCGACCAGTCGGCGTCAATCGCGATCGCGCGCACCGTGTCGAAGCCCGCTGCTCGCAGAACGTTCCAGCCCGAATCGCGGTTGAATTCACAGCGGTAGCGTTTGGAGGTCCCCTTCGGATAGGCAAACCACAGAAGCGCATCATCCGCCGCCTTGGCGGCAAGCAGGCTCGACAGCCGGTCAAGTTCGGCCTGCGTGATTGCAAACGCCAGGGCAAACTCAACGGTCTTGGCCCCCTTCGGATCGCGCAGGACTACGACATTCTGCAGCGCTTCAATCTCAGGCTCAAAGGATCCAGGTGCGTTGATCACCAGGATCTCGCGCTGCGCCTTCAGGTTCAATTTCGCAAAAACAGAGGGCAATTGAACCTCCAATCAAGGCGATACAACGCTAGAATGGGGCGTCCCACAGACCTGTAGAAGGCTCCCCATGCCAGCCGCGCCACGCATCATATCCTTTAGCGCCGCTGTCGAGGCGCAGCGCTCGGTGCCGGAAGCCGAGCGCCTGCTGGCCGGCGAGCCGCAGCTGACCGTGTGGAACCACTATGCGGAAGAAACCGGGCAGTTCTTTGCAGGCGTGTGGGCGGCAACCTGCGGCCGCTGGGTCGTGCGTTACACCGAGCACGAATTCTGCCATTTGCTTGCCGGGCGCGTCGTGCTCACGAGCGAAGAGGGCGAGCGATTGGAATTTGGGCGCGGCGAAAGCTTCGTCGTACCGGCCGGATTTGCCGGCACATGGGAAGTGGTGGAAGACTGCCGCAAGCTTTACGCCATTTTTGAGCCGCGCTAAAGCGCTCGCTGCAACTGCGACGATCGAGTTCCTGCAGAACCTGGCTCGGACGGGGGAAGGACGACTCCCATCCGGGAGCCTCAGCGCAAGGTTGCCGAGCTACCTCCGGGCCCACGGCGGAACGCCCCGAAAGCTTGCGGCCAGCATGTCGATGAGCGCTCGCACCGCACGGCTCACATAGCGTGTCTGCGGATAAACGGCGTGAATGGTATCCGCCGAGGGTGGTGTCTTCGCGAGCAATGTCACCAGGCGGCCGTCCCGCAGAGCGGGCGCCGCAATGAACAGCGGCAATACTGCAAGTCCCAGACCGGCAATTGCCGCATCGCGCATGCTTTCGCCGTTGTTGAGGTGGGTGCGACCGCGCACGACAATCTGCTCGACGGCGCCGGCCCGCTCCGCAGTTTCGAACTGCCAATACGGCGCGACGCTCGCACTCCCGTAGCAGATGCACTGATGTTCCTGAATGGCATTGATGCTCGCCGGAGCGCCGTGACGATCGATGTAGGCCGGACTGCAGCACAGCACCCGGGCGCTCGGCGCCAGACGGCGCGCCATCAACGACGAGTCGGTGAGGCGCCCGATCCGCACCCCCAGGTCGTAGCCCCCGCCGAGGATGTCCACGTGGCGGTCGTCACACTCAAGCGTAAGTTCCAACAGCGGGTGTTCCTGCATAAACCTGAAAAGCAGCGGGCCAAGATAGGCCGTCCCAAACGTCATCGGCGCAGTGATGCGCAAGCTGCCGCTTAGTGCTGCATCATCACTGCCTGCCACTTCGTCGACAGCCTGCTGCAGGCGCGACACGACCTCGGTCATGCGCGCATAGAAACGCTGGCCGGCGTCGGTGACGGCGACACCTCGTTGTGAACGATGAAGAAGCTTAGTGCCAAGAGCCCGCTCCAAGCGCGAGACGCGCGAGCTCAGGATCGATTTCGAAACGCTCATGCGTGTTGCAGCGGCGCTGATGCCGCCGCTGTCAACGACCTGCAGAAAGGCGCGGATGTCGCCCATGTCGTAGTCCAATCCCAGTCCTCCCGGCTAATGCGACGTGGCGTTCGGCAGGATCGAACGCGGCGTTCGCGGCCGCGTGGCTAGCCCGGCGCGCCAAAGCGGCCTAGAGTTCCCTGCAATCGCTCTGGAGGCAAACGCCATGCACGCTACACGACTCTCTCAGGACCGTGGTCACGCGGATTTCGGCTGGCTCAATAGTCGGCACACATTCTCGTTTGGTGACTATCATGATCCGCGCTTCATGGGTTTTGGTCCACTGCGCGTCATCAACGAGGATCGCGTCGCACCGGGCGCCGGGTTCGGCAAGCATTCTCACCGCGACATGGAAATCCTTTCGTGGGTACTCGATGGCGCGCTCGAACACAAGGACAGCTTGGGCACTGGCGCCGTGATCCGACCCGGTGAGCTGCAGCGCATGACCGCAGGCACCGGCGTCACGCATTCGGAATTCAATGCCTCGCAGCGCGACCCCGTGCACTTCCTGCAAATCTGGCTATTGCCGGAGCGGCGCGGCCTTGAGCCAGGATATGAACAACGTTCGTTTGCGCCAGCCGAACTGCAGGACCGCTGGCGCCTGATAGCGGCGCACGATGGGCGCGACGGCGCGGTCAAGGTCCATCAGGACGCCGATCTTTATGCCGCGAGAATGAGCAACGGATCGGAGCTGGTGCATATTCCGGCGCCGGGACGCCGATTGTGGTTGCAGGTGGCGCGCGGATCCGTCGAAGCGGATGGCCAGCTGCTGTCGGCGGGCGATGCCATGTCCTGGGTGGGTCCGGCCAAGATCGTTGTGCATGCCCGAGAGCCGGGTGAGGTACTGCTGTTCGACATGGCGCCGTGAGTGAGTCTGCGCCGGAGTGTTGCGTTGAACGCGGGCACCAAGGCCTAGAAGACGCGGGTTTCGCCGGTCTCCAATACCTGGAATGCGTCGGCTGGAACGTCATGTGCCTGCATTGCAGCGGCCAGCGCGATGACGGGATCGTCAATGCCTTCATCGGTGAGGTCGAAGCAGCCGAAATGCGTGCCGATGGAGGTCCTCGCATCGAGATCCTTATGCGCGCGCACCGCATCATCCGGGTTCATATGCTGGTCACGCATGAACCAGCGCGGCTCGTATGCGCCTATCGGCAGGAGAGCCAAATCCATGCGGCCGAAGCGCGTGCGGATGTCACTGAAGTGCTTCCAGTAACCAGTGTCGCCCGCGAAGTACACCTGCCGTGCGCCCGCCTGCAGGATAAACCCTCCCCACAGCGTGCGGTTGCGGTTTCCGGGACCGCGGGTCGACCAGTGTTGCGCGGGTGTCATGATCACCGCGGCACCCGCAGCATCTACGCTTTGCCACCAGTCGAGTTCGTCAACCCTGCGCAGGCCGAAGCCCTCGAGGAAGGGGCGGTTTCCGAGACTCGTGATGAAATGGGGGGCATGCGCGGCCTCGAGTCGCAGGAGTGTTTCGATATCCAGGTGGTCATAGTGATTGTGCGTGACGAGGACCACATGAATCGGCGGCAGATTGGCGAAGGCAAGTCCGGGATCACGCACCCGCCGGGGCCCGAGATTCCGAAACGGGCTCGCACGCTCGGAATAGACGGGGTCCGTCAGGACGTTGAGTCCGGGAAATTGGATGAGAAAGGTGATGTGATTGATGAACGTCAGTGCAACCTGGCCACGCTCGAGACGCTCGGGCAGGGCGGGACGCGCACGATTGCTGACCTGTCCAGGCCAGGGCTTGCGGTTGGCCGTGCGGCGCCAGCGCAGAAAATCGCGGAACGAGCGTCCGGCGGAGGCGTCCGGATTGAAAAAGAATCGGCCGTCGAAATGATCGGACGGCGGCCCATCGTATCCCGGGCCTCCGCCGAGCGAGCGCAGCGTATCGCGCAGGCCCCAATGTGCCCATGCCGCAGAGGGTGCACTTCGGACGCGAATATCCATCGGATGATCATCGCATGAGCGTGCGGCAGGCGACAGCGGCGCTCATACCGTCGCCCGAGCGGGCGACGGCGAGCGCTTCTTCATGCTTGCATGCCCGGTGCGCAATTCGAACCGACATTCAAAGTGCCTGGCGTGGGGTTGAGTCCGCAATTGGTCCAGGGCTCCGCCACATGGATGAATTTGCGCACGCCCAGCGTAAAATAATTGCCGGCGAATCCGCGATGCTGCGCGCAGCACAAGATGGGGTGACGTAATGATTTATTTTCTAGCGCTGATCCCGGCCACGGCGCTGACTGTTGCTGGCTATTTTGTTCTCTATCTTGCGCACCGTTCGGAGGGCGCCTTCCGGACGCTGGGCAAATACCTCGGCTTTTGGGCATTCACGTTAGCGGGATTGATCATCCTCGGGGCGATTTTCGCTGCAGCTCACGGCGGGCGGCATGGCGGCATGATGGGCGGGCGCGGGATGGGAGGCCCGATGCACGGGCCCTGGGCAGGAGAACCTCGCCATTGTGAATCTCGCACCGACTCTCCCCATGCATTACCGCCCGGGGACGTTCAGCACGAGGCCGCGCCAGGGGTACCGGATCGCGTTCCCAATTCCGATCCGCACTAGAGGAGCCCCTGCATGTCCGCATTAAAGCCCGGCACGCCGGCCCCGCAGTTTTCGCTATCCAGTACACCTGACCAGCGAGTGGCGCTTTCAGAGTTTCGGGGTCGGCCTGTGATACTGGTCTTCTACCCGGCCGATTGGAGCCCAGTGTGCGGCGATCAACTCGCCCTCTACAATGAGCTCCGCGAGGAGTTTGCCAAGTTCAACGCCGAGTTGCTGGCGATTTCCGTCGATGGCGCATGGTGCCATTTGGCATTCGCGCAGAATCGCGGCTACCACCTGACATTGCTCTCGGATTTCGAGCCTAAGGGGGAGGTGGCTCGTTTGTATGGGGTGTACCGGGATAAAGACGGCTTCGCGGAACGCGCGCTATTTGTCGTTGATGGCGATGGTGTGATCCGCTGGAGTTACGTGTCACCGGTGGGCGTCAATCCGGGCGCCGACGGCATATTGAGCGCGCTCGAAGCGCTGCCGGGGAGCGCGTCATGAGTCTGACCGTCCCGGTGGGTAAGGATGATCACATCCAGGGTCCCGCAGCGGCGCCGGTGACCTTGCTCGAGTACGGCGACTACGAATGTCCGTATTGCGGCGCTGCGTACCCAGTCGTCAAGGCAATCACCCGGCACTTCGGATCGAAGCTGCGTTTCGTCTTTCGCAATATGCCGCTTACCGAGATGCACCCCCATGCGGAGCTTGCGGCAGAGGCTGCCGAGGCTGCCGCAGCGCAGGGCAAGTTCTGGGAAATGCATGATGCGCTTTATGAGCATCAGTCCGAGCTCGGTCCGGAATTGGTTCGCACGCTCGCGCAGCGTCTCCATCTCGACCTCGCGCGGTTCGAGGATGATCTCAAGTCACGGCGCTTCCGTGACCATGTGAAGCGCGACTTCATGAGTGGGGTGCGCAGCGGAGTTGCCGGTACTCCCACGTTCTTCATCAACGCGGAGCGCTACGACGGCGCTTTGGATGAGAAGTCACTGACGGCAGCGTTGCAACGGCAGATCGACCACGGAGCCTAACAATGAGCACGATCACGACCAAAGACGGTACGCAGATTTACTACAATGATTGGGGTAGTGGGCAGCCCGTGGTATTTAGTCACGGCTGGCCGCTGTCGGCAGACGCCTTTGAAGACCAAATGTTCTTCCTCGCATCACGTGGATACCGCTGCATCGCTCATGATCGCCGTGGTCACGGTCGCTCGAGTCAGCCGTGGAACGGCAACGACATGGATACCTACGCGGACGATCTCGCTGCACTGACGGAAAAGCTCGATCTGAAAAAGGCGATTCATGTCGGCCACTCCACCGGCGGCGGCGAAGTGGCGCGCTACATTGGACGCCACGGCACCAAGCGCGTCGCCAAGGCCGTGCTGATCGGCGCCGTACCGCCGCTGATGCTGAAGACGTCCGCCAATCCCGGCGGCTTGCCCATGGCGGTGTTCGATGGCATCCGGGCCGGCGTGCAAGCCGACCGATCGCAATTCTGGAAGGATCTCAGCTTGCCTTTCTACGGCTACAACCGACCGGGCGCCAAAGTATCAGAGGGCGTGCGCGAATCATTCTGGCTGCAGGGAATGATGGCGGGCTTCCCGGCGTCCTATTTCTGCGTCAAGGCGTTCTCCGAAACGGATCAGACCGAGGATCTGAAGAAATTCGATGTCCCGACGCTCATCCTGCACGGCGACGACGATCAGATTGTGCCGATCGCAGACTCGGCATTGCTTTCCGCCAAGATCGTCAAGGGAGCCACTCTAAAAGTCTACAAAGGCGCACCTCACGGCATGTGCACTACGCGCAAGGATCAGGTCAACGAAGATCTGCTCGCGTTTATCAAGGCTCCTTAAGCGTCGAGGGGGATTGACGGCGAGTCAATGAACGCAATTCTTCTTGAACATAAGGATTTTGCGCGCTCAGATGAGCGCCATCAGTGGCTTCTGGACGTTGTGGACGGAAAACCGCTGACAATGAGCCCGTGGACACCGTTCCAGCAGATCTGAACGCCGATGCACAATAGGATGAACGCGGACAGGCGCACCACGACGCTGGTGCCGGTCGTACCCAGCTTGCGGAGGATTCGCTCGGCGTAGCGATAGCAGAGATAGACGCCCAGCGCCACGAGCAAAATGCCGACTCCATGCGCCAGAGCCGTCATGAGCAATGAGCGAAATCCCGGCGGTGGATTAGCCCCGAGCGTCAGAGCAACTGAGATCGAGCCGGGCCCGACGGTAAGCGGCATGGTCATCGGATAGAACGCGCGCTGACTCAGGTCGTCCGGTCTTTCGGCCTGTGCGGTGTTGCGATTGAGCGCTGGCGGCGTATTGGGGCTATTCAACAGTGACCATCCAATCATGCAGACGACGATCCCGCCGGCGACTTGCACTGACGGAATGGACAGGCCAAAAAAGTCGAGCACGTATGCTCCGATTAGAGCCGACGCGATGAGCAGCAGAAAGCTGTTGATCGCAACCGCCTTCGCCATCCGGGCGCGCTCCGCCGAGGTGAGGTTGGCGGTCATGGCCAGATAAATCGGAGCTCCGCCAAGCGGATCAACGATTGGCAATAAAACGCCGACCGCCAGCATGACGACTGATCCGAAATTGACCAGGGCGTTGAAAATGGAGACAGCAGTCATCGCGCTTGAACAGCCGAAGAAGTTAAAACGACTCCGATCCCCGAATCGAGAAGCTAAGCTCCGCCGGGTACAGCAAGTGCCCAGGCACGGCGCATAGTAATCGCTCCGGTCCGCGCTGACGATACGCCGCGCAGGCCGATCAACGGCATCCGCTGCACCGTTCAGCTACCACCCAGTGGTCATGACGAATCAGTCGACGCGCACTTTTGCCGTCGCAATGATTGAGCGCAGTCGCGGCGCTGGATGATGAATTAGGCCTATAAATAAGATGAATAATATTATGTAACACTCTAATAAATAACATTATAATCTCAAGATTATCGGCGATGGAGATAGGCTCAAGCAGATGCAGCGAATCGGACCTCCCACCAGGCTGCAACCTCTCAAAGTTTGCATACTGCTGTGATCGCTACGACTATGGCTTTGCGAGGACGCCTTCGCGACCGAGAAATCAATCCTGAACGGATCCGCGATCATCCGCCGCGAGGCCGGTCTTCACAAAGACCTCAAGCGTTCTCAGGTCATCATGATTGGCCTGGGTGGAGCGATCGGCACAGGCCTCTTTATGGGCAGCGGCCTTGCGATCGGCTATGCCGGCCCCGCGGTGATTCTCAGTTTTGCCATCGCCGGGTTTGCCGCTGCCGTCATGGTCTTCAGCCTGTCGGAGATGGCAGTCGTTCATCCATCGGCTGGTTCCTTCGGAACCTATGCCGAGATCTATCTAAACCCGTGGGCCGGTACCGTGGTTCGCTACACCTACTGGATGGCCCAGGTCATCGCGGTGGGCGGCGAGGCAGTGGCAGCCGGCGTTTACATGACGTATTGGTACCCCGGCACGCCGGTGTGGCTATGGTCGCTAGCATTCGCTTTCACGCTGCTGTATTTCAACTCGAGGTCGGTCAACAATTTTGGAACGATCGAATACTGGTTCGCCTTAATCAAAGTCGTCGCAATCGTGGTCTTCATTGCTATTGGCACCGCGACGATTCTTGGGATCGGCATGCAGCCCATCGGCTTTCATAACCTCACCGGGCTTCCCGGCGGGTTTATGCCCAAAGGATTTGGCGGCGTTTGGATGGCAGTGATCGTCGGAGTTTTGTCTTTTAACGGCATTGAAGTCATCGCGGTCACCTCCGGCGAGACCAAGGATCCGGTGCGCACCATTCCCGCGGCGCTGCGAACCATGGCTCTACGCTTGTTTCTCTTTTACGTGCTGGCGCTCGGCATCGTCGTGACTTTCGTTCCGTGGACTGAAACCGGAGCGACCGTTGTGACTCAGAGTCCGTTCGTTCGCGTCTTTGCGCACTCCGGTATCCGGCATGCGGCGGCGATCATGAACTTTGTCGTGCTGACCGCGGCTCTTTCGAGCATGAACACCAACGTTTATCTGTGCTCGCGGATGCTCTTTTCCCTGTCGCGCGGCAATTATGCGCCGCAGTTTCTTGCGCGGCTCAGCAAGAATGGCACGCCGATCGCCGCGATATTAGCCTCCGGAGCCTGTATTCTGCTGGCAGCGGGCGTCTCCAAGCTGACGCCGCTCGCTTACAACTATTTATTTGGAGTAGCACTGTTCGGTGCAATCATCGTTTGGATCGTCGTGCTGCTGAGCCACCTGAGTTTTCGGCGCAGGCACAGAGTGGAGGATCTGCCAGTGGTTATGCCGTTCTTTCCCGGCATGCAACTCGCCGGGCTGGCGCTTCTTATCGCCGTGTTGATCACAATGGGACTCGACAAGGAGGTTTGGCGCATCTCCTGGATTGTCGGCGTGCCCTGGCTCATGTTCGTCTCGGTGGTCTATTTCATTATGAAGGCGCGCCGCGCCGGCAATTGCCCAGCGCCCGACGCCATTCAGGCCGACCTTGCGGGCGCGCCGCTCGGGGTTGAGGCGCGTAAACCGGGCACGGTCTAGCTCGGCACGCGCCCGGCAAGGATCGTAGTCAGCATCTGACTGTCGAGATTGCCGCCCGAGACGATCGCGCACACCTTGCTCTGCGGATAGCGTCCCGATAATGCCGCCGCGACAGATACCGCGCCCGCCCCCTCGGCTACGACCCTGTTGTGCTCGGCCATGATCCTGATGGCGCCCGCCACTTCCGACAGTGTTACCAAGATGACGCTGTCAATCATGCTCTTTGCGAGAGGCCACATTTCCGGTAGGACGCAGCCGTAGCCAACGCCGCTGATAAAGCCGGGATCGTGCGGCGTCTTGACTGGAGCTCCCGCGTCAAACGCGGCCTTGAGCGGATGGGCGCTCACAAGTTCGCAGGCGATGACCTTCACACTGGGTTTCAAGTCGCGCAGCGCGCACGCGATTCCGCAGGCAAGCGCGCCACCGCCGAAGGGAACCAGGATGGCCTCAACATCCGACCACTCCTCTAATACCTCAACGCCGATGGTCGCGTCCCCGGCCACCGATGCGGTATCGCGCACGGCATCGATGTAAAACCCTTCCTGATCGGGAATCGCCCCGGCCTCGATCGCCCGCCACCATTCTTCGTTCGACCGGGTGTCGATGCGTGCGCCCAGGGTCCTGAGTTTTTGCAATTTCGCCTCGGGAGCGTTCGTCGGCACGACCGCTGTGGCCGCAATTCCGAGCCTGCGCGCCATCCAGGCAACCCCGAGGGCACTGTTGCCCGAGCTTGTAGTGTAGATTCCGCCATCGAGGTCGGCCTGCGCTTTACTCAAGACTGCATTGCCGATCGGCCTGATCTTGAAGGATCCGATGGGCTGCAGGTTTTCAAGCTTGAGGCGAACGCTTTTTCCCGCGGGCGCGACGTCGCAATCGACGAGTGGTGTGACCAGAGCCAAGTCTTTCAGGCGCGCCCGCGCCGCTGCAATGGCGGCGCTGCTGACCGGCTGAACTGCATCGAACATTGAATAATCCACCGGTAATTTAATTGCAGAATTATATGATATTGCATATAGTTATCACCATCTAATTCAGCAATCAGTGCCACATGGATTTGAATTTCGACGCGCTTCGCAAGGAATTCCCGTTACTCGATCGCAAGACTTATCTGAACAGCGGCTCGTATTGCGCGCTTGCAAAGAATGTGCAAGCCGCGTTCGAAGCGTATATGGAGGACCGATTGCTGGTGGGCGCGAATTGGGATGTCTGGGTCACTAAAAACGAATCCGTGCGGTCGTTGGTGGCCGAGCTTCTGCACGCCGCTCCTGATGAAATTGCCGTCACCGCCTCCGTATCCGCAGGACTCAACGCGCTCGCCAGCGCCTTGCAATTCTCCGGCGCGCGCAACAAGGTGGTCGTGAGCGACTTTGAGTTTCCAACGAACGCTCAGATCTGGCATGCGCAGGAGCCGCGCGGGGCACGGGTCGTGCACGTGCCGCGAGCAGCCGACGGTTACATTCCCGCGGAGAGTTTCGCCAATGTCATCGATGAGCAGACTCAACTCGTGGCCATAACCCATGTCTGCTTTCGTAACGGCGCCAAACTCGACATCCCCGGCATCGTCCGGCTCGCTCGCGCCAAAGGTGCAAAGGTGTTGCTCGATTGTTATCAATCGGTCGGATCCCTCGACATCAACGTGAAGACTCTAGACGTCGACTTTGCAACCGGCGGCATGCTGAAGTATCTGTTGGGCACTGCCGGCATTGGGTTTATGTATGTACGCGATTCGTGCGTGAAGTCGCTGCTACCGACGAACAGTGGCTGGTTTGCGCAGGCCGATATCGGCGCAATGGACATTACCGCGAACCGGCCTGCGCCAACGGCGCGTCGCTTCGAAGCCGGTACGCCGCCGGTCGTCAATTGCTACGCCTCCGAGGCGGGCCTGCAGACCCTCCTGGCGGTGGGAACACCAGCCATCGAGAAGCGCGTGAATCATCTGACGCGCCGCTGCATGCGCAGGCTGGAGGAGATTGGCTGGCCGAGCATTACCCCGACGCGGGACGACCGCCGCGGTGCAACGGTCGCCGTTCCGTCGCGCGCCAGCGCTCAACTTTGCGCACAATTGATGAAGCGCGACATCGTTACGTCGTCTCGGGATGACAACGTGCGTGCAAGTTTCCACTACTATAATAACGAGGATGACGTCGAGTCCTTCGTCGCGGCGATGAAGGATTTGCGCAGTGAGTACATCCTGCGCTGATCGCCGGCCGTAGGTACCGCAATGAGGGCTGAATAAGGCCGGGAAAAAGGGGAGGTGTGCCGGTGGATATTCGGGTGTTGCGCGGGCATGAGGTACGCACTCTGCTGCCCATGTCCGAATGTATCGAGCTGATGCGCCGGACCATGATCGCAGTGTCTGAAGGCCGCGCCGTGTTGCCGCTGCGCTCGGTGCTGGTCATGCCGAACGGCCGCGGCATGATGGGCAACATGCCGGGGTTTCTAGCTGACCCCGAATGTTTCGGGGTCAAGCTTGTAAGCCTCATGCCGCACAACAAACCGCCGCAATATTCATCGCACCTGGGCTTGGTCTTATTGTTTGAGAGCGAGCACGGCCGCCCGGTTGCGCTACTGGATGCCGCCGAGATCACTGCAATCCGCACCGCCGCCGCAAGCGGTTTGGCAACGCGACTGCTCGCGCGGACGGATGCCGGTGACCTAGCCTTGCTTGGGGCAGGGGAGCAGGCGCAGAGCCATCTGGCGGCCATGCTGGCCGTACGAGCGCTGCGCCGCGTGCGAGTTTGGGCACGCGACGCAGCCAAGGCGGCGGCTTTTGCCACCGCCGAAGCCGCTCGCCATGGCATCGCCATCGAAACTTCGGCCACGGTTCAGGAGGCAGTCGCCGGCGCCGATATCATCTGCACACTGACCAAGGCGCCCGAGCCCATACTGCTCGGCGAGTGGCTGCCCGCCGGTGTGCACTTGAACGTTGTCGGCTCGAGCATTGCCACGACAGCGGAAATTGACGCAGCAGCGGTCGTGAAGGCGCGATTCTTCGTTGACTATCGGGATTCGACCATCCACGAGGGCGGCGAGTACCTGCGGGCCATACGTGCGCAGGCCATTACACCGGATCACATCCTGGCTGAGATCGGCGAGGTCGCGAATGGCTCGAAGCCCGGACGTAAATCGGCGAGCGACGTGACGCTCTACAAATCCCTGGGCATTGCGCCGCAGGATCTCGCCTCGGCGCACTACATACTCGAGAAGGCGCGCGCGCGCGGCGTCGGCCAGGTCATTGACTTCTGAAGACACAGGGACGGTGAATACCCTCGGTCTGCGACTGCCGACCGCGGAAGACGTCGCGGCCGCGCGCGAGAACATCCGCGGGCGCGCCATTCGTACGCCGCTATTGAAGTTGAATGCTGAGATCCCCGGTACACGCATCTACCTGAAGCTCGAGAACCTGCAGCCCTTCGGGTCTTTCAAGATCCGGCCAGCGCTCAACGTGCTGAAGAGCATGCCACCGGAGGACCTGCGGCGCGGCGTATTAACCGCGAGCGCCGGCAACTTTGGTCAGGGCCTCGCGTTCGCGGCCCGTGAGATCGGTGTGCCGATCACGGTCGTCGTGCCGGAAACTTCGGCAGCCATCAAGACCACGGCCCTCGCAGATCTGGGTGCCACGGTGATCCGCGTGTCTTTCGACGAATGGTGGGCAGCGCTGACGCGCCGCAGCTTCCCGGGCACGGAGGGCGTGTTCGTCCATCCCGTGGCGGAGTCTGGTGTGGTTGCGGGTAACGCCACGATTGGCGCCGAGATCATCGAGGACCTGCCAAACGTCAATGCGGTGGTTGTGCCTTTCGGCGGCGGCGGTTTGATCAGCGGCATCGGCTCGGTGATGCGGCGCCTGGGGCACGCGGTGCGGATGGTTGCTGCTGAGTCCGCAGCCTCCCAACCGGCAGCGGCGGCGCTCGCAAAAGGCAGGCCGGTGACAGTCCGGCATATGCAGAGTTTTGTCGACGGCATGGGCAGCACTACCGTGCTAGCAGAGATGTGGCCACTCGTCCGTGAGAACGTCGATGAGGCCGTATGCGTATCCTTTGCCCAGATCAGCGATGCGATCCGGGTGCTCGCCACCCGTCACCATGTCATCGCCGAAGCCGCTGGCGCTGCATCCGTGGCAGCGGCCATGGCCGCTCTGGCAGGCAGTGGTGATATCGTCTGCATCGTCTCGGGCGGCAACATCGATGCACCGAAATTGGGAGCCATTCTCAACGGCCACGATCCCTTTTAAGGCCAGCATGAGCACTCATCCAAAATCTGCCCGCCGCGCCGCCTTCCATAACTTTCTGCCGCACCAGATCGCGCGACTGGCCTACCAGCTCAACGGCGACCTCGTCGAAAAGCTGCGGCGCGAGGGCATCAACGTCACGCGCTGGAGAATTCTTGCCGTGCTCGCCATGGGGGACGGCATCACTATCAACGAAATCGTCGAGCGCGCGATGATGCAGCAGTCGGCGCTCAGCCGCGCACTTACGAACATGGAAAAGGAGAAGTATATCCGTCGCGCACTGCGGCGCGACGATGCGCGCTACGTCGAGGTGTTCCTCACCGACAAGGGCCGTAGCCTGTTCAATTCACTCAACGTAGTGGTACGCCGCCGCCAAAAACGTCTTCTAAAGGGCTTTTCCAGGAAAGAAATCGCGGCGGCCTTCGCGCTGGTGCGGCGCCTGAGTCGCAACATGACCGCTTGAGCGAGACGCACGCTCCATTCTTGTGCAGTGGCACGCGTCGTGTGCTCTCAAAGTGACTGCGGCATGTACCCTGCGCGCAATAGGCTCAACCATCAACTTGATATTTCATATGATAACTCATATCGTAAATACACAACACAGGGGATCACCGATGCAATCGCATGCTGTCGGACTAACATTGCAGGCCAAATCCAAGGTTTATGGCTGCGCGCTGGCGGCGAGCGTTGGATTCTGCACGTTACTCACCGTTGCGCCGTCTGCGGCAGCGGATCAAGTTGAACCGATAGCTGACGCCTCGACACTGACCGAGGTTGTCGTCACAGCCAATAAGCTCACCGCGCAGAAAGTGCTCGATGTTCCCGCTTCGATCCAGGCAATCGGTGGTGACACGCTGCAGGCTGCCGGCGCGTCCGGAATCATGAGCATCGCCGGGGATGTTCCAGGCTTGTCGATTCAAGATCTCGGGCCCGGCGACAAGAAGTATGTCATTCGCGGCATCAACTCTACCGGCGACTCCACTGCCGGCGTCTATTACGGGGAGGCGGTGATCAGCGGCACGAATAGCGACGATGGCGGCGGCTTCGAGTCCGATATTCGCCTCTACGACCTAGATCACATCGAGGTGCTGCGTGGTCCGCAGGGCACGCTCTACGGTCAGAGTTCCATGAGCGGCACGATCCGCTTCATTCCCAAGGAGCCCGATCTCAACACCGTCGGCGGCTACCTGACCCTGGAAGGCTCGGAGACGGCGCAAGCAAGCGGCAACTACAATGTCAACGGCGCGGTGAATCTGCCGATCGTCGACGGCGTGCTGTCACTGCGCCTGGTGGGATGGAAACTCTACGATAGCGGCTATATCAACCAGATCCGCGTCGGCGAAGACGTCACTCAGACCGTAAACGTCGGCACGGCGACCGCCCCGAAATATGAAACCGAACCTGTGCAGGCCCTCGGCTATCTCAAGGGTGTCAACGATGATGACGTGGGAGGCGCACGCGCGATGCTGCGGTTTCAGCCGACGGACAAGCTGACCATCGACGCCAGCTATACGGCACAGAGCGAAACTTCCGGCGGCTCGTCGCGCTACACACCGCCCGGTACGGTTGCTTTCCATCTCGCACCCATCGCGCCCGTGGAGGGCTGCGACCTGTGCAACACGGACTTGACCCAAAGTCCCTGGAGCGACAACCTCGTGGTGTTTGGCACTACGATTACGTATGACACCGGCGTCGGTACCGTGACCGGAACCGCCAATGAATACAATCGCCGGACCGCCTTCAGCTTCGATTCGACGCCCATTCTGGTCTCATATCAAATTCCAGTGCCTGCTGAGACCTTCGAACCCCGCAGCCGCGACGTGACCTCGAGCGAAATTCGCTACGCGAGCGCGTTCGATTCCCCCGTCAACTTCGTCGCGGGTGTGTATCGCGAGCATGAACACCAGTTCCTGACCGTGGATGTCATCACCACGAACGGCTTTGGCCTGCCCACCGGCCCGTTCTGCGACAACAACAGCTGCGATGCGCTCACCTATCCCGGCTCCGGCACTACGTTTTTCGGGCGCACGGACGAGCGCTGGACGACCTCATATGCGGGTTTCGGTGAAGTGACCTGGAAGATCACCGACGCCTTGACGGCGGTCGCCGGCATACGCTATTTCACGGAGTCTCTGCAGGGCGTCCAGGTTCAGACTCATCCGTTCGGCGGCTTTCCGCCCGGACCGACTTTGGTGCCGCTGGCCGACCCGAATCAGACTTTTAATAAGGTCACTTGGAAGGGCAATCTCAGCTACAAGTTCAGCGACAGCCTGCTCGGCTACGCGACCGTCTCCACCGGCTTCCGCAGTGGCGGTCTGAACGCGATTAGCGAACCCTTTGAGCCGATTCCTTTAACCTATGCGCCCGACACGCTCACCAACTACGAAATCGGCGCTAAAGGACGCCTATTCAACGGCTTCTTCGACTATCAGATCGACACGTATTTCATTCGCTGGAACGATATGCAGGTGCAGGAGACCACCCCCGACGGAGCATTCATGTTCCAGGCCAATGCCGGCGAAGCTAAGGTCAAGGGAGTGGAGTTCGAATTCACAGCGCACCCCATCGAGTACCTTA
>Ga0302325_10003229_pt1 | contig 38679 bp, 30 predicted proteins | sample Palsa_T0_2_FD_201948 | JGI IMG/M metagenome (GOLD analysis project Ga0302325, IMG submission 201948) | Peat permafrost microbial communities from Stordalen Mire near Abisko, Sweden - Palsa_T0_2 | ecosystem: Environmental > Terrestrial > Soil > Palsa > Peat permafrost | place: Sweden: Abisko...
AACCAGGATGGCGATGCCGCGACCATTACCATTCGCGTCACACATACTCTGTTACGGGACGGGAAGGATTGGCACATCATCGGTGGGATGTCGATGCCGGAGAATGAGAGTCCGCAGCAGTGAGAAGTAAAAGGAATTCGGCGCGGGGCCGTGCTACGCCACCGCCCCGGCAGCCAGCGCAGGCCGCAGGGCCACAACCTTCCCCGGCCCCTGCCCCAGCGAGGTCGCCAGCGCATGCTCGGCACGGTTGATGACTTCGGTCACAATGTCCACGGGATCATAGCTTTCCCGCACCACGGCTTCCGCCAGCCCCGCCGAAAACTCCATGGCATGGCCCTTCTCCGCGCCGTCCTTGGCAGGCAAGTGTACTCCGGCGATAATCTTTCGCAGCTTTTCGATCGCCATCATCGCCTCTTTCTCCGCGGTTTCGCCGAGGATGATCGCGATTGTCGTGGTGTCGTAGCGGAATGCCAAATCATTGGTCCGGATGTTGGCCGCGATCTGTTGCCCGATTTTTTCCATTGCGCCTTCCACCGCCGCCTCGCCACATTCCTTGATCAGCGCAGCGCTTCGTCCAAATTGCAGCAACAACACCGATAGCGGGGCCGCGTTCTGCACTGCCCGCTTGCTTTCCGCCAGCAACAAATCGAGATACGACCCTCGTTTGAGTAGTCCGGATTTCTCATCCGTCACTGAAAGATTTTTCACCAGCCGCCGCAACCCGGCATTGTTCAGCGCAATCACCATCTGGTCGGCCAGAGTCTTCAGCACCACCGCGTCGGTGTGCGGCCACGCCCGCGGCTTGTTGTGCAGTAAAGCCAACACTCCCACGGCGTCGTCGCCGTTGTGCAGCGGCAAAGCCAGCACCGTTGTCGCTCCAAGTTCCGCCACCGCCGTGCGGACCCCCTGCAACTCCGGGCCTTGCTGTGCGTCGGCAATCATGAGCGGCTCGCCAAAAGCCAGAGTCAAACACGAATCTTGCAACCGGCACATGACTTCCTTGATCGCCGCCGAGCTTCCCGCCTTAACTCCCTGCGCGCAGAACTCCTGCACTGCCGTGGGCGCCGAGCCCGGGGTCCGCATCATCGCTACGCACCGCGACACTTCCCAATGTCCGCCGATTTCCGCGACCGCCGTCGTCAGAACCGCCGGAGCCGTCCCCTGGTGATACAACTTGCGCGTGATCTCCGCCACGCGCGTAACGTTGCGCATCTCCGCCGCCGGATCAGCCATCGGTGCAGCCGGCCCCGCGGCGGGAGCCGCGGTTGCAGCCGCGAGCGGCGCCGCCCCGGCATAAGCCGGCGTCACCCCCGCCGCCAGGTACAGGCGTTGCAACTCCTCGTTGCGCTCCTCTTCCCGCGGAAACAGTTCTTGGATTCTCTGCAGCCGCTCCACCGCTTTATTGCGCATCCCATACTGCACCAGAATTTCCGCCTGCAGCATCAGATCCTGCAGCGTCGAGGCTCCCAGCGTCGCCTCCTGCTCGTGCGCCGGTTCGGCCGCTGCCTTGCTCACCGGGGTGAATCGCGAAGCGATCTCCTTGAACTTGACTTCATCAATCTTGCCTTTCAGCATCTCCAACCGCTTGGTGTGCCCGGATTCATAGGGATCCACTTCCGCCGCGCGGTCCAGGCATTCCGCCGCCTTGGAGAAATCTCCCGTGCTGCAATACAGATCGAAGAGCTTCAGCAGCGTCTGGCAATAATCGCCTTCGCGGTTCGAGGCGTTGAACAGCTCGCTCAGGAACTCCAGCATCTCGGGCGAGGCCCGCCGCGCCGAAGCCGTCTCCTGCATCATGGCCACAAATTGCCGCCGCTCTCCGCGCTTAGCCTGGAACTGGCCAAGCTTCCGCGCCAGCGACACCGCCGCTCCGTCCTGATCCGAATCCACCAGTTGCCCAATCAACGACGTCACTTGCTGCATGCGGTTGGGATTTTCTTCAAACAGCTGCCACACCAACGGCTCGGCGTCCGCATATCTCCCCGCCGCCAGCAAAGCCTCGGCGTAAATATCGCGCAGCTGTGGCGAATTCTTGCCGGCGCTCACTTGCGGCTCAAGAATGAAGATCGCCGCTCCCACCTGCCCCTGCCCCAGCAAGCTCTTGCTGTACGCCAGCGTAATATCTTCGTCCGAGGAATTTTCCTGATAAGCCCGCTCGTACCATTGCGCCGGGTCACCACCAGCGGCGGCTGCCAGTTGCGCCACATGTTTGAACGCCGAAGCCGCGCCCGTGCTGTCTCCGAGTTCTGAGCAAAGCTCCCCAAACCGGAGAAAATTCGCCTGCGTCGGCTCCAGCGCCACCACCCGCTCCAGCACTGGCAACGCGCCTTGCTTGTTGCCCAGCTTGGCCAGATCGCTCAGCGCGGATTCATACGTCCCCACCGCCAGCTTTTTGTTCGATCCCTCCAGCAACTGCCCGAAGCGGAACTTCTGTTCCCACGTCGGATTGCCATGTCGCGCCAGCTTCTTATAGGTCAGGCTAGCCCGCGTGGCATCTCCCGCATTCACTTGCTGCTCAAACAGTTCGCCCAATAACCGAACCGCGTCGCGGGTCCGGTTTTGCGACAGGCACAGGTCCGCCGCCATCTGCCGCACCGTATCATTTTCGGGATCGTCCCGCAGGACCAACAGAAATTCTTCCAGGGCCTCCGCAGCCTTTCCCTTCTGCAGAAGCTTTTCTGCGCGCTCCACCCGCCGTATCAGTTCGGCTCGGTCCGCTCGCGTTGTCATCTCGGGCATGGGCGATCTCTGGGCGGAGTACTGGTGTTCAGATTCTAGGAGCCACCCCCGGAGCCATCAATCGTTAAGCCGCTGACCGTGATTACGAAAGTCACTCGACCTATTTTCATCATCGCCGCCGTTGCTCGTTCCGCCCACGATCCTAGGCCCTGGCAGCCGAATGTTCATCCGGCTTCAGCTGCGGGTGGCTCGATCCTTCCCTCGGCGCGCTTCGAAGTCTCAAGACTCGAAGTCTCAAGACTTGGGCAAACCCCTCGGTTTTGTTATCGTGCCCCATGCCTCTCCCGGCCACGGTGCCCATCGAGGAAGATTCCCGCGAATACGGTCTTCGCCATCAACTCACTGCCGGACAAATGACGATGGTGGCCGTCGGCGGCTCCATCGGCACCGGCCTTCTTCTCGGCTCCGCCGCTGCCCTCGAAATGGCGGGTCCCAGCGTAATCCTGAGCTACGTCGTCGCCGCCTTCATCGCTTATACGGTCGCCATGGCCCTCGGCGAACTCGCCTCCACCCACCCCGCCGCCGGATCGTTCGGCGTCTACGGCGAACTCTACCTGAACCAATATCTCGGATTTCTATGCCGCGCCGGATACTGGGCCTCGATTGCCTTCTCGATCGGAGCCGAGCTGGTTGCCTCCGCCACCTACATGACTTACTGGCTCCCCGCCGTGCCCGGGTTGGTATGGGTCGTGCTGTTCTCTGTTCTGCTCGTGGTGGTCAACTTCGGCAGCGTGCGCTCCTTCGGACGGTTCGAGTTCTGGTTTGCCATGATCAAATTTTCCACCATTGTCGCCTTCATCCTCGCCGGGGCGGCCTTACTCTTCACCGGACGCGTCGCCCCGCAATACGCAACCCAAGGCGGATTTTTTCCGAAAGGTCCGATCGCCCCTCTGCTCGCCGTCTTCCTCGCCATCTACGCCTTCGGCGGAGTCGAAATGCTGGCCGTCACCACCGGCGAATCGCGCTCTCCCAAAGAAATCCCCCGCGCCGTTCGTTTGACCTTTTTCCTGCTCGCCGGACTCTACCTCGGAGCCATCATCGTCCTGGTCGGGGTAATGCCATGGAACCGCGCCGGTGTCGGCGAGAGCCCGTTCGTAAGCGTTCTCCGCCTGGCCAAAATACCCGCCGCAGCTTACTTCATGAATTTCGTAGTCCTCACCGCCGCACTTTCCGGAGCCAACGCCAAACTCTACGTCGCCTCCCGCTTGCTCTTTTCCATGGGACGCGCCGGATGGGCTCCCGCGCGATTGGGCAAACTGAGCGCCGCCGGTTCGCCCCGTCTCGCGCTGCTCGTCTCCTCTTACGGAATCGTAACCGCGCTCATCATCGAAAACTGGGCCCCGAAACAAGCCTTCCTCTACATCATGGGAGCCGCATTCTCCGGCCTGATCCTCTCTTGGGTTGTGTCGCTCGCAGCCCACGTAAGCTTTCGCCTCCGGCTCACTCCTCAACAAGTCGCGGCGCTACCCATGCGTTCTCCACTGGGCGTCTGGGGATCGATGTTCGGCTTCGTGCTGGTCTCCGCGGCGATCTGGCAAACACTCCGCTCCTCGCCCATAAACCAAATCGGCGAATTCGTTTTCTTTGCGGCACTCACCATCGCCTACCTCCTGATAAAACCCCGACGACGATAGACGATCAGGATTTAAACCAGACAATGAGATGGACAAATAAAGATAGACAGTGAACCGTTCCTGTAGGGATACCCGCCTCGGCTGTCCCGCGAGCCTAGCGAGCCGATCCACAGCTCGCCTCCGCCAATTACCAACGTAAGCCCATGCATCCCTTTTCTGCTGCGTCTTATTCCTCACTGGGCTAGCCTCGATAGCGTACGTTCTACCCCCCCGCCCGAACCAATGCGATCCATGATTTTCTCAAGCATGCTTCTCTCCGCCCTGCTTCGATCTTCGGATCCCGAGCGCCTCATCCCCTGGTGCGTCATCGGCATCTGCGCCGGCATTTATTTGTTCATCCAAGGCTTCCGCCTGTTGCAGCGGCGTAACCTCATCCTCAATACTCCTGTGTCGAAGATTCGCAGCGCATCCCTGGGCCTGATCGAACTCAACGGTCTCGCCGTCGGACCCTATACCCTGACGGCGCCCATCACCGCGCGCTCCTGTTACTACTACCGCACCCTGGTCTGGGAGTGGAAGCAGCGCGGCAAGAACAAGCAATGGGTGAAGGCGGCCGCCGAGTGCATGCACGTGCCTTTCTTTCTCGACGACAACACCGGAAAAGTCATGGTCGACCCGCGAGGCGCCGACCTTGATCTGCACCGTGACTTCCAGCAGGAGTTCTGCGACTCTTTCTTCACCACCAGAGAAGAGGTTCCGCCCAACGTGCGCATGCTTCTCTCCCGCCACGGCATCAACACCACGAACAAAATCAAGGTGGAAGAGTACTGCATCAAGCCCAAGAACTCGCTCTTCATGCTGGGCACACTCGACGAAAACCCTGGGCTCGAACTTGCCCCTCAACCCATTCACGATGCAGAAACCGTGATGTCGTTTAGCGATACACTTTCTTTTTCCATGGCAGGCACGTCGCTCTCGCTCAAGATCGGCAGTGGAAGCGGCTTCAGCGGCAGTACCTCGGCGTTACGGCTTGGAACAGAAGACTTAGCTTCGTTCGCATCATCTTCCAGCCCGTCGCCGGCGGTGGTTCGGCTTCCCCCGGCTTCCGGGCCAACCAAAACCGCCGACATGACCCAACAACAGAAAGTCTCCGCCGCGCTCCTCAAAGCCGGCATCTTGAATCCAGCAGCCTGGGCTGCCGCCGGGGTTCCCTCCGCCGCCAGCGCAAGCCCTGACCCAAACGCCCCGCTCAACAACTTTGAACTGCGTCCACCCGTGGTGCTCATGAAAGGCAAGAACAACCCAACTTTTCTCATCTCATGGCGCAGCCAGCGCGATCTTGCCAGTTCGCTCGGCTGGAAGTGCACAGCCATGATCTGGGGAGGTCCCGCTCTGACCCTGCTCGGCCTCTACGGCCTGCTCGCCCTCACCCATCTGCTCTAGAAACCGCCTGGATGCAGTGTTCACTCCCCGTCCGCCGCCGTTGACTTGATCCTGTCCCGACCCTTGCTCGCGCCGCCGGCGCCTCGCCTTCTCGCCGGTTTTTTGCAATTACTCCCGTAATCTTGCTCGGCAAGACGATGCCCGGCACACTGCCGCCGAGGCTGATTGTATGAAGTCACTGCTGCTTTACGCTGGTATCTTTCTTTTTCTGGGGCTGGTTGCCTGTACGTCCAGTCCTAAGTTCAATCAAGACGATATAGCGAAGACTGAGGCGGATATCAGAACTGACTTTGAACAGCGGGGCTTCACCGTTGAACAGGTCAGTCTGATCAAAGAATCGGACAGGCGATTGTCCGGCTTCGTCAAGTTCAGAAAGTCCTCCGGGCTGTTCAGCAAAGCTCAACTGATGAAGAATTGTACTGCCACCATGGACGTGGACTCCGCACAGCACATCTGGGAGTGTAAATAGCTGGAGAGCGGAGCCTCCCCCATGCTTCGCTCCGAACCCTCTAGTACAATGCTTCCGTGAGCGACGCCGTCCGCATCGGAATCCTTGGTGACTTCAATCCTGAGTTTCGTTCCCATCACGCCACCACCGACTCCCTCCAAGACGCCGCCCGCAAAATGGGTTTGCCAGTCCACTCCGAATGGATCCCCACGCCGTCTCTAAACAGCTCCAGCGCGGAAACAATTCTCGAAGACTTCGACGCCCTGTGGGGCGCTCCCGGGAGTCCCTACAAGAGCTTCGACGGCATGCTCAAGGGAATTGAGTTCGCCCGGCGCCGCGACTGGCCCTATCTCGGCACCTGCGGAGGCTTTCAGTACGCCTTCATCGAGTTCGCCCGCAATGTCCTCGGCATTGCCGACGCCGACTCCGCCGAGAACAACTCCGGATCAAAAAACATCGTGATCTATCCCGTGGGCTGCGCCGTGCCCGATCGCAAAGGCAACGCTCCCAGACTCTCCGGCATGGTGCCCGAGATCCGCCTTCGCCCGGGCTCCTACCTGCAGTCGTTCTACGGAAAAGACAAAGAAGTCGTGAGCGAGGAATTCTTCTGCAACTTCGAAGTCAACCCCGAATACGAGTGGTGCGCCATGGAGGCCGGGTTCCCGGTGGTAGCTCGCGGCATGCAAGGTGAGATTCGCGCCGTTGAATCCCCCAGCCACCGTTTCTTCATCGCCACTTTGTTCCAGCCCCAACTGTCTTCCACCGAAAAAAGTCCCCACCCCCTGATCCTCGCCTTCGTCCAGGCCGCGGCTCTCTGGTCCGAGAAAAAACTCGACGACGCCGTCCTCGAGTAATCGGTGTGGGGCGGACACTCCTGTCCGCCGCTCTCCGTGTTTGATTCTTTGATTTTCGGGGGATAACCTTTACCAAGGCATGGTCAAACTCTACTAAAGTTTGCCATCCCTCCGCCGATCCTGCTGATTCTCGCGGTAAACCCAACGAGCAGCAGTCCAACCTGCCAAACCAACGAAGCCGCCCAACCGGCCGCCCCGAAGCCTCAGCCGCCGCAGCAAAAGTCCAGTCTTTTACACTCGGGCACGGTCACGCTGGGGAGCACGGGCGACGCCGATCATGACGGCGCGACAGCACATAGCCTCAACTAACCTTAACCTCTGGCAGGGATCGACTTTGACCAAGAAAACGATCTGCACTTCAGAGCGCCAATAAACTTGTAGCGCTCGATTACGCCGCCTTCACGAACCGCAGCGATGCCGAATTCATGCAATAGCGCAACCCCGTAGGCCGCGGACCATCATCAAAGACGTGCCCCAGGTGCGCCTCGCATTCCGTGCACGAAACCGCGGTACGCATCATGCCATCGCTGTGGTCCGATATTTCCCGCACGTTTTCTTTCGCCAAAGGTTCCCAGAAGCTCGGCCAGCCGGTTCCCGAATCAAACTTCGTCGCCGAACTGAATAGCGCGTTATCGCAGCAGATACAACGGTAAATCCCCGCATCATGCAAATTCCAATACTTCCCGCTGTAGGCAAACTCCGTATCCGCATGCCGCGTAATCTCAAACACTCCTCGAGGCAACTGCTTGCTCCATTCGTCTTCGGTCTTTACGACCTTTGCAATCTTCACCTTCGCCAGCCGTTGGCCGGCATCGGAGAATTGCACAATCGTCACCTCTCCCGGCTCGGTTTTCGGCATCGCGGCGGCCATCACGCGCGGGTTGTGCCATCGCCATAGCAGCGCTCCCCCAATTGCCGCCGCACCGCCCATCAGGAACATTCGCCGTCTCGTATCGATTTCGCCTTTGCCATTCGTCTCAAACATAATCCACTCCAAGCTACCCCTTCCCATCGACCCTCAACGAACTGCCATCCGGAGTGCGACGGGTTTTATCGCGCGCCTTACTTCGCCGCGTACAGCTCGGGAAGCTCCTTCCTCAAGTTCGCCACCTTCGGCGCATCGTTAAACACAATATAAGGATCGTTCGGATGCGTCGCCGCATAGTTCTGGTGGTAGCCCTCGGCCGGATAAAACGCCTGCAGCCCCACCACCTGCGTCACAATCGCGCGCGGATAAACTCCCGCGTGATCGAGCTGCGCTATGTAAGCCTCGGCAACGTGCTTCTGCGACTCGCTGTTAGCAAAAATCACCGACCGGTACTGTGTTCCTTCATCCGGTCCCTGCCGGTTCAGTTCGGTCGGATCGTGCGCCACCGAGAAGAACACCCGCAGCAACTCCCCATAAGTAACCTGCGACGGATCGTACACAATCTGCACCGACTCCGCATGCCCGGTGGTCCCGCTGCTCACCGTCTCATAATTGGGATTCTTCACCGTTCCCCCCGAGTATCCCGAGGTCGCGCTGATCACGCCCTTCACATGCTGAAACACCGCCTGGATTCCCCAGAAACATCCCCCGGCCACGACCGCCGTCTCTTTTGCTTGCGCCACCGCCTTAGCTTCGTCGACCACCGGACCGGGAACCGTCCCCACCGGCCCGCTCGCGAACACGCCGCCGGCCAGGACTTCTTTCCGAGCCCGCCAGACCATCACCCCCGCCAGCACTGCTAAAACCATCGCCACCATCGGCAACCATCCTCGAGACATATTCCCTCCCGGCACCTTCGCCGCAATCCTGACCCACCACTGTCCATTAGAGTTACGAACCCGGAGGAAGTTTCGGATGCCCTGCTCTCTTAAGGAAGCGGCAGCGTCCCCATGGTCGCAAGGAAAGCCGCAGATCCGGGGAAAAAAGGGTAGAGAGGACCGGAGAGGATCCCAAAATTCTGCATTCCGTTTCAGAAAGGGAAATTCTTTTTCCCCATGTCCATTGGTGCGGCCCAAATCCTTGTGGTCAGTTCGGCACGTGGACGACTGTGTGCGCTGAGCCAGCGCTGGTAGGAACTCAACCGTAGCTCCGCCTACGGCCAAGAGCGGGATGCGGTCGGACGGAATCCCGAATTCAGTTCGGAAGATCGGCAACGGGTGCTCAACCATATGACGACGATCATTCTGGCCGGTGATCGCCGGGTGGATATCACAGTCGACAACGCGGGGCAGACCTCCCAAAGCTTCGCCCGCGAGTATCCATTCCACCCTGTCGATTCCCGGGCGTTGCTCAGTTGAGAAGCGACGAAGAAGCCGACCGCACCGAAAACCAAGGAATCAAAGCCAGCAGGCGCTTCTCAACGGCCATCAATGAGCGCGTTTGTCGTTGGCGCCGAGATTCCGTTCAGACGCATCCGGCTGATTTCGCGATTCAAGCGAATCGCATGGGCCACAGCGTTAGAGCTGATTGCCCTTGACATTCGCTTTATATTCGCCAACAATATCGACATGGCGATCACACGCAGGCAGCACGAAGTCTACGATTTCATCTCCCGCTTCGTAGCGGAGCGTGGTTACTCTCCCTCATTTGAAGAGATCGGCAAAGGCCTCGACTTGAACTCTCTGGCCACGGTTCACAAGCACGTCACCAACCTGGAAAAAAAAGGACTGCTCACCCGCGACTACAACCGCAGCCGATCGATCGACCTTCTGCCGCCTAAGGGACGCCTCAAGCAGGCCATGAGCGTCAACACCGGGCTGGTGCTGCCACTGCTGGGGCGCATCGCCGCCGGCCAGCCCATCGAAGCGGTTGAAAACCCGGAAACCATCTCGCTCGCCGACTTCGTCCGCTCGAAAGAAGTGTTTGTGCTGGAAGTGCGCGGCGATTCCATGCAGGACGAAGCCATCCTCGATGGCGACTACGTCCTGGTCGAGAGGCTGAAGACCGCGCACAACGGAGATATCGTCGTGGCCCTTGTCAACAGGGATGACGCGACCCTGAAGCGCTTTTACCGCGAGGGCGAAAACATCCGCCTGCAGCCTTCCAACGCCACCATGAAACCGATCATCGTCCCGGCCGCGGTGGTGGAAGTGCAAGGGCGGGTCATCGGAGTGCTGCGGAAGTACTGAATGCAGTGGTGAGTCGTCAGGGGTTCATTCCCCAGGCGCGGGCATGATTTTTGGTCATCCCCATAAAGCGATCAGTAGAGATGGAAATCCATCTCAGTGTTCATCTCCACCGCGGCCGGTTTCCCATCCTTCGTGCCCGGATTAAAGCTCCACTTCGCAAGCGTCTCAACTGCCTCTTGATCCAGGCCCATGCCCAAGGGAGATACGATGCGGATGTCGCGCGTTCGGCCCCGCTCATCAACCACGAAGGTCAGCGTTACGACGCCTTCGTATTTTGCCTGCCGCGCCTCGGGCGAGAACTCTGGTGAGGCATTGTTGACTATTTTCGGATAGGAAACACCATTGCCTCTGACCACACGAAAAACTTCTCCACCCGGCTTCATTTCCGCCGGCGGCGCGGGCTCCCGGCCTTGCTCGGACGGAGGGGCAACACCTGGGATAGCGAGAAATTCCGGCGAAAGCCGGCATCGGGAGTAATGCTTCGCATCTTTGCCGGTTATTGCGGCGAGCAGGCAGGGCTTCCAGTAATCCGGGACAAAGTCGGCGAAGTGATCCTGAGAAGTGAGAAATATTTCGCTCAGCAGGGCATCGGCTTGCTCGGCAGTGGGGTTTGCAGAGGTCAGTTCCGCTTCAACGCGGAGCGCCCTCGATTCTTCCTTGCTTCTCTTGTCCTTGGGATCATCCACGGGGGAAAAGCCGCCGGCGCCAGCCCAGCCCAAGTGCAGACGCTTTGCCTGTATGTCCAAACGATGGTTTGACAGTCGCACTTTGTCGACCTGGACGACTCCATCGACGGTCCAATCTCCTGAGGGTGCCGTTTCAGAAACCTTTCCCGAGGAGTCGTAGGCCAGCTTCTGTCCGGAATAGAAATTGCGCAGGATGAGAGTCTTGCCGCCATATTGATCGCGCACGTGCTGCTCAACACTGGCGTTATCGCTGGCCCGAGCGCGAGCCGGAAGCATGCCGGATATGAAAAACAGCAACGCTGCGGCGCCGATAAACCAACCGGCTCGCAATCGGTTCTGCATGGCCGCTCATTTTAGCGGAATTGCGCGGTGGGGAGAAGAAAAAATGCACGCGACTCGTGGGAGTATCGCGTGCGTTGGGAGCTTAAAGCAAAAAGTTGAGCAGCGGGAAGCTGCCTAACCCACGTGGCGGTCGAGTGCCTGGGCGATCGTTTCTTTGGGTTTATACCCGACGATCTGTTCGACCACCTGCCCGCCCTTGAAGACCAGCAAAGTTGGAATACCCGTGACTTTGTAGCGCATGGGGGTGGAGCTGTTGGCGTCGACATCCATTTTGCCGATCTTGATCTTGCCCTGATAATCCTTGGCCAACTCTTCGACGATGGGAGCGATAGCGCGGCAAGGACCGCACCACGTCGCCCAAAAATCAACCAGCACGGGCTGATCCGATTTCAACACATCCTGATCGAAGTTCGCATCCGTGACTTCGACAATTCCGTTGCCTGCAATTCCTGCCATATGAGTTCTCCTCGTTGTAACGTCGCACTGTCGGCGGACGCTCCATCGAGCAGTCGTAGCCGGGCCCGGCGATCTAAATAGGCCTCTTCGAACCAAGGCCAATCCACAATACTAACACCGCATTTGATGCGCGAAGCGGTGCCGAGGTCGCAGGAAGGGTATTCTGCTTCGCCAAACAGTCGCGGCCTAGAAGATCAATTTTATGGCCGCCTGCATCAGCCGCGGAGGGGCCGCGCTGACAACGTCTCCAAACGACGAGCTGTTGATGTTGCCGTTCACCGACGTAGGTCCATAAAACTGAGCGTGGTTGAAGACGTTGAATGCCTCGAAACGGAACTGCAGCAACTTGGACTCTCGAAGAGCCGCGGTCTTCATCAATGCCATGTCGTAATTGTCAAGTCCCGGACCATGGAAGAAGCGGCGCCTCGCATTGCCCGCCTGTCCGAGGGGCTGGAGACTGAAAAGGCTGCGATTGAAATAGGGTTGCCGGTTCCGAGGATCCCGGTTCAAGTTTAGCGCGCCCGGCGTGTACTCAGGTTCGTCGACTCCGTAGTTGTTAATGCCGTTCGGCTCGGCTCCAAGCAGAGAGTTGTCGCCATAGTTCAGGAGGGTCACAGGGAAACCACTGCTGAAATGCGTGATCCCGGAAATCGTCCAATCTTTGGTCCAGCGGTTGGAAGCGCCAAAAACACGCTCGAAGGGGAGCTTGCAGGCATAGCTGACCACAAAGTTGTGCTTCACGTCGAAGGCGGATAAGCCTCGGCTGAGCGCGGGATGGATGGGGTTCACCTCTTCTCCGACGTTGGAAGACTGATCGAAAGACTTGCTGAAAGTGTAGCTGGCGAATAATTGCAATCGCTTGCTGGTGTGACGGAGGCTGGCTTCCAGGGCGTTGTAATTGGAATTGCCGATGGTCGCCTGGTTGGTGTCGCTGCCAAAATTAGGCCCGAGGGGTCCCCGGGTTCCATTCACCGTCTGGCCAGAAGCCGTAATGAATACGTTGCTTTCTCCAAATGGTCCGCAGGTCGCCGATCCGGGCGCCACCTGGCCATGGTGGCTCAGGCTCAGGCACAGGCCGGGGTCGCCGGGATTAGATTCCACCAAAACCAAAAGACGATGAGACTGATTGCCGACGTAGCTGGCACTGAACACGGTGTTATCGCCAAACTGGCGTTCGATGGAAACTGTGTATTGCTCGGTGTAAGGAATCCGGTTGCTGACGGGATACGCCGGGATGCCAGTGATGGGCAAATACTGCGACCAGTCGAGGGAATCATCGGGATGGCGGCTCGAAGAGTTTAGCGGCGCAAATGTCACCGGGAAGGATTGACCCAACCCCTGTCCGTTCGAAGCGGTCACAAAAGGGTTCGAAAACAGCGGCGGGGAGGGGCTGCTATAGGTTGTTCCGTAGGGGGCATTGGCCGCAAGCACCCCAATCGTCAAGGCCTCAATGGAGGTGTAATACAATCCGAAGCCAGCCCGAACGCTGGTTTTTCCCGAACCACCCAAGGCTTTACCCAGCAAGCTGTCGGTTTGCACGTTTGGCGAGTACGCCATTCCGATGCGCGGAGAAAACTCATCGCCAGGAGGCGCAAGCGTGCGTCGCACGCCAGGATCTGTGGGATACAAGATTCCCGGAGGCGCGCCCGGAAAGACAACCGACTGTCTGCCCGGTTCCGTGGTCGAAATTTGATTGTATTTTTCGTACCAGGGCTCGATGCGATCCCAGCGCAACCCGTAGTTGAGAGTCAGGTTGGGTTTTACGCGCAGACTGTCCTGGGCGAAGATGCCCGCGTATTTGTTCCGGCCATAAAAAGGATTCAGCTGGCTTTGGTTGTACTGGCTGGGAATCCCCAGGAGGAAATCGGCGAAGTCGGCGCCGGTTTCGCTGCCCGTAAACAGGAAATTGCCGTTGAACTGCGCGATCGGATTTACGTTGACCTGGTCGTAATGAAACTCGCCGCCGATTTTAGCGGTGTGGCGTCCTGCGACCTTCGAGAAATTGTCGAGCCATTGAAGAGTATTGTTCGCCTGCTTCAGTTCGTTGGTATTCGTACCGGTGGAGAAATTGTTGAAGACAAGGTTTTCCACCCCTTCCCCTTTCGGGTCGAGCGCCACGATGGTGGGCGTCCCCGAGGACGTCACGAAACCCTGCGAGACGAGGCTGACCCCGACGCCGCCTTGGGGTTTGCCCAGGTCGTTGAAGGACCTTAAGTAGCTGAAGTGGAACTCGTTGACGGACGTCGCGCTCAACGTCTTGGTGTCGCTCAGGCTGAACAGTTGCGCCCGGCCGAGATAAAGCGCATTGAAGCCCGGCACGCTCGCGCCTCCTTGAGCGACCGGGTAGGGATTGTTGAGCGAATAGTCATCGAGGAAGTAATAGCTGGAGATCAGCCCCCAGCCGGTGTTGGCATCGAGATGCAGTGCGCCTTTGTCGTCGCGAAGCGCCTGATTGTTCGCGGAGGTGGCAAATTGATCGCCCGAAGTGTTGGGCGCCGGAATGTACTGCAACAAACGCCGGGCGGGTACGGACCACGCCGTGGTCGGGATCTGCAGCGTGGGAAGGACACAGGCGGTAGTGCTGCCCGCCGAATCGTTCGTACTGGTGCAACCCGGAAAATAATAGGGCTCGCCCGAGTAAATTTGATACTTGAAGTTATTCGAGAGCGTGGTGGCCCAGGCGGGCCCGCTTACCGCGGCGGGCACGATGATCGATTGTCCATTGACGATTTGGCTGGTGTAGAAGGAACTGGCGAGGTCAGAAAGATTGCCGGTCCGGTCGGCGGTGGAAGGCACGGGAATCAAACCGGTATCCACTCCCTGGCGCTGGCGTGTGCCTTGATAGTCGGAGAAGAAGAAAATCTTATTCCGCCGGATGGGGCCGCCGAAGGTTGCGCCGAACTGGTTTTGAATGAAGGTGCCGCGGGCGGGGGAGAAGTAATTGCGGGCATCGAGATCGGTGTTGCGCAGGAACTCAAAAGCGTCGCCGTGAAACGCGTTGCCGCCAGACTTGGTAATCACGGTGATCTGGCCGCCGCTGAATTCGCCGTACTCCGCGTCAAAGTTGCTGGTGAGGATGCGGAACTCGGCGATGGAATCGAGGTTGGGAATGATCGCCGTTCCCATGTTCACGTCCTCTTCGGAGTCGCTGCCATTCACGATGAAGGCGTTGGCGAATTCCCGCTGCCCGTTGATGGAAAGAGTGCCGGGATTCAGATCGCCCGAGGGCGAAAGCGCACTGGCGCCGACGTCCTGCACCGTGTTCGAGTTGATGGAGGTTGCGGGAGCTACTCCCGGCTGAAGCGCCAAAAGATCGGTGTAGCTGCGGCCATTCAAGGGCACGGCATTCATCTGCTCGCTGCTGATGACCTCGCCCATCTGGCTGCTGTAGGTTTCCAAATGAACCGCGCTGTCGCTCACCGTGACCGCGTCGCTGCGGCCGCCCACCTGGAGGACGACATCGAGTCGAAGCACGTCGTTGGTATCCAGAATGATTCCGGTGCGGCGATAGGGCCTGAAGCCGGGATGATTCACTTCGAGAACATAACCGCCGACCGGCAGAACGGGGAAAGTGTACGCGCCTCGGTCATCGGAGACGCTGGATTGGCGGACAGCCGTGGTGGAACTGACCAAAGCAACCGACGCTTGCGCAATCGCCGCTCCGGAGGAGTCCTGGACCACACCCGAAATGCTGCCGCTGACGCCCGCCCGGGCGGTTCCGAGCAAGCCGAGGAAAAAGCAAAGCCGCCACAGGGCCAGCTCACAAGAACTTCGCGGGCTCTTCCTCGAAGAAGCGCATCCGGCAGGCCTGCCAATCGCTCCCAGTTGCGATCGAGTCGCATATGCTAACATGGCGGACTGCGGCAATTTGCTCCTTGGTGCCATAAGCGGTTCTTCGGAGGCCCACAACGGGCTAGTTGCAATTGAGTCGCATCTGAACTACATTCGTGAGTTTGAAGGAAGGTTCGGTGTTCCGTCAAGGGAGCGCGGAATAATTCGTCGCAGCAGGGTTGCGACCAGTTGCGACAAGGCTCAAGGACAAGCCGATGCCACTACCTGAAACCAAGATGCCGGGCCGCTTGCAGGCTCACTTTGAGGACCGCGGAATTCGAATGACGCAGCAGCGGCGGGCGATTCTCCGGGTGATGGAGACCGCCAACAAACACCTGGACGCGGCCCAGCTTTTGCGCAAAGCACAGAAACTCGATGCCAGCGTCGATCGCAGCACGGTTTACCGGACGCTGCAACTGCTGAAGCGCCACGGACTGATTGACGAACTCGACCTGATGCACATCCACGGAGAGGGTCACTACTATGAGCGCAAACTGAACCGCGACCACATTCACATGGCCTGCCTGCGCTGCGGGAAGATCACGGAGTTTGTCAGCGACATTTTCGAAAGTCTGAAGACACAGGTGGAGAAAGACTGCCGCTTCCGAATCGTGGTGTCGCGCCTGGAAATGGGTGGATATTGCTCGGCCTGCTCCAAGTAAACGGTGTCGTCCGGGACTTGGAGCGGGCAGGATCTGACGATCTCGGAAGAGCGAGAGGCTGCTGGCCGCCCCCATCGCCGGATAACACAAAAAAAAAGCGTCCCGACTCTTCAGCCCAGGACGCCTCGGCAGCCCTCCCCCAGAACTGCCAAACCACGGAGTCGATACTAGAGACGCGCTGACTTTGTGTAAACGTCACTTTGGTAATCGGACGGTCTCGAGATTACCGCGGGATCGCAGTCAGGGGAGCTTCTGCCAGGTTTGGCCGTCGTCGGCGGTGATCCAAAGCGCCGGAGTAGAGGTAGTGATCCTGCCATGCTGCTGGTCAGAGAACTCAAGCGCGGTGATGTCGCCGGTCAAGACAGATCCGGCCGATGACGGCAAGACTCGCGTCCAATGAGCTCCGCCGTCGACTGAATGGTAGAGCGTTGCCGCTGAGCCGCCGGCCCAGACTTCGAGGCCGTTAGCCGCCAGCGCCCGGAATACCGGCGTGGCGTTGGACGGCGACTTCTTCATCTTCTGCCGCGGTTCCTTTTGCTCGGGCTGATCCATCTCCAGTCTGTCTGCGTTACTGCCTTGATCTTGATAATGATCCTTGCGACCCTGTTCTTTCGCGGCGTTCATCACCGTAACGTTGGCGCGTGAGTCTGCGTCAACACTTACAGTTTCCCAGCTCAGCCCCGCGTCCAGTGAGCGTTGCAAAGCGCCGTTAGCGCTGATGCTCCAGAGTGGAGGGGGCACGGGATCCTTGGCCTTGACCACGTCTGAACTCGCAACGGACCGGGAGGGCAACGGCAGCTGCATCTGGTTCTGAGAAAGCCGGGCGGAAGTTTGCGCTGTCTCCGTGTTCATCACGGACGCAGTACCCTGCACCTCAACCGTCGTGGTCGCGGGCGCGGCCTGAACTTCCACCTTGACCATCTCCGACGAAGACGGGATTGCAGCCGGACGGGCCGAGCTTGAGGCTGGGGTTCCGCTGCCAATACCACCGCCGCTTCCCCCGGCAGCAAATCCATGGCCGGGCGGAGTTCTGAACATCCCCGCAGAAGCGTGGGGCCTGGGAGCGGGTGGGGGCACCACCGGTGTGGCTTCTACAACTTCGTTCCGACCGAGAGCGCCTGGGGACGTCGCCGCTGCGACTTCCGTCTGCTCTCGCAATTCCGCAGACTTTCCCCTCCCGATTTGTCCGGCGATTGGACGATCCGCCGGCAAAGCAGGAGTTTGCGAGGAAGGCGCAGACCTCTGCATTTCATAGCCAGACATTTGGTTGCGGGATACCAGAGCGGAAACCGCCGGCTTCTCTTTGTCATCCTTACCTTGACCCTTGGCTTGATCCTGCTGATGTTGCCGAAATTGCAGGATGCCGACAGAAGTAACCGCGAGGATACCTGCGGCGGCAACTCCCCAACGAAGGACGGGAAGGGTCAGCCAGCCGCGGATGGGACTGGAGGTACTGGTTCGGCGGACCGCTTCAGTGGGGGGAAGAGCAAACGCGACGACCTCGCGGCATTCCCCACAGAGGGCAAGATGATCGAGCACAACCACGCGCTCCGGTTCGGGGAGTAATCGCTCGACGAAGGCGGTAAGGCAATCGGCGTCGGGATGCGACGCCGGGGCCGGAGACTGCAACCGCTTGAGCACGATCTTAGGGACGTTGGACATCTCGCCGCTTCTAACCTCTCGCTCCACTTGCTCCCTGATTAAAGATTCGACTTCACTTCCGGGCGTGCTTTTGGCCTCAGGCGGTCTTCCGCTTCCTTCTTAGAGAACGAGCCCGGCGGCGATTCTTGCGCCAGAGCGCGGCGAATATCTACCCGCAAATCGCGCACGTCGACTTCCAGGGCTTCTTCGGCCTGACGGCGGTCCATCCCCTGTTGGATCATGCCATTGAGAATCTTCTTACGCAAGAATTTGGCTAGCTTATCCACTTTTCGGCTGATGGTGGACTCGTGGACGCCGAGCATGCGGGCGACCTCGGCCAGAGTGCGCCCGTCGAGATAGTAGGATGCGAGCACCGTGCGGTCTTCCGCAGAGAGGGCGGCCAGCGCGGCCGTGGTCGCCGATTCCAGTCGCGCGTCGGCGGAGGGCAGCGGCTCCGGCTCGGCGGCCGCGAACTGCGACCCGTCCTCACTCTCTTCGTCAAGACTTACGAGGCGTTTGGTGCGGCGGTAGCGATTGACGAATTCCTGCGCCAACACGGTGCGCAACCACCCTTCAAGCGAACCCCGTCCGGTAAACGAGGCTAGCTTTGAAACCCGCTCGCCATGGCGCGTGGAAGTGCCGTAAAGCTCGGCGTATAAAGTGTCTGCCAGGTCGCGCGCCGCGGAATCCTCGCGTGCGATACGCAGCGCAGCCTGATAAAGCTTTTCACGGTAGCGGGTTAGAAAAACTTCCCAAGCGTGGTTGTGGCCCTGGGCACAGGCTCGGGCAAGCGCGAGTTCTTCTACACGCAGTGTCTGCAGGAAGGTGCGAGCCTCGGCGGAACTCGCGCTCGAAGATAGATATTTCGCCGCGACCTCGCTGAGGATGGCCGCAAAAGTGTCGTGGGTGAGACCGACCTTCTCGCATCCGCCGGCGGCGTGCAGCTCCGCCGACAGGTCGGAGACGGCCGATTGCACCGCAGCGGAGATCGGTTTCATGGCGCTCATGAATAAAAACGAAAACCTGAGACTGGTTCCAGGGGAGATTACGACGACCCCGTCGCTTCGATGCTGCTAGTTCCGATGCTACTAGTTCCTTAGACGCGCGGGAGATCGATTTTGGCCGCAAGCCCACCCTTCTTTTTCGTTCTCCCGGCGAGTCGAGGTGGGCGGCGCGCCCCGGACAGTCCTCCTGGGTGGGGCGCGCCAGCCTGCCTGACGGGGAGGCATCGATGAGAGTGAAACGGTTTGCGCTGATGGTTTTGCTGACGGTGGCTGCGGTGGCTTTGGTAAACATTTGGCCAGTGCAGGCGGGGGAGACACCCTTCGTCTCAGGCTACAAGGTGCTGGAGCCCATCGAGCGCGGAAGTCTCACGGTGTTTCCGGTGGTCGCCCCCAAGTCTTACGCGACCCGCGAGTTTCTGACGCTGGATGAAGGTTTGCGATCGGGCGAGGTGGTCGTGACCGAGTATGGAAATGTTCGCGGGCTGATTCGGCGGCGTTCGGTTCCTTCGGTGCAGCATGACAGCGCCGAGGTAAACCGGTTGGTGTTGGTCAACAATTCGAAGCGCCCGCTGCTGCTGCTGGCCGGCGAGATTGTTACCGGAGGCAAGCAGGACCGCGTAATCGGAAAGGATCGCATTGTGCCCGCGGAAAGCGATCCCGTGGATCTTAGCGTGTTCTGCGTGGAGCCGGGACGGTGGGTTGCGACCAGCCAGCAGTTTGGAACCTCAGGAGCGACGTACGGAGGGGGCGCGGGTATCGGCGGCGGATCCCGCGGTGCAGTGTCCGGCACCTTGATGGCTCAGCCTTCCATTCGCGCCAAAGCCATGGGAGACAAAGATCAGAACCAGGTTTGGGCCGAGGTTAGAAAACAACAGCAGTCGATGGCCGAGGCGGTCGAGGTAACGGCAGCGGCCCCGGAGGCGAGCACGGATGAGATCCGCTCCACGAGTTCCTACGCCAGGGTGATGGAAAACAAAGAGGTGAAAGAGAAGGTGGATGAGATCGCAAAGCCAATCGAGCAAGGCTACCAGAGCTTGATCAAACAGCTGCGCGATCGCAACGCGGTGGGAGTGGTGGTCGCCGTAAATGGACGCATCATCTGGGCTGATATTTTTGCCAGCACCGAGCTACTGGAAAGATATTGGCCGAAGCTCGTGCGCTCCTATGCTTCCGAGGCCATCGTCACGCGCGCCAAAGGTGCGGAGGTGGGCACGAAACAGGCCGAAGCGTTTCTGGGAGATATGGAGGGACGAAAGGAGACCATCGAAAGCGAACCGGGAATCTACCGTCACACGGAAGTGAACGGTGAAGGATTCAAGGCCTTCGCGCTGACTTCGTTGTTGCCAAGGACCGGGTTCGACGTGCATGTGGCAAAAATGGCGGAGTAGCGGTGGTTCGTGGCTAGTGGCTCCTGTCACGGCTCACTGGCCACTGATTTTTCGTACCACGTCCGCCAGGCCGCGGAATCGTTGGGCAGGTGTTGTTGGGTGATATCGGCGAGGGCGTCGAAGGCCCAGGCGTGGGTTTGAGCATCGAGCGCCGGATCATCGGAGTCATGGATCAGCTGAGGCACCGCGATCAACCTTTGCTCATGGCTCAACATGCCGGATTCGGCAAGGCTGCAGGCAGCGCGTTCGCGCACCGCCGGCGAAGGATCGTTATGCATGGCCTCGAGCAAAAGCGCGACCGTGGGAGTGGTTCCTACCATCGCGAGGCTTTCGACCGCCCAGCCGCGCGTGTCTTCGTCTTCGATATTTCGATTGAAATCCCTCCCGGAATTTTTCAGGTGAGCGGTCAGCACCTGCACCACGCGATCGGTCTCGATCCCACGATTTCCCAGCAGTCCCAAAGCCCACAGCGCCCAAATCTTGCGCGCGTGATCGGCGGAGTCCGTGTCCCGCACGAGGGTGTCGACGCTGGACTCGATTTTAGGAAGTCCATACGCGGCAAGTTGCACTTCGATGGCCGATTCCCGCACGCTTCTATTATTGGAGTTCAGGGCCGCAGTGGTCAGCTGGCCGAGTTGCGCATTCCAGGTGAGCTTTCCACGCCAATTCTCCAGCCGAGACTGAATCTGCGCCTGGGTTTCGCTCTGGGGATCGCTCTGAGGATCGCTCTGTGCATCGCTCGGATCTGAAGTTTCGCTGGAGCGGGCTACCGCACGCTCCAGTAAAATTTCGGCTTGCCGTTGCGGCCCCTGGTGATCCAGATCGCGATCGGAAAGCGAGGCCGAGGAGGGCGTGGAACTGCGTCGCGGCGGGAAGGGTTCGCCGATTTTTCCCCAAAGCCGGCCCGGGCCACCGGCAGTGGAGACCAGAAAAGCGAGCCCGAATCCGATCATGGCGGCGATGAGATGAAGCAGGCGCGGATTTCCGCCGATCTCCTTCCTGGAGTCACAAGTAGCGGCCGGGGCGGCGGCCGGAGACATCGGGGCCTCCGAGATCTTGGCTTCGGAGATCTTGGCTTCGGAGATCAATGTCGGCGCGCACGGCGGACAGGAGTTCGCCACATCCGAGTTGGCCACATCCGAGCCCGGGCCGAGTGTGCCATCGTCCGACCTCTTCAATTGAAATCCATCCATAGGACGAGTTTAAGTGCCTGTACCGAATAGGGTAAAGTTACTTCGGGGCCGGCCCAACCCGTATTTTTCTACAAGCGAACAAACTCGGCGCTGGTGTGAGCATCGAAATGTGGCACGGTTCCGGAGAGGTCAGGAAGGAAGCTGTGAACATGAATCCAAATTTCGTGCGCCGTTTTTCGGCTGCGCTGGTTTTGTTGATGGCCCATGCAGGTACCGGTGCTGCTGCGTCAGGTACGGGATACAAGCTGCTAGATACCTACAAAATCGGGGGCGAAGGCGGTTGGGACTACTTAACCGCGGACGCGGTAGCACGCCGTCTTTATATTTCGCGAGCCACGCACGTGATGGTGCTCGATCTGGATTCCGGTAAGACGGTAGGCGACATCGGGGATACACCCGGCGTTCATGGCATCGCGCTTGCTCCCGAGCTGGGGCGCGGCTTCACCAGCAACGGACGCGAGGGAACAGTGAGCGTTTTTGATCTGAAAACCCTGGCCGCCGGCAGTAAGGTGAAGGTGGGAGAAAATCCTGACGCGATCCTTTACGACCCGGCGACGAAGCGGGTGTTCACCTTCAACGGCCGCAGCCAGGACGCGACTGCCCTCGATGCCGAGAAGGGCACGGTGCTGGGCACGATCAAGCTTGACGGCAAGCCGGAGTTTGCCGTGAGCGATGGCAAGGGCGCGATTTTCGTGAACATCGAAGATAAGAGCGAGTTAACCATGATCGATGCCAACAAACTTCAGGTCAAGACGAGGTGGCCCCTGGCTCCCTGCGAATCGCCATCGGGGCTCTCGATGGATCGCAAGAATCGCCGCCTCTTTGTGGGTTGCGATAACAAGATGATGGCCGTGGTCAACGCCGACACGGGCAAGATTCTTTCTACCCCAGCCATCGGCGATGGCGTGGACGCGACCGCATTCGACGACGGGACCGGGCTGGCTTTCGCCTCATGCGGTGAAGGAGTGCTGACCGTAGTTCATGAAGACTCACCTGACAAGTTCAGCGTGGCGGAAGTCGTTCCCACGCAAAGTGGGGCGCGCACCATGGCGCTCGACACGAAAACGCACAACGCGATTGCGGTAACGGCCAAATTCGGACCGCCTCCGGCACCAACCGCCGAGAATCCTCATCCTCGACGGAGCATCGTGCCGGATAGTTTTGTGGTGCTGGTCTTCGGAAAATGAAGTCGCTTCGCGATCGCCTGTCGTATCTTTTTCGGTATCGGCCAACGATCTCATGGCGGGTGCTGGTGGTAATCGTGGTGCTAGCGCAAGCCGCTGTGCCCGGATGCGCCGCCTACTCCGTGCTGACGCACGAGGAGATTGTCGATCTGGAGTGGAAGGACAATCTCCTTCCTCTGCTTAAAAAGCAATACCCCGCCGCAACCCACGACGATCTCGAGAAGGCGCATGCTTTTGCCTATGGCGGGTCGGTGGTGCAGGATATGGGCTATTACCCGTTCGGCAACAAATACTTCAGCGACCTCACCCATTACGTGCGCAGCGGCGACTTTGTCGTCAACCTTATCAAGGAAGCTTCCGATATCAATGAATACGCTTTTGCGATGGGCGCGTTGGCTCATTATTCGGCGGACAATTGCGGACATCCCACCATCAACCAGGCGGTGGGCATCGAATTCCCCAAGCTGCGAAAAAAGTATGGCAACGTGGTGACTTACGAAGATAACCCCAAAGCCCACATCCGCACCGAATTTGGCTTCGACGTAACCCAGGTGGCGAAAAATCGCTACACCTCCGATCGTTACCACGACTTCATTGGCTTTGAGATTTCGAAGTCCGTGCTGGAGCGGGCTTTTCAGGATACCTACGATATTCCACTGAGCGACGTCATTTCGAACGAAGATTTAGCCATCGGAACGTTCCGGCGGGCCATCAGCAACGTGCTGCCGGAGATGACTCGCGTTGCCCTGATCGCACGCCGCCAGGAAATCGTGGCCGAGACGCCGAACTTCCGGGCACGCCAGTTTCGTTACTATCTGTCCCGCACGAGCTATCAGAAAGAGTGGGGAAGGAGCTACCAGCGTCCCGGCTTCGGGACCCGTTTGTTCGCTTTTTTCCTCAGGTTTGTTCCCAAGATTGGTCCCTTCAAAGCGCTGGACTTCAAAATTCCTACGCTGAAAACTGAAGACCTTTATATTGCCAGCGTGGACCGGACCGTCGAGAACTACACCAAGCTGGTGCAGGAAACCAGCGCAGGAAAATTGCAGCTCACCAACACCGATTTTGATACCGGTCACGACACGCACGCCGGTGAGTACGCTTTGACCGATCAGACCTATGCGCGGCTGCTCAATCAGTTAGCCGGACACAATTTCGAGAAGATCACCCCTGATCTGCGAAACAACATTCTGGCGTTCTACGCTGATCCGAACGCCCCGGTCGCGACCAAGAAGAAGCCCGACGACTGGAAGAAAACTCAGGACGAACTGCAGGAGCTTCGGGCGCTGCCCGACTCGCCGGCAGACGCGAAGACGGCATCGAAACTGCCCAACCGCACGGAGCCGTCGGATTATCTCTCTGCAGAATCTACCGAGACAATCCGGCCCTGAGCCCGCGGCGACCCTCTGGCGAATAGCAAATTGTCAACCTGCCATGTATCATCGCAAAACTCTAACCACGGCAGAGTCCGCTTTTTCGGACTCGCGGTCGATGGTTGATTGGCTTTGAGGATGACTCAATGACGGGTGCGGATGACAAGTTTTACCGGGCCACGGTTACCAGGCGCGAAGACTTCGCCGCTGACTTATGGATGATTCGCATCAATCCCGGCGGTGAGTTCCACTTCCTTCCAGGGCAATATGCAACGCTCGGCCTGGAGCATGATGGCAAACGCACGGAGCGTCCCTATTCGATTGTCTCGGCGCCTTTTGAGAGTGAGCTTGAGTTTTTCTTTGAACTGGTGCCCGAAGGAGCGCTCACGCCTCGCCTCTACAAGCTCCAACCCGGCGATGCATTGGTGATGCGGAAGATTCCCAAAGGAAAGTTCACGCTGGATACCGAGAGCGGGCGCAAGCACCACCTGCTGGTATCGACCGTGACCGGCGCGGCTCCATTCGTAAGTTTTGTGCGCACGCTGTCGAAAGACTGGAAGGAAGGGCGCTTCGATGGCAGCCACCAGTTGTATCTGCTTAACGGCGCCAGCCGGCCCTGGGAGTTCGGTTACAAAGAGGAGTTGATCCGCTTCGACGCCGAATTGCCCTGGTTCAGGTATGTGCCAACGGTAAGCCGGCCGTGGGATCACGCGGACTGGCCGGGAGAGATCGGGCGCGCCGACGATGTGCTGCGGAAGTATGCCGACCGCTGGGAGCTCGACGCCACCAACACGACGGCGTACCTGTGTGGCCATCCCGATATGATCGCGAACAGCAAGGCGATCCTGAAACGGCGTGGCTTCGTCGACAAGACCGCGATCAAGGAAGAGATTTACTGGATCCCACCCAAGTAGCCTAACTTTCAGCAGGCGCGAAGACGACCAGCACCGCCAGTTCTTCGGCGATGTCGTAGAAGCGGTGCACCACTTCAGCCCCGACGAAGATCACGCTGCCCGGGGAAATTTCCTGGTCTTCCGTGTCCGCCTGAAAGCGGGCGCGCCCTCGGATCACATAGTAGATCTCGTCTTCGTGATGGGGCCTCTGCAAGTCCGTCCCGCCGGCCGGCAAAACATAGAGTCCGGCGCTCAGCGCCGGCACGCGGAGAAACTCGCGATAGAGCTTGCCGCTCTGGCTGCGCTGCCGGTCGATCTCGGAGAGACTGTCGAACCGCGCTTTCACGCGAAGATGCCTCCGAAAATAAGTTCGGTGAACTGCGGAACCAGGCTCTGCGCCTGCAGTTCTCCTTCCGGCTTGTACCATTGGTAAATCCAGTTGATCATGCCGAGCAGGGCGAACGCCGCGGCCCGCGGGCTGACCCGGCCGCCGGGGCGCATTTCCTTTTGCGGTCTTGATGGAATTCTCGCCTGCGCTGTACCTGGGATTTTTTCCTGCGCCTGGCTTTGTACTTCGGCCATCAGATTCTCCAGGAAGTGTACGTATTCTTTCTTGCGGCCGTTGATGCGTTTGCGCAGCGCCGGTGGAAGCGGATGGTTTTCGTGCAGCATCACCGTGATTTCCCGATCGCGCGGGCTGAGCACAACCTCAATATGCAGCCGGATCAACGCCCGCAACCGCTCTTCCGGGTCAGCAATGCTGCGCACCGGATCGAGCACCCGCTCCTGCGTGATCTCCATGGCATGATTCATGATTTCAAAAAGGATTTCATCTTTGCTTTGAAAGTGGTGATAGAGGCCGCCTTTGCTCAGCTTGAGCGCCGCGGCAACGTCATTCATGGAAGTGGCGTCGTAGCCTCGCTGCTGGAACAGCCGGGCCGCCGTGCGCAGGATTTCCTGCCGGGAATCGACCACCGTCTCGCGGGTCATCGGCTGACATGGTAAACAGTTGCGGCCTGGAATGCCAATGCCGCGGGGAGCGGTCAGGTTTATGAAATCGTTTTTGAAATCCTGGCCCACCGGCGCGGCATCTATACTTGGGTCGTTCGTTTTGCCGCTCGGTTCAGTTTGAATCGAGATCAGGTTGAGCGTCGAGCTTCCAAAAGGAGATCCCCGTGCGATCCTTGACGGCAGCTTTTTTCTGTCTGGCAATTTTTCCTGGCGCCGCTGCGGCGCAGGTTACCGTGCTGCGGCACGTCACCATCATTGATGGCAGTGGCGCTGCGCCGCGGCACGACGCTGCTCTTGTCATCGAAGGCCAGGAGATCCGCGCCATTACCGGTGCCAATGCTCCGCTGCCCAAAGGAGCGATCGCGCTCGATCTCTCCGGGAAAACCATCATGCCGGAAATCATCAACGCCCATGGCCACTTGGGGCTGTTGAAGGGCACCAGGATGTCTTCCGACAACTACACCGCGGAGAATGTCGAACGGCAACTTCTCCAATACCAGGATTATGGCGTCGGCGCCGTCCTGGTGATGGGCACCGACCGCGATCAGGCCTACCAGTGGCGCTCCGAGTCGCACTCGGGGAAGCTGCCGGGTGCAACGATCTACACCGCGGGTCGGGGATTCGGCGCACCGCAGGGCGTTCCGCCGGTGAGCATGGGCACCGACCTGGTTTACCGCCCCCCAACCTCCGATGAAGCGCGAAAAGATGTAGACGAACTCGCCGCGCATCAGCCCGACGTCGTAAAGATCTGGGTGGACGATTTCTGGGGCCAGTATCCGAAGATGAAACCGGAGATCTATGCGGCGATCATCGACCAGGCCCACAAGCACGATCTGAGAGTCGCGGCGCACGTGTACCACGAAGAGGATGCGCAACGACTGGCAGACGATGGCGTCGACCTGTTCGCGCATAGTGTTCGCGACGCCGAGATCCCGGACAATCTGGTTGCGGAAATGAAGAGCAAGCATATGGCTTACATCGCAACCCTGTCTTTGGACGAATTCCTCAGCGCCTACGCCGACGATCCCACATGGCTCACTCAGCCATTTTTCCGCGAAGCCCTTGAACCCGGGGTTTACGAGATGATTACCAGTCCGCAATATAAGCAGTCGATCAAGGACGACAAGAAGACGCCGGCTGAGACTGCGGCGCTTCCGATCGCATTGAAGAACGTGAAAAAAGTCTACGACGCGGGAATCCTGGTGGCGCTTGGAACCGACTCCGGGGCCACGCCGACTCGCGCCTTTGGCTTCGCCGAGCATCAGGAATTGCAGCTTCTGGTGCAGGCTGGCTTGACCCCTCTGCAGGCAATCACTGTGGCAACGAAGAATGGAGCGGAGCTGCTGCACGCCTCCGGCGAGTTCGGAGTATTGCGCCCGGGACTCAAGGCAAACCTCATCGTGCTCGATAAGGATCCTTCCGAGGACATCCGCAACACGGAATCGATTTCGTCCGTGTGGAAGGATGGAAAGAAGGTTAGCGCAGGGCCGCATCCCAGGGCAATTAAGGGCAATTAGATGCAATGAGATACGAGGATTTTTCGAAACTTCTTCTGCAAACCGTCTCACTCGGCCGGAGAAACTTCCTTCTTGACACCGCCTTCCCCCTCCGTTAGCATAATTGAACCGACCGACCGGTCGGTTTTGTTTTAGCAACAGGGTCCTTAATTTCAGCTAATAGCATTCACGAGAGGAGCGCTTCCGGTGGCTACTATTTTCTACGAACGCGACGCGAACCCAGAGGCTCTGAAAGGCAAGACCATCGCCATCCTGGGCTACGGCAGCCAGGGACATGCGCAGGCACAGAATCTGCGCGACAGTGGATACAAGGTGATTGTCGGGCTGGAGCCTACGCGGCCGAGCGCGCAGCAGGCTCGCGCCGATGGCATGGTGGTGGTCGCTCCGGATGAGGCGGCCAAGCGCGCCGACTGGATTCAGGTGCTCACTCCCGATGAGACCCAGGCTGCCGTCTACGAGCAGCACATCAAGCCGTATCTGCACCCCGGCAAGATTCTGGGCTTCTCACACGGCTTCAGCATTCATTTCAAGACGATCGTCCCGCCGGCCGATGTGGATGTGGTGATGATCGCGCCCAAAAGTCCCGGCCACCTGCTGCGGCGGGTCTACAGCGAAGGCCGAGGCGTGCCCTCGCTGATCGCGATCCAGCAGGATTCGAGCAAGCGGGCGCACGAATATGCGCTGGCCTACGCGCACGGCATCGGTTCGACTCGCGCCGGCGTACTGCAAACCACTTTCAAGGAAGAAACTGAGAGCGACCTTTTCGGTGAGCAGGCGGTGTTATGCGGCGGTCTGACTTCGCTGATAAAGAAGGGATTCGAGACGCTGGTCGAGGCCGGGTACGCTCCCGAGATTGCTTACTTCGAGTGCCTGCATGAGATGAAGCTGATCGTCGATCTGATTTATGAAGGCGGTTTGGGACGCATGCGTTATTCGATTTCCAACACGGCCGAGTACGGTGACCTGACTCGCGGCGAAAAAGTTGTGGGCGATGCCACCCGCGCCGCGATGAAGAAAACTCTGTCCGATATCCAGGATGGAACGTTCGCCCGCGAGTGGATCAAGGAAAACAAAGACGGCGGCTATCACTTCGCTGAGCTGCGGGAAAAAGAGCAGCAGCATCCCATCGAAATTGTGGGCGCGCAATTGCGCGGCATGATGAGCTGGCTGCCCGGCAAAGAAACAGGGAAAACGGCTGAGGCGCCCAAGCCCGAGCCGAAACAGGTTGTGAATGCTTAAAGGTGCCGAAATCGTTCTGCGGTGCGTGCGCGCCGAAGGGGTCGACCTGGTGTTCGGTTATCCCGGAGGAGCGATCATGCCGTTGTACGACGCACTCGAAGGCAGCGGCATCCGTCACGTATTGACGCGGCACGAGCAGGGCGCGGTGTTCGCAGCCGAGGGCGTGGCCAGGGCTACGGGAAAAGTCGGCGTGGCCATTGCGACCAGCGGCCCCGGCGCGACCAATCTGGTGACCGGCATCGCCGACGCCAAGATGGATTCCGTGCCTCTCGTCTGCATCACGGGGCAGGTGCGGAGCGCGATGATCGGCAGCGATGCCTTTCAGGAGACCGACGTTTTCGGCGTGACCCTTTCGCTCACCAAGTGGAGCCGGCTGGTGCGCACCATCGATGAAATCCCCGATGTGATTGCCGAGGGCTTCCACTGGGCGCGCAGTGGAAGGCCGGGGCCTGTCGTCATCGACATTCCCACCGACATCCTGAAGGCTCAGAAAGAATTCTCCGGACCGGTGAAGTTCACTCCGCATGCGCGGCCCGCCGAAGCCAACGCCGAGGGTGCCTTCAGCGATACCATCGTCGCTCTGTTGCAGCGGGCGGCCAGGCCGGTGGCTCTGGTGGGCGCGGGAGCAAAGCTTTCCGGAGCGATTCCGGAACTGCGGCGGTTGCTCGATCATTTGAATATTCCCACTTTCGCGACGGTGCATGGATTGGGCGCGATCCCTCCGCAATCGCCGTATTACCTGGGCATGGTGGGCATGCACGGAACGCGCGCGGCCAACCACGCACTGCACGAGACCGATTTGCTGCTGGTTTTCGGGGCGCGCCTGGATGACCGCGTGACCGGAGATCCCACGCGCTTTGCTCCCCACGCCAAGATCGTTCACTTTGAAATCGACCCGGCGCAGCTGGATCGGGTGCGAGCCTGTGAGTTGCCGGTGATTGGAAATCTCGCGGATACGATTCCCGCATTCCACGCGGAATTACGCCATGCATCCCTGCCCGACTGGAGCGCTTGGCGGGCGACCGCTTGCGGGGCCGAGCGCGCTGAGCTTGATGCGCGGGGGCTGGCACAGCCGACGATTCGTTTTCTCGATGAACTTTTCAGCCGCCTTCCGCAAGATAATGTGGTGGTCGCCGACGTGGGTCAGCATCAGATGTGGGCGGCGCAGCGCTACCGTTCTTCCTCACCGCGCGGCTTTATCACCTCGGGCGGCTTGGGCGCAATGGGCTTCGCCCTTCCCGCCGCAATCGGAGTGCAACTCGCCAAGCCGGAAACCTGCGTGCTTTGCGTCTCCGGCGACGGCGGCTTCCAGATGAATATTCAAGAGCTGGCTACCGTCCACCGGCTCGGCTTGCCGGTAAAAATGGTGATCGTCGACAACAAATATCTGGGCATGGTACGGCAGTGGCAGCAACTCTTTTACGCTCGCAACTATGCCGAAACCGATTTAAGCGACAATCCCGATTTCGTCGAGATCGCCAAGGCCTACAAGATTCATGGCTGGCGCCTCAATGAAATCGCCATGGCGGAATATCCGGTGTCGGCCGAAACGGGAGATCTGATCGAGAACTTCCTGCGTTCGCCGGAGCCCGAGTTGCTGGTGTTCGATTGCCATCCCGAAGCCAACGTTTATCCCATGGTGCCGGCGGGTGCGGCGCTTTCGGAGATGGTGTTCGAAGACAAGTGAAGAAGAATTGAGTAATGGGTTGATTCAGCAATTGAGTAATTGGGTGATGGTTACTTCTGTAATTGAGAAATTGCGGCGCAATGGTTTCAAATTACTCCATTGCTAAACTACCCAATTGCCAAATTGTTTTGGGGGATCTCACATGCAAATCTTTCACATCCGTTATCGCAACCAGCAAGGCGCGCTGATGCGCATCCTTAACGCGGTTTCCCGCCGGGGGCTCGACCTTCCCTCCGTGCACGCCGAGGCCGCTGCCGAGGATCACGTCGTCACCCTGCAGCTCGAGGTTTCGCACAAGCAGATCGGTCAGCTTTGCCGCGAGTGGTATGCGATCGTGGATGTGATCGATGTTCATTCCAGTCCCTCCTTGCATGATCACGCGGATCATGCCACCAAGGATCATGGCGCGCAGTGGGGACCGCATCCGCCGGCTTCGGCGAATGTTGGGGAGCCATCGGCGCGCGCGGCTTTGGCCTAGGGCTCCACTGGTCAATCCTCGATCGCGCTTGTCATCCCGAACGCAGCGAGGGACCTTGTTTTCGTCTCGGCTCGGGGTGGCAGATCGAAAATTCTCGCCTCTGTTGTAATCTTTCCTCATGGATCTTAAGCATCGCAGCCGCGGAATCACCGACGGACGCGACCGGGCTCCGGCGCGCTCCATGTTCAAAGCCATTGGCTTCACCGACGCCGATCTGCGCAAGCCGCTGATCGGCGTGGCCAACACCTGGATCGAAACCATGCCTTGCAACTTTCACCTGCGGCGCCTCTCCGCCAAGGTGAAAGAAGGCATTCGCGCCGCCGGCGGCACTCCCATGGAGTTCAATACCATCGCGATTTCTGACGGCGAAACCATGGGCACGGAAGGCATGCGCGCGTCTCTGGTGAGCCGCGAGTTGATCGCCGATTCCATCGAACTGGTTTGCCGCGGCCAGCTATTCGACGCCGTAGTCTGCGTGGTGGGCTGCGACAAGACGATTCCCGCCGCTGCCATGGCGCTGGCCCGCATGGATCTTCCCGGCCTGGTGCTCTACGGCGGCACCATTGCGGCGGGCAGCTATCGCGGCAAGGATGTCACGATTCAGGACGTCTTCGAAGCGGTGGGCGCCAACGCCGCCGGCAAAATCACCGATCAGGAATTGCACGATCTGGAAAACGTCGCCTGCCCAGGCGCCGGCGCCTGTGGCGGACAGTACACGGCGAACACCATGTCCACGGTCATGGAGATGATTGGGCTTTCTCCCATGGGCTTTAACAGCGTGCCCGCCATGGATGCAAAGAAGGATCAGGTGTGCTTCGATTGCGGCAAAGTGGTGATGAATCTTCTGCATCAGGGAATTCGTCCGCGCAGTATCCTGACTCGCGATGCCTTTGAAAATGCCATCGCCTCCGTGGCGGCTTCCGGGGGATCGACCAACGCGGTCCTGCATCTGCTCGCCATCGCGCGAGAAGCTGAAGTGAACTTGCAGATTGACGATTTTCAGAGGGTGAGCGAACGCACGCCGTTGCTGGCCGATCTGAAACCCTCCGGGCGCTTTGTTGCCGCCGACATGCACCGCGCTGGCGGCGTGCGTTTGCTTGCCCGGCGACTGCTGCAGGGAAGCCATCTTCACGCGGGAGCGAAGACCGTGACCGGCCTTTCGCTGGAGGCCGAGAGCGATGGTGCCGTCGAAACTCCCGGGCAGGAAGTGATTGCGCCGCTGGAAAAGCCGCTGAAGAAGACCGGGGGATTGGTCATCCTAAAAGGGAATCTCGCACCCGAAGGATGCGTAGCCAAGATCAGTGGACATGAGCGCCTGGAGCATCGCGGGCCGGCGCGCGTCTTCGAATCCGAAGAAGACGCTATGACGGCGGTCACCGGCAAGAAAATTCGATCCGGCGATGTCGTCGTCATTCGCAACGAAGGTCCCAAGGGCGGACCGGGCATGCGCGAAATGCTGGGCGTGACAGCGGCCATCGTGGGCGAAGGATTGGGAGCTTCGGTCGCGCTGTTGACCGATGGCCGCTTCAGTGGCGCGACCCACGGACTCATGGCCGGCCACGTCTCGCCCGAAGCCGCGCTGGGCGGGCCGATCGCCGCTGTACTCGATGGAGACACGATCCGCTTCGACGTCAGCCAACGGGTACTGGAAGTTGAAGTCAGCGACGAAATCCTCCGGCAGCGAATGGCGGCGTGGAAGCCTCCTCAGCCGCGCTACCCTTCAGGCGTATTCGCCAAATATGCCGCGCTGGTTTCCTCCGCTTCCCAGGGAGCGATCACGCGGCCGCCGAGTTGAACTTTGGACAGCGGAACATTGAACGTACGTAACCTCAATCTGGCACCGAAGAGCCATTTCGAGTTATCGCCAGTGAGTCTAGCATCACATCATGGCTTGCCAAGACATCCTGGACAAACTGCTGGTTGCGCTTGTCCTTCGTTACGAAGAAGACCCAAATCAATTCGTGACCTTGACCAGGCAGACTCTCGATTCCTCTTTGGCTCGCATCGCGGTTGCGGAGTTGAGAAATGAAGGGCTCGTGGAAGAACAGACGCGCGGCGTGATTCGACTTAGCGCTCGCGGATACAAGAAATACAAGACCACCATACCTGCGCTGTCGCAAGCCAATTCGGAGCCGCTCACCGACATGTCGGTCCTGTTCGCGCAGATTAAAGTCCACATGGCCGGAAGCTGCTAAGCCAAACCAGCCGCGGGTGAGATCCAGGACGCGTCCGGCCCCCTTTGACAACGCTCCGCTGCAAAACCTGCCAACCCCAATGTTTTCAAAACGATCTCAAGAAGTCGAGCATCTCCGTGTGCTCCGTACTCAATGCCGTCCCTGACCGCAAGTTCGATGTAGAATGCTCGCGGTGAAATTCATGGAGAAGACTTGAAATGAAATTTCTGCCGCGTTTCCTCGTTAGCATTTGCCTGTCGGTTTCTACCGTGGCCGCCGCCCAGCTCACGCTGCCAGAAACGCCAGTGCACGAAGTCACGGAAGATTACTTTGGCGTAAAGGTGTCAGACCCGTATCGTTGGCTGGAGAACACGTCAGACCCACAAGTCGTAGCCTGGATGAAAAGCCAGAACGACTACACTCGCGCCGTCCTGGCGCGAATTCCGGGACGAGACCAACTACTTGAACGGATCAAGTCGCTGGACAACGCCGGAGCGGTCGTCTCTGACTTACAGGTGTGGGGAGGACATTACTTCTATTACAAAACCGAACCCGGTTCGGATAATCGCAAGCTCTATTTAAAAGAAAGTTTGCAGGCTTCGGAGCGCCTGCTGGTTGATCCGGAAAAGATGACAACCCCGGACGGGAGACATTTCTCCATTGATTATTTCCAGCCGTCGATCGACGGCGTCTACGTTGCCTACGGGCTTTCTCCGGGGGGTTCCGAGGAGAGTGTGTTGCATATTCTGGAAAGCGCCAGCGGCAAGATATTGCCCGATACGATCGATCGCGCTCGATTCGGTTCGCCCAGTTGGCTACCCGACGGCCGTTCTTTTTTCTTCACGCGCACCCAGAAGTTGGCTGCCAGCTCGCCGCCCACCGCCCAATACCAAAAGCTCCGTGTATACCGGCACACCCTGGGCTCCGACCCCGAGTCCGATCCTGTGGTCTTCGGGTACGACGTATCTCCCAAGGTGAAAGTAACCGAAGATGACTTTTCTGTGCTGGCGTATTCGCCCGGCGCTCCAAAATATCTTCTGGGTCTGGTCATCCACGGTGTAAAGCGAGAGCTCGACATTTATGTGGTTCCGTTTGAAAACATTCCCGGCGCGAACACCGCTTGGAAGAAGGCGGTCGACCAATCGGACGACATCACAGCCTTTGACGTGCATGCGGATCAAGTCTTTTTGCTTTCGCACAACGGAGCATCCCGCTTCAAAGTATTGGCTACAAGCCTCATCAATCCTAACCTGGCGAATGCCACCGAGATCGTGCCGGCGAGCCAAGTCGTGGTCACGAATATCACCGCTGCCGGCGATGCTCTTTACATTCAAAATCTGGATGGAGGCATTGGCACTCTGCGCCGGTTCCCTTACGGGGCAACCGTTCAGTCGCTGAAGCTGCCGATGCAGGGCACGATCCAAGCGCTCTTCGCCAACCCGGTCGCACCCGGGGCATGGCTGGAGTTGACCTCGTGGACAAAATCCCCATTGTGGTATGAACTCGATGCGAGATCCGACAAGCTGAGCGATACGGCGCTGGTTCCTCCCTCCCCAGTCGACTATTCAGGGGTGGAATCCGAGGAGGTGAAGGCGAAGAGCGCCGATGGAACGATGGTGCCGCTGTCGATTGTGCATAAGAAAGGATTAGCCCTCGATGGCACGAATCCTACCCTGCTCGATGGCTATGGCGCCTACGGAATCACGATTGATCCCGCTTTCCGGCCGACACTGCTCGCGTTTTTCGAGCGTGGCGGCGTATACGCCGCGGCGCACGTTCGCGGCGGCGGCGAGTATGGAGAAGACTGGCATCTGGCAGGGCAAAAGCTCACCAAGCAGCATACGATCGATGACTTCCTTGCGGCGGCGCAATTCTTGATCGAGCACAACTACACTTCCCCCGCTCACCTCGCGGGTCAGGGCACAAGCGCAGGCGGAATCACAATTGGCGGAGCAATCACTCAACGTCCGGACTTGTTCGGTGCGGCGCTGATCCGAGTCGGCGATTCGGACTCCATGCGCTCGGAACTCATGGCCAGCGGGCCGGCAAATATTCCAGAATTCGGCACGGTGAAAGAACCAGACGGCTTCAAAGCCCTCTACGCAATGGACGCCTACCAACATGTGAATCCACAGACCGCGTATCCCGCAGTGCTGTTGACCACGGGAGTAAATGATCCGCGGGTGGCGCCATGGCAGGCGGCAAAGATGACGGCGCGGCTGCAGGCTTCCACCAACAGCGGCAAGCCAGTACTGCTACGAGTGGATTATGACGCCGGTCACGGGATGGGTTCAACCAAATCGCAACGCGATTCAGAATTGGCCGACGAAGCAGCCTTCCTGTTCTGGCAGTTTGGAGTCAAGGGGTTCCAACCAGATGCTGGAGCAAAGTAGAAAACGAAATCAAGGGGCATCTCGCCCTATGAGCACCAGAATCGCCGACGCCGCCTCGCACTTTGTCGGCGCACCCGATCCCGGTTCTATTTCACTCTTCCCGCACCTTCGGAGACGATGCCGGGCAGCGGCGCGGCGGCGTTGGGCGAGCCTTGATGAAAATCCTTGCCGAGGAGCTGCGCTACCGTCGCAGCGATCTGCGACTGGCTGACTGGCGTAGCGTTTGAACGCTCACCGACAACGTTTGTGTCTGGGCCCATCACCGCAATCCAAATGTTTTCCGATCCCTTCTGGTCGACGCCGTGTTCTTTCCATTCTTCCAGCCCGCTGCCGCGGCCGTGATCGGTCGTGACGATGAACGTGGTTTGATCCCGGTACTCCGGCATTGCCTGCATCGTCTCCCACAGTTGTCGCACGAAGTGGTCGAACTGATGCGCGCTTTCAAGCACCAGATCATAACGTCCCGAATGAGCCCAATTGTCGGTTTCGCCATAACCAACGAAAAGCAGACGTGGATGGGAGGACTTCACGTAGTCGAGCAACGGCACCTGCAGGAACGAATCCCAAACATCTTCGTCATCGAGCCGAGTCGTCGTCCGGTATAACTCATCGAGCAACTCGTCTCTGGATGTCAGGTTATTTTTTCCAGGTAAATCCCATCCCACCTGCATCACCAGCTGGCTGCGTGGCTCGTTGAAAATATTCTTGAACACATCCCACGTCGCATACACGGCGACCTTGCCGTGGAACTCGGGGAAATGGTTCATCCACTCAAAAACAGTGGTGTTGGGATTGAGCCCAAACTCGTTGCTGTTGATGCGCGGGTCGGGCCGGCCGGTCAGCATCTCGTTGTATCCTGGATAGGAAAACGCCAGGCCGTTGGTAACCCGCGCGATGCTTCCCTTATTCTGATTGCCAAGAATCTGGCCTTGTTTGGCAACGACTCCCCACAGAAATGGAAACAGCATCTCCCGCCGTTTTGTCGGATCGTCATTCCAAAACTCGCGCCGCAATCGCTCGGGGCTTGCCCAGATACCGCCGTGCTTTTCGTCCAGCAAATCCGGATCAGCGCCGGTAAAAACTTCCTGCCACCGCAGACCATCGCTTACGATGAGAACAACATTCCGAGTCTTCAGCTGTGACCAGGCTGTCTGGACCGCAAAACTAAGCGACACACTCAGCACCATCAAAAAGCGCAGCTTGCCCTTCAATCCTCCTCCGTTTCAGAAGCTGTAGCGTAACCAAACTGCATGACGCGCGGATTGGTCAGCGTTTGATTAAAGTCTCCCAGCGTCGTCCCTGCGATTAGATACGGATTCAGCATTCCTACATCGAAACGAACTGCTCAGCGTTGCTCGGAGGTATCACCCCCACGGAACTGCTAGCCCACGATCATGAACTCACGGGTTACCCGATAAGAGGACCGCTAGAAAACTATAGCGCAACCCGAATTGCATCACTCGCGCGGCGGGCGCATCGCCCAAGCTGGCCGGGCACTGCGTGCCGGGAGGAGGTCCGAAAGCATTTTGGTAGTAGCAAATCTGCGCCTGGGTGATGGCGGGCCTAGTGTTTCGGGAAAGTTCAACTCGGAACACAGCAGATACGGAGACCGCAGCTCCCATCAAGGGGAGAATCAATATCCCAAACGAGGTGAGTTGTGAGACTGCAGCATCACGTGGAGCGAATCCTGACACCTGGACCCGTTGGTTGACACTTCGTGTTATCCTCCGGTCCTCAAAGAATTGAGGATTCTGTGTCCGAGCAAGCACCGAATCGCCCAATCCATACCAAACTCTCACGCCAGCAAATCACTGGATTCTGGGGCGCTTGGGCAGGCTGGACGCTGGATGGCATGGATTCGGTGATCTATGCGCTCGTTCTCAGCCCGGCGCTCACGGAACTGCTTCCGAAATCGGGGTACAAAGCCACTCCTGCCAATGTTGGGTTCGCGGGATCGACACTGTTTGCACTCTTCCTCGTGGGATGGGGACTGTCGCTGGTTTGGGGGCCGATTGCCGACAGGCTTGGCCGCAGCCGCGTGCTCGCCGCCACCATCTTCGTTTATGCGATCTTCACCGGAGCTGCCGCAATGTCGCAGACAGTATGGCAACTGGGATTGTTCCGGTTGCTGGCGGGCATTGGAATCGGCGGCGAGTGGGCCCTGGCGGGAACCTACGTCGCCGAAGCCTGGCCGGAAGACCGCCGCAAGATGGGTGCCGGATATTTGCAGACCGGCTATTACACGGGCTTTTTTCTGGCTTCGGCCCTCAACTACACGGTCGCAGCACGCTATGGCTGGCGTGCGATGTTCTGGTGCGGCCTGACGCCCGTCCTCGTTGCCGTCTTGGTGCTGCTCCGAGTGAAGGAGCCCGAGCGCTGGCAACAAAAGACCAGAGTCAAAGCGGAAGGTGGACCTTCTTCTCTGCGCCGGATCTTCAGTCCTCCCTATACACAACGCACGCTGGTCAATACGGTCCTGCTGGCGTCGGCCATCTGCGGTCTGTGGGCTGCAACAGTGTATGCACCGACGGCAATCATCAGCTTGGCGAAACGCGAAGGCCTGATGCAGCCGCAAGCTGTGCGCATATCTTCCTTCGGTATGGGCTTGCTCTCGCTGGGAACCATCCTGGGTTGCGTGGCGGTCCCTCCACTGGCCGAAAGGATCGGCCGAAAGCGAACCCTGGCCTTTTACTTCCTCGGCATGGCGATCTGCATCCTGCTCAGCTTTAGCTGGGCGTTCTACCTGCCCCGCGGACTTCATCCGTTCATCGTGGTGCTGTTTTTCTTGGGATTCTTTGGCGGTAACTTCGCCGTCTTCAGCCTTTGGCTGCCGGAACAGTACGGCACCACGGTGCGTGCGACTGCCTTTGCCTTTACCACTTCGTTCGGACGTTTCATTGCCGCAGGAGTGAACTTCGGGGTGGGAGCCCTGGTCAGCCGGATGGGAACTCTCGGCAAGCCGGTTGCGTTTACTGCGATTGCTTTTGGCATCGGTTTGCTGATCATTCCCTTCGCAGTGGAAACTCGCGGAAAAGTGCTGCCTGACTAATCAGTTTGCGGCGCCGCGTCAAGAAAGGTTCAACCTCTGGTCGGCCTACTCCCGATTCGTGGCGTGCTCTTAGATCAAGGAAGAGGCTGAAGCTCGTGCTGAATCCATTGCAGGTTCTTGCCATCTTCGAATGCTGTTTTGAATTCTCCCATATTCTTGTAGAGCATCACGGTGGTGCCAGGGGGGGGTGGCGGCGCGCAGTTGTTCTTTCGCGGCTCTGGGTGTAACGGTGTCGAAAATTTCGTCATCGAGTCGAAACTTCTTAGCCTGAATCTTTGGCAGCCACTCCAGGGGCTCAAGCGCCGC
>Ga0302325_10003231_pt1 | contig 38672 bp, 34 predicted proteins | sample Palsa_T0_2_FD_201948 | JGI IMG/M metagenome (GOLD analysis project Ga0302325, IMG submission 201948) | Peat permafrost microbial communities from Stordalen Mire near Abisko, Sweden - Palsa_T0_2 | ecosystem: Environmental > Terrestrial > Soil > Palsa > Peat permafrost | place: Sweden: Abisko...
CTTACAGCGTCTCCCCCGACCCCGTGCTCAAGGATCTCGCCGGACGCCAGTTGCCCGCACTCAAAGGCTTCGTCGCTACCCAGTTGAAGCCGGGCGCATCCCTCAGTGTCTTTGTCGATAGCGCCGGTGTGCGCGCCCCGGTCGTCGCGAGCTGGAAGTTCGGCGCCGGTAAAGCGCTCGCCGTCACCACCGACGCCAGTGGCCGATGGTCTTCCGGATGGATCGAAAGCGGCGTCTTCGGTCCGCTATGGGACAAGCTGGTCGCCTGGATGACCCCGCAGACCACCACCACCGCCCAGAAATTCGACGTCGCCCTCGGCTACCGCGCCGGCCGCATCGAAATTCGCCTCACCGATTACAGCGACAACCCCCGCATCTCCGGCCAACCCCTCGACGCCGTCATCCGCAGGCCCGACGGCTCCCGCGCCGACGCGATCCTTTCAGAGAGCGCCCCCGGTGAATTATCCGGCAGCCTCGAAGCGATGACCCCCGGCAACTACTACATCCAGCTCCATCCGCCCGCCGGCAGCAATCAGACCTATCCCCCGCTCGCCTATACCGTCAGTCCCTCGATCAACGCGGAAGCGCCTCGCCCCGCACCCAACTACGGCCTCCTCGAACGTCTCGCCTCAGCCACCGGCGGTCGCCTCAATCCCGCGCCCGACGAGCTCACCACCGCGCGCCCCCACTTCGAGCAGACCGCGTCGTTCAGCCCATACCTCATCGTCACCGCAATGTTTCTGTTAATCGCCGAGGCGTTGATTCGCCGCCTCACCTTCTAGGTCGGCTCCGCACCAGCTAGGCGGCTCTGCACAAGACTTATGTCATTCTGAGCGCAGCGAGGAATCCCGGGATTTCTCACTCCGCAGACTCCGTTCAGAATGACGACCCGAGTTGTGCAGAGCTTCCCTGGTGTTCCTTTCTCCCCTTCCCTTTCACTAGCGGAGCCGCAGGCGAAGCGAGCAAAGGAGTCTGCGAGGTGCGTCAGGTACCGTTTCAGTCTCCGAAGGAACTCAAGGTTCTTCGTTCCCCGACCACTCAGATCCTCACCTTCGCACTAACTCGCTGCCGGCTTCACCATCTGCCGATCGAACGCCGCCGCCACCGCCTCAATCGTATCCGCCTCGGCAGCGTTCTTGTCGCTTCGCACGCCGACGATCCGCGCAAAGCGCAGCGCCATCCCGCCCGCATAATTCGAGCTGCGCTGGATATCGCTGTACGCGACCTCGACCACCACCTCCGGCCGCACCGTCACGGTGCCGCGGCTCTCCGCGGTCTTAAGCGCCGTCAGCCGCTCGGTCATCTCGCGAAAATCGTCGTCGGTCATACCCTTGAAGGTCTTGCCCACTTCGACGAAGCCGCCCGCCCGCTCGTCGCGCGCCGCCAGGTGGTAGTTCGAGAGCCATCCATGACGCCGGCCGTAGCCCCAGTCCGCCGCGACGATCACCAGGTCAAGCGTTCGCGCCGTCTTGATCTTGATCCAGCCACGGCCCCGCGCACCCGGCATATAGGGACTCGCGAGTGCCTTCGCCACGATCCCTTCGTAGCCATCCGCGATCGCCCGTGCGTAAAACTGGTTCCCCTCGGCGACCGACGCCGGTACGATTCGCGCGGCCCGCGCGATCCCGGCTCCCGAAACGATCTCGCTCAACGCCGCGTACCGTTCTTCGTATGGCGCGTCGATCAGCAGGCCACCATCGACGCCGATCAGATCGAACGCAAACAGTTGCACCGGCTGCTCGACGCGCAGCCGATCGACATCCCGCGTCCGCCCGAACCGGCGCATCACTTCCTGAAACGGCGCCGGCCGCCCCGCCGCATCGATCGCGATCACCTCGCCGTCGAGAATCGCCTTGCGCGCGCCCAGCCGATGCACGACTTCAACCACTTCGGGCAGACTCGCAGTGATCTCGTTGAGCGCCCGCGAATAGATTCTCGCCTCCACGCCATCCCAATGAATCTGCACGCGCGCCCCGTCCAGTTTTTGTTCCAGCGCGATTCGATCGCCGAGCATGCGGAACGCTTCGCCGACATTCTGCGCCGGTTGCGCCAGCATCGGCTTAAGCGGCCTCACCCGCGCCGCCCCGTTTTCACCCGAGCCAGCGAGCCTGGTCGTCGCGAAACTCCGCCCGCTCGAGACTTTCGCGCCGCTCAGATCTCCCGACGCATCGTTCTCTCTCCCGGCGCCCGCGATGCCCCCCTCGCTCGAACTCTCGCTCCGGGCGCCCGCGAAGCTCCTCTCCTCCATGTCGGCGGGCGCGCCGATGGCGCGCTCCTCCTCATTCCCCTCCGTCTCGGCATCGCTTGCCGCGCCCCGCGGCAAGCTCGCATCCGCCTCGCCCCGGCTCACTCTCAGCTCGCGCACCACCCGCCCCACGTCGCCCGCGAGCATATTCGCGCGCCGCACCTCGGCCACCGGACGCCCCGCCATCTTCGCGATCGCCTCGAGCATCAGGCCCTCGCTCATCCCATGGCGCATCTCACGAATCAGAATCTTCGCGATATACTTGCCTTCGAGCGCGCTCGCCCGCTCGAACAAATCGCGTAGCGCGTCGAGCTTCAGCCGCCGCGAATTACGCCCCTCGATCTCCGCGACTTCCGCGAAGCGCCGCTCCACGTCCGTGAGCGTCAACGTCGGCTCGGGGTCTTCCGCGCGCAGCCGCAGCAGCATCTCGATCGCCTCGCCGAAATCGGTCGCCGCCGCGAAAATCTCCTCGCCCTGATCCTCTCCGCCAGTCATCGCCGCAACGATCTTCCAAATCGCCCGCCCGCTTATCTGCAGGCGCTTTTCGTCGCCCTGCTCGAGCGCCCGGCCGACCATGAAACGCGCCGCGATCTCGGCCTCGCCGGCCCCCAGATGAGCCAGAAAGTCGCCCGCCAGCTCCGCCATCTGCAACCGGCTCTGCGTCTGCCCCAGCGCCAGGCAAACCACCGCGAAATCGTTAAAGGAGGCCATCCGCCGAGAATAACCCACCCCGCCCGCCTAGTCACAACTGCCAAGGCGAGCGATCGGCCCGCGGTTCGCAGCGACCTAACCCCCAGCCCCTTCCCTAAAAGGAAGGGGAGTGAGGTACGCAAAGCGACACGAGTTTGATTGTTAGGGCGTCAGAACTTGATGCGCGGCTGCCACCGGCTTACGCCACCGCATGATCAATTCGCTCCGCATGATATACGCCGTTTCCTCCTGCTCGAACCCGTAACGCGTGAGGATCCGGCTCAGGCTTTCGCGCGTGTAATGCGTGATGTGCTCGTCGCGATATCCGCCCGGTATCAGACGCCCATAGATCGGCTCGATCACGCGCCAGCCGCGCGTCGCATAGTCGGGCGTGCCGATAATCAGCGTGCCGCCCGGCGCGAGCACCCGCCACATCTCCGCGAACAGCGACTCCTCGAACGGGATATGTTCGATCACCTGCGAATTGATCACGCAATCGAAAGACTCATCCTTGAACGGCAGCGCGAACGCCGATCCGCGCAGGATCGGGATATCATAGCGGCGCAGGAAACGCAGTTTGCTGAAGCTGACGTCCATCCCCACCGCATTATTGAGGCTCTGTATAATGACGCTCGATCCGCATCCGATATCCAGCGTCCGATCCGCACCCCGCGCCCACGAGGTGGTTATCCGATGACGCCGGCGCTGCCAGTACCGCTGGATCGGGATGACGCTGGCGAACGCGCGATTATCATAATCCGCCGACGCGATCGAATTGCGCAGCGGCCACAGCCTTAACGCAGTTTTCGCCAGGCTGAGCCCAAAGCTGAAGATCCGCGCATGCGAAACTCCAGCCTCGCGCGGAAAGTACGTGAACGGAATTTCGTGGACACTGTAGCCGTGGGCAAACGCCTTGACCAGGACCTCTTCGAGCACTTCGAAATTGGCGCTCTGCAGATCCAGATCGGCCAGCGCCGCCCGCCGGTAAAGCCGAAACCCGCTCGACATATCGCGCACCGGCATCGAGAGCATCCGCCGCAGCCCGAAGTTGAGCATCCGGCTCAGCAGGTCGCGCAGGAACGAGGTGTAGGCGACCCCGCCCGGCACGTATCGCGACGCCACAATGATGTCGGCCTGGTTGCGCGCGCGCCACATTTTCGAGACAAAGGCCGGCTCGTGCGACATGTCCGCGTCGAGCGTCAGTACATAGTCGCCGTGCGCCTGCGCGAAGCCGGTCTCGATCGCCCCGGCATAGCCGCGCCGCCCTTCGGGCATCACCCGCGCACCCAGTTCGGCGGCCGCCTCGCGGGTCCCGTCGGTGGAGTTGCCGTCGATCACGATAATCTCGAACTCGAGACCCTCGCGCGTCATCAACGCGCGCATCCGCGGTATCAACAGCATCAGGTTGTCGCGTTCGTTGACGACCGGAAGAATTATCGAAAGGTCCATAAGCGGTATCGAAATTTCTATTTGGATCGCCCGCCAAAAGAAACCACGGCACTAGGCGAGCCTGCGAGCCGAGCAAAAGGAGTCTGCGACGTGCGCAATAATTAGACTCTGAGAAGCGCGCGCAAAGAAAAAATCCGGGAGAAAAGTTGTGAAACCTTTGAAAGGTTTCACGCTTCCCACAATTAGTGGAACCCAAGCCAGCAAACGAGTCTGCGAGTGCGTCTCTAAGGTTCGAGTGTGCGAGGTGCGCACAAAACAGCTTAAGCGACCTAACTCTTAAACGCAGCTCGCGGACTCGCCTGCTCGTTTCGCTACGCTCCACTGGTGACCCCCAGCCCCTTCCCTGAAGGGAATGGGAGTAAGGTTCAGAAGCGCAGAACTTTGAGCCTTTCAGTATGCTAAAGAAACGAAATTGAGGATCTCGAACCGTCCACGGCGCATCTGGTTCTGACGCCTTAACAATCAAAACTCTTGTCGCTTTGCCTACCTCACCCCCCTTCCCTTTAGGGAAGGGGCTGGGGGTTAGGTCGCTTGCCCGCATCGCACGCCCGCCGTACTCTCATCGTGCGGACTGTAGCGGTGCGGGAGTGGCTGTCGATGAACTTTCCCAATTTTCTCAAATCTCTCACGGCTCCGATCGCGATCGGCTTCGCGGCCTTTGCGATCGCCGTCCTCTGCGCGCAGACCGGCGTCGCGAGGGCGGCCGCGCATCACCATTCGGCGGCGGAGGCCGCCGGCGGTGACGCCGAGGAAAGCGACACACCGACGCGCCGCGGTCATCACGTCGCCCTGCCGCCTGCGATGGACCTCAATAACATCCACGTGCTCGGCGACCGCCCCGCTCCCTTTGCGCTCGACGCCCGCGCCGCCTATCTCATCGACGCGCAAAGCGGCGACGTGCTCTACGCCTACAACGAGCACCAGCGGATGCAGCCCGCCAGCCTCGCCAAGATGATGACCTTTTACCTCACCCTCGAGGCCCTCGCCCAAAAGCGCATCGCCCTCGATACGCCCATTCCGATCAGCGAGGCGGCGTGGCGGCTTTCCCTCAACGATTCGGTCTCCCGGATGTTCCTCCAGGTGGGCCAGCGCGTTGACGCCAAAGACCTCATGTACGGCCTGATGGTCTCCTCCGGGAACGACGCCGCGGTCGCCCTCTCGGAATATATCGCCGGCAGCACCGACGCCTTTGCCGATCTGATGAACAAAAAGGCGCAGGAACTTGGCCTCAACGATACCCACTTTACCAATCCCGACGGACTCCCGACCGACGACGAGTACACCACCGCCGCCGACATGGTGAAGCTGGGACACGCGCTGCTAAAAAACTACCCCAACGCGCTCGACTTCACCTCGACCAAGGAATTCACTTTCGACAACATCCGCCAGCGCAACTTCAACACGCTGCTGTTTTACGATTCGCGCGTGAATGGGATCAAAACCGGACACGTCGATGAAGCCGGCTATCATCTGGTGGCCTCGGCGGCGTCCGGCGATGTAAAACTGATTTCCGCCGTGATGGGCACGCCGAGCATGGAGAAGCGCCGCGTCGAGACCGATAAGCTGCTCGACTGGGCCTTCCGCACCTACACCACCATCAGCCCCGACTGGCATAAGGCTGCGCCGCCACAGTTGCGCGTTTACAAGGGCGACGTTGACGAGGTCGCGATCGCACCGCAGGGCGGCACGGCTTTCTTCACCGTGGGCCACGGCGACGAAACCAAGGTAACGCTCACGTCCACTATCCCCACGATGTGGCTGGTGGCGCCCATCGCCAAAGGCACGGAAGTCGGCACGCTCAGCGTTACGGTTGCGGGCAAGCCGATTTCGTCGGTGCCGCTGGTGACGCAGGCCGAGGTCGGCGAGGGCGGCATGATCCATCGCGCGATCGACTCTTTGCGCCTAAAACTCTAACCGCGCCACCCACCCGCCCCGCCCGCCCACACCCCGGCTCGCCCACACCGTGCGGACTCTGGACGCCTCTCCTCTCGGCTGAAACTCTAACCCCCCGCGAGCCAGCTCACGCCGATGGTCGAGCGTGCGCAGGGGACTTGAAGACGAGGTATGGCTCGCTGAGAGCGAGCCGACTTGGAACTTATAGCCTTTCAAAAAGCTGAAACCTCTGAAACCTTACTAAGGTTTCAGACTTCCCATCGGGTTAAGGCACGGGTCCGGCCGGGTCTTTGGGCGTCATCGCTTGGCCGCCGGCGCTTCTAGTCTGCGGAATTGCCTTCTTGGGCTTGTACGGCCTCAAGGCCGTCTTGAGTCCCTATCGGTCGGATAGTGACAAATGCTCCCTGCCGAGCAAGAGCGAAGGCGAACCGCGTTTGGTGATGCTGCTCGCTGATAACCGACTGATAGTCGATGCATCCAACCAAGGCCATCATTACGGACGGGGGACCGCCCAAGAATCGCAACTCGACTTTCCGAACATCCTCTAGGGAAACAGCCACGCCACCTTTATTGGACATTGTTTCATCCGGGAACAGCAAGAATCCGGTAAACGCTTCATCGGAGGACACGCCCGAATAATCGCCAGTTCGGAGCGGATCACAATGCTTGGCTTGTGCGTCAATTACGCTCGCGTAGCTAGGCCATCGGCATGGAACCAGCCCTTGCCAAATAGCGATATGTTCGGCGGTCGAGTGTCCTATATTCTTCAACGAATATTCGACGCTTATCGTTGCGACCGTGGGATCAAATTCGAGTGGACGGGTGATCGTTGGCTGGGTCAAGGCGACCCACGGACGTTCGGTGACCTCCAACGTTTTGTTCATTACTTTGACTTGCTGCCACGCCATATTGGTATAGGCAACGACGGCCCCGAACGTGATAAGGCCAATATAAACCATTGCCCATTGAGCAATGACTTGCATATTCCAATAATGGCGCTCGGCTGCGCGATGGCTGTTGGCCTCGGCGTTTCGTGGAAACTCCGAATCGGTGAACCTTGCCACTTTGTTTTATCGTCCGAAGTCCCGATAGTTACTTTCGCTTTTAAAGCGTACTATTTTTTGATTTTGGCCGATCTATCGCGTGGGCTTGAACGATTTCTCCCATGACAGCATCGAACTCGATTCGCGCTTCCAGCCCTTTAGGCGCGTCTCCTCTAGTCTCCTAAGGACTGCCCGCTTCCTGTTTTTCTGTTCGTTTACGTATCAATTCGCAGTATAAACCCGCAGACCAAGGGAGACCAAATCTCCTGAAAGGGGATGCGTATGGCTGAAAAGAGAAAACCGCTTTACTCGAGAGTATGGAGTGGTTTGGGTCATATTTCGAGGGCGCTTTGGGTTTATCACCTTTTCGGGGCGTTTAGTGTGAGCGCCGTAACGGTCCTTGCAGGATTCAAAAGTGTCCAGATCGCATACCTGATTCCATTAACAGTGGGCGCTTTCGGTGGGACGCTTTACGTCATTAATCAAGTTACCTTAGCGGTCAACCGTGCTCGTCAAGGTTACGCCTATGGTCTCGCTTATGAGGGAATTTTTCTCGGTTTCAGCCCCGACACTCCGGAAATGATGCTTCAATTCGGCATCTTGATCCGTAACGCAACGGATAGGCCACTCCGATATGAAGTTGAGCAGTTCGATGTAGTGATCGGAGACAGGACTATCGCAAATCCAATTTTTGCCTCATCCGGTACGCTCATTCCTCGAAATGCGCAACGTCGATACTCCTATCCTTCGTTTAGGCGCGATCAGATAGAGACCTTTATTGACAAAAATCCACAAGGCGTTCTTACCTTCGCACTCCGATATGGGCATCCAGATGGGCCGCTTGTTCGTCGGTTAAAGATGAAAATCTCTCTAAGTCTTCACCTCGAATCCAATAAAGCGGCGGTTGGTGATTCCATCCTTTCTGAAAGCGACGAAGCAATTTGAAAATCAGCCAAACAACTTTAATGGATCGGTTTGCTGGCCTCTCTACGCTAAAGCCGCTGCCAGCCTAGCGAACTCAGTATCCTCAAAGTCATCAGGATGGAGCGAGACGGACTTATCATCCATCGTTTAGGCGCGGGGGTTCCTGAGATTTACGGAACCAGTTTAGCTCTTTTCGCCATGCTGCCAGCAGCGCCACCGCCGATGCGCTTACCGGGATTGTCTTTGCGATAAATGCAAACGTGGCCTTTCGGTGGTATGCGATTCGCAACGATAGATCCCGCCTTGCGAACCTCTCCGACTGAGACGCACACTACTCGCACGGCTTGTGGATATTCCCTCAATACATCTGCGAGAGAAGCTTCATCAGTAAAGGAGAAGCTTCATCAGCACGAAAGGTCGAAACTTCGTCACTTCTAAAAACTCCATCCGATACGACCGGGATGCCAGCTATATCGAACGTTGAAGATCTCGCCCACCTCGCGATTGAGGCGGCGCGCGGCAGCACCAATTAATTCGGAAGCCCTGACACCTCGATTAGAGAAAAATATGGAGCGGTTTGTCCGATGAACTCTGCGCCGCCGCGACTCGTTTCGTTCCGCTCCCCTACAGCGTAGCGCGTCTCGCAGATTCCCCTGGTCGTTTCGCTTCCCTCGACTAGAATGCAGCTTGGCTTGCAAGCTCGCCTGGCGGACTCCTTTGCTCGGCTCGCAATCTCGCCCGGTGAGCTCGCTCTGCTTCGCTCCACGAGCGCAACGCAAAGCGGCGGCCCATAGGCCGCCGCTTTCGCCCCCGATGGTCTCCGCAGCAGCTCGCAGTCAACGCTGCAAAATTTCACCCCTCAAAGAATTGTGGATGCAGTGTTTTCGCTTTTTCTTCGCTTTCGGTCTTAGGCGCGAATCAGGAGGTGTGCTCCTTCAGGAAGCTCCCGATACCGTCGATCGCCTGCTGACCCTCCGGCAGGAACGACGCGAACAGCTGCCACACGTGGATCATCTCCGGCCACACTTCGAGCTTGGTGCTGACGCCCGCGGCCTTCGCGCGATCGTTCAGCCGGATCGAGTCGTCGAGCAGCGTCTCGGCGTCGCCGACTTGGATCAGCAGCGGCGGCAGTCCTTTCAGGTCCGCATAGATGGGCGCGGCCAGCGGTGAGCGCGGGTTCTGTCCACCGAGATACGCCGCCGCCATGCCGAGCAGCCCTTCGCGCTGGACGACCGGATCCACCTCCGCGCGAGTCTTCATGGTTTCGCCGATACCTTCCATATCGACCCACGGCGAGATGCATACGCCGGCGCCGGGCGTCGGCAGCTTCGCGTCGCGAATGGCAATCAGCGTCGCGACCGTGAGACCACCGCCCGCTGAGTCGCCCGCGACGGCGATACGGTTGGGCTTCAGTCCCTGCGCCAACATCCAGCGGTAGGCTGCAACGGAGTCCTCGACGGCGGCGGGGAACGGATGCTCCGGGGCGAGGCGATAGTTGATGCCCAGCACGCGAGCCCCCGAAGCGCGCGCGATGCGCGCGAGCAGATCGCGATGCGTGTTGACCGAACCGATCACGTAGCCGCCGCCGTGCACGTAAAGGACCGCGCGGTCGGCGGAGGAATTGGGCGCGCTGATCCATTCGCCGTCGATTCCACCGGCGCTAACCTTTTCCTTCTTGATATCCGGCGCCAGCGGCGTGCTGTCGCCGAGTTTCTCGAACACCACGCGCAATTCCTGGGGCGTCGTCGCGCCCGATTGCAGGATCGCCTTGTACGCGTCTTTCGCCATTTGTAGCTGCGGGCTTGCCATCGAAGGTCTCCTTTTTCCGGTCGATGAACAGCGCCGCGCTCCGAAGTCGCCGCACATCATCTAATCGCCGGTTATGCGCCGAGAATACCGCAGCCCGAGGCGATTCGACAAACCGTGGACACGACGGGCGATTGGCCTTCAGACAGTGCGGGGCGTGAGGCACTGACGCGCGCGCCTTTCGGACCAAGCCAGTTGGCGGAAACACCACGAAGTGACGCTAGTTGCGGAGCAGGCCCGCGAGTCCGGCGAACAGGAGCGGCGTGATCGTCCATCCGGCGAGGATATGCATCCAAAGGTACCAGCGGAGCATCCGGGCGGGCATCGTCCCGAGCCTCGATTCGGCAGCAGTCATCGGCTTGTCGCCGGCGGGCCGATGGCGCGGGTTCGGACGCCAGTAGGTCTCCTGATGCAGATCGACGACGGGCAGGAAGTTCTCCAGCGAATAGACGAAGCTACTGAAGGGCGGGTAATGCGGCGGCGGCTCGCCGGTAGCGCAGAACGATTCGTAGGCGCTCTCCTCGGTCGGGGTGATGAGGCGCGCGCGATAGCCCCATCCGAAGAGGAGCGTGCCGAAAGTGACGAAGAGGAGAATCCACCAGAGGGCGCGCAACGGGCGATAGCCGTAACCAATGGTCGCGCGCAGCGCGAGGCGCCAGATCTTCTGCGACATCGGGATGCCGCCGTATTCGGTCATCGCATTCTCGTGCGCGATCTCGACCTGGGTGGCGCCCTCCTCCGCGCCGTCTTCGCGCAGCACGTGAGCCAGTTGGCGATAGGGCTGGGGCTGCGCCCAATCGGATTGCGGCTGCCGATGAATCCATTCGAGGCGCGCGTCGGCGTCGATGGGACCGCCGCTGAAATCGCCATAGACGAATCCGGTCAGATCGAGATTGCCGGGGGCGGGCCAACTGGCGGCGTCGTCCCAGAGGGCGCCAGCGCGAGCCGAGCTAAGATCGAGCATCGTGTGGGGCGTGTGCGTGATTTTGACCCAATAGAGAGTGCCGCCAACGGTCGCCCGTTCGGCGTTGAGTCCGTTGACTCCATTGCCGGTGAAGCGGGCTTGATTGAAGCTGAGCGAGCGGCCGACGTTGGCCAGGCGGAAATCGACGAGGCCGCCGGTCTCGAAATCCTGGTGGAAAAGGGCGTCGCCCTTGATGACCGCTTCGACCATCGAGATGGGATCGTCGCCGACGAAGCGGCCGCTGCTGCAATCGAGGTCGCCGTCGATCTCGGCGCGGTAGAAGTTGATGGCGTCGTAGTGGCCGAGCCTCATCACCACGTCGCCGTTGACCTGCGCCTGCTGCCCGTCGATCTCGCCGGTGCGGCTGCGCCGCAAATCGATGCTGGCGAGATGGGAGAACGAGAGGTCGATGCCATCCGCGACGACGCAATCGAGCAGTGTGATCGGCAGCGTCACGGTGTCGTAAGAGAGATCGATCTCGCCGTCGATGCGCGCGCCTGCGATGCCGATGCCACTGGGATCGACGTACTTCGAAGCGGCAGGGTCGGTAAGAATCCAGCGCACGATATCGGCGCGAATGGTGCGATCCTTGCCCCATGATTTGCCTTTGGAGGTATCGTTGAGCGAGTTGTCGGGATCGGAGCTGGGACTGCTCCAGGCGAGATCGCGATAGGGGGCGTGGCGCACGAACTGCAATTCGGCAGCGGTGAGGTCGCGGAAACTGGCGCGCGCCATCTGCTCGAGGGCGTTGCTGGCGAGTGCGAGGGGATCGGGGACGGTTGATGCTGCCGGAGTCTGTGCTCGCGCGGGTGCGGCGATCGCCAGGAGGAGGATCGCGAGTGCGAGGGTGAGGGGGTTGATCTTGGACCGCATGCTTTCTTTACTCTAGCGCGCGTCCCAAGATCGTTGACCTCCTCCTGGAGCAATCAGCAAGGATCAATCTTAATGGGCATCTCGCAGACTTACAGAGTTTAAGTTATGCGCACGTCGCAGAGTCTCAGTGTCTTATTGTGCGCACCTCGCAGACTCGTTAGCTCGCTTCGCCAACGGCTCCGCTAGTGCCCCCTTCCCGTGGCATATTTCACTCGCAACTGTAAGCGCTAGCGGAACGCCGGGGCGACCTCCTCGGCGATGAGCTTCATGTTGTCGGCGATATCCTCCTGGCGGCAGGCGCAACTGATCAGCACCGTGCGCGCGCCCGCGTCGATGTATTCCTGGAGCCGTTTGCGACAATCGTCGGGATTGCCATAGAGCGTGTAGCGCCCTGCTATCTTCGTGAAGTCCTGCGAGTAGGTGCCACCGAGCGCCTTGGCAGCCTGATCGCGCGCCATGTCGCGATCGGGATACACCGATGCGAAAATGAACAGGCCGGGGCGGAAGTTGCTCATGTCGCGGCCGGCTTCCTTGCCGAACTGGTTAATCTTCCCGATGCTCTCGTGCAACATCTCAGGCGTGTACATGTAGGGAATCCAGCCGTCCGCGTAGGTGGCAGCCCGGCGCATCGCAGGCTCCTTGCGGCCGGCAACCCAGATGGGAGGATGCGGCTTCTGCACGGGGTGAGGGGAGATCGTGACGCCCGAAAACTTCGTATAGCGGCCGTCGAAGGTTACGTCCTTTTCCGTCCAGAGCTTCTTGATCACTTCGAGAGCTTCGTTGCTGCGCGAGGCGCGCTGCTTGACCGGCACGCCGCATGCCTCGAACTCCTTGGGGAACTCGCCGCCGATGCCAATGCCCATGTGATAGCGGCCGTCGGAGGCGACGTCGAGGACCGAGGTGAGCTTGGCGAGGACCATCGGCTGGTAGAGCGGCAGCAGGATAATCGTGCTCATCAGTTTGATTCTGGTGGTGGCGCCGGCGGCAACGGATAATGCGATCAGGGAATTGGCGACCGGCCCATGAAACATCATGTGCTCGCCGCTGCACAGGTAGTCGTAACCGAGACCCTCGGCGCGCTGGGCGAATTCCGGGATGCCCTTCGACGACGGTATCGCGATGCCAAAATCAACTGCTGCCACTGGCTTTCCTCCTACTTATTTGCTGCTTACTTACCGGCCGCGTTCCGTTCCAACAGACCGGGCTGTGACTGTTCGACTGAGTATGCCGTACCTGCACGCGACCGATCGACATCGACGCAGCGCGCTGAATGCGGAGCCGAAAACTTTCCGCCTGCCGCGGGCGCGAATTCACTTGCCGTTTAGCATATCCGTGGCGCAAGCTGTAACACCTTATTCGCCGATTGGCGCAGGTGCGCGGAGAATCGGCCAACGCGGAGGTTCAGCCATAATGGAAAGCTCACCGAATCGCTTCACCGCGACTTCAACTATCAGCACCGCAAAAGGGTGGCGCTCAAGCCGGGTGACGCCGCCGAGTGCGCTGTTCGGCGCGAACGGGATGCGGGTGGGGCCCGACGCGCGCTTGTACGTGGCGCAGGCGTTCGGCAGCCAGCTCAGCGCGATCGACGTCAGCACTGGCGCGATCGAAACGATCAGCCCGATCGGCGGACCGATCGTCGCGCCCGACGATTTGGCGTTCGACTCGCACGGCGTCCTTTATATCACCGAGGTGATGAGCGAGCGGGTAGCCGCGCGATCGCCCAACGGGGAGTTGCGGATAATCGCGGACAATGTGCCGGCGGCCAACGGAATCACGCAATGGCGCGATCGCCTGTTCATGGACGAATGCCGCCACGACGGGCGGATGTTCGAGCTGTTTCCGGACGGGCGCACGCCCCGCAAGATCGCGGAGAATCTGCCGCTGCCCAACGCGCTCAACGTGGGGCCCGACGGGAATATCTACTTCCCGGCAATCGGGGCGAACGAGATCTGGCGCGTGCCGATCGAAGGTGGCAAGCCGGAAGTGTTCGCGACCAATATGGCGGTGCCGACCGCGGTCAAGTTCGACAGCAAGGGATCGCTGCTCACGACGCAGGGGGCGAGCGGCGAGATTCTGCGTTTCGATATTCGCAGCGGCGAGCGGAAAGTGGTCGCGAAGATGCGCCCCGGAATCGACAACTTCGCGCTGACCGATAACGACCGGCTGTTCGTCTCGCATTTTGTGGATGGCGGGGTCGCCGAAATCATGTCGGACGGCAGCGAGCGGCGGCTGGTCGCGCCGGGATTCTGCGGGCCGATGGGAATCGCGATCGCGGACGACGGAACGATCTATGCGGCGGACGGTATCAGTATGGCGGCGGTGGCGCCCGACGGATCGCATCATCGGGTGGGACTGCTCTTCGACGGGCATTTCCCGGGCTTCGTACGCGGCGTCGCGAAGGCGGCGGGCGGCTATCTGATCGTCACGACCTCGGGCGGCAGCGTGACGCGCTATCATCCGGTGACGCACGAAATGGAAGTCCTCGCGAGCGAATTGCACGAACTCTACGACGTGGCGGTCGGCGCGGGCGGAGCCGTGTTCGTCGCGGACGGCGGTGAGGGCCGGGTGCTGGAAATCGCGGGCGGCGCGCTCAAAGAGAAGGCGCGCGGACTCGCGCGGCCGACGGGAATCGCTATCGGTGGCGACGGCGCGTGCTATGTCACGGAGAGCGACAAGGGTCGCGTCGTGCAAATCGACGGCGGCGGTAAAGCGAGCGCCGTAATCGAGGGCCTCAAGGAGCCGCAGGGGCTGGCGCTGGACGGAGACAACCTGTACGTCGTTGACGCGGGGGCGCATGAGCTGATCGCGTACTCGCGCAAGACCGGCAAGCATGAAACGGTCGCGTCGAATATGGCGGTCGGAGCGGCGCCGGGCGTCGTGCCGAAGCTGCTCATGGGTATCCCGGGACTGCTGCCGGGACCGCTTCGTCCGTTCGCGGGAGTAACGGTCGGTGGCGACGGTAAGGTCTATGTCGCGGCGGACGGCGACGGCAGCGTCATCGCGCTGAGCCGGGCCTAAGCGGATGCGAGCGCGCGCCCACTAGCGGAGCCGCAGGCGCAGCGAGCTAACGAGTCTGCGAGGTGCGCAAAAATAAGACTCTGAGCACGCGCGAGTTGGAGAACGAAGAACTTATAGTTTCTTAAGAGGCTGAAACCTTATAAGGTTTCAGACTTCCCGTTGGGTACAGACACGACAACGCGGAAGCCGAAGCTTCACTAGCGGAGCCGAGCTAACACTGGGCGAGCCTGCGAGCCGAGCTAACGGGTCTGCGAGGTGCGCATAAATTAGACTCTGAGACTGGCCAGGTGGAGAACGAAGAACTTGTAGCCTTTCAGGAGACTGAAACCGGGTTTTAACGCACGTAGCAGACTCCTTAGCTCGGCTCGCAAGCTCGCCTAGAGGCAAGGTTTCAGACTTCCCTTTTGTTAGGGAACGCAAACATGCTGTGCAGGCCACCGACTGTCGAACGATGACAGCGGGCACTGTGATCTTGAGACCTCTACTTGTCCGAGGAGAGGTCGGCGCGCGCGAACGGAGTGAGCACGGCGCCGGGAGAGGTTCTCGATTTGGTGATGGAGAGACCTCACCGCGCTCGCTCCGCGAGCTTACCCTATCCTAATCATACGGCACCTCGCAGACTCGTTAGCTCGGCTCGCAGGCTCGCCTGATGGGATAAGTAGAGGGGTTTCGGAGGGCAGCCCATGCCGCACGGGCTCGCCAGCACGACCGCGCACCGGGGAAAGTGGAGATGGGAGGGGTGCGTTTCGAGAGCGCGGCAAGCGATGCTAAGCTTGCGCACAAGTGCATCCGCTGCTCGAAGTCAAAGACCTGAAGACCTCCTTCTTCACTCCGCGAGGTGAAGTCCGCGCCGTCGATGGCGTCAGTTTCTCGGTCGCGCCCGGCAAGCTGACCGGGATCGTCGGCGAATCGGGATCGGGCAAGACCGTCAGCGTGCTCTCGATCATGCGACTGTTGCCGGCTGGCGGCAAAATCGTCGGCGGCTCGATTACCCTCGATGGCGTGGATCTGCTGAAGCTGAGCGAGCCTGAGATGCGGGCGATGCGGGGCGCGCGAATCGCGATGATCTTTCAGGAGCCGATGACCTCGCTGAACCCAGTCTTCACGATCGGCAGCCAGGTCGGTGAGGCGATCAAGCTTCATCAGCGGACGTCGCGAGTGGAAACCCGCAACCGCACTATCGAGGCGCTACGGATGGTCGGGATCGCGGACCCCGAGCGGCGTGTGCGCGACTATCCTCATCAATTGTCGGGGGGGATGCGGCAGCGCGTGATGATCGCGATGGCGCTCGCGTGCGAGCCGCGCGTGCTGATCGCCGACGAGCCGACGACTGCGCTCGACGTCACCATCCAGGCGCAGATTCTCGACCTGATTCGCGAGCTTCAAGCGCGCCTCGGGCTCGCCGTAATCCTGGTCACGCACGACCTCGGAATCGTCGCGCAATATGCGGACGACGTGACGATCCTGTACGCCGCGCGGGTGATGGAGCAGGCGCCAACGGCGGACCTGTTCGGTAATCCGCTGAGCCCTTATACCAAGGGACTGCTGGGGTCGATTCCGGGGATTGACGGCTCGCGGCATCGCCGGTTGCAGGCGATTCCGGGCTTCATTCCGGGGCCGCAGAATCCGCCGCCGGGATGCCGGTTCCATCCGCGATGCCCGCTGGCGATCGACGATTGCGCGTGGATCGAACCGCCGCTCGAACGGAAAGCGCCGAACCATTATGCCGCCTGTATCAGGGTCTGAAACGATCGAACAGCGAACGGAGCCCGCGAGCGCCGACGCGCTGGTGCGATGCGTCGGGTTGCGCAAGGAATTCCCCGCCGGCTCGGAAGACCTGCTCGGGCGCAGGCGCCTGACGGTCAAGGCGGTTGACGGTATCGACCTGGAGATCATGCCGGGCGAGACCGTGGGACTTGTCGGAGAATCGGGATCCGGCAAATCGACGCTGGGGCGCCTGATCCTCAAACTGATCGAGCCGACGGCGGGGCGAGTCTTCTATGACGGCCGCGACCTCGCGACGCTCAGCCGTTCCGAATTGCGGCAGCTTCGCCGGCAGATGCAACTGGTCTTTCAGGACCCGTACTCGTCGCTGAATCCGCGGATGCGGGTGCGGGCGATCGTCGGCGAAGGGATCGAGATTCATCGGCTGGCGCGCGGGCGTGAGAAGGAAGATCGGATCGTGAAGCTGCTGGCCCGCGTCGGGATGGGTCCGGAGGCACTCGATCGCTATCCGCATGAATTTTCCGGCGGCCAGCGCCAGCGTATCGGTATCGCGCGGGCGCTCGCGGTCGAGCCGCGCTTCCTGGTGTTGGACGAACCGGTCTCGGCGCTCGACGTTTCGATCCAGGCGCAGATTATCAACCTGCTGCAGGATCTGCAGGACGACCTGCACCTGACGTATCTGTTCATCGCGCACGACTTGCGCGTGGTCGAGCATATCAGCCAGCGCGTGGCGATCATGTACCTCGGCAGGATCGTTGAAATCGCGAGCCGCGACGAAATCTTCGCCACGCCGCGGCATCCTTATACACGCGCACTGCTCTCCGCGATTCCGACGATCGATGCAGCCGCCCGCACCGAACGGATCAAACTTCCCGGCGAAGTGCCGAGTCCGCTCGACCCGCCATCGGGATGCAGCTTCCATCCCCGCTGTCCGTATGCGAAAGATATCTGCAGAACTACCGATCCGGCGCTGATTAAGGGGCGCGGCGGCCACGCGGTAGCCTGCCACGTTTTTCCCGCCCCCTGAGCGCGCTTCATCAGGGCTATGACATTAAACGAGCGTTCGCAAAACTCGGAACCGAAAGGGATACCCATCAGCACTTCGACGGGTGCCGACGCGTTTCGCATGCCGGTGTCGGCGTTGCCGCTGGCGCCCGGTCAAGCGTGGATCGAAGAACGCACTCGCGTGGCAGTCAGCCGCAATATCAACGTCTCGGGGAAGCTCGTGTTTCAGGAGCCGGTCCGCGTCGAAGGCCATCTGCGCGGCGAAGTCAGCTCGGGCGATTTAGTCGTGATTTGCGAAGGGGCTGCTGTTGACGGGCGTGTCAAAACCCCGCGCTTGCTCGTCCTGGGGTCGCTCCATGGCGATATCCTCGGAGCGAAGTCGGTGGTTTTAGGGCCGCGCTCGCGCACCAAGGGCCGTATCGAAACCGAGAGCCTCACGGTATGCGAAGGGGCGCGCCTTGAGGGCGACGTCGCGGTGGTTCGTAGCGGCGACAAGGATCGCACAAGCAATCGGCAATCGGGCGCGTCGTCCACATAATCGTAAACGGTGCCCGCGAGGTAACCGGCCAGGATCTCCAACTTTCGAACAAAAAGCCGGCAACCATGACGCCGGATAGCGATTGCCCCGGTGAGCGGTCGTTGATCCCTAGCTGATAGTCTCGATACGGGCGGCTTTGCCGGAGAGCTCGCGCAGGTAGTAGAGCTTCGCGCGGCGGACTTTGCCGCGGCTCAGGACCTGGATCTTTTCGATACGCGGCGAATGGAACGGGAAGATGCGCTCGACGCCGATGCCGTAGGAAATCTTGCGGACGGTGAAGTTCGCGCGATTGCCGCCACGGCTGATCTTGATAACGAGGCCTTCGAAAGGTTGGATACGTTCCTTTTCGCCCTCGACGACTTTGACCTGGAGGCGGACGGTATCGCCCACGCGGAACACCGGGAGGTCATTGCGCAAGGCGCGGTCTTCGATCTTCTGAATAACGCTGTTCATGGGAGCAACACCCCGGAAGTAGAGGCGAGTAGCCTAGCCAATTGGCGTGGCAGACTCAACCCCTCGCGGCGCGATGGTGCTGTCCTAAATGAGCGGACTTAGGACACCCGCGCGTTATTTAGGACAATGCGAGGTTTCAAGTTACTACCTCTTCCGCCGAAATGACGCCTCTTCACTTGCTGTCTTTGCTATGGCTTCCAAAAATGTATCCGAGTACGAGGGCGATTAGGCTCATGAGGCCGCTAAAAATGTGCTCGAAGGGCATAACGGGCGGGGTGTTCTTACCAAGTTGCGCAATATATGTATCGACCGCCCAGACGACGGCTAAACTCAGAAAGCACAGAACAATTACGAGGGCTGAAATATTGCCGGGTTTTTCATTTTTGCCGCCGAAGAGTCTACCAAGAAAGCCGAGTTCTTGTTGAAACTGCGTCTCTTCGCGTGCACGCGTCAGCGCTGCATGTTCAAGTTCTTCTTGGCCAGTAGCGCCACTCAGCGGGACCTCTACTGGAGCTTTTGCAATGTTCTCTGTCGGGATCGGTTCCGCAGATACGACCGGGTCGGCAGGATTATCGCCATCGCTCATTCTACAGCGGGCGATTTAGCGTGCTTAAAGTACGTCTTGATTTCGTCGTTAGACAAGTAAGCCGAACCGCGATTCCGGGCTGACCGCCAAGGCGTACCGGGCGCATGAGTAAGTTTTGAAAGTGCCAATCCCGTTAAATTCTTGTAGTGGTTCCACACGTAATCGAATACGTCGGAAAATTCAGAATCAGCGGAGTCGATCATCAGTGTGCGATATTCGTTCGTATCCGGGTCGAGGTCGCTAGCGTAACCCTCGATCGGACGTGCGCCGTATATTTTAAATTTGTGATAAAGGGACGAGAGGACCGGCCCGTAGGGCCAAGCCTCGAAAAGCTCACCCACTCCCGCGATATTCTTGTTCGCTAGATACCAACCGTGGAAAAAGTACACTAGCTTCTGAATCTTCAGAGCATCAATATCGCTGAGTCCATCCTGGTGCGCTCGGTACAGGAACGAATTAGCTACATGTGATGGCTTATATGGCATGGACTTGGTATGCAATATAAGCTATGCGACCACCCTTTACCACCACACGAGACACCGCCTTTTATGGCTTATTCGTTCCCTTTCCTCCACGTCCAACGATTAATCTGAGTTTCGGCGGAGCAGGTCGCAGCGTCAGATCGGAGGTTGGACGAGGCAATGGCGGCGGCGTAATTGACTCCAGCGCAGCCGCGATAAGCTCGCCAATCGTCCAAACGTGATCGGTCACGCCAATTGCCATCGCTGGCGAGCAGCGCAACGTTTCGTGGACGCGACAGAAGTTATAGAACGCAATCCAGAGCGCGACAGCAGCACGGTGATTCTCAAACTTTTTACTGTATCCGTTGGTCAGTCGGGTGAATCGGCGAGATGCCATGCGGGTGCTGAGATTGAAGCGCTCCACGTAGCTGGTTGAGATATTCTCAGGATCGGGGCGTCCTCTTATCACGGTCCGCTCCACGCCGCTGACGTGACCCGGCGAGTAGCGATGCGCTGCATCAGGCAGATTGGAATCGCCAACATATTTTTTTGTGATCGTCGCGAAATCAACGTCCGTTCCGAAAGCCGCTTCGATTGCACCGATATAGGGCGCATAACCGTCTGCGGTGATCTGCGGGCGATTCAGAATCCGCGTTCGCAAATCCATCGCCAACTCTTGCGTGTACCGACCGTCGCGCTTGCCGACCACGTAGGATATGACGGCCTTGTGAGTCGCGGAGATCGCGACGTGCAACCAAACGTCGCCAAACTCTTTCGGGTCTCCATCGCGTACCCGCTTCTGCTTTTTCGCGATGAAATCCCATTGCTCATCGCATTCGATGATGCCGACGTTCAGATCGCGCATCAGACGGTCGTGGAGCCGCGCACATCCATCGCCGACGCGAAGGCCAAGGCTCATCACGGTATTTCGGTTTGCGCCCGTCAGACGCTCCGTAGAGCGAATGGAGCAGCCTTCGGTGAGCGCGCTAATGACTTGGACTTGTTTCTCGAATGGTAGGACGTTCATCGCCAGCCCCGTGCCTTGATTTAAAGGGCGAGCGGAGCGACAATGACTTTGCCAGCTTCAAATGTGTCCGCTTACCCGGATGCGTTGGAGTGAGACCGGCGCGGGTGCTATCAACACTCACGCCGGTCGGTTTTTCAGACTGGCTCACCATGGCCCGTTCCTGCGCTGCCAAGCCTACAGGGAACGGGCCTTTGCTTTTCTGGCCCCGCGCATCGGTGAGCGCGGATGATGAGGCTAGTGTGATTCTCGCCGTGGTCTCCATGAGACGAATTTTATACTTGCCGCAGTAAGTAAGTCAATACTTGCTGCGGTAGGTATTGAAATACTTGCTGGAAAAGATTATGTTCGTCAACATGAATGAAATCACCAAAACAAATTTGCCCGATCCGTCGAAGGGCGGGACCGCTCGAGCGCGCAAACTTTCGCCAGAGCGTCGATCTGAAATCGCCAGGCAGGCTGTCTCGACGCGATGGGCTAAGAAGCGTCACGCCGACGGGGCAAACGATGCTATTGTCCCCGAAGCGAAGCACAAGGGCTTTCTCAATTTAGTCGGAGTGGATATCCCCTGTTATGTCTTGAATACAGGCGAACGAGTCATAGGACGGACCTCAGCTACAGAACTTTTGACTGGAATCAAGGGCGGAGGAGATCTCGAGAAGTATTTGGGTGTCGCGCCCTTAAAACCCTTTATAAACGTGGATTTAGTACTCGAGCGAATGGTGTCGTTTCGCTTGCCCGAAGTCGAAGGATTAGGGCGCGATGTGAAGGGATTGCCCACGGACTTAATGATCGAAGTTTGCCAAGGGATGGTAGCGGCGCTAGAGGCGAGCAATCAACCTAATTCTCCCCATAAGCTAACGCAGCGACAAGCAGAGATCGCCATAAAAGCGGGGATGTTTCTAGCCGCTTGCGCAAAGATTGGCCTAGATGCCCTCGTGGATGAAGCGACTGGCTATCAGTACGAGCGCGCCGAAGATGCCCTGCAAGTAAAGCTCCGCGCATATCTTGCCGAAGGAATGCGGCAATGGGAGAAAACCTTTCCTGATGAATTGTGGGTTGAGTTTGGCCGCCTTACGCACTGGAAAGGAACTGTCACCCATCGCCCAAAATATTGGGGCAAACTAGTCAATGAGCTTATTTATGAATATCTGGACTCTGACGTGGCAGATTGGCTCAAAATAAACGTCCCGAATCCGCGCAAGGGGCAAAATTATCATCAATGGCTCAATGCTCAATTCGGATTGCGCAAACTGATGGAGCATATTTGGATGGTAATCGGAATTGCGAAAACCTGCTCGAGCATGACAGAACTCAAAATGAAGATGGGCGAAATGTACGGCAAAGTGCCCGTCCAATACACAATGTACTTGCCGCTCGAGAAAAAATAATAGATGAAGCCCCGCCACGCCGCTGCGCTCGCGCTTGTGGGCTGGTATCTGATCGACGCGCCAACGCTGGCGTTTGCCCGCCACGCGCACGCCGATTTTAAGAATGACACCTTCGAGTGGGGAATACAGGATTATCTGGGGCTTGCGATTTTACTATTGGTCGTCGTGGGACTTGTTCGAGGCGTGAATACTCTCCACCTGCTTCGAGAACTTCGCAAAATAATCCGCAAATCAAAATAAGACACTCCGAATTTCGATTTAAGACACCAGCGCTCAAATTAAGCCAGTACCGCGCAGGGGCGCTTACTTGGGGCTGAGTGGTCTGAATTTGAAATTAGGGTGTCTTAGTTTCGAGAAATAGGCCTCTCAGTCGATTTTTGCGGGATAACGACCAAAACAAACTGCGAGACCGACCGCGAGCGTAATCAGCGATGCGAGCAACATAACCAAGTCACTCATATTCGCTCCACCATAGAAGCATCCGTAGAACACAAGCAGTACGCCGCCGATCGATGAAAACGCGGGAAGAATCACCAATATGAAAATCCCAACCCAGCGAGCGACGAGCGCGGCGGCGTGGCGGGGGTTCATTGGCGGCGCTACTCGAGGCTGGGATACATCACGCGCTCGGGCTTCAGCGAGAGGCCGCAATGCATGCATTTGCTGGTGAGCAGATTGCGTACGCTCGCCGATTCGTCGGTTGAAAAGAACAAGCCGGCACATCGGGGGCAGCGGCTGTAAATCACCCGCGCGAGGTTGCCCAACAAGGCGGCTACCCAGATGAAAGCCACCGGGCCGGCCACATCGTGCAGATGAAGCCCGTACTTGACGATGCAAACTACCGGAACGTAGGTGAGTATCCAGACGAGGATCCAGATGCGCTCGCGGCGGATTTTGCGCAGGCCCGCGGTTTCCTTCAACGTCATCCGTGATCAGTCGCTCCATGCGCTCCAACGGCGTCTCGGCATCGATGCGCGTCACTTCGCACTTCGATCAGCGCCGCTTGTCGGACTTTGAACGCCCGCCGTCGCCGTCGTTATCGAGCGCCTGCTCGCGTGCACGCAGCGCGATCCCGCGAAGGTTCAGAATGCCGGCGGTAAGAATCGACACGCCGATCACCGACAACAGGACTCCAAGCAATCCGCCGACACTCGCAAGGTCCTGCCCCGCCGTCTCGATAACGAGGTCGGTGCCGGCGGTCAGCAGGATCGCGCCGATGAACACCATAATGTCGGCAAGTAGTTTCATCGTTGAGCCCGTCGCACATCCCTCGCCGCGAATCGTCTGCGGGCGGCCTCCGCGTATTATCGCACCGGCGAGCGCTTGGGAATATCGGGGCGCAGGCTCAATCAAGGATCGGGGACCGTGGTCGAGGAACGAGGAACCTTAAGCCTTTCAAGAAACTGAAACGGTTTTTAACGCACCTCGCAGACTCGTTAGCTCGGTTCGCAAGCTCGCCTAGTGGCAAGGTTTCAGACTTCCCGTTGGGCTTAGCGCGAAGATATTCGGACAACTGCGGCTGCGCTGCAGCCGGACTCTAGGCAAACACGATCTGATTTCGCGCGAGTTAAATGCCTGACCGAGCTTCACGAAATTCCGCGTTAGTGGCCGCGGAGGCGATCTAGGATGATGCCCGCCGCCGCGCGCACCGACAGATGATTGTATGCGCCCGGACCCAAGATCGGCGGCAGCGCGAAGTCGGCGCGTTCGAGGACAGCAGGCGTCATCCCGAAGCCGGTGCCAAAGAGCAAGATCACGGGCGGAGCGTCGGCGCGTTCGAGACGCGAGCGCATTTCCGTATAGCTGATGCACGCGGCGGCCGGCGCTGTAGGGGAAGATTGCTGGCCGGAGGCCGGGGACGGGGACTCTACTCGTCCGCTCGCTGCAGATTGACGACTCGGCGTTGGCGATGACAACGCTTCCGCGGCGACGGGGGCGCGCGCCGAGGTGTAAACGATTGATGGTCGCGCCCCCGCGATTCGTTCTGCCTCGACGATCGCCTCGTCGAGGTCGGTCACGATGCGAATGAGGTCGAGCGCCTCGCGCCGACGGGAATCGAATTGCCGTCCGTAGCCGGTCTGCCAGTGGTCGATCACACTCGCCGCGAACGAGCGTTGATCGGAAATCGGATGGACGACGAAGAACCCGCTGACGCCGTAGGTTTGCGAGGAGCGTGCGATATCGTGGAGGTCGAGGCTGGTGATCGCGGACGTGACGACGCGGCCGTTACGATCGGTCACCGGGTAATGGATGAGGGCGACGAAGAGCGCGGCCACGTCAGGACTTGCGCTTGCCCGCGATCAGCTCGGGACGCCGCCGCGTCGTGCGCCGGAGCGCCTCGGCCTCGCGCCACGCGCGAATCCTGCCGTGATCGCCACTGAGCAGAATCTCCGGCACGCGCATCCCGCGAAACTCCTCGGGCCGTGTGTACTGCGGATATTCGAGCAGATTGGCGTTGCCAAAGGACTCCTCGGCCAGCGAGTCGGGATTGCCGACGACGCCCGGGACCAGGCGCGCGACGGCCTCGATTACTACCATCGCGGCCAGCTCGCCACCGCTGAGGACGTAGTCGCCGATCGAAATCTCGCGGTCCACCAGTTCGTGAATCCGATCGTCCACGCCTTCGTAACGTCCCGCAATGAGCAGCAGGCCCTCGCGATGCTGCACGAATTCGCGCGCGAGCGGCTGGTCGAAGCGTTCGCCCTGCGGCGTCATCAGGATTTTGAGCATTCCAGGGCGCGACGCAGCAACGGTATCGATGGCTGAGGCGATCGGCTCGGGGCGCATCACCATCCCGCTGCCGCCGCCGTAAGGCGTATCGTCCACCTGCCGGTAGTTCCCCAGTCCGTGATCGCGCAGGTTATGCGTCTGCACGGTGATGATTCCGCTCTGGCGCGCGCGGCCGATCAGCCCGGCGTCGAGCGCCGCGAACATCTCGGGGAAAAGGGTGATGACCTGAAATTCCATCTGGGGTGATTATAGCCGCGGTTGCGAGTCTATGACGACGGGTTTGCGGCTGCAGCGGCGAATTCGAGTAGCGGTTCGAGATCGGCGAAAGGCGCGGAGTGGTTACATCGTGTCGAGCAGGCCGGGGACCGCTTCGACGACGATGCGGCGCGCGCCGAAGTCCATCGCTTTGACGACGTTGTCGATGACCGGCACCAGCACTTCCGTCGCGCCGTCGCGAACCACCCAAACGTCGTTGGCGCCGGTCGCGAGGACTTCCTCGATGACGCCGAGCCGCCACCCGTCGGTGGTCGTAACTTCGCATCCGATGGCCTCGTAGTGGTAGAACTCGCCGGGCGCTTTCGCCGGCAAGTCGGCCGTCAGCACGGATACCGACGCACCGCGCAGGGCCTCGGCGGCCTCGGGATCGTCTAGGCCTTCGAGCGTGACGCGAATCGTCGTGCGATTGATACGCTCGGCACGCGTCAGGCGGTACTCGCGCTCGTCCCCTCCCGGCTGCTCGATAAAGACGCGACTGACGTGTCCGAGCGTATCGGAATCGGGATTGTCCGGGCGTATCCGGAGCGCCCCGCGCAGTCCATGCGCGCCGGAGATACGCCCGACGCGCAGGCGGGCGTTATCGTCGGTGGTGGGGGGATTAGATAGCAAGGGATAATTGTCGAGGAGCTTAGAACTTATAGCTTTTGCTGAAACCCGAGCTGGATTTTTAACACACCTCGCAGACTCGTTAGCTCGACTCGCAAGCTCGCCTAGTGGCAAGGTTTCAGACTTCCCTTTGGGCCAATACGCGGAGGATACCGGACGGGTTACTTCTCCTCGATGATTTCGAGCACCACCTTGCGATTGGTTCGCGACGCGACTGCGTTAAGGATCGTGCGAATCGACTTCGCAGTCCGACCCTGTTTGCCGATCACTCGCCCGAGGTCCTCCTTTGCCACGCGCAACTCAAGGATAGAGGCGGTATCGCCCTGGGTCTCCTTGACCTCGACTGCGTCGGGATCATTGACCAATTGTTGCGCCAGGAACTCGACTAGCTCCTTCATGGCAGGCTCCCCGGGAGGTTCAGGCAGTTTGTGCGGCGCTGGTCGCTTGCTTAATCAGCTTCCTCACGGTGTCGCTTGGTTTAGCTCCCGATTTCAGCCACTCCTCAGTCTGAGCGGCCTTTAACGTTACTTTCGGCGGATTGAACGCGGGGTCGTAAGTTCCGACCTGATCGACGTAACGGCCGTCGCGGGGCGACCGCGAATCGGCGACGACGATACGGTAGAAGGGCCTTTTCTTGGCGCCATGCCGGCGCAGTCTGATAACCAATCCCATAGTGACTCGTTTTACTCCTGACCTATTCTAGCTCCCAAACCCCAGTCCGCGCATCATCGATCTGCCACCGCCCATCTTGGTGATCTTTTTCATCATCTTGCGCGTCTGCTCGAACTGCTTGACGAAGCGGTTGACGTCCTGAACCGAGGTCCCGCTGCCGTTTGCGATGCGTGCGCGGCGGTGGCCGTTGAGGACGAGGTGATCGCGGCGTTCCTGCAGGGTCATTGAATCGATGATCGCCTGTACCCGCTTGAGCTCGCGCTTGGCGTCTTCGGAATCGGCCTGCCCCGCCACCTTCTTGAGCCCCGGAATCATACCCAGGAGGTCGCCGAGTGAACCCATCCGGCGGAGCGTCTTGAGCTGATCGGCAAAATCCTCGATGGTGAATTCGTTTTTCTTGAACTTGCGCTCGAGTTCCTTGGCCTTGCCTTGATCGTAGTTCTGCTGGGCCTTTTCGATGAGGCTCAGCATGTCGCCCATGCCGAGAATCCGGGACGCGAGGCGATCGGGATGGAACACTTCGAAGGCGTCCATTTTCTCGCCCATACCGGCGAACAGGATCGGCGCCCCGGTGATCGCGCGGACGGAGAGAGCCGCGCCGCCGCGCGCGTCGCTGTCGAGCTTGGTCAGGATGAGGCCGGAAATCTTGAGCCGATCGTGAAAGCCCTGCGCGACGTTGACGGCGTCCTGACCGGTCATCGCGTCGGCGACTAGGATCGTGTGGTGCGGATTACCGGCGACCTTCAGGCGCTCCAGTTCGTCCATCAGATCGTCGTCGATTTGCAGGCGGCCGGCGGTATCGATGAGCAGGGCGTCGAAGCCGCCGACATCGGCGCGCATCATCGCGCGGCTGACGATCTCGACCGGGTCGTCGGTCTCGCGGGTCTCGACGACGGGCACGCCAATCTGGGCGCCGAGGACGCGCAACTGCTCCATCGCGGCGGGGCGGCGGACGTCGGTGGAAACCAGCAGCGGATTACGCTTGCGATCGTTCTTGAGGAAGCGGGCGAGCTTGGCCAGCGAGGTCGTTTTGCCGGAGCCTTGGAGGCCCACCAGCATGATCTTGACGGGCGGTTTGACCTTGAGATCGAGCTCGCGCGCGGCGCCGCCCATGACCTCGCACAGTTCGGTCGCGACAAACTTGACGAGGTGCTGTTCGGGCGTCAGGGAGCGGAGAACTTCCTGTCCGAGCGCCTTCTTGCGTACGTGCTCGACGAAGTCGCGAACGACCTTGATATTGACGTCGGCTTCGAGAAGCGCGAGCCGGACTTCGCGGAGCGCCTCTTCGATATTGCGCTCGGTGATGCGGCCCTGGCCCTTGAGTCGCTTAAAGACGCCTTCGAGGCGGTCGCTCAGGGTATCAAACATGGCTGTTCAGGTAACTCGCGGGACGGCTCAAATGAATTGGTCAGGGCCTCAGGTGATGACGGTGGAAACTCTTCCAGCCTACGGAATTTAGGCTAGCGCTCAACGGTTGTCAACGCCGTAGGTCTGGGTCAATTTGAATCACGATTAAAGAGGCCGCCGAAACTGGCACCCAACGAAGACCCCAGAGCGCCCGCGCCAAGGACGGTACCGACTAAGCAATAGCCTTGGCTGGTTCGCTTCGTGCGACTTCGCGTAATTGCGATGCGCAAGCCGGACCAAATCATAGGGCGATGCGGTCGAGGGAACGGTACTGGATGGCCTCGCTCAGGTGGAAGGCCTGGATGGGCCCGCCCTCGTCGAGGTCCGCGATGGTTCGCGCGACCTTGAGAATTCGGGTATAGGCGCGCGCGCTCAGTCCGAGGCGGTTGATTGCAAGTTCGAGCAGGCGCTCGCCGGCCGAGTCAATCTGGCAGTAATCGCGCAGTTCGCGCGCGCCCATCTGGGCATTGGCGAAGAACCCCGCCTCCCGGTAGCGATCGATCTGGAGGCTGCGGGCACGGTTGACCCGTTCGCGAATCGCATTTGAAGGCTCGCCCGCGCTGCGGTCGGTCAGTTCCTTATACTTCACCGCCGGCACCTCGATATGGATATCGATGCGGTCGAGCAGCGGCCCCGAGATGCGAGAGCGATAGCGCTGGATGGTGATCGGCGAACAGGTGCATTCGTGCTGCATGTCGGTGAAGAAACCGCAGGGGCATGGGTTCATCGCCGCTATGAGCATCACGCTGGCCGGGAAGGTGACGGTGCCGAGCACGCGGGCGATGGTAATGCGGTTGTCTTCGAGCGGCTGGCGCAGGACTTCGAGCACGTTCTTGCGGAACTCGGGCAATTCGTCGAGGAAGAGCACTCCATTGTGCGACAGGCTGACCTCTCCCGGACGCGGGACGAGGCCGCCACCGATCATGCCGGCGTCGGAAATCGTATGATGGGGCGAACGGAACGGGCGGGTGGCGATTAGAGCGCGGCCGTCCAGCAGACCGACGACGCTATGGACCTTGGTGGTCTCAATGGCCTCTTCGAAGGACATCGCCGGGAGGATGGTCGGCAGCCGCTTGGCGAGCATCGTCTTGCCCGAGCCGGGCGGCCCAATCATCAGCACGTTGTGACCACCGGCGGCGGCGACTTCGAGCGCTCGCTTGGCCTGCTCCTGGCCTTTGACTTCGCTGAAATCGACGGCGTAACGGCTGGCCGTGGCGAACATCTGAGCGAGGTCAACGCGCGTAGGCGGAATCTCGCGCAACTCCTCGAAGAACTCGAAGGCCTCGCGCAGCGTGGTGACGCCGAGGACGGCCACGCCATCGCCGATGACGGAGGCTTCGGCAGCGTTCTCGCGCGGCAGGACCACGCCGGCGAGGCCTCGCGAACGGGCGAGGATCGCGCTCGCGAGTGCGCCCTTGATGCCCTTGACGCGGCCATCGAGCGCGAGTTCGCCGAGGACGACGTACTCGCCGATACGCGTGCGTTTCTGCAGCACGCCGCTCGCGATCAGCACGCCCAGCGCCATCGGCAGGTCGAAGGCGGAGCCCTCTTTGCGGATATCGGCGGGAGCGAGGTTGACGGTAATTTTGCGGTTAGGGAATTCGAAGCCGGAGTTGCGCAACGCCGACTTCATGCGATCGAAGGCCTCGCGCACGGCTCCCTCGGCGAGTCCGACCATGCGAAAAGCGGGCACTCCGGCACTAATGTCCACCTCAACTTCGACGGCGAAGGCATCGACGCCAGAGAGTGCGCTGGAAAGTACGCTACCGAGCAAGTTCCGACCATCCGAGCCGCGGGAAGGCTACATTGGGAGCGAGAGGCTACCATCAGTAGAACAATACTGCAGGATGGAGCGCAAGGGGGTGGGTCAGGCGGCGGCGAGCGCGGAGGGGGCCATCTGGCTAAGGCCAGACGGCCCCCTCCGCGATGAGGGCGGCGCGATCGGCGCGGCTGAGGCCGAGCAGATCGCCGAGGACGTAATCGTTCGCCTCGCCGATAAGCGGCGAGGGCGAACGAACTGCGCCGGGCGTCGCAGAGAGGCGCATCGGGATGCCGGTGACGTGGGTGCCGGTGCCGTCGGGCAACGGCACCGCGGCCCAGAATTCGCGCGCCTGCAATTGCGGGTCGCGGGCGCAGAGGTCGGCGCCATTGGCGACGACTCCTGCGGCGACGCCCGCCTGTTGCAGGCGCTGCATGGCGTCCTCGGCCACCTGGCCAGCGGCCCAGCGCGCAACCTGGGTGTCGAGTTCGACGCTGTTGCGCGTGCGGAGGTAGAGCGTGCGGAACTTCGCGTCGTAAGCCCACGACGGCGAGCCGATGACGCCGACGAAGCGATCCCATTCGGCTTGCGTATGAACGCTGATGACGATCCAGCGGTCGTCATCGTCGCCAAGCGGGCGGCATCGGTAAATCCCGTGTGGCGCCGCGGGAGCTTCCTGCGACTGGTATCCGGGCGGTGATTGAGTGCGGCCATTGACGGAAATATCCAGTAGCGCTGGCCCGATCACACTGGTGACGGCCTCGAACTGCGATAAGTCAACGAACTGCCCGCGGCCGGTGCGCCGCCGATGCCATAGCGCCATCAGAGCCGCGAGCGCTCCCGTATAGCCTCCCGACATGTCCGCGTAGGAGTAGCCGTAGCCGGCAGGCTCGCCGCTGCCGTCGGCCATGAGGATCGTATAGCCGGCGAGCGCCTGGAGCGTCGGCCCGTAACTGACGTAGTTCGAACGCGGCCCGGTATGCCCCAGCCCCGACATGCTGACACATATGATGTCGGGCTTGACCGCGCTGAGACTCGCGAAATCCATCCCCCAACTGCGCATCACGCGAGCGGAGAAATTGTCCATTACGATGTCGCTGATTTGCGCGAGCCGCCGTGCGATCGCGATACCGCTCGCCGCGCCCATGTTGACCGCGATCGAGCGCTTGTTGCGATGCAGGTCGCCCTGCAGTCCGGTCTGCCGCGCGCCGAGCGGGCCGGGCCGGCGTTCGAGCTTGATCACCTCGGCGCCGTGGTCGGCGAGGATGCGCGTCGCGACCGGGCCGGCCACGACCCAAGTGAAATCGAGCACCCTGATGCCTTCTAGCGATCGCGTCATGTCAGATAATTCCTTCGGCAATCAGCGCCGCGATTTCGCCGGCGTCGAGGCCCAGTTCGTCACGCAGGATCTCGCTCGTATGTTCTCCGACCAGAGGCGGTCGGCGGCGCGCACGCCACGGCGATCCATTGAAGACGTAAGGCGCGCCGGGGTAGCGGAACGTGCGCCCCAGTTCGGGATGTTCGACCTCGGCGAAGTAGCCGCGCGCCGCCAACTGCTCGTCGTCGAGCAGGGCCTCGGGATTGCGCACGGTCGCATACGGTAGGCGCAGGGTCTGAGCGCGATCGAGCAGTTCGTCGCGGCTGTAATCGGCAACCCACTGGTCGAGCACGTCGAACAGGTGATCGGCGTGAGCCGCCCGGTACTGCACGTCCTCCCACTCCGGCCCGACGAGGTCCTGCGCCTTGCCGTCGCCGGCGACCCATTGGACCAGCGAGGTCCAGTCGCCGAGGGAGCAGTGCATGATGTAGCCGTCGCGGCATTTGCCCACGCGAAAGTAGCGGCTCCAATGCAGCGTGGCGCGGCGCGGCTCGATCTGGCCGGTGCCGAAGTAACTGCCCGCGGCGTGCTCGACGGCCGCCGCAGTCGCCTCCTGCATGCTGAGGTCGATCCATTGGCCGGCGCCATCGCGGTCGCGCGCCAACAGCGCGCACATCGTGGCAATCGCGGCGTAGTAGGCCGAGGCGTGATACGCCTGCAATCCCCAGGGCCGGACGGGGGCGCGCCCCGGCCATCCGTTGACGTAGAGCATCCCGCCGAGAGCGGCCAGCACGGTGTCGTCGGCCGCGAAAGCGCTATACGGGCCGGTCTGACCGAACGGCGCGATCGAGAGGAGGATGAGAGCGGGGTTCGCCGCGTGCAGCGCGTCCCATCCGAGGCCCATCGAAGCCATGCTGCCGGGGGCAAAACTCTCGATTACGAGGTCGGCGCCGCGCGCCAGCCGAGTCAACAATTCGGTGCCGCGCGGATGGTTCAGGTCGAGGGTGATGGAGCGCTTGTTGAGATTGTAGAACCAGAAGAACAGACTGCGATCGCGATGCGCGACGTCATCGGCGAACGGGCCAACGGTGCGCGCTTCGTCGCCGCCGGGCGGCTCGACCTTAATCACGTCAGCGCCCATGTCGGCGAGCAGGCGGCCGCATAGCTGCCCGCGAAAATTGGTTAGATCGAGGATTTTTAGCCCCGCCAGCGCTCCCGCTTCAGTCAATGTGTTCGAGCCTTCCGCCAATGTTCCCCAGCCTTTCGTCCGAGTGAGGCGATCGCCGAGATCGCCGGTTCGTCAACCATATATCGATTAGCGTGAGGATAGCTTTTATGCGACTATCGCGCCCGAATTAAGCTGCAACGACAATCCAGCGCGGAGCAATGAATTAATGGCGGACGAAGCGGCAGCCGATATCTGGGTCGATTCATGGTTCACGATTTGGTACGCGCCGCGCGCCACGATCCGCCGTATCGTCGATGCCGACCCGCACAAGTTCGTCGTCGGCCTCGCCTTCGCAGCCGGCGCACTGGCGTCACTCTACAGCCTGCTGAATCCCTCGGCGAATGCGCGTCTGCCGCATTTCGGGCCAATTGGCATCGTGATTGGAGTGGCTTTCTCAGGCGTCGTCAGCATTATCAGCCTGTATGGACTGGCCGCGCTCTATCGATGGTCCGGCGGCGTCCTGGGCGGCACCGCGACGCGAGTCGAAATGCGGTCGGCGTTGGCGTGGGCGCAGGTTCCGGGCCTCTACCTGCAGATGGTGAATATCATCACCGCGGCGCTGGGCTTCGACTCGACGACCGTGGCGTCGTCAGTTTCGCCTTACGGAATAGTGGAGTCGCTGATTGGCCTGTGGGTGTTCGTGATTCTGCTGAAATGCATCGGCGAGGTCCATCATTTTTCGGCGTGGCGGGCGCTCGGTGCGATTGTGATTGGTACGCTCGCGATGTTCGCGGTGATAGCTGGCATCGTCGCCGCCATCTGGCTGGCCGTCAAGGTCATCCACCCTTTCTCCTAGTTGGCAGATCGCGCACGCTCCGGGACGCTCGCGAGGGCGCGAATCATTCGGTTATCCTGTGCTAGAATCCTGCCTTTGATTAGCGCGCAGGAAATCGAAACGCGCATAAACAAGGAGTTGACGCGCCGCACGGCTATGCACGCCGGCGGCCATCGCACCCGTGGCTGAGACCGACTACAAAGCAACGCTGAAGCTGCCCAAGACCGATTTCCCGATGAAGGCGAATCTGCCCAAGCGGGAACCCGAGATGCTGGCACGATGGAACGAGAGCGACCTCTACGGACGCATCCTCGCGGCGCGCGCCGATGCCGACACGTGGATCCTGCACGACGGGCCGCCGTATGCGAACGGCCGCGTCCACATGGGGACCGCGCTCAACAAGATATTGAAGGACTTCGTCGTGCGATCGCGGTCGATGATGGGGTTTCGTACCCCGTTCGTCCCGGGATGGGACTGCCATGGCATGCCGATCGAGTTCAAGGTCTCGAAGGACCTCGGCAGCAAGGCGCGCCATCTGAGCAAGATCGAACTGCGCCGCCTGTGCCACGCGGAAGCCGAGAAATGGATCGATATCCAGCGCAAGGACTTCATGCGCCTGGGATGCGTCGGCGACTGGTTCAAGCCGTACATCACGATGGACCCCGCGTACGACGCGGCGGAAATCGGCGTGCTGCGCAACCTCGTCGCGGGCGGCTACGTGTATCGCGGCTTGCGCCCGGTGCATTGGTGCTTCGCCGATCGCACGGCGCTCGCGGAGGCCGAGGTCGAATATCGCGACCACGTCTCGCCCTCGATTTACGTGGCCTTCGCGCTGAACTTCAACGTGACGGACGCCGCCGCACTTGCGAACGATCCGGCTGATGCCGCGGAACTTGCGGCGGCGCACAAGGCGGGGAAATTATTCGCCGTCATCTGGACGACGACCCCGTGGACGCTGCCTGCCAACCTCGGAATCAGCCTGAATGCGACCTTTGATTACGTCGCGTTGAAGGTCGGCGACAACTACTACATCGTCGCGGATCGGCTCGCCGAGGACGTCGCGAAGGAATGTTCGCTCAGCGTCGATAAGCGCATTGCACTCAGCCGCGAAGCGCTCAAGGCGCTCGATGGGCGCGATATCTTCCGGCATCCGTTCATCGCGCGGGACGGCAAGCTGATGTTCGCCGATCATGTCACAGCTGAGGCGGGCACCGGGCTCGTGCATACCGCGCCCGGGCATGGTTACGAGGATTTCGTGGTGGGCGCGCAATACGGATTGAAGCCGTACACGCCGGTCGATACTGGCGGGATGTTCACGGCGGACGGCGGCGAATGGGCGGGGCAGAATGTCTTCAAGGCCAACGATTCGATCGTCGAGAAATTGCGCGAAATTGGCGCACTGCTGCATACGCAGAAATTTTCGCACAGCTACCCTCATTGCTGGCGCTGCAAGAATCCGCTGATCTTCCTGGCCGCCGATCAATGGTTCATGAGCTTCGAGCACGAAGGGTTGCGCGAACGCATCGTCGCGGAAATCGACGGAGTGAAGTGGATTCCGGGCTGGTCGCGCGATCGTATCCGCAACATGACGGAAACCCGCCCCGACTGGTGTATCTCGCGCCAGCGCGCGTGGGGCGTGCCGATTCCGGCGCTGCGCTGCAAGGGCTGCAATCACGTGGACCTGTACGAACAGGTGATGCGCGCGGCGGAGAAAATCTTCGCGAGCGAAGGCTCCGACGCATGGTTCATCCGCCCGGCTAATGATTTCGCGGGCGGCGAATTGAAATGCGGCAAGTGCGGCGCGACTGAGTTCAGCAAAGAGGAAGACGTGCTCGACGTGTGGTTCGATTCGGGATCGTCGCAGGCTGCGGTGCTCGGCCAGCGCCCCGAACTCGCGTGGCCGGCCGACGCCTATCTGGAGGCGGTCGAGCAAGCGCGCGGATGGTTCGGATCGTCGCTCGCGTGCGCGGTTGCCGAACGCGGTCACGCGCCCTTTCGCAGCGTCATCAGCCATGGCCTCACGGTGGACGAACAGGGCCGCAAGATGTCGAAGTCGCTCGGCAATTCGGAGGATGCCGCCGACGCGGTGAATCGTATCGGTGCGGACGTGCTGCGCCTCGTGTACGCGTCGCTCGACTACACCACGGAAATCGCGCTCGGCAATACTATCTACACGGCGGTGTCGGAATCGTATCGCAAGATTCGCAACACCTGCCGCTACATGTTGGGGAACCTTTACGACTTCGATCCGTCGCGCGACATGGTCGAGCCGGCTGCAATGCTCGAGTTCGATCGCTACATCATGGCGCGCACCGAGCGGCTCAAGGCGGACGTGCTTCGCGCGTACGAGGCCTTCGACTATCAGACGGCATATCATGCACTGCTGAACTTCATCGTGGTCGATCTGAGTTCGCTCTATATCGACGTCGCGCGCGACCGGCTTTACTGCGATGCGGAGAATTCGCGCGAGCGGCGATCCGCGCAGACCGCGCTATACCTGATGCTCGATGCATTGCTGCGGATGCTCGCGCCGCTGATTCCCTTCACGGCCGACGAGGTCTATGCGCACGTGCCGGGTAAGTCGGCAGAGAGCGTTCATTTGCTGACGCTGCACCCGGCGGATGCCCGATTCGCCGATGCGGAACTGGAAACTAAATGGCAACGCTTGCTGCAGGTGCGCGGCGAGGCGATGAAGCTGCTCGAAGCAATGCGCCAGTCGGGAGAAATCGGCGCGCCACTCGAAGCGCGGCTCGAAGTCGGGCCAGCATCATCGGATAACTCGGGCCTGTCAGCAATCCTGCGCGATCACGAGGATCAGCTAAAGGACCTGTTCATAGTCTCGGATGTCGGGCTACTTGGCGATCCAGAAGCTGCCAACTTCAAAAGCACGGGCAACGGCAGCGAGGATTTTCGCATCGACGGCTATTTCGGCCACATCGCCGCGCAGCCGCCGCTCGTGATGGTCGGGCGCAAAGCCGCGGGCCGCAAGTGTCAGCGGTGCTGGAAGTACTTCGAGGGCGACGGCGACCTTGACGAACGATGCCGTAGAGTAGTGCAGGCCTGATCGCAGTGGCGAGTGGATTAGCTACTGTCGCGCCGAGCAGCCCGCCTCCCTCGTATTCGACATTGTGGGCGCCGTTGGCTTTGGTAACCGCTCCTATCGTCGTGCTCGATCAATGGAGCAAGGTTTACGTCCGATCGCATTTCCACCTGTACCAGTCGCGTCCATTGGTGGGTGGATGGCTCGACCTAACTTACACGCTGAATCCGGGTGCAGCTTTCAGCCTGTTCGCGACGACGCCTCCCGCCTTCCGCACTACCTTCTTCATCGCTCTTTCAATCATCGCCACAGGCGTCCTGATCTTCATGATGGCTCGCCGCACTACAACCATGTCCTACTCGATCGCCTATGCGATGATACTGGGCGGCACTATCGGCAACTTGATTGACCGGGTGGCGCGCGGACTGGTTACCGACTTCATCTACTTCCATCACGCGTCATTCAGCTATCCGGTCTTCAACCTCGCCGACTCCGCGATCACCGGCGGCGTCGCACTGATCTTGCTGCTGTCATGGCTCACCACGGATTCAACTAACTCCCCCACCCCACAGTAGAAAGATTGTCGGCCAATGGTTGAGGAACACAGAACTTTGGTGTTTTTCTGTGTTCCTCGACCACTGACTGACGCGCCAGAGACCGCGCGAGATCTATCGCTTGGTTTGCGATGCGCGGCGCGCGGCGCTAGGTTGGCGCCAGGAGCGAACTAACTTTATGAAGTCGATCAATACGGTCACCGGAAGCGTCAATGCCGACAAGCTCGGAACAACCTTGATGCATGAGCATCTGCTGATTGGGCTGGCCGGCTGGGAGCTCGATACCAAGGCCCCGCGTTTCGAACGTAAGTCGGCGCTCAAGGCCGCGGTCGATCGCCTCAAGGAACTCAAGGACCTGGGCCTCGGCACCTTTGTCGATCCGTGTCCCAACGATATCGGACGCGACGTTCAATTCATGGCCGAAGTGGGTTATGCGAGCGGCGTCAACGTGGTGTGCGCGACGGGACTCTATAAGGAAGACCTGGGGAACACCGCCTATTTCAAACATCGATCGCTCGAAGAGATCAGCGACATCCTGGTGTCCGAGATCAAGGACGGCGTCGGTGAGACCGGCATCAAGGCGGGCCTGATCAAGTGTGCGACCGGCAAGGACAATATCACCGATTACGAGCAGAAATGTTTGCGGGCCGCGGCGCGCGCGGCGAAGAAGACTGGCACTCCGATCACGACGCATACGGAAGACGGCACGATGGGCCGCGAGCAGCTCGACATCTTTGCAGAGGAAGGAGTGGACCTCGCGCACGTGATCATCGGGCATAGCTGCGGATCGTCAGACTTGAAGTACCACACCGACATGCTGGATCGCGGATGCATGCTCGGCTTTGACCGCTTCGGCCTCGACATCCTGCATCCAGATCGGCTGCGGATGGCTGCGCTGATCGGGCTGGCCGGTATCGGCTTTGAGAAGCAGATCGTGCTGTCGCACGACTCGGTGGCGTGCTGGCTCGGGCGCGAAATGAAGGAACTTGATCCCAAGATTGAGAAAGGGGTGCGCAACTGGCATCCGGCGCACATCTTCAAGAACATCCTCCCGGCGCTGAAAGAGGCGGGCGTCGGGCAGCATAAGATCGATTCGATGCTGGTAGACAATCCGCGCCGGTTCTTCGAGACCTGATAACGGCTTATCAACGAGCCTCGGCATGCACGATCGTGCGTGCCCGGCGCTCAAACTCCAATTGCCGCGATATGCGCATCAGGCGAGCTGCGCGACGATCTCGTCGAAGCCCAGTTTGCGCGTGAGCGCGTGGCCGAGGCGATCGAGAAGCACGAACTCGATACCTTCTCCGGCGCGCTTTTTGTCGAGCTTGAGGGCGCGCTCAAAGTCGTGACCACGCCAGGCGGAGGGCATCCGGGTGGGCAGGCCGGCGGCTTCGATCAGTCGCATCAGCCGGTCGGCCTCGGCGCCGCTCAATCCGGCGTGAGCGCGAGAGAGCGCGGTCGCTGCGACCATCCCGATCGCGACCGCCTCGCCATGAAAGTAACTGCCATATCCGGCGGAGGCCTCCAGAGCATGGCCAATCGTGTGGCCGAAGTTGAGAATCTTGCGCAAGCCGCCCTCGCGCTCGTCGCTTGAGACGACGGCGGCCTTGTGACGGAGCGACTGATTCACGATGCGTTCGAGTTGCGAAGGGTCGCGGGCCAAAATCGATGGCATCGCGATCTCGAGCTTTGCGACCATCGGCGCGTCCATGATCGCACCGTACTTGATCACCTCGGCGAGGCCCTCGCGGAATTCCCGGTCGGGGAGCGTTGCCAGCGTGGCGACGTCGGCGACGATCAGGCGTGGCTGATGGAATGCGCCGATCAGGTTTTTCGCGGCATCGAGATTGATGCCGGTCTTGCCGCCGAGCGCGGAATCGACCTGCGCGGTCATGGTGGTGGGAACCTGCACGACCGCAAGGCCGCGCAGGTAGGTCGCGGCGGCGAAGCCGGCGAGATCGCCGACGACGCCGCCGCCGATCGCGAAGATGACGCTCGATCGATCGAGCTGCGCGGCTGCCAGCCGATTGTAAACCTGTTCGAGCGAGGCGAGCGACTTGCTCGCCTCGCCGGCGGCGACGACGATGGTCGTCGCCGCGAAGCCGGCGGCGGGGGGGGGGGGGTTTTGGGGCGCGGCCCCAAAAAAGCACCCAAAGGGTGAAAGAAAAAAAAGGGGGGGGGGGGGGGGGGGCCCCCGCCCCCCCCCCCCCCGGGCCCGC